>Ga0316217_10003090_pt1 | contig 19379 bp, 17 predicted proteins | sample 1anoAmetaG_FD_203633 | JGI IMG/M metagenome (GOLD analysis project Ga0316217, IMG submission 203633) | Freshwater microbial communities from Trout Bog Lake, Wisconsin, USA - 1anoA | ecosystem: Environmental > Aquatic > Freshwater > Lake > Hypolimnion/Profundal zone | place: USA: Wisconsin...
GGCGTTCGATACCGAGCTAAAACGAGCAGAGCGGCGGCTGGCGAGCCTCCAGCTCGCGCCGCTCTGCGGTCGAAGTCTAACGTCTCACCCCCTCTTTTTACCCCCAGATTGTGCTGTACAGCCGTTCTTTCTTGATGATGACGGTCAGGCTAGTCCCTTCTTTTACCTTGAAAAGGTTCGTTGAACGAAGCGGTGCATGGTGCTGCTGGCTGTGGTTTTCCTGTTTGGGAGCTCACGGGGCGTCAGAAAGTCATTACAAGCTCTTCCTTGACCAGGGGGGTCAGATCTCTCGAAAACCATGGTAACACCAAAGGGGGTTCACCCAGGCTATCACCTGGAGGGCTTTCAGCCCTTGTCAATATTCAGGTAGGGACGGGGTCCCCCGGGGTTTGCAGGCCGGCGTCCAGGCCCATACTCATCTCCCTGGCTACTTCTTGGAATCCGCATCTTTGCCAGGCGCTTCGATCGATGAAAGGCAGCCTTCCATCTTGCCGTCCTGGACCAAGTGCCCGTCGCCGCCCACCTGCCAGAGCGCCGTCCATCAGGCCAGGTCGACGTGGCGGGCGACCAAATCGTGGAAAGCCTGCCCCCAATGACTGGCGGCTCCGGCCTGGGTGGGGGCGCCGCGGATTTCCACTTGCAGCGGCGCGTCGGCGGTTTACGTTTCGATTCACGACCATGCAGCCGAATGCTCAACCCTCAGTTCCGCGGAGCGCCCACGACCGCACTGGCGGCATCGTGTATTTCGATCGGATGCTCGACAAGATTCGGCTCCACGGCGCTGGCGCGTTGCGCTCGGATTATCGGATGAAGGACCACGTCGAAACTCCCTAATCACAGGACTGTCCCCAGCCACGGGCCGGTGGAGAAATCCGCCCGCCTTTTTCCATGCCCTCCTCAGGCCCGAATCTTCGCACACCCCCGATCCATTCCTGACCGTGAGCTTTGCACCCCGTTCGCACCGTCGGCCACACTCGGCGTCTCGGCGGAACTCGGGTGTGATGTGGCCGACCTATTTCTAAGTGGAGTCGAAATGTGATTGAAAGATCGAGTCCACCAACCGAGTGCAGCCTGAAGTGAGGCGAGCGAGAATCTTCAGTTGGTTTTGGCAGCTCAGACTTGGCGATTCGCTGGGATAGTTGAAGTTGACCCTGTGCGAAACCTCGCCCCAAACTTCATCCATGAGCGTGCGCACCTGCAGCTCGCAAGTCACCTTGGTCTTTTGGTTGGCTCGGATGGCCATGACTTGCACCCCAGTGCGTTGGCTGATTTGCGAGGGGTCTTCGCCCAAGCTGACATCGCGGCGGTAATGAGCCCCGTTTTCGCCGACCGACCAATGGTCACGGATGAACTCGAGCACGAACTCGCTGATCAGCACGGATGCGCTAGTGCGGGACCCCTCCGAGCGGATCCCGAGCGAGGCAACGGTGGCCTGTCCGTTCACGTTCGTGAACTGCCTGCCGACCAATATCTTCCCGTCGGGTTGCACCGCCAGCGCGGATACAGCGCCGCCTGCGATAGTCTGCCGCTTTCATTGTGCATTTCCCAACGCCACTTTAGGCCGTTTTCGCGCTCGAGAAACGACCAAACTCACGAACGTTGTAGCCAGCCGCTGTTGCCTTCGGGCAGGAGTTCCCTCCACGCGATCTTGTGGCTGAGAGCAGGATGTTCATGAAAAATGGAAACAGTTGCCATTTTCTTTAGTGTTGCATCCATCGTTGCGCCCTGTTGTCACGGGGAGGGCTTTCGTTCTTGGCGGTGAGAAATCGAAGCCCGATTGGATAAACGTGGTGTGGGCACGGCGCCGTGATTCGGAAAACTTCCATTAGCCAACGTGGTAACCACTGCGGAAGATCTGCCAACTCGCAGCCCGGCATCTGGCCTCCTAAGTTTCCCGATCGGCGGCGTGGAACGGCGGCCCAATGGGTGCGAAGCGCTTTCCGGGTGCATACTGCGAACCTTCTTCTCGCGGGCCCACATGCAACACAACGACCGATCCTTTCATCTGGCTGCCTGCGGAATGGAGATCGTCAATGGCGTCAGTGTCATTACTCCTCTCCCCTCTGCAAAATAGCGGTGCAAATACATTTCTATTCTCCGGGGTAAAACATAACCGCATTAATTGCGAGTAGGCCAAAGTACGAGCCTTCCTCACATCGAATGGTTTTGAAAACGCAACCTCCTCTGGATGGTTGAGCGATTTCAAATCCGTCGGAGGGAGGCGGGAAGTGGTAAACGCTACCTTCCACTTTAGTTGTTGAGTTTCATTCTCACTCCCACCCCCCGCTTCGCGCTCCAATCTAGCGTCCAAAAGCTGTAGTGGGCTATTCTTGGAGCCTGCAATGGGCCTGAAAATCTTGCGCATAAACTCGGGGTCGCCCAGCTTGTCGGGTTCAACGGAGAATGTAAATTGCCCATTCTCTCTCAAGCGGCACGCCCCGTCTGCTTCGAACAGTAGTGCTGCCCGCCATATCGATAAAAGCGATCCCTCCGGGTCGTGCTGGACCTCTCGGAGAACGACGCATGCGCCTGCGAGTTGGAACGGAGGATCCTCACCGGATTTGCTGAACTGACGCCGGTTGATACGCTCTCCAACGTCCTTGAGAAACCCTGCGCGGTTAAGGTCCGAGAGAGCACACAGATAGGCTACCGAACCACCTGGCGCTAAACGAAGGTCCAGATCAAAAACGAATTCGCTGTGCGAGTGCTCGACGATCGCCAGGGTGGCCCGCGTTTCCTCGTAGAATTCGGCCACGTCCAGCGCCGTAATCTTGCATTCTCGGCTGCGAGGACCGCCGCGTACGGGCCGGGTGAGGTCGTATGGATCCGTGCGTCGCCGGACCTTGCCAATGCCCCCGGTGTAGAGCATGGTTACAAACGCCTCCCTAGTCTCGGCGTTTGTCATCTCGGCCCGAGCCTCGCACAAAGTTCCCATTCCCAGCTTGCATAAGCGGTTGATTACCTGTGGATAAGCGGCGTCGGGCCCCAAGCCGACAGCATTTCTGAGGAAAAGAAAATGCTTGTGAACTTCGGGCAATAGCGTCACGACCGCCCTGGCTTTGCGGCCAGGCTTCCACCCAGGTCGATCTCGAACGTGCCGCTCTAGTACTGCCTGTAAGGCTTCTGCTGGTTCCGAGTACTCACGGATGCGGGGTTCAGGTATGTCCTCAAGGGGCCTTTGGAGCTTAACCACCCAAACTTGGATCTGACCCAAACCGTGCAGAAGTCCTCCGCTTGCCAATCGCTTATGGATGGTGGTACCGTGCGAGCCGGGCTGGCCCAAAAACCCCAATTCGCCCTCCCACCCGTGCTTCAGCGACTCCTCGATTGTCTTCAACTCCTCCCTCGTTGGCAGTGGTAGCCGGCGCACCAAGGCGTGCAGGCACAGCCCCACCTTCTTTTCCCACTTGTCCACTGCGTCGACCTGCGAAGTTGGCACCACAAAATCCGGGGGTTTCTTAGCTCGTGTGCCCATAAGACTCATAATGGCGCAAAATGACTGAATCGCGATCGGCATCACTATATATCGGAATCGAGATATAAATCAAGTTTTACACATTTTAGCGAAGGCCGACAGCATCATATTCCGCTTACCATGACGCGACATGCCGCCACGTTGAAGCGGGATAAGTCACTAACCCTTAGCAACTTAGCATTCACACATTTCCCCCATAACCCCCATTCCTGGTACCGATCGAGAAAAGACGAGGGCCATTTGTAACGGGGTCGCTTTTCGGTATTTAAACGTGGCCCTAAGCTTTATTCGTGCGAAGACGATCAGCGACCAACAACCACCGCGGCGCAGGGCGGCCGAATAACCAGACGCGGAAGCGAGCCACGCGCCATGGCGCGACCTCCGGTCATCAGCCGATTGTACCTCGTCCAGCGCCAGGAAGCCAAGCGATGCTCGTTATCGCGGTCGGCACACGCCGTGCCGCTGGCCAACTGCGCCTCACGGCGTCAAAGCAGTTCTTTTCCCAGTTGGTCCTCGCCCTCTGGCTTCTGGTCGCCAAAGCCCACGCAAAGCGAGGACAGGCTGCCGCCCTCCAAGAGGAGGTGGCCAAATTTGACGGTATCCCTGCGCGCCGCGCCCAAGACCTGTGGTGCCGCATGATGTTGCATGCTCTGGCGGACATGGGTTTCCTGCCGACAGCCGAGCGGAAGTATTATCGCCGAAATCCGCATCCTCTCCACGGGATCAACGAGGGTCATCTGAACGAGTTGACCACAAAATTCGGCTCACTCCGGGAGATGCTTCGAAGGTTCTCCCAACGTCGTGAACGCCCGCCCGAGGACCTGATCTACGAGTCGGTGGTTCGCCTCCGCCGGTTGCTCGAGGAAAACCCTGAACTCGAACTTCCCGATTCCATCCTTGCAATAATCGAGGATGTCTGGCGGTCGACGCGATCTCACTCCACAGCAAGGCCACGCGGGCACTCGACTCGCGGAGATACTCGCACACCCGGGTCATTAATTTCACGCCCGCGCAGCTACAAACCAATCCACCGAGCGGAGCGGGCGGGTGACCGCCCGGAGGATAGAAAGGCAACATGAGAAAACACAGGGGCCCAAACTGGGCACCCAAGCCGCCACGACATGTCGGCGGCCAGAATGAACACGCAGACACCTGGAAGATCCTCCAGGGTTTGAAACGGCTGGATGACCTAGCGGCAAAGGCCAACAATCCAGGAATCTACGTCCAAGTCGCAACGGGAGCAATCGACGTCCCGCGCTTCGATGGAGCCTTTGACTTCACCAAGTCCATCGCCCCTCATCCGAATCTCGAGCATGATGAGGTCAAGCGGGAACTCGCCAAGAACCGCGGTGCACTGCGGTGTTTGGCAAAGCACGGGATCGTCCCGGAATCCGTTCTCGACCGGATCCCGGTGGTCGATCCGAAAAGGCGGCTCAATCCACCTCACGTCCTGGTCAGCAACCGGCTTGGCCAGAGCGGTGCCGGATTCAAGACCCTCATCCGGAGGCTCGTTGACATCTGTCGGGAAATAGGTGAGGTCGATGCCGAAAAGTTGTCCAAGGAGCTAAAGGTTGGAATCCGGCGCGGTGAACTCGTACATCCGTTTTCGTTGAAGCCGGTGCACGGTCAACCGGCGCCATGAGCACGCGTCCACCAACAGTGGACTTTTATATTCAGGTGCCGTGGTGCATGGCACGACAGCCAGGCACCAGACAGGAGCGGCGCCCGATCAGCTGGTTTCGCAACACCCTGTTGAGCACGCTGAGCGCTCAACAGGGAGCTTTGTCTTCCATGGTCCCCGTCGTGACCAACGCTCAAAGCCTTGATCGGTTGGCAGCACGCTTGGAAGTGGTTCTGAAACGGGTGGATCTAGAGCCTTCGTCGTATCCAGAGGACCATCAGGAGAACCATAATCTTCAGCGATGGCATCGATGGCTTGAGGAGGGCCTTACTGAGTCGCAGCAGCATTATGGCAAAATACGTGACGGACTGGAGGAGCACCTTGGCTTGGCCAAAGGTCGGCTGCTCCGGCTGCGGGCTGAAGCGAATTCGGCTGTGCGCGATTGCTTTCAACATGGGCTAGCCCCGATATCCGACCTGAACCAAAGCCAGCGCCTATGCCTGCTGGCCGTCCTGGGCGGCATGGTGGATCGACCGGCCCGCCAGTTGCTCGGCCCGGTCCTGAAGGCGGCCGCGGCTCGCAGACTCTTGTCCCCGGGCTGCGTGGGCTCGGCAAAGCCGGGCCCGTATGACAATCCAGGAGAGATCTCCATGGCCCCTAACGTCAAGCTCCGGCTGGATCTGCGCATTTACCAGCAGCTTCATGCGATCCTTGAGGTCTGCGGCTGGAGTGAAAACCGATGGGCACTTGAGACGATCGCGTCCACCCTCGAAGGGACGAAACCCAGCGAAGTCCTGATTAGTGATTGCCTGTGGCAGTGTGTGGTGGCTGCCGAGAATTCCAGGCATGCGGTGTTGGGCTGCTCTAACGCGGCAGAGGAGGCACTGCTGCAAGTTCCCGACCTGACTCACCGCGCATTTTTGAAGCGGGTCGAATCGTCGTCGGCCCAGTGCCACGAGGAGGTGCTGCTCTTGCTACAAATACTGGCCGGCGTCGGCTTCCATCAAGATCCTGAGCTCCTCAAGCGAATGAGGCCGCTTCTCCGCTATGCCGCCGAGCGTAAGCAGCGGCGTATCTGGGCTTCCAAACGGGATGCTGCATGCGGCGAGGCGGTTCTTCAGTACCTCACGGCCCTACGGGTGCTCCCGTAAGGCCGTGGATTTCCTAGGCGGAGCCCCAGTCGATGTATACCAAGCTCAAGAACTCCCAAAAAACTCGAAAGGCTCTGGCACGTACCTCGCGTTACATTAAAAACCGCACTAATGACCGCCACAAGGACATAGGCGTCTCGGAGGAGGAATACCTCGGCCCTGCTAATTCTGAAGCCTCATTCAATCACGAATGCCTAGCGCGACTCCGAAAGTATAGGAAACAGAGACGATTTGCGAGAGGGCGAAAATCGCGCGCTCTTTCTCAGTGGGACATCGAGCGCGCCCCCGACAACACCCGATTTTCCAAAGGACAACTCTCAAGCCTGATCACGGTAGCGGAAGGGATCCTCGGACCGGGCGCCTGTGCTGAAATCACGTTCCATGTCCCCACCGAGAAGAAACGTAGGCCTTCGGGCGTGCCGGGCCCGGAACTGAATGTCCTTTTTGCGAACCACCTTCAATTCGGGTCCTTCATCATCCCGGTGCGAATCCCTGGCCGGAACCTCCGGCGAGAGTTCATGCGCGCCTATGACCTTTATCAACGCAAGCTCAACCGTGTCATCGCGGCGCCGATCGAGGATATGGGATCCGTGCTCGCGCGAAAGAGAAACGAACCTCTCCTTTCCGAGGTACTGGCTGCGCTAGAAGAACGACGGTGGCGCGAGGCTCGGGCCGCCAATTACGGAAAGGCCAGATCTAAACCCGAACCGATATTCGGGGTCCTGGCATCGACTTCGACTCTCACCGCCGCCCTGGAAGACGAGGAATACCTATTTCTGCGATCGAAGGGAACTGAAACGGAGCCGGTTGACGAAACGGTCCTTGGGCTTGAGCTTGCTAATCAGGTGGCAGACGACTTTGTCTACGTGACCCACTGGCGGTGGGAGGAACGACGGAAAGAGCAAGCGGCTAAACGAAACCGGAAGCGGGAGCGCAAGTATTACGAGCAGGAGCCGCGCTGCCGCATCGACCTCCTTCGCATTCTCATGGAGGCACGCGTGCTGTGGCGAGAACGCCTTCGAGAGCTTGAACAACAACTCTCCGCGGAACAGGAAGGTCAGCAGAAAACAATCTCCATTACCCTGGTCGATGCTAGGGACGAAAGCAGGACCAAAACGCCGCCTGCTTTCACTCAACGGTGGCATGGTCTCAAACCGCCTTTGATTCCGGCTCAGATCACCATGCGCGCCGAGCAACGAATGAACCTTCCGCTCCTTCACCAAGAGGACGCACCCGTGGCTTTTTTTCAGCTCGGCTTCCCCGTGCGCAAAGACGATCCTGCTGCGAACACGCTCACGCTCCAGGGGGCGGGGGCTTTGATCGAGGTTCCCAGGGACGAGGCTCTGGTGGGCCTCCAACTTGCTGCGGCCAGACGACTCTTCGGCGAAGCGGGCTACTACTTCACCGATGGGCAGGGTGATGATTGCCTCATCAGCAGCAAATCGGGGTGCCCTTTGGACCCCTTCGCCCCGGTGTGGACAAAGTACCACGACAACTTCAGCACTTTTTATCGCCAGGAGAGCTGGCGTAGCGCCTTCGACCATGTGGAGGGCCTAGCCAAGGACAACCCGGCCATGACGCCGCTCGAAAAGGCGGCCCAATTCTACTGCTATCTGGTCAAGCACGAGAGCATAGGACCGGCTGAATCGCTCTTCATGACCAGCCTCCATTTCCGCTCTTCCACTCGCTCGTGCTCGCAATTCCTCCGATCGCTCGGACGCCGAGTACGGGAGCTTGGTGCGGCTTTTGTGGACCCACCACGCTTGCGATCCCCCGCAGACGAGAAGCGGATTGAGCCGCTTCCAGCAACTCCGCCAGCAGTGCCGGGCATCGGCCTGGGCAGACCTCAGCCGCAACCACCCGCATGGTCTCCCATCGCCCCTGACCCTGCCTCCATCCTGGCAGCCTTGACCAAGAACTCAGGCGATCTAGGGTCCCATACGGAGCAGATCGGGGCTACCTCGCCCGCCGCGCAAAAGCAAAGCCCCGCGCATCGCCCCAAGCAAGCGCCAGGACTCAGCCCCGAGCCGGGTGTGAAGGATTTCCCCAACGCTGTAGCTCGGCCTGGACAGACTCCACGCGTGATGGAGGCGCCGGATTTCAACGAATCTCCTCCGCCTATCCCTCCCTGGGCGATCAACGAAAAGCCCCGACAGGCGAAGCCAACCCGAAAGCCGCCCCGCAAGCCGAAGGGGACGGAGGAGCAAGCCCGATCAAAGGACCTCTCGGACCAAAAGCCGCTGGAGCATTAGCAACGCCCCGAGGTGCGATCCTGACCGATTCTCGCAACGCATCCAGCTGAATGTCCACGCCCTAGCGCACCGCTTTGCCTTCCGAAGCCATCGCCTGTAATGGGAGGCAATCGAAGCAATGAACCACGGCCACTCAAGCCATTCGATCACCGGTCATGCACCCCAACTCACCTTGCCCAATTCATCAAGCTGCATAATGTACAACCTTTCTGGCCAGGCCAGTCGCGGTTTGAGGATTTCCATGACCGAAACACCAGAACCAGCCCCACGGATCCGGCATGAGTCTCGATATCTGCTGCCGTGATCGGTTGGCGTTGCCATCACTTGTTCCGGCGTTTCTCGTGAGTAGGCAGAAGCGGCGCCAGAATGGCTGAATCTCCGCATTCAACTGCACAATAAGAAACCAAACCGGATCCCCGGTGACCAGAAACGGTCTGCCATCGGCTTGCACCAGATGCCGCCCGTTTTTGCTCACCGGCAGTAGGAATGCCGCCGGAACGGCTGTCCCTGGAACCGTTACATGCGCGGCCGTGCTCACGGAATTGCAAACGATCACAGTCAAGCAGATGAAAAGACCGAGCAAATTCACACCTCCACTTTATGCTGCTAATCCGGGCTGAATGTAATAAGTCAAACCGCAGATTAATTCCACCCATCAGCCAGGACACCATCAAGGGTCAGACAGAAGGCCTCAAGGGCCCAAGGCCCTGGTTGCCAGGTTCTGCGGGCTGCGCTTCAGCCTAACGAGCCGCCACCCCGCGCCGAGCGCCAAGAGCACCAGGAGCAATCCCGCCAACCACCAGGCACGCGTTTCGCGCCGGGCTCCCTCGAACCGCCGCAACACTTTGGCCGACTCGAGGTCCGTCAGTCCCATCGTCCTAATCCGGTTCTCGACCCGCGCCGCTTCTTTCATGGAATCAGGGAAGGATTCCCACGTCCAGAACCGCAATGATGGGCGAGAATATCCCAGTTCGTTCAATAACGAGATTGGGAACACGAACGAGGAACCGACCACGTCCTCATCCATCAGTTTGAAAGAGCCGTCCGGATTGAGGGTTTCGCTTAAACAAAAATCCATCATCCGGTGCATCTCGCCTCGCGCCAATTCGCGTTGGGCACCGTCCATCTGCGGCCAGCCAACCCGGAAAAGCCTGACCACATCGTAATCGTGGTGGTTCGAGGGTTGGGCCTCCTCCCTCCAGCCAAATGGATACTCATTGTCTTTCATGGCGAGCAGGGTGCGTATCATCTGCGGAACCCGTTGAATGCTATCCCGCCGATACGACACAATATCGAAAGTCACGCTAAGATCAGCCGTCCTGCGGATAGTGCCGTCGGGCAGCCGATACCAGCCGCCAAAGAAGCCGGACTGAGGGTCCTGCCAGAGCTTGTCCTGGTATTCGAACAGGGCCAACTTCAACTCGGGCGGGAAGGTATAGACCGGACCGACAAAACCGACGATGAAACGCTCGATGGCGGTGATGGCGATTTTGAGCTCGAAGCGACTGTCCAGGCCGCTCTTGGTCACGTCCGAGATGAGCAGGGAATCCAAGCAGGCTCGCACCTTTTCCGGGGTGTTGATGCGGTCCAGGAGTTTGAGGGGATATCGAGGTTGCTCGCCCCGATCACCGCGATATTCAACCTCCTCGATGGTCGAGTCCAGTTTAAGGAACCAAGCCTCACTGACGTGGTCATAGCTACCGTCCGCCTGGTTCTGGTCCCGGGCATCAGGCGGATCGGATGGGCGGCTGAGCATCTCACGCAAGTCGCGAAAGCGGCGCTCAATCCGGGCCCATTGGGCGGAATACAGGACGAGCCAGCGAGTTTCCAGAAACAACTGGCGGGAAGCCGGCGTCGGACGCCCTTTGGCTGTTTTGCGGACGAGTTCAAGCTGCAATTCGCGCAGTTCGTCGGCATACCTGGAACGCTCTTGGCGGTAACCTGAGTCGAACCTGAGTCGAACCTGAGGAAATCGGGCGTGGGATCGTAGCCAAAGACACTCCGAGATGCCGCCCGCTCAGCCGAAGAAGGGGGCTCGGCCGCTGGGGCCCGTAATCCTTGTGTAGACGGTGCAAGCCAAGCGGCGAGAATAACCGGCCAAAGTTGGCGACGGCGCATGCTGAGGATTATACGCCGCCAAGTATCGGCCCCTCAACCTGCCTGATGAATGAGCCACCTGCCCGGCTACCCACCGTTGCCCGGATGAGAAGGTCCGCGGCTGCTTCGTGCCTCGGCGAGGTAACAAGCGGTTTGCAGCTGTTGGCGGGCTTTTTGAGCAACTTCGGTACCTTGTCCAGCCCACACGCCATGCATCAAAGAGTCTGGGCCACGAAGCGATGATCGGTCTTCCCCCAAAGCCTCAGGACTTTCCTGAACTGCGCGGGGCATGGGATCCCTGCATCCAACGCCGTTGCGATCATTGTGCGGTCGTGAGCGGTTGGGTTGGCCAGCTGTTCGCACGCGTCGAAAAGACCGGAGGCGACGCTCATGCCCAGTTCCTCAATAAGAGCTCGAACAAATTCCACGTCCCCACGGATGGCCGCAATCTCAAGGGCGCCCCCGTATTTTGATGGTAAACAAATACGCCCCCTGAGCGCTGCCCGCATAGCCTCGATGTCACCACGAATTGCCGCGTCCTCGGTTACCATCCGGCGGTAAATGCTCGCCTCGGTAGAATCAGGAAATGGGGCATAGCTCCGGCCCGTCCAGCCCGCAATTGCCTGGTTCAGTAACACACCAAGCCGTTCGGGGTCGGTATGGACCGAAGGTCCATGCCCATCGTAACCAGCGACCTCAGGGGACCTGTCCTGAGACAACCCGTGCCACGCTTCCAGGGCTTCCGTGCCAAGAGTCGAGTCGTATACTTCCATTCGCGGTCCGGACCAGGGTTCAAACGATCCAAGAAAGCTAAGGGGCGACACTCTGGCGATCGGCCAAGCCCATACCGCCGCGGAAGCGATTCCAGAGGACTCGATCTCCGCCCACAGGTCGGGGAGATTCGATTGGAGAAATTGACGGAATGTTGTTCCAGTGACCATTACAATCCTATTCATTTGTTCTTCCTCATCACACATTTCTACCCCCGCAGGGGTAGTTTGATTGCTCTGCGCACGCCACACGAGGGAAGAACAAACAGAGGGTCTCTCTCGAACAACTATATAAATCTACCCGCTCAAACTAAGGTGTCAACGTTCCAATTGAGCAAATTAATCCTGATGCGCGACTTTTGAACGCATGCAAGAGCATCACCGACGAAAGGGCGGCGAGCGAGTCCTCGCCCCTTGGCGTAATCGAAGAGGCAAATTCTCCAAACCGGAGGGCCGGATGCTGCCTGGGATAAGATTTCAGTTTGATGGAACTCGAACGCTCCGCTCAGTCATTTGAAGAATGTCAAATCTGCTGGAATGCAACCCGTACGCGGCTCTGCATATCCTCGGCGATCGTCAGGATGTGGATTGGTGCGACGCCTAGTCGTGACAAATCTTCTAGCTTGAATCGGAACTCATCCGCAAAAATCACGTTGCGCCGGGGCGCGAGTAGGCTGATTTCTGCCTCCAAGTTCTGGACCCCAGCCCAGATGCCGTTCAGGATGGTAAGCCGCGATTTCATTTCTGCGATGCCGGGCCATGCGAGATTAATGAATTCCCGCAAGCGGGTGGGATCAAGAAGATTATTAAGGTAAACCACGCCGTCCACGGGCACGAACCAATCCGGCTCATGCACATCGATGCCGCAGACCTGGCGGCGCTCGGGTTCGAGCCTGCCACAGGAATGGCCGAGAGCCGTGATGAGAAACGTTCGCAGACCGTCGTTGCCGCCCTGAACCACCGCTAAGCCGTTGGCCTGACGAAGGAGCGTTTTCAGGCGGCTCACCTGGACGGGATCATGATTGAGCCGAGGATGATCGAGCGTGGGGTAGCAGCGGCAAGCCGAGTTGATCAACTGGTTGCGAGTGGACTCGGGCAGCCGCTCGATCCAACCCAGCAAGGCCTCAATCTGAGGTTGCTGAGTCCGTTGGAATTTGTCGAAAACTGAACTGGCGGCTTGGCCGACATAACCAGCGAGATCCTCGTACGTAATCTCGCGGCCCTGGAGCGCTTCCAAATGTCCTTTGATGGCTCGCACCAGTGGCCGCACGCGGTCGGGCTGGTGAGCCGGGTGCTCAGATGCTGTTGGTTCGGAGGGCGGAAGTTTGCTTTTCATAGGGGTCTGGGTGCCAAATGCCAAATCGACACCTCTCGGTCATTCGGAATTCCGAATGTGGATTCGGAATTCCGGATATAATGGGCAAAATCCGAATATCCCTTACGTCCCAGAGAAAGCTGTTTTAGTTATGACTTCGTGAACCAGTGCTCGGATAACGATTTTTCCAAATTCGCCGCCGCGTATGTTCGGATGTCCACGGAACACCAGCAGTATTCAACCAGCAACCAGATGGACGCCATCCGGGAGTACGCGAAGAAGCGCGGGCTCGAAATCGTCAAGATCAACTCCGACGAGGGAAAAAGCGGTCTGAATATCCAGGGGCGGGATGCCTTGGCCCAGATGATCCAGGACGTCCAGAGCGGGGAGGCGAAGTTTTCGAGCATCCTTGTTTACGATGTCAGTCGTTGGGGCCGGTTTCAGGATGCCGATGAAAGCGCCTATTATGAGTACATCTGCCGCCAGGCCGGCGTGGCGGTCCATTATTGCGCCGAACAGTTCGAAAACGATGGCAGCCCAGTTTCGACGATCGTCAAAGGTGTAAAGCGGGCGATGGCGGGCGAATACAGCCGGGAGCTCTCGTCGAAAGTGTTCAAGGGAGCTTGCCGGTTGATCCAGCTCGGGTACAAGCAGGGCGGTACCGCCGGTTACGGGCTGCGGCGGATGCTGGTGGATCAGAATGGGGATCGGAAGGCGATGCTCAAAATGGGGGAACAAAAGTGTCTCCAAACCGATCGGGTGATTCTCGTTCCCGGGCCCGAAGACGAGTTCAAGGTCGTGCGGTGGATCTACCAAGCCTTTGTCGAGGAAGGAAAGGCGGAATCCGAGCTCGCGGCGATGCTCAACGCCCAAGGGGTGGTCACGGATTTTGGGCGGGCCTGGACCAGGGGCACTGTTCACGAGGTGCTCACGAACGAGAAATACATCGGCAACAACGTTTACCACCGGACCTCGTTCAAGCTGAAACGGAAGCATGTGGTGAACCCGCCGGAGAACTGGGTTCGGGCGGACGGGGTCTTCGAGGGGATAATTGATCGGGGGCTTTTTATGCGGGCGCGGGAGATCATCCTTGCTCGGAGCCAAAAGCTGACCGATGAGGAAATGCTGGAGCGGCTCCGCGGTCTGCTCAAGCAGCATGGGCGGATTAACGGCATCATCATTGACGAGGCGGAGGGCCTGCCGTCGAGCACGGCCTTTCGGCACCGTTTCGGCAGCCTGGTCTCGGCTTACCGGTTGATCGGCTACGACGCGGAAATCGACTACAGCTTCATCGAGATCAACCGAAAACTGCGAAAGAAGTATCCAGAAATCGTCGCCTCGGTGATTCGCCAGGTCCAGGATCTCGGGGCGGTTGCCATCCAGGACGAGGCCACCGGGCTCGTCCTCCTCAATGGTGAGCTGCGTGTTTCGATCGTCTTGTGCCGGCACATGGCCACCGGCACCGGGTCGTCCCGCTGGGTGGTCAGGCTTGATGCAGGCCTGAAACCGGACATCACGATCGCTGTGCGGATGGACGCCACGAACGAGGGCATCCGCGATTATTACCTTTTGCCGGGAATCGATATGACCTGGCAGAACCTGCGCATGGCCGAGGAGAACGGCATCTACCTGGATGCCTATCGGTTCGAAACCCTTGCCTACTTCGTAGGCATGGCGGAGCGCGTAAAACTGGAGGAAGCAGCATGAAGGACGAAATATTGATGATCCCCATTGACCAGATCAGAATCCTGAATCCCCGACACAGGGACAAGAAGAAGTTCGAGCAGATCGTCGAGAGCATCAAACATCTTGGCTTAAAGAAGCCGATTCAAGTGAGTCTCCGCGCGGCCCATGAGGGGGGCGAGCCGGGGTACGACCTGGTCTGCGGGCAGGGCCGGTTGGAGGCTTATGTCGCCCTTGGCCACCGGGAAATCCCAGCGATAATCGAAGAGATCCCCAGGGAAGAGCGCCTCTTGCGCAGCCTGGTCGAGAATATGGCCCGGCGGCTCCCCCCTCCCCTGGCCCTGATGCACGAAATTGAGCGACTCAAAGCACAGGGCTATTCGAACGTCGAAGTCGCCAAGAAGCTGGATATCGCCGATACCACCATCGGCGGCTTTCTCGCATTGCAAAAGGCGGGGGAAGAGCGACTTCTCGACGCGGCGATCAATGAGAGGATCCCCTTGGGCATCGCCATGGACATTGCCAAGACCGACAGCCCGGAAATGCAGCGCGAACTGCTCAAGGCGTACGAGAGCAAGCAGCTCAACGGGGTCTCCATCCGGAGCATAAAGCGCCTGATGGACCAGAGGGAGTTCGCTGGAAAAGAACGGGAAGAGAATCCGCGCGCGAAAAAGACGCGAACCAGCGCGGAGGGCCTAATCAATACGTACCGGCGCGAAACCCAGAAGCAAAAGTTGCTCATCAAGAAGGCCAGGGTCTGCGAGGCCAAACTCACCTTCACGGTGACGGCCTTGGGCAAGCTGCTTACCGACAACAACTTCGTGACGCTCTTGAGGGCGGAATCCATCGCTCAAATGCCCAAGTACCTGCACGAGAAATTGATCGTCAGCCAAAGGGAGGCCGCATGAGCAACGGGAAACCTGCGTTTGAAATGAAGAGGATCCGGCTTCCGCTGGGCAATATTTTGCCCGTGCGCCAGATGAAGGATCCGCACAACATCAAACGATTCTGCACCATCCGCTCCTCCATTAAGCAGGTTGGGCTGGTCGAGCCCTTGGTAGTTTTCCCAGCAAAGGACTTGCCCGGGAAGTACCTTTTGGTCGACGGCCATCTGCGTTTGTTTGCCCTGAAAGAGCTTGGCGAAGCGGAAGCCGACTGCATTGTCGCCACGGACGATGAATCATTCACGTACAACGCACGGGTGAATCGCCTCAATCCGATCGCGGAACACAAGATGATCATGAAGGCAGTGCAAAATGGGGTGAAGCCGGAGAAAATTGCGGCGGCTCTCAACCTGCCACTCAGGGACGTCAAAGCGTCCATGTCACTCCTCGATGGCATAAATCCCGAAGCGGCTGACCTCCTGAAGGACAAAGCCGTTTCGCCAAAGGCCATCCGCATGCTGAAGAAGGTTACGGGACTGCGACAGATTGAGATGGTGGAGTTGATGGTAAGCGCGAGCAACTTCACGAAGGGCTACGTCGAGGCAATGGTTTTGGGCACGCCCAAGGACCAGTTGCTGCACCCGGAGGAAGCGAAAAAGAAGAAGGGAATGTCCCGGGAAGAAGTCGCGAAATTGGAGCGCGAAATGGAGGCGGTGGAGCGGGATCTGAAGGCCGTTGACCAAGCTTATGGAGAAAACATGCTGAATTTGACGTGCGCGATTGGCTACATCAAGAAACTCCTGGAAAACGCGAAAGTGGTCAGGTTCTTAACCGGGAATTACCAAGACATCATGGCCGAGTTCGAGAGGCTTGCGGCGACTGAAAGCGTCTGAGCGGCGTTGGTCGATTCAAGCCCCGTCCCAATACTTGGCTTTGGCCGGAATGACGCGACGGATGCCACCACGAGGGTCAGGGACGTCGCCGGCATAACGCGGGATCACATGGAAATGGAGCTGGAGCATGGTTTGGCCGGCAGCGGGGCCATCATTGAGGCCGAGGTTGAAGGCGTCCGGCGACGGGCTCAAATTGATGGCCAGGAGTTGCTGTGTCCAGTCAATCCAAACGAGAAGTCGTGCCTTTTCGGCGGTGGTGAGGTCGTGGAACCGAGCGACTGGCCGGCGGGCGATAATCAGGGTGTGACCAGGAGAGATGGGGAATTTGTCGGAAACGACCGCGAAGAGGTCGTCGAGGGCAGCGATCCGAGCAGGTTCGATTTCTCCGAAAACGGGGAGTGTCAGGGCGGCGCTGTGGGTGAGAGCGAGAAGGTTCAAGGCGTCGGTCAGTACTTGACGTTGAGGTGCTTCGCGCCAGCGGAGGCTTGCTGCGGCCGGGTAGAACTCCTTATCGCTCGGCGGTATGACCGGTCGACCAGCAAGCGCGGCCAGGTCTCGGTGGGCAGCCATGCGGGTCTCAAAACGCCGAGCGACCTGCCATGCGCCTGCTTCATGGACTTTGTCAGGACAGGGCGCGATGAGGAAGCGGTCCATGGCCCGGTGGTGGTTGGGGCAAAGGGCGAGGCCGTTGTTGGGTCGGTCGTCCTGGGATTCATCGAAGGGGATAATGTGGGCGGCTTCGACGAGCGAGATACCTTCTAGTTTCACGCGCATGCCGCAGGCTGAACAGGTGAAGTCGTAGATTTGGAGCACGGTTTTTCGAAACGCAGCGTCTCGTTGGGTGCAGAACTCCTCTCTTAGGATCTCGGGCTCCGGGGCGGGCGGAGGGGCAGCAACGAGGACGGCGAGTTGGGGGCGGTGCTCGGGGAAATAGCGGGAAATCAGTGCCTCGCGCAGGTGGAGGCGGGAGTGCGCGTCGGTGAGGAGGCCTGACCAGAGGTCATCGTCAAAGCAAGCGTGGATGTCGCGAAGCTTTTTGATGGTTGGGGGGCGGGAGACGTTGCCCGGCTCATAAAGCGGTCGTTCGCCAGGCGCTGACTGAGGTGCCAAAAGCCGTCCCCGCAGAGATGGTAGAACGGGTTTTGGATGCTCGGCTGATCGTTCCGTTGGCGTACGGCATCGAAGTAGCGGTTGAAGGTTGAGATGAGGTCAGGGGTGAGGCGGATTTCGTTCTTCGCAAGGATGCCGCGGTCGAGGAGGTCGAGGATCGCGAGCAATAGGACGGGCTTGTGCGGCCGCTCATTCGAGCCGCTCTTGTCACGCCGGAGGTTGTAAAGACGCTCCAGCCATTGTCTCCATATTTTTTCGCTTGCCATGAGCGGCACAGAACCGTGAAAGCCTGGAGAGGGTTATACTGTGCTTAGCCCGGAAGCCAGACAAAATGGAAGCGTTCAATTTCCAGGGTTTCCAGAATTATCAGATTATGTTACTGTGCGAGCGTAAGCTATTAACATCGTTAAACTGCACTCGCGAGGCATGTTCAAGGTTCCCGACAGATCTGTCATTGCGCACAATTACGACCCACACCGGCGAGGAGGTGGATTGCTGCAGAGTCGCACCGCTTTCCGTAATCGGCGCTCTCTTGAGGGCAAAGCGGGCGCAGGGCACGCCAATCTCGCCTCACCATCCACCAATTCAATCAATATGTGGCCGTCTGTCCAAAACTTTGCAGCCCTCCTGTTTGCCCGGTGCAGGGACCATGCGCTTGATGGGTCGCTCTGAACTTCACTCAACAGCCGTTCCGGTAATTGGGTGCAGAGCAACTTTGCCTTAGGAAGAGCTTTGATGATCGCAGCAATCACATCCTCCCTCGGCAAATCAAACCGCGTCCGGTGGATGGAAAACACGACTAGGTGCGGATTTACCTGAGAGCAAAGTTGCGCCGCAAAGCGTCCAGCATCGCAATTTCCCGGAGCCCCGCCGTGGTGCGGATAAACGAGAACCTGAGCGAGGGGAGTAGTTTTCTCGTCGGCCCAAAACTCCAGACACTCCATTCCCACGTCGCCCCCCAAGAGAGCGATTTGCTTACCCTTGTGGCAAAGTCGAATGACGGCGCTTAATGAGTTGGAACTGTTCACCTTCCCACTCAGAGATCGTCCGCCAACGCCGGTCAGAAGCGCTTCGGGGGGAGGATAAAGCACTTCGATTCGAACCTCTCCGCAATCCAGCGTGCCCGTGAGCGTAGTGTTCAGCTGCGAATGGGCCTCGGTCTTGCGGTGTCTGCGGGCCGTAAGGATCGCCAGGGCCAACTGTTGCTGGGTGTCGGTGTCTTTGGTCGGATCGCTGTTGAAGAACAATCGACCGATTCGAATATCAGTCGCAAGAAGCAAGGTGGAGGCGTTTGCTATATGGTCTTCGTCGGCGTGCGAGAGGAGCAGAGACTTAATCTCGCGAATTCCATTTTCGCGCAGGAATTCTAGCAATGAAGGTCCTTTGCCAGCATCAAAGACAATGACACCATCCTTATCGCGAAGGACAGCGGCACTGCCATGGCCGACATCAACGACCACCAAATTGGGCACGGACAGCTTTGACATCGTCGGGGTGGGGGAGTTCGAAATCCTCAAAAAACAGATCGTCAGGAGATTTGGCAGCTGTATTCACGGTCGCCAACAGGAATCCACCGATCTCGACGTGCTGGCGTAACCGTTGAGGCACCATCGAAAGTGGAAACCCGACCTGTTCGTGTGGGTTCCATTGGGTGATTACGACCTTCACAACCCTCTCATTGGCTTTCGGAACCACGTCCTTCACGCTTAGCACCGCCCGGCATCCACGTCTTTCCAGTGGTACGACAGAATTGACAATTTCGCTTTGACAGGCCTGGAACGCCTCTTGGAGGATAATAGGGGAAAGGCTGCTGCTTGCCACCAGACGCGGAATCCAGCGCCTCCACGGTCGAATTGATGTATCTACATCACTGCGTTGATATCGGGTTGTCAGCACGGAGGGCAACCGGGCTTGGTTGAATTTCGCCACAGCCTCAGCACCGTTGAAACGGGCATAATGACCTTCGCTCAATCTGTGATCGCAAAGAGCAAAGTGGGCTTGGGTGCTATGGCGGCCAGATAAATTGATCCGTCACCGGACAGATAAAGTGGTCCATTGGGCGAGCACAGATAGGGGAGGTTCTTTCTTTCCAGGTAGCCGGGTGCTTTTTCCGAGTAGTTGAGCTGTA
>Ga0316217_10003091_pt1 | contig 19377 bp, 14 predicted proteins | sample 1anoAmetaG_FD_203633 | JGI IMG/M metagenome (GOLD analysis project Ga0316217, IMG submission 203633) | Freshwater microbial communities from Trout Bog Lake, Wisconsin, USA - 1anoA | ecosystem: Environmental > Aquatic > Freshwater > Lake > Hypolimnion/Profundal zone | place: USA: Wisconsin...
CAACCCCCATGGCTTTTACTTTAAAATATGATATTGAAGACTATATTGCGTTTTTAGGACAAGGGATGAATAACTTGCAATACAATGTCTACAAAGATTGGATCATTTTTTTGTGCTTACCTTCACACTCCCTTTCACACTGCCCTTAATCGATTTCTACTATACTTTCTAGGCTTTGGTCAAGGTGGGCAATTATGGCTGAACCTTATCTTTGATCACACTTTGAGGCATATCCCAAAAGAATAGAGCTCCTTCTGAGCCCACCGTGATGATCTTCCTCTGGTCAGGTGATATCTTAAGCTTGTTGATTGAGCCAGAGTGCCCCTCTCCTTCAAAATAGCAAATTCCCTCATCATAGTTCCAGATTCTCAGAATGCCATCTTGACCTCCTGAAACAAAATGCTTTCCTTCGGCAGTAATATCTAGAGAGTTCAGTTAATTTTGAGATCCTTAGATTGATCTGATGATTTGGCCATCGAATTTCTACCAATAGGTTATTTTTCTGTCCGAACCTACAGTCAATACTTGATATTCTTCGGTATTGAGGATGGCCTGTTTAAAAGCGGTTGTTTCGAACATACACAACAGCCTTGAGTGCTTCTTGAGATCCCATAAAATACAAGAACCATCGCTGCTGGCAGACACAGCTTGAGAGTTGTCTTTACTGACTTGAATGGACCAAACCCTGCTACGATGTTATTTAAGGGAAACCTCCATTACTTGTGTTTGCTTGGTTATCTTCCAAATACGAATTTCGCCTTAGGCTCCTCCAGAGATAATCCTCTATCCATCAGAAGTTGAAGTGACTGCAGTGCAGCCATGATTGTGGGCATCATTAATCACGTACAAAAGTTTACCAGATTGAGGCAAAAAGGCTCTAATCTTACCATCTGACCAACCAGAAATAATGCTCTTTCCATCATGTGCAAAGACTACTGAAAAGCATTCCAAACCTGGCACCTGAATCCTCAACAATTCCTGCCTGTTTTTAGTGTTCCAAATCCTGATTTCATTGGGTGCAGCAGTCGCAAATACTTCGGAGTAATTGTGAGGAAACGCAACATCGTTAATACGCTCATAATGGCAAGTATTTCTAAGCTAAGGGGTGAGAGTTGTCGAATTGACCCAATAAATGTTTGATTGGGAAGTCCCAGCAAAGAAGTGAGTATAGTCGCCAGTAAAGGAAACTGAAGTAACGTTGCCCATCAGCTAGCTTTAAGAAAGTACAGTCATGTTCTGAATTGAGATTCTGGCCAACTTTCCTTATCCTGTGCCAACGACTAAGTCTCCATTGGGTAGAAGCCTTACGACTGACACTCCCAAGCTGAATAATCTCTTAACTGGTCCAACTCTTTTATAAATCGCCTTTTCAATATTGACTTAGAAGATATCTCCAGTTTTGGTCCCACAGTAAACATAGGCATCTTGATAGTCAATAGCTGCGCAAGTGAATTGTCTTTTTACGTTGCCGAAGTTTGCGTTGAGTGATTGAATCTTTTTGTAGACTTGATCAATTGTAAGTATCTGTATGCCGTTTTGCTGGACTGCAATAAGTTTGTTATTATCGTTGTTGAAGAAGATGACCTAATTCACAACTTCTTTGTTTGGAGCTCCATAAAGACTTTTTCCAGAGTCTATGTCCCAGATTACGAGCATATTTCTTTGTAATCTCAGTCTTACTTATCTTAAAGGCAGCCTTGAGAAGCCAAAAGTTTCGAATCAGAAGAAAATGAGAGACTAGTCACTGCTTGTTTGTGTAACTTAAAACGATGCCTGATTTATCTTTTTTGGAAATCCCAAATGATTACATCAGCCACTTGCCCTGGTAAGGATTGTTCAGCTGAGGCGATATAACGTCCATCTCTGGATATTTTGATGGCTAGATAAACTATGGTTTACAGGAAATGCGATGATTATGTCCTCTAAGAAAAGTTTGTGTTCTAGATAGGATGTGCCTGACTACGACAGTGGTGCCCAAAGGGTAGATAATGTGTTAATTATCTGGATGAAGAAGGAGCCCGTCATAGATGTTTCCTTCATAAGGAGAAATGTACCTGAAAAGCCGATGACTGCGCTTATTTAGAGGTGTTACTGCATCAAGGAAAGTTATATTTTTAAATTATAAGCAACTTTATTTGTATATTGGAGATTACTGAAAAATCATAGCAAAAACAAGGCTAAATGAGTCTAATTAATAGCACAACGATCAAAAGGACTGTGTTGAGATCATCCCTCCAAGAATTCCCAAGATATTTTGATTGGCAACTTCCTCGATGGCTTCATTTATGTGCCTCTTGGGGTCTAGCTTGCCTGTGTTCTTTATGGCCAACTCCTTTCTATCTTTCTTTGTCTCATCTTCAATTCTTTTTCCCCATTCCTCACACCATTTTCCAACTTTTCCAAACTTCTCACTACCTTCTTCAGTAGTCTGCTCTTGGTCATTGAGCTTAAGTGCATTGTTCCACTTATTTTTATAGAGGTTCAGTAACATTTTTTGCTCTAGCTCGTTGGTTTTGTAGTTGATGTTGATTGAATAGTAGTATTTGTTGAGACCCTTGTACATGGCTTAGATTGAAGGTTTGTTCAAATGACCATTGACTGAGGTAGTTTGTCTAGGTTCATGTCCTCCCATTCCCAAAATAGGGTTGATAAGCCTGAAAGCATCAATAACAACCTTTCCTCTGACTGACTGGATTGGGTCAATGACCACTGCCACACATTTGGGGTTGAGTTGTTCAAAAGATTGCTAAATAACGAAAAAAGTACTTGAGTATTGATATCTACACTAGATAGCCAGCATCCGAAGGAAGGGTGAGAATGGTACCATCCAACGACCACTTCTGTTCTTTGGGTCTGCTTAAGCATGTCAAGCATATCTTGCTGGTAGACAGGATCAACAGATTAGACACTAACTGAGGTTCCTGACTGAGGCATTGCGAAAACATCGACCACTCTGATAGCGTAGTCGTCAATGACCTATCCGATGAGGAGACCCATAACTTCTAGGGGCACTCCTGCTCTCGCATGTTTGAGCATTTTGAGAAGCGCCAAAGAAGAGATGTAGATTTGTTCAGATGTGTCTGGCTTATTGGTGGCTTAGGGGTTTCCTTGGTTTCTGCCCATTCCGCCGAGCCCTGCAAGCCCACCGAGTCCTCCCATGTTAAACATTTTCAAAAATTATTTAAATACTATAAAGACCTACAGCTATTAAAGATAGAGCACCAACAAGAATTTAAAAAGCTCCTTTTAGCACAAATTTCATTAAAAGTAGCCCAAATTCTGTGTAATCCGTTAAATCAAAAAAAGTCGCTAACAAGTTATCTTCTCTGATATAAGTATATAATTTTATAGCTGATGTCTTTTTGGAAAAAGTTGGGTAAATAAATCAACAAAACGACTCACATAGTCAATAGAGAAGTCAAAAGAATGGTGGATTACTCTGATAAGGCGGGAGAGACGAAAGAAGTTATAATCAGCACAAGAAACATCGGAGGAGAAATCACAAAAAGATAGAGAATAGAAGTTGCTAACTTCACCACCTTACTAGAATTAAACGACTTGGCTTTACAAATGTACCCACAACTTAGAGAGCTACCAATAGGTCGAATCTCAGGCGAAAAACATTGTATTCAAAAGAGCAATAGTCATCGAGTTCACACTGGGATTGCATTGAGAAAGATAGATGACACTAGATTCGGCTTTTCTTTTGTCCAAGTTACTTTATATCTATCTAGGTTGAAAAAGTGGTTGAGTATTAGGAGCCAAAGCAAGAAATTTAAAAAGATGTTACAGCCTACTTTAATGTAGCAATAGGGTTTGGAGGATGCAACACAACTAGAAGAAAAGATGCTGTCCTCAGACCATTAACTGAGGAGGAAAAAGAAAAAATAGAGTTAGCACTTTGCGAAGAAGGTCCCAGCGTAAAAACAATAGCTGAGCAAAATTTGATTGGATTCGAAGGATGAACAATGATTTTACGCTAGCTCTGAATTCTGCAGAAGCCTATAAAAATAATTTGGTCTTTTTAATGGATAAGCTATTAAAATCATTCAAGATGACCGTTATCTTCTTAGAGCGCTTAGTTTTCGTAGATTAAAGGCATTACGAGTGCTTGTTAAAAATGGATTTTCTTGCTTGGCTGCATTTCCTAACAATTGTTCTATTATAAGCTGATTTTCTCAGAGATCTATTCCTTCACTCTTTATTCGTTAACTTCACTGAGGACTAATTCTCTCAATTTTTCACTACTCTCTTGCTCTTCTTCGCGGAACTAAGAAGATGTGAAATTTGACTTCTTTAGCTTCAATTTGCCCTATTTCTCACTAGCCCGTTTCATGAGTTGCTACAAATCCTTCTGAGGCACTATTTCTCTTGCGATGAGTTTTTATTTAAATAGTTGCACAAAAAGGGGGTTGCCTAAATTATTTTGCAGGCTTTTTTTTGCCAAAGCTTTACGTCGAGAAGCAGAATCAAAAACTCCACCGATTCCTTTCTCATTAGTGTACATAAAAGAAATAAGTCCAGTGATAATGGTCCTAATGTTCCATGAAGAACTCCAGGTCTCTTTGTGATAGTGCGTGAAGGTTGTGCATATGGGTTTTCCAACTTAGAAGCGCCCATTTTCAGTTAAGAATTTGATTTTTGGAGGAGAAAAGGGGTAATCTTAGGGAAGCTAGAGAACACCATGGTAGAAGCCTTTGGCAAAGTCCTCCTCAAGTCCGAAAAGGCAAAAGTGGAAGTTGAGGGGTTCAGCTCGAGTAATGATGGCCTGTGAGTGTGGGTCTTTCTCAAGGGATTGCTATTACTTTTGGAGGCGTAACTCAGAAATTTTTTTATTCATCTGATTCAATTATAAAGAAGTTCAACAAAAATTAGAGCTTAGCCTACTGGAAACACTCACTGGTCTGAAAAACTTTTAAAAACACTTAGAGAAAAAGTCCAGCTAGTGACTACACACTTGAAACCTCAAAAAAGTTTCATTAATAGCATTTCATAGCAGCACTTGTAAGAGAAATTTAAAAGAATGCGTTATAATTTTAACAAACTTTTAACTAGTTCAAACAATTTGGATTTTTTTACAGGATTGGTACCTAAATCACTGAAAATCAAGGTAATTTTTTATGGAAAATAATCTTCAAGAAAACGAAAAAAGGAATTTTTTTTTTCAGATCGGTCTCACCTATTCAAGGTGAAATTCTTTGTTGCCTTGAATTTTGTTGATGCCTTGTTACATCATAAGAACAAGTTTAGTTTAGAGCTATAAATTTCCAATTAATTTAATGGGTTGCTCTTGCCTCATAAGTTCGTAAAATTCTTCCAAAGAAAAGCTCCCTACGGTTGCTTTAAAGTATATGGACTATTATGAAAAACCTCATAAAAAAATCAGCACAAGTTCAGCCAATACGAACCCAGAAGAATTGTTGCGGAGGTAGTCGGAATAAAGTAAGAAAGAAGATACAACTGTTCCATCAGATGCAAAACCTCCTTCAGAGCTAACTTCATCTTTCATCACTTTATCTCAATTGTTGGAAGGGTAAAATAATCCGCAGTAATAAACAGTGAGCTACCAATCTAAGATAATAAGAAAAGGGTCCAAGCCCGAGAAAAAGAGAAGTCAAGAGGAGAAAAACGAAGCCAGCGTAGACAAAGGGCCTTCTTTAATAAGGCAGATTTCAAATGGATCAAATTTATAGGCTAGAATGAGTTAATTGGACTAATGCTCTTTAGTGCAGATAAGGCTGTAGAACAGGGATTTCTAGTTCGTTTTGCCAAACTGCAGAGCTGGACCTTTGGTGGTACCTTTAGTTATCTACAATAAGTACTAAATTTGATTATAATCTGATTTTGTAAGCTTGTCCTATCTATTCATTATTGCAGTTTTTTAAGTTTTGCCTTAAGATTAGTCCAAATAGCGAAAAAAATCTCCTCTTGGGATTATTAATAATTTTTAAGAGTAATAGACTTATATTTATTTAGAAAAAATGCTTAGAAACAGACCTGTTCAGCCCAAGCCCAGCAAAACCGTAAACAAAAAGCACACGAAATCAGTCAATTAAGAGAACATTACGCCCATCAGCTTTAACACCAAAGGCTACTTTGATCCCTCAGAACCTTACAACGAAGTTTATCTGAAACTCAAACAGCAGGTTTTCGAAAAGTATCGTAACAAAAAGGAAGAAATAATCATGTTGGATCCCAAAGCGACCAACAAAGCTGCCTTTATTCAGAAGGGTTTACTTATTCCGTCTAAGACCATGAATGTAAACGCTAATGAACAAAAAATTGTCCAAGCGGAACTCCCAAGCCTTAATTTACTGAAATCATATCTTTTAAGAAAAGAGAAGAAAGAGATTCAATAAAATGAGAAGTTTTTGGAGGCTCCCAAAGTAAACTTTGACTTGATTTCTCTGAGAAGCACAGTGACTGCCAAATCAGGAGCTTCTCGACAAGTCTCAAGCCGCATTTCTACAACTTCCGTCTTGAAAATTGAGAGCGAATTTTGATCTAAATAGTTAGTAAGTGTTGAAAAATAAAATTCTGAATAATTTCTGTTAATCATACAAAGGAAGAAACTTATATATTTGTCCAAAGATCCTTTTTGTGAATAAGCATTGAAATAAATCTTACCTTTATCCCATGCAAGACTTTATTTAAGGTTTTAAATTATAATCTTTAAATGATGAGTGAAGAAAAACAGCAAACTTCCAAATCTAACAAAGCTTTTCTCTTGAAAATGAAAGACCCATAATATCATGAGTAAGAAATGCCTCCAAAAGTTTAGCAACAAATCTTGTAGGCGAAGAAAAAGGATCGTCCTAATTTAGAGGTAGCATTATATCTATGTAAGCTTCAATAATGGGCTAAACATGGCTATTCTAAGACAGATGTTGTATAAACTCTAAAGATTTGTAATGACGACATTTAGAGAGTTGCTCTCTAAAATCTATCTTACTCTGATTTTGCTGAAAGGTGCATAAAAAGAAAATAACCAATTGTCATCACAGGTGCGTGTTTTCGGATTCAGGATGTACTGAGAAATGGATGAATAAAGACTTCTGGACTCACAATTACTTAGCAACCCAATTTGCGCGATATAGATTCAAAGTAGGAGAGGACGATGATGGAAATAAAATCAAACTGTCTTTTCATGCATTTATGCACTACCTTATTCGCAACACTGATGACAGTCCACTTTACCTTTTCGAAAACATCACTGTTCCAACCAAAGAAACTCAGTTGATTCTCCAAAATTACACAGTTCCTTAGCTTTTCTCGGAAAATTTGTTGGAACTGCTGGAGCCTTCTGACAGGCCAGCTTTTAAGTGGTAAATGCTAGATAATTGAGGTTTTTAGTAGGCCCATAAAGGTCAGGTTCGGGAATTCATGTTGACCCTATTCTAACCTGTGCATGGAATACCTCGCTAATTGGCCGCAAAAGATGGGTTCTTTTTGACGGAAAAGTGGCTTAAAGCATTGCGAGTGGAAAGTAGTTCAAAAAAGAGAATGAAACAGATGAAGCGATCGACTATTTCATTCATATTCTGCCGAAGATAAAGTAGAAATACAATACGAAAGATTTGGGTTTGCGTGAGTTCATTCAATATCCAGGAGAAACTGTATTTGTACCTGGAGGAGCATGGCATGCAGTTCTCAATCTTTAAGATACGATTGCTGTCACTCAAAATTTTGTTTCTTCAGTCAATTTCTAAGAAGCATGGCCGTCATTTATGGAGTAAAGGGGAGAGTTAGTAACCAAAATGCTAAAACAGCTCAAAACTTATGTAATTTTACTATAAATAGAATCATTAGCTATACGAAAGAGTTGCCTCCTTATCAAAAGAAAGTTCTCAGTGGAGATAAACCTTTGGTAAAAAGCTGTAAGGATTAGCTAATATCCACTAAAGAGCAATCTTTGATGAAGATTAGTCTACATAATTCAGCAAAAGGGTGAAAAAAAGTTTAACTAGATCTAAATCTTATGAACATAACCTGAAATCTAGGAATTCCCAACCAGCTTAGAAAAAATAAAATTTCAAAGACTAATAATGGTTTTAATGATAGCCCAATCTTTAGTTTACTTTTTATTTCATTTATAAAATAAAATTACTCATGTCTTCCACTTTGAATCCTGAGAAAGATGAAAAAGCAAATCAAGCAAAAAAGCCAGTAGTAAAGCAAAAGGTTCTTGATTATGCTTAAATCCGAAATCTAACTGATCCTCAGAAACAGCAAAGATTGCTTCCCGGATTAGGAACAAAAGGCAAACGAATAGCAAAAGCAGAAAAAATGATTGAGGAGTAGATTATTGAATAGCCTCGTTTGCTGACTACAGCCAAGCAGCATCTAAAAGAAATGCATGAATAATCTGCGAAAAGCGACACAGAGCATTCCAACAATTTGGGACTGAGCAGTTTCCTTAACAGTAGAGAAATGACACCAAATAATCCTTTGGTTGCCAGCTTCCAGAGAAAGAGGACTGTGCCAAATCAAAAGAATAAGATAAACTCAATTAGCAGTTAGCTTTTTGATATCACTTCCAATCCCTAGTCTCCCTTGGACAAAAACGCCAAAATCAAAAGTTCAGATTTTAGGCTTTTTGACTTTGTTTTAGGACAGAGTTAAGTGGTTTATCAGCATGTGTTTGGAAAGGAAAGATTTGTGAATCCAAAGATAATCCAGTTATGGAAGGATTGTCTCAACCATGAAGACAAATCTGAAATTTATCTACCAATAGCTGATGAGTAAGTCTAAATACCTTATTCCCATGCCAGAATCTATCCTTTGAACGAAATCTAACAAGGTTTTAAGAGTATCTTTGGAACAGGCAAAAGCAGGGCTCTCACCTATGGATAATAGGCAATCATAATTGCAAGTATTGAGAAATACTTGCAACTGTGCTCAAGATAACCCCTAAAGATTGGCAGGAAAGATTTTGATATACTTGAGACTGTGCTGACTGACTGCAAAATGAATGAGCTTTAGAATTTCCCAATGTGCATGAAGCAAGCTTAGACTCACTTTAAACTCCTGGCAACGAAATGGAAATATAGTGGAAAGCTCAATACAAAAGATAAAATCGTTTAATCTGCTTTAATAATGGGCAAAAACAATTTTTTGGATCTCACCAAAGCCAATCTTTTGACTGATTACCTTTTGTAACACAGCAACTTAAATGAGTTATGATAGTTTATTGTATAAAAGACTAAGAGATTGCACTTAGAATCTATCTTGCATTAATTTTATTATTCAAAGAAGTGTAATGTAGACAAATATTTCCACTGCCATTGCTGGTAGTGCTATCTAATAACTACTCAGTCATTTATAGCAGCACTTACTAAAAGTATAGCAACAAAGACAAGTTATTTCATACGTCACAGCCTAAGCTTTGTTCTGCATTCATGGCTGTTGGGAAATGAACACGTTTTAAGTTAAAGTTGCCAGAAACAAGCGAATGAAGGAAGACTGCTTGAAGGATGTGCCTCATCTAAATAAAGATACATTGATGCCTAAAGAACTTTCGAAATAATAGGTGCCAGTGCATAATTAAAATCGCTCTAATATTTCTATAACTAGCTTGGGACTCAAAAAAACTTCACAACCAGCCTCTAATAACATTCTTTCTCTTTCCGCAAGACCCCGCTCATTAGTTTCTAAAAGTCCGAAGAATAAAATAATTAGTAAATAAAAGGAAAGTCATCTGTAGTTTTTGAAAAATGAAGCTTAAATTTAGGATCCTTAAATTTAAAAGTTGAGAGGAATAACTGAGATTAGACTACAAAATGATTATTAGTATCAAAAGTTGCAGCTAAAGCATTAAAAAAGTTTCAAAGATAAATCAGAAGCTCTTAGTTCTTTCATCTCATAAGAGCCTACAGCTATTCTCACACATGATTATGATGGTGAGCAGTTGAAAAGTGTTCAAGATGAATCCAAAATCATACATTATTCAATGCGAACTGGAGTTAGCCCTTCCAATGTGAAAGGAAAAGATCGTAATAAGACATTACAACCTTTAGAAGGCTAAATCTTAAAGCAAAGGTATTCAAAAGAAAGGCAGCCTGAAAGAAGCCTAAAGCCTATGGAAATGCCTTTTTTTTAACAAAAAAAGCTTTAGCTTAAAATGAATGGAATCTAAACCTATAAACTCAATGAGTACAAGAAACAGTTCGGAAGAGGCTACTCTCGGTTGGACAGTTTAAGCAAGACAATTGAGTATGTTACAACTAAAGAACAAGATGATATTTTTTCATAGAAGAGGCATTTGATCGACACTCTTTAAACAAGTGTAGTCGGCAGCACTTCTCTGCATAACAGCAACCTTTCAAGAAGACTGGCTTTACCCAGGCTGCACGGGAGATATAAAGTTCTGGATAGGTACGAATAAAAGTAGTGATAGTTATATTAATATTCTTTGATTTAAATTATTGATAACGACATGGAAAAGTAATCCTGGCTTCAGCAAAGTATAAGCACCAAGTGGGAGATAAGCTCAATTGCTTTCAGCCACGACCTGTATTTCTGTTTACATTTAGCAAATACATTGTTTCTTCAGCGAATGATGAAAGACTCTCACTCTGGAACATCGCCAACCCTAAAAGAAATCTTATACTGGATGGGCATTCAAAAAGCATCAATGCTGTTACCTTTTCTCCCAATGCGCACGTCATCGCTAGTGCTTCTCATGATAACACTGTGAGACTATGGTATCCAGGAAGTAGCATCAAACCTAAGATCCTCAAGGGTCATACAGCTCCTGTGAGAACAGTAGACTTTTTTAGTGATGGACGCACGATTCTAACAGGCAGTGATGATAAGACTTTGAAGCTGTGGGACAGCTAGTCATTGAAATTCAAAGCTTCTTTCTTAGGACATAAAAATTGGATCAAAAGTGCAAAAGCCAACACAGACATGAGTCTACTATGTTCTGGAGGTGAAGATAAGAAACTGCTTATCTGGGACGTTGAAAAAAAGAAAGAATCTCTTCGATTTGATTGCTTTGATTCTGCTATAACTTGTGTTGGTTTCCACCCTTCTTAGCAGTGCGTTCTTGCTAGTACAGCTCAAAAGACTATTTCGATGTTTGATTTGAGGATGTAGCAGATAGTGCAGCATTACTAAGCCCATCAAGATAGCGTTAATAGCTTCTCAGTGCATCCCTAGGGCGGATACATGATTTCTGTGTCTTCCAACAGCTAGATAAAGGTACTATGATGCTTATTTAGATCTGGGACATCAAGAAGGGAACTTTGGCCTACAGTATGTTCGGACATTCAGGCTAAATCAAAACTTGTGCTTTTTCAAGCAAAGGTGACTTCTTCGCAACTGGAGGCGTTGATGGGAATCTTTTGATTTGGAAAAGTGGATTTAGTCAAGAAAAAGGTGAAACAATACTGCAAAAGGGGCTTTGCTAGACTGGACATAGAGTTGACCAAAGGACCAATCCGACTACCTAGGATTGCATGAAAAAGAGAAGTAAGGTCACACCAACTATGACCAATGGCTTTTTCTGATATACTTTCTTTGATTATCGTAAAAAAGCTAATTATTCTACAGAGTAGATATATGGAAAAATAACCTTTTCCAACTAACTGAGGAATTCTTTTTGCAACTTTTTCATATGTTGCCACAATAACTCAATAGAGATCTTTTCCCTAAAAGACAAACGCTTTACAATTCAGTTATATGGTGGAAGTAGCTCCTCGATAGATCAACTGATTACTTAAGAAAGTAATCACCAGCATCGTATTTGATCAATTCTTGCAATTTTGAAATAAATTGATATCTATATTAACTTCTTTAACCGCTCAAATCAGACAATTCAGATGGTTCAGACTCTTTTTGAATCATCGAATTTTACTAAATTCGAACTAGGACAGAAAATTTATGAGCAACATCAATTTGATAAAACAGGCCCTTTTTTCAATGTTTTTATACTTCAGATGAATCAAATTAGTAGTGAAGTAGTTATTAACTTAGTCGCTATTTTCTAAGATTTTGTAAACACTTTTAAGGATAATTTAAGATTCTTAATATATTTACAAAGTTCTAAATGCGTTTTTGAAGAAAACTTTAGCCACTTTATTTTATCTTTTCTTAAAGTTCTTTTGTTTGAATTTTTTAATACTGTGATAGGTTTTAGGTGAGCGGCGGGGATTATAGCTTCCGATTCGGTGAACTTATAAAACTGAGTGCATACCTGAAGACATTTGTTTGCTAGTCATTTTTAAGACTCTGAAAGATGAAGGCGAATTTAATGGCTAGCTGAATTATAATTAATTTTTTTTTATTTTTCTTATTAATTCAAAACATATCTCCAACCTCCATATGATCTGAGGCACTCAGACTTTTTCAATTGCTTTACTTACTTTTTTTTAAGGATTTCTTTTTAGTTTATTTCTATCCTCAAAACTTTTATATAATTCTTCCATGAATAGTCCAAAAGGAATCTTTAAATCGGCCAAATCGATCGTAGCAGAGGGCTAGGCAAAAAAAGCTAAACTTCAATTTACCTCTTCCAACAACTTTATACAACATCATTCACAAATTCATCCAGCCACCTAAGAACTTTAAGAAATTTCTTTGCCCAACCCTAACAAAAATAAGAAATCCATATTGCTGAAAACAGCCACATCCAGGGAAGGCAAGGAGAGCTCAAGCAATATCAAGTCCCGCAGCTGTCTGAAGAAGGAACACTCTCGTTGCGATGAAGAAGAAGAGATCAGGAGCGGAAAAAGCATTAAATTCAAGACCAATTTAGATAAGGTCTTTGAATACCACATGCCTGGGAGTTAAACTCGACAAATGGGAAAAAAATCGATCCATCGGAGGTAAAAGGAATAATAAGAGTGTTGTTATATCTACTGAAATTTTTAATGTTTGCATAAATGTAGTTGCAAGCTAAATTTACTAATTGAAATTTATATTTAATGGAGGAGATATCCCGGCATATCAATTTTAACAAGTTTGTCGAGCAGAGGTCAGTATAAATTGCCAAGTTTCTGAATGACCTGTAGATGGACACCAAAAAAACGGGGCACCAGGCCTTGCCGAAGTCAGTCCGGCGGAGAGCAATGAGCCACAATCGCTATAGAATACCTTTCAAACTCAGGAAAAACTTTGATCAGGATCTCTAAAAAGCTGAAAAAATGCAAAAGCTACCCAAATGCAGAAAACACATTCGCAAACGCAGGCACCTCATTTATGCCTATAAGCTGAGAGATGCTAAGAAGAGGTGGCTTTCTACTCACCTTTGGGCAACTAAAAGAATGCGGATGATTGACTACTACGGATTTAAGGTAGCATTTACTCCTAACAACAAAAGCTTTAGGTCAGCATATCGCTATACTAGACATGCCTGTACTTTAACTGATATGTCTTATATGCATGCCATCTGCTTAACTTCAGCAGAAGAGCAAGCATTGCCTGTCCAAATCCGCTTAAAGGTTCAAGAATACCCTGAATACGATAAACTTTATGAAGGCTAGATAGTAAATGAAGGCAAGTTGATTTGTCCTGGTTTTCTTCTGCGCTGTAAATCAAGCAATAACCTTGTAGTTATGAGATTTTTCTTTCATCCGGCTGCTCTTTAGTAAATACAGAGACTCAAAGTTCCCAAGGGTTGGTCAGTTATGCTTGAACAAGGACAAACTGATCTTTATTTGTTAAATGGGCCGCAAGCCTTAGCAATACTAGAATATGCATTAAAAAAATACGGAATAATCTCATAAAATTAGAATATTGCCTCACATTTTTCTTTATCCCAGAATGCAACAAAATGCTTTATTACTTAGAATAACTATGCTCTCAACAACAAGCCAGCAATAAGTGCTCCTATTCCAGAAGAAAAGTTACTAGTCAAGGGATACGATAGAGATTCAAATCTAAAGATTAGAGCACATATGAAATCATTATTATAAAATACTTATATTCACGAATCAGCTTAGCAGACTAAAGACTTAACTTTTTGGAATATGTACAATAATGGACAGAACCATCAGCTTTAGAAAACTAAATTCAAAGTTACCCTAAGAACAAGATATACTCATAAAAGAAAAAGCAAAATGACTAAGAAAGAAAAGAAGTAAATGATTAAGGCTTAGAAAGAGTCTTCTTCTTAGGCTCCCAAGCAAAGGAAAAAGAAAGAAGAAAGTGATTTTAGTGAAAGTAGTTTGGTGTAAAAAAGCATTGTTGTTTAGACTCTTCCTAAGAAAGATGCTGTTATGGAAAGCGTTTAGCCGATTTTGGTAGGAAAATACAAAGAATTTTACTATATTTGGGCGAGTAATTCCGACAGTTGTAGATTTTGGAGAATTCTTTCAAGGCTGAATCTGAAAGTTATTGGCAGAAGATAGTTGTCTCATTATTACTTAGAATCTGAAATTAGATTGTTTCCTGAAGACTACGCTGAAACTGAAGCTTTCAAGAAATATCGCTAAGAATAAATCCATAAAAACTTTCAAAAATACAAAAGAATGCCTCTACAGAAAAGACATAATTATCTAATGCTTAACTCTCCTTCTCCGTTTTCTCCCCTATTGCCCTAGTCTCCGATTCCTGTATCTTTGGAGATGGTTAGCAGAGGAAATTGCTAAAGATTCTCTTATATTTGTGAGCTACTTCCTGAGGATTTGAAGAAGATTTCTGCCTAATTCGATTTAGGACGTGTAGGAATAATACTCACAGAAGATGGCTAGGGATAAAGAAAGAAATATAAGTAATTTTCTGAGATGGAAAATGACCTGAAGACCCTAGTTCCCAAAAGAAAGATAATTGGTTCCATAACTTCAGGCGGATATTTGTATAGTAAGTGCAAATAAGGGGGCATTGGATTCATAAATGCTTCTTAGTTGAGTCAGGACTATCTTTAACATTTTCAGAGCTATGTTTTGGTTAGAAAAGTCAGTTCTCCAAACTACATGCTTGCACAGTTGGCTCGATTAGTATGATTTACTAGCTTTTTGAGTTTACAAAATTATAAATAAAGTTAATTAAACTAAATAAGATTATTTTTATTTACTCGAGAGAATGTGGACTCAAGTGCTTTTCAAGGTATTTTCATTATTCTTTCAACAAAAACCAAATTAGTTAAACTATTCTTGAATTAGGGTTAGGCTTTAATCTTAAGACAAAGGCATTGGATCTAATTAGTTGTGTGAACCAAAATGGCTCTAATCTGAATTTTTTGAATTAAGTCTAACTTCACATAGATTTTTCATATCTAATATATAAAATGTTAAAAACACTTTCGGGAATAAGCCTCGCTCTCTCCTGCTTTTTACATCAAAGGTAATAGCCCAAGTGTTGTGGAATAGTAGGTATTGTCACCAAAGCACCAGTCACAGAACAGGAAGCGAAGCAAAACCCAAAAAAAAGAATCACGCTTGAGCAGTTTCTGTGTGATGGAGTGGACCTACTCAAGAATAGGGGGTATGATAGTGCAGGCATCTTTAGGTACGGTGCTAATCTAAAGGAGGGAATACTAATCAAGTATGCTGATTAGGGAAACAGTAGCATCAACTGTATTGACAGAGTCGTGGAGTAAGTCTTGAATTAAACTGGAGTAGCTACACTGGGACTCGCACACACTCGTTGGGCTACATGTGGTGGAAAAGTAAGTCGTAATGCTCACCCTCATTACGATGAAAACAAACGCATCTATCTTGTTCACAATGGCATTCTTTCAAACCACGGAGAAATCAAGAGCACATTCTTAAGTGATGCTAAATTTTCAAGTGAGACTGATACTGAGGTTATTGCTCAGTTTTTAGGTCTTCAAATACGTAACGGCAAAACCATGATAGAAGCTTTATAGCATTTCGGGTCAAAAGCGGAGGTAAAAGCATCTCAATGGGGTCTAGTGATTGTAGATCGTGAGCAACCAGACAAAATCTACACTTATACTCATGGCTCACCTCTTCTTATAGGGTTTTCGCCGTACTAAGACCAAATTTATGTTGTCTCAGAGCTTATCGCTTTTCAAACTTATGCGGACTGTTACTTGCCAACGAATGATGGCTAGATATTCGAACTAAGCGTTAATGAAATAAGCGCTCTAAAATAAAAGTACAAGAAAAGATTAATCAAACTCTAAAATCATACTTAAGTGCTTAAAAAGCCTCCTGAACCCTTCAAATATTTCTACAACTATGAAATCAGGCAGCAAGCAAATCTAGCTTTCAAGCCAGATTTCGAAAGAATTAAGTAAACTATCAAATTTGGTTCTTACTTAAGTATGATTGCATGCGGATCTAGCTATTATGCTGCATATGCAAGCTAGCCTTTTTTTAAAATGTTGAAGTGCTTCAAAAAGTTCAACATTACCGACCCTGCAGAACTTGATTAGCATGATATCACATAAGACGAAACTGTTGTGATCATTAGTCAGTCAGGATAAACGAAAGACCTTATAACTATCGTTGATAACCTAAAACATAAGGAAAGAGTAAAGACTATTGGAATAATCAATGTTGAAGGCTCAACTCTTGCCCGTAAAGTGGATTTCCCGATTTACATCAAAGTGGGAAGAGAGACATGTGTTGCTGCAACAAAAAGCTTTTTCCATCAAGTCCTTAATCTGATACAATTTACAACAGAAGTTGCTTAACAGAAAAAAAGCGTTCCTCTTTAAATTATCCACTAAATAAGAGAGGAACTCCAAACTGTTCCTTCTTTCGTTCAGTAAATTATCAATAACTGTGACAAGAAATGCTCGGAACTGGCTTAAACCCTTAAAAACAAAGAATCTATCTTTCTACTGGGAAAAAGAGAAACTATGGCAATAGCAAGAGAAGCAGCTTTAAAGATAAAATAGCTTAACTACATTCATGCATAAGCTTTAGGTGCAAGCTAGATGAAGCATGGCCCAATCGCCTTAATAGACAGCACATAGGGCCGAAATAAGACAACAGTTATATTCTTATTTATACTTGATAACCCAACCTATCCTTTCCTTATGAATGCACTTGACCAAGTTCACTCTAGAAACGCTTTTGTAGTCATTATTACTGATTGCTTGAATCTCATATAAGAAACCTTCTTCTTGGAAAAGAAGAAATTCTTGACTTGGAAGGAAAAACTTGATAGTGATTATTAGAAAGATGTGAGTAATGCTCAAAATGACCCAGAAGCAATAAAAAAGATCAAGTAAAAGTACGAAAAAGAGAGCAAAGAAAGGCCTCAGCCCAGTCAAAAGTATGACTTTGTTCTTGAAGTTCCTCATCTTAAATACAGCTCACCTCTTCTTTCAATCTTGCCGATCCAGATATTTGTATAAAAGATGGCCGAACTCAAAGGAATTAACCCAGACTTTCCCCGTAATTTGGCGAAGTCAGTTACAGTTTGATAAATAAGTAATTTATCCTATCAAATCCCAATAACACTTTGATAATTAAGTTTGAAAAATCTAAGAAAAGACATATGAAATTTGCGAAAAATTGACCAAAATAGCTAAAATGTCAGCTGGGAAGTTAATCAACATAAGTATAGCACATATCAAGTTGTTCAGAAAAGCTTCAGGCCATAACGAATATTGCGTTTTTTTAGTCCCAATTTGGCCAATTTATCTGATACCTTGACCTACTCAAGTGAATCTAGAACCTATTTGAAAGACATCAGTTTCAGCTCATCTTCCTTTCTATGTCTCTCTCTTTCTTTTATGAATACTTATGATCTACAAGGCTGCAAATAGCTTTCAACTTGGCCTGTATAAGCTCTATTGTTTAGTGCGCGAGCTTTGTTAAGTTTTGCCAAAATTGGGTTTTTTTATTTTAAAAAACGATCCAAAACAAAGGAGTTCTTTTGGTTTTGCTCTTCCTCAGGGTTTGATGAGAAATCTATCTTTTTAACAACATTTTCAGTATTCTTCACATACCTCGAACCAGGCAGAACAGTTGAGATATTTTTAATGCTTAACGGTACATCAATATTTTTCAAGAGGCTTCCTGTAGAACAGCTTCTTTTTATTTCCTTTTGGCTTGATTGTCTTCGGAAAATCGAAATCAGCTCAGAAAGCTTTATTCTTTTTTACTTTTTCTGTAGACACTTTTGTATTGTGCACTAAAGAGTAAGGGAGTAACGACTAGGAATCGAATCATATTGCAAACTTTGCACTTTTTGATAAAGCTAGTCAAAGTTTTTGCTTCGAAAAGGCGCACGAAAGGTACAGAGCTCATATATGATGCATCCGAAAGACCAAATGTCACACTAAGCTCCATAGCTTTAATTGTCCCAAATTTCAGGAGAAGCATAGTTAGGAGTTCCAGTCTGAGAATGCGCCAAACCCTGAGTGAGCTCACGAGCAACGTTTAGATCGCCTATTTGAGGCACATCCTAAAGAGTAAAGAGAATGTTGGCGGGTTTGATGTCTCGATGGACAACTCCCATCTGGTGCAAACACTGAAGGCCTTCGAGTATTCCGGTTCCCCACTTCCAGATTTCCCCTTCTGTGAAAGTTTAGGCACGATTGAAGCGTGATTTGATTTTTTATGCGAGATCCCCTCCATGGGCGAGCTCCATTACAAGTGATAACTACCCTTTGTTTTCATCGAAGAGAGCTTCCCTATACTGTATGATGTTGGGGTGGTCGACAGAAGCCAGTATTCTGACTTAGTTGAGCGTATTTTTCTTATCCTTTTCTTTGAGGGTGGCTATTTTAACCTGAGTTTATGCAGATGGTACCTTTTTAAGTGCGTATTCGCGCTTGTCGCTTCTTCTCCTGACCTTGTAGACTTCCCCGTATGACCCTTTGCCCAGTTTGCCGATGGTCTCGAACTCAGAATCACTCATATAATAGATTAAAATTATTTACTACTTTGCGATTCTAATTAATTTTTACACGTCAACCATAACAAAGGGATGAAACTCTTGCCCAACCTCGTTGTTACCGTCTGCGTCTTATCTTCGCTGGTTAGTATCACAATTGCAGCCCCTGGGGAGTGTTTGAGCTTGAGAGGAGAGAAAAGGGAGATCATCGATGCTCGTTAGATTCTTAATTAGGAGCAGAATGTTTTGGCATGCTTGACTCTTAGTTTGCAGAAAGGCAAAGTCAATCAGGTTCGATCGATTCTGGACCTATACGGACAGCAGTATTCACTTCAGTTCACCAAAGCCATCTAAAAAGAGTTGCATCGTTTAGAGCTGATTGAGGAGGATATCATTCAGGGATAAAGCAATTGTGTGCCTGTGGTGAAATGGGGCCAAAATTAGACTCATTTGTTCGTTGCGACAAAAATGTCTCATAGGTGGGACAGTCCTCCTTGCCTCAATACCAAGCATGAGAGTTCTCAAATCAGCAATAACACATTCTAATACATCAATGTTTGTCTTGTTAGCCATCAAAAGATCACTTTCAACCTCACATTGAATCTCTACTCTGAAGTA
>Ga0316217_10003092_pt1 | contig 19372 bp, 16 predicted proteins | sample 1anoAmetaG_FD_203633 | JGI IMG/M metagenome (GOLD analysis project Ga0316217, IMG submission 203633) | Freshwater microbial communities from Trout Bog Lake, Wisconsin, USA - 1anoA | ecosystem: Environmental > Aquatic > Freshwater > Lake > Hypolimnion/Profundal zone | place: USA: Wisconsin...
TGGTCGTCAATGCCGTCTTGAGCTTTACGCAGGAGCATCGCGCCGCCGGCGTCGTGGCGGCGCTGCGCCGCCGGCTGCAAGTCAGTGCACGCGTGCGGCGTGCTTCGACCTGGCAGGTCATTCCCGCAAGGGAACTGGTCCCCGGTGACATTGTGCGGGTGCGCCCGGGTGACATCATTCCCGCGGATGTCAAACTTCTCACGGGCACGTTGAGCGTTGATCAGTCGGCGCTCACCGGCGAGTCGAAAGACGCCGACAAGAAGTCCGGCGACGTGCTCGCGTCGGGGTCGGTGGTACGCCGGGGCGAGGGCAATGGCGTGGTCATGCTGACCGGGGCCAAAACCTACTTTGGCCGCACCACCGAACTGGTGCAGCAGGCGCGACCAAAACTGCACATCGAAGCGGTGGTGGCCAAGGTCGTTCGCTGGCTTTTCGTGATCGTCGGCGCGCTGCTGGCCGTGGTGATCGTGCTATCGCTGATCCGCGGCGCGCCGCTGCTGGAAATGATCCCGCTTATGCTCGTGTTGTTGATGAGCGCCGTGCCAGTGGCCCTCCCCGTCATGTTCACTGTCAGCATGGCTTTCGGGTCGAAGGAACTGGCAAAGCGTGGCGTGCTGGTTACACGGCTTAGTGCCGCGGAAGATGCCGCGACCATGGACGTGCTGTGCGTCGATAAGACCGGCACGATCACCATGAACCAACTGGCCGTCACCGGCGTGATCCCGCTGGAGCACGCGACGGAAGCGGAGGTACTGAGCGCCGGCGCACTGGCGTCGCAGGACGCCAACCAGGATCCCATTGACTTGGCCTTCCTGGCGGCGGCGAAAGACCGGCATAGTTTCGATGGTGCGCCCGCCAGCACGCCAATTTCCTTCACGCCCTTTGACGCGAAAAACCGGCGGACGGAGGCGGTGATCGAACAAAACAGCCAGCGCCTGCGCGTGATGAAAGGCGCCGTGCGGACCGTGGCCGAAGCCTGCGGCCTCCAGCCCCCGGCGTGCGAAGCATTGGAGTCGTGGGTCAGCGAATCGGCCGCGAAGGGCTATCGCACGCTGGCGGTGGCGCGCGGCCCCGAGTCGGGCACCCCGGCATTGCTCGGCTTGGTGACGTTGTATGACCCGCCGCGACCAGATGCCAAACAACTTATCGCCACCCTCCGCGACCTGGGCGTCCCGGTGAAGATGCTCACCGGCGATGCGCTGGCGGTCGCGCGGGAAATCGCGCAAGGGGTGGGGCTGCCCAATATCCGGCGCGTGGCGGATCTCAAGGCCGCCGGCGCGCAGGCCGGCAATGAAGCGGTTGACCTGCTGGCGGGTGCCGATGGCTTTGCCGAGGTATATCCCGAGGACAAATACATCGTAGTGCAGCACCTGCAGGCCGCCGGGCACGTCACCGGCATGACGGGCGATGGGGTCAACGATGCGCCCGCGTTGCACCAGGCGGAAGTGGGCATCGCCGTGAGCACCGCCACCGACGTGGCCAAGGGCGCCGCCAGCGTGGTCCTGACCGAGCCCGGATTGACGAACATTGTGGCGCTGGTTGAACAGGGGCGGACCATCTACCAGCGGATTCTCACGTGGATCATCAACAAAATCAGCCGGACGATTTTGAAGGCGGCGTATGTGGCTATGGCGTTTGTGGTGACCGATAAATTCGTCGTGTCGGCATTTGCGATGCTGCTGCTGACCTTTATGACGGACTTCGCCAAGATTTCCCTGGCCACCGACCACGTGCAGTCATCCCGCAAACCCGAAACCTGGAACATCGGGGGCTTTATCACCGTATCCGTAGTGCTGGGCGTGGCGCTGCTCGCCGAGGCGCTGCTCCTGCTGGGAATCGGCTGGGCGCGTTTCGGCCTGGCCACCAACGACAATGCGCTCTGCACCTTCAGTTTCCTGCTGCTGCTCTACTTGGCCGTATTCTCGATTGTCTCGGCGCGGGAACGCCGCTGGTTCTGGCGAACGCGGCCCAGCAAGACCTTCGTGTCCGCCCTTGCCGCCGAGGTCCTTACCGGCACGGTCCTGACGTTCGTAGGCCTTCCGGGACTACGGCCGTTGCCGTGGTGGCAGACGCTGGCCATATTCATCTATGCCATGGTGGTGTGCCTTGGTGTGAACGACGCCGTGAAGGTTGCGATGATCAAGAGACTGGTTCCGGCGGCCGTGGCTTAGCAACGCAGCGCCACGAGGGCCACGACCCCGATGACCAGCCACAGCAACAGACCGTGGAGCACGGGCCTGAAGCCCACGGCCCGTAATGACGCGCGCGACAGGGTGCTCCCGATCAGCAGCAAGGTCAGAGTCATCCCGGTTCGGGCGGCTAATTGCAGGAACGGCGCCACGTAATGCACGGGCGCTAGAAAAGTGCTCGCCATGGAGGCGGCGAGGAACAGGCCGATGAACCAGGGGATGTGGATCTTCCTGGACCGCGCCGGGGTTGGCTGATCTTTGGCCGGGCGCACGGTCAGGCCGGCGATCAAGGCCACGGGCACGATCCAGAGGGTACGGGCGAGTTTGACGGCCGTGGCCGTTTGCAGGGCCAGTGGGCCATAAGTCGCGGCGGCCCCGACCACCGAGGAGACATCGTGAATGGCAATGCCGGCCCAGGTTCCGAATTGCACCGGCGTAAGTGCCAGGGCGTGGCCGAGGAGGGGAAACACATACAGCGCCACGGCATTGAGCAGGAAGACCGTTCCCAGGGCAATCGAGATTTCGGCCTCCGTTGCGCCGATGGCCAACGAGACGGCAGCGATGGCCGAACCGCCGCAGATGGCGGTGCCCGCCGAGAGCAGGATGGCGGTGGAACGCGGCAAACGGAGCACGCGGCGCAACAGCGCCCCCAGCAAAAACGTAAGGGCAATGGTGAACGCCGCGAGCAAAAAACCCTGGCGCGCCGTGGCCAGCACTCCAAAGAGATTCATGCCGAACCCCAAGAGCACCACGGAGACTTGGAGCAATGGTTTGCTGACCTTCTTGACCAAGGTCGGAAAGGGATTACCCACCGTCAGCGCCAGGGCGAGCCCCATGGCCAGGGCCAGGCCCGGGGAGGACCAGGAGGTAAGGCAGAAAACCGCCGTGGCTAACCACGCCAGCTGCGCGCCGTGGGAGGACGGGGGTGTGATCGTGACCTTGCCAGGCTGCGGCAAACACGGGGCGCGGAGCGTTGTTTCCATGGGGTGCTTCCTTCCTTAAAGTCCACTGGGGCAACGAAGGAGGCACTTTAGTGGCGTCGCAGATATAATCCTAATACATATACTTTATATATCCCATAGCTTAAACTTATGTCATGAATTTGCACCATCTCACCATCTTCGATGCCGTGGCCCGGGAAAAGAATCTCAGCCGCGCTGCCGAACGGTTGTCCATCAGTCAGCCGGCGGTATCCAAGCAACTACAGCTTCTGGAGCGGACCTTGGGAACACCATTAGTGGACCGCCTGCCCAAAGGGGTGCGTCTGACGGCGGCCGGCGAACTTTTAGCCGGCTATGCCCGTCAGATATTTGCCCTGGTGCAAGAAGCCCGGCAACGCGTGGCGGAACTCCAGGGGCTGCGCCGCGGAAAGCTGGTCCTGGGCGCCAGTACGACGCTGGGCATCTACTTTCTGCCGGAGCTGCTGGCCCGCTATCGGCAGCTTTACCCCCAGGTGGACCTGGACCTGGAGGTGGCCAACACGCATGTCATCCAGCAGTACCTGAGCGAGCACCGGGTGGATATTGCCGTCACCGAAGGTTTTGTCCATTGGCCGGAGCTCCGTGCGCGCGTGTTCCTGATGGATGAACTGGTGCCGATTGTGGCCCCGGGCCATCGGCTGGCCGGGCAGTCGCAGGTGAGCCTGCGGCAGTTCTGTGCCCAACCGCTGCTGCTGCGCGAACAAGGTTCCGGCACGCGCGAGGTCATTGAGAAAGCGCTCGCGCAGCGGAAGATCTCCCTGCGCCCGCTAATGACTTTGGGGAGCACCGAGGCGATCAAGCGCGCGGTGGCCGCCGGGGTGGGTGTGGCCTTTGTCTCGCGTCTGACCATCCAGCAGGAACTCCAGGACCGCCGCCTGGCGTGCGTGGCCCTGCGGGGCTTCGCGCTCCCGCGGGCACTGCACATCGTGCAAGCCCGCCACCGTACTATCGCCCCAGCGGTGCGGGCCTTCCTGGTACTGTTGGAAGAGAAGAGCAAAGCGGCCGGCGCAGGATAAGTATTCTTAATGCACGTGGCTTGATTTGCCCGCGTAACATCACCCGGATGCCCGCTGCCACGCATCGTGGCAGGGTTGACGTTGCGGGGTGGTAGTTGCGAAATAAACTGCCTCGCGCTTGGAAGTGCCAGCAGCAGAATTCGGCCAGCGCCGCGTGCACCTCTTGCACCACGATTAATTCGGCCAATTCTCAAGCCATGCAACGGCGAATAATGTTGCGCTCGAAGGCCACGCCACGCTTTTGCTGGGCGGGTACCGTAATCCATATCAAGGCCAGCGGTTCTAAGACTCGGGACGCTGATAATGGACCGGTATCGCCTGTGAATTGTTCGTGCTCCGCACGCCAAAGGTCACGTCGTGGCCAACTTCGACCCAGCGGCGCCCCACGGTCCTGCCAACATGACCCGTGCCGATGATTGCTAATTTCATCTTTTAGTCCTCCCTGTGCGCGATGCCAGCGAATCTCCGGCGCGGCCCCAAAGGCACACCAGTCATCATGCCACCGCGGTAAGACCGCGCTCAGCGCATGCGTATTGGACCACGCCGCGCGACCGACGGCCATCGCGTAAAATAGAGCCAGAAGCCCATAGCCGCTGATGGCGGTCATTCAGAAGCCCCCGCATTTAGGACTCCAGATGTTCACCATCCACCCCATCCCGAACCACCCACCGGGCCAATTCTCGCAGCACTGGCGCGGTCGATTCTGCATCATCACCGGTCATAATCTTCTCCGCGTGACGAAACCGTTTTTGATGCAAGACCTAATGATCGCCACTCTTGATGATTATTAGAGCATTAGAGCCGTTTTTCTCATGCAGGGCCGTCATTTTGCAAGCATCTGCACATCATTTGAGGTCGGATCGCAGACCCATGGGCGAGTTGTGGCATGCGGATTCGTACGTGCGGGTCAAGCCGATTTCATTTGCAGATCAGAGGCGCGATCCGGCTGGCAACCGCCATGGAAACCCGCGGTGTGAAGGCTTGTGGGGCGTGCGTCCCCGACATGCCGGTGCGCCATTGTGGCCTGTGACCGGCTTTGGTTTGCCAAGTGCGGCTGGCTATCATTGAGGTGGCGCCGCATCATGGAATCACTCCATGGGCGCCTTGGAGGTACACGAATGCCTTCGGAGCATTCCGCCATCCCCCTTTCCACCCCGCTGGCCAACCGGTCCCGCATCGAAGGGTTCGACGACCTGGCCAAATTGGCGCTGGATCTGCGCTGGTCGTGGAAACATACCACCGATGAACTCTGGCGCCGCTTGGATCCGGCGCTGTGGGAGCTGACCCGCAATCCGTGGATCGTGCTGCAGACGGTGGCACGGGATAAACTGGTGCAGGTCTTGGGGGATCCGGCCTTTCGCCGGCAAATCGCGGCGCTGCTCAAAAGCGAGCAGGACGCCACCACCACCCCAGCATGGCTGCAACAGCAGCAACCACCGGCGCTGCTGTCTTGCGCCGCGTACTTCAGCATGGAATTCATGCTCAGCGAAGCGCTGCCGATATATTCCGGCGGGCTGGGCAACGTGGCCGGCGACCAGCTTAAGGCGGCCAGCGACCTGGGCGTGCCGGTGGTCGGGGTGGGGCTCCTGTATCAGCAGGGATATTTTCGCCAGGTCATTGACCAGGACGGCACGCAGCAGGCGCTCTATCCGTTTAATGACCCCGGCCAGCTCCCCATCACGCCCCTGCGCCAGCCCAACGGCGAATGGCTCCGCCTGGAGATCGCTTTGCCCGGCTACTCGGTGTGGCTCCGCACCTGGCAGGCGACCGTCGGACGTGTCAAGTTGTACCTCCTGGACACCAACGATGCCGCGAACTTTCCCATACACCGCGGCATCACCAGCGAGTTGTATGGCGGCGGGCCGGAACTGCGGCTCCAGCAGGAACTGGTGCTGGGCATCGGCGGGTGGCGGTTGCTCACGGCACTGGGCCTGGCGCCCGAGGTCTGTCACCTTAATGAAGGGCACGCGGCGTTTGCCATTCTGGAACGGGCCCGCGCTTTCATGGAACAGACTGGTCAGCCGTTCCCGGTGGCGCTGGCCGTGACGCGTGCCGGCAATCTGTTCACGACCCATACGGCCGTCGCCGCCGGCTTCGATAGCTTTGCGCCGGCGCTGCTGGAAACCTACCTTGGCCATTACGCCCGGGAGCGGCTGGGTATCAGCGTTGAAGAATTGCTGGCGCTGGGCCGGCGAAACCCGCGCGATGCGGCGGAGCCCTTTAACATGGCTTACCTGGCGATCCGCGGCAGCGGCGCCGTCAATGCCGTCAGCGCGCTCCATGCGCAGGTCAGCCGGCGGCTGTTTGCCCCGCTGTTTCCGCGCTGGCCGGAAGCCCAAGTGCCCATCACGCACGTGACCAATGGCGTACACATGGCAACGTGGGACTCGGCGGAAGCGGATGAACTTTGGGAGGAGGCCTGCGGCCCGGAACGCTGGGCCGGTACCACCGAAGCGCTGGCGGATGGAATTCGCCGCCTGCCCGACAGGCGGTTCTGGCAGTTGCGCAGCGCGGCCCGCACGGCGCTGATTGATTACGCGCGCCAGCGCCTGGCCCGCCAACTGGCCGCCAGCGGCGCCAGACCCGAGCAGATCGCCGGGGCACGGCAGGTGTTTGACCCGCAGGTATTGACCCTGGGCTTCGCGCGCCGCTTCGCCACCTACAAGCGGCCCAACCTGCTGCTGCACGATCCGCCACGGCTGATCCGTCTGCTGACCAACCCCGTGCGCCCGGTGCAGCTTATCCTGGCCGGCAAGGCCCATCCGGCCGATGGGGCCGGCCAGGATCTCATCCGGCAGTGGACCGCGTTTGCGCGCCGTCCGGAAGTGCGCCGCCAGGCCGTCTTCCTCAGCGATTATGACATGCTTCTGACCGAACGCCTTGTGCAGGGCGTTGATGTCTGGCTCAACACCCCACGCCGCCCCTGGGAAGCCTGCGGCACCAGCGGTATGAAGGTCCTGGTAAACGGGGGACTCAACGTGTCGGAATTGGACGGCTGGTGGGCCGAGGCGTGCGCTCCGGAGGTCGGCTGGCCGCTGGGCGATGGCCGCGAACACGGCGCGGACCCCGCCTGGGACGCGCTTGAAGCCGACGCCCTCTACACCCTGTTGGAACGCGACGTCGTGCCCGCATTTTACACCCGCGACAACAATGGCCTGCCCACCGGCTGGCTGGCGCGGATCCGCGAGAGCATGGCCCGGCTCACGCCGCGTTTCTCCGCTAACCGTGCCGTCATTGAGTACACCCAACGGCACTATCTGCCGGCGGCCGCTCTGTACCGCCAGCGCGCCGCCCACCACGCGGCCGCGGGCCAGGCCCTGGCCGACGCACAGCGCCTGATGGAACAGCGCTGGCCGGCCGTGCGCTTTGGCGACCTGAGTATGCACCAGCAGGACAACCTGTATATCTTCGATGTGGCGCTCCATCTGGCGGGCCTCTCGCCCGAGGCGGTGCGGGTGGAACTCTATGCCGAGGGGCGGAACGATGAGACGCCAGTCCGGCATGAAATGACCCGCCGCGGGCCGGTCGCCGGTGTCCCCGATGCCTGGCTTTACCGTGGATCCGTGCCGGCAACGCGTGCGGCTGCGGAGTACACCCCGCGTGTCATACCACAACAGCCCGGCGTCGCCGTGCCGTTGGAGGTCGCGAATATTCTCTGGCAGAAATGACGGGGTGGGCAACGCGGAACCATTCCCGTTTCCGCGCCACATGCGTGCGGTAATCATGCCCAAACGCGCTGGAGCTCAGGCACACTGCGTTCAAAACAACGAATCCTGCCGCGATTTGTTTTCCGGGCACCTAAAATAAATAAACGGTTATCAAGTGTAGGAGGTGCGTTATGTTATCGCGCACGATACCGCGTTCGTTGCTCCTGCCTGCGGCTATCTCGTTGTCCGTATTAGTCACGTGGATCGGGCCTGTCGGCTGCCAACAAGCCATGCCACCCGAGCCTCAACCGGATCTATCCATGGGCCAGCCCGGGAACTCTCCGGTGGCACTGCTGACAAACATGGGTCCTGGCAATACTTCGCCGACAACATCGCCCGCGCCATCGACCGCACCATCCACCTATTACTACCAGCAGCAGGCCACGCCGTATTACTACCCGCAGTATCCGGGCTATCCACCAACGTCCCTCCCCATCTACGGACCCGATGACTATCCGGACTACTACCCGGCGTACCCACTGTACGAGGGAGGCGAGTTGGGGTTCTATGGCGGCGGATTTCATCATGATGGCTTCCATCATGGCGGCTTCCATGGTGGCAGCGTCCATGGTGGCAGCTTCCATGGCGGTGGCTTCTCGGGTGGCGGATTCCACGGCAGCGGTGGGGCGGGCGGTGGCCATGGTGGCGGGGGACACCGCTAATGCGCTGGCCCGCTCGGCCAATCCGCATTCGAGGTGTCAGGGGCACCCCGGCAATAGCAACCGGCCGCCGCAGAGGTAAGGTAAGCCACGTCGCGGGTCGCTGCGACACGTGCATATGTGGCGTACTTTTCTTTGCGAATTTATATCGCGGACGGCGGCACAATGCCCCAATGCCACCTAAAATAATTTAGGAAACAAGTACATTAAATCACGGAGGTGTATGATGTTACGATTCAAAACATTCGCCCTCGCGTGCACATTGTTTAGCGTGACGGCGTTACCCGGCACCACATTCGGCCGCGGCGGTTTGGGCGGCGGTGGCCACGGTGGGGGCTTCTCTGGTGGCGGCTTCCATAGTGGTGGCTTTGGTGGCGGGGGCTTCCATGGCGGCGGTTTTCACGGCGGAGGATTTGCTGGTGGTGGCTTGCGTGGCGGAGGCTTCTATCGTGGAGGTTTCTATGGCGGAAGCCTGTGGGGCGGTGGTTTCTGGGGTGGCTACCCGTGTTATTCCTATGGCTACCCATATAGCCCGTTCTGCGCTCCCTATTATTACTACTCCTACCCCGTCTATAGCTACAGTCCGCCCTATATCGCCGATCCGCCCGCGCCGATAACGTACCCGACACCCGATCCGCCACCAGTGGGCGTACCTGCCACCACCGGGGTTCCCACGAACGGGTCGTATCAGGCGCCGAACTACACGCCTTCAGCACCGGCGTACACGCGACCGCCGTACTACCCCGCACCAGGCGCCGCGTACTACTCGTCTGGCAGGTAGTGGCGGCATGGCGTGGCGTAATCGCTTATCGGCTGCCGCGATAGTCGCCGAGACACGCTGGGCGGCCACGGATCCGCCAGCGTTAAGCCAGCACAACCAATTCAGGCGGTGGATCAATAACTGGATTCATGGAGTTTCGTCTTGCCGCGAAAGATCCAGTAAATGCCCAAGATAGCCGATGACCAGGGGCATGCCCAGCAGGGCAATAATCAGCATGATCCCCAGGGTTTTGGGCGACGACGCACTGTTATAAAGGCTCAAGTTGTCGGCGGGGATACGTAGTGGAACGACACGGCTATCGCGAATTGCATACGCGACAGGGTCAGGGTGTCCATAGGATCAGTCATTCCTTGCTGGACCCAAATATAAGTATCCCAGTGCCCGCGCCATACGGGCTCTGGGATGGTTGCGGAGGAATTCACGCGCGCTTGCCGGACGGAGTTCTCATTTCGGCGTTTAGATCCCCGGCCCTTCCATAAAGGCCGAGTGCGTTTCGTAATAGGCGTCGAAGTTGAACTCCTGGCCGCGAACCGTGGGCTGTAACATCGGCGCGTCCTTGCCATCGGTGAATACCGCTACGCCGTTGCGGTAGTCGGCACTGGCGGGACCACTTGAAGCTAGCACCGCCGAAGCGTGCGCATCAAACGCCAATGCGTTGGACTCAAACTTGGCGAGGGCCGCGGCGTCCTGAAAGAAAACCACTTCGCTGTACGATTTGCCGTGCAGTGGTGTGCCGACGCGCGCCTGCGTCACGCTGCAATTACCAACGAACTGCCCCTTCTCGTAAAGCTCGCCGCGGCCAAAAGCGCCGCTCGCGCCAAGCGTCCAGCCGACGGACGGAAATACCGCATAACCATAGGCTGTATCAAAAAAGTGCTGCAAGTTCGGATCGCACTGTTTGAACTCCGTTATCGTGTTACGGACGTCCTCATTCAAGGTCAGGCCGCCTTCCATGGTTTGCGACGTCGAGGCGCACCCACCCAGCGTGGCGGAAAGCACCAGCAACCCAACGGCATAGCGCCACGGTTTTTTCATGACCATCCTCCTTTTGGCAGAGCCGAGAATCATTACCACTTATGACACCCCATACCGAAAAAAGGGCAAGCAAAACATATACCGTTGTGCCAAGCGACAGTTTGTCGGCCCCCTAACGAAAACAGCACCCATCGCCTGCATGTGTGCGATCTGCGGATGTACGGCCCATAGTCGGCATCACATTATTGCGGTTAATAGCCCGGCCCCATCACGAACGCCGAGTGCGTTTGGTAGTTGGGCTCATAGTTGAACACCTGTCCGCAGATCGTCGGCTGCCACGTCAGGCCGCCCTTGGTCTGTGTGATTACCAGTACGCCCTTCCGGTAGTTGGCATTGGCAGCCGCGCTGCTCGAAACATCCACCGCGGTAACATGGCTCCCGAACGTCAGTTCGTCGGACTCAAAACGGTCGAGCGCCGTGGCATCCTTGAAGAAGATTAGTTCGCTGTAAGATGTGCCGTGTCGTGGCGTGCCGCCGCAATCCTGGATCACGCTGCAATTGCCGTCCCAATGCCCCTTGATGAGAAGCTCGCCCTTGCCAAACCGGCGGCCCGTGTATGCCGTGCCGCCGATGGACGGAAATACCGCATAACCATGGGCCGTAGCAAAGAATCGCTCCAGGCCCGGAGCACGCTGTTTAAACTCGGTTACTGTGGCTAGGACATCCTCATGCAGATGGGGATCTTTCACGGTGTAAATGATGCCGCATCCCGCTAGCGTGTTGGAAAGCACCAGCAGCCCAAAGGCGTATTGCAATGTGTTCCTCATTGCCAGCCTCCTTCTACCAATGCCAAGAATTATTACGACGCAGCCTGCCGACACGAAGTCACGCAACAAATGCTATTCCTCGTGGCGATGGATGGTCCAACCCCCTGACGGAAACCGCATCGCTCATCATCTTGGGGGTACGGTCGCCAGGCGGGGTCAGATTCCGCAAGCCTTCGCAAAAACATCAATTTTCTCCCAATCGCTCACACTCCTCAGCTCGCCCGGAGATCATGATGAGCAAGCGCACCCTGAACCAGCGACCGTGGACATCTGTGATGGGCGCACATCAAATAGGTCAGCGAAAAACGAAATGGCGTAAAGAGTATGGCGAAATAATATTGACTGTCTAGGAATCAATCTGGTCCCGGCGGCAACACTACAGGTATAATTGGCGGCAAATGCGTTGCGCCAGGGCGTGCGATTTCTGCTTCGCAGGAAGAAGGTGGGGCCGGGCCAGTGCAGGGAGGGCGTCCCTCTGAGCATGGGAGGTATCGGTTGAAACGTAAAGCCATCTTACAGGCGGTTTGGCGTTCTGTGGTGGCCATGTCCATGGTGGCGGTCGTAAGCCTGTTGCGCTGGGCGCTCTCGCCATGGCTGGGCGGTGTCACCGGGTTGACCCTCTTTATCCCGGCGGTCATGGTGGCCACCTGGTATGGGGGCGTCGGGTTGGGATTCGCCGCCATGATCCTGGCGGCGTTGGCCGGGGAATCGACGGTTTCCCATCCGGCGGGGATCTTTGATCCGCGAAACCACGAGAGCGTCCGCATCTTCCTGTTTCTGCTGGTCGGGACGCAGATTGCGGTGGGAACTGAACTGCTGCACTGGCGCACCCGGCAAGCCCACGCGGCCAATCATGCCAAGGATTATTTCATCCGCATGCTCAGCCATGAATTGCGGACCCCCCTGACGCCGGCCTTGACGGCAGCCAACCTTCTGGCCGGCGATGCCACGCTGCCCGATGCCGTGCGCCAGGAGGTGGAACTGATTCAGCGGAACCTGGCGCTGGAAGTCCGTCTGATTGACGACCTGCTGGATATCAGCCGCATTCAGAGCCATAAGCTGCAACTCACGCGTGCCGTTATTCTGCTCGAACCGATACTGGAGCAGGCCGTGGAAACCTGCCGCGCCGGACTGACCGCCAAGCACCTGCACCTGCGCACCCATACCCAGGGTGGCCCCTACCGTGTAAACGCCGACCCGGTGCGCCTGTTGCAGATATTCTGGAACCTGCTGCGCAATGCCATCAAATTCACGCCCGACAGTGGCACCATCAGCATTAACGTCACGGCCGATGGTCCGGATCAGGTGGCCGTGCAGATCACCGATACCGGCATAGGCATTGCCCCTCGAATCCTGCCCCATATTTTCGAGGCTTTTGAACAGGGCGACGCCGCGATCACCCGCCAATTCGGCGGCCTGGGCCTGGGACTGGCCATTACGCGCACGCTCGTGGTGTTACACGGGGGCCGCATTGACGCCGCCAGCGCGGGCCCGGGCCGGGGTGCCGCATTTATCGTCCGCTTACCCGTCAGTGCGTTTCCCCTAACGCGGACGGTGACGCCTCGTCTGCCGCTGTCGGCGGCACCGGCGGTCGCGCTCAAGATTCTCATTGTAGATGATCATCCCGATACTCTGCGCGTGATGACGCGCCTGCTCGAACGCCTGGGGCACGAGGTGCAGGCTGCCGGTTCCTGTGCCGCGGCCCACGCCGGCTTGGACAGTCAGGAGGTGTTTGATCTGCTGCTGACCGACCTGGACCTCCCGGATGGCACTGGGCTGGACTTGGGGCGGCAACTGCTGGCCCGGAAGCGGGTCCGGCACGCCATCGCCTTGTCGGGCTACGGTACCGACGAAGACCGCCGGCAAACGCGGGCCGCCGGCTTTACCGCGCACTTGCTCAAGCCGGTGGCTATTGCCGACCTTCAGGAAGCCCTTGCCGCGTTGCCGTCACACCGCAAAGCCTGACCGCCCCTGGCATCTTCCCGCTGGACAAGGGCGGACCGGTCCGCCGGTGCGGGAGCCCTTTGCGCTATCCCCCATAGCGTAACTTGGGGTAGCGTGGCGTGGCGCCCTTCGCCCGTTCCTCGGCCGCACCAACTCATTGCAGCGCGATCAGCCGGTCGATAACGGCCCGCCCGTCTTGTGCCAAAAAGGCGCGGAAGTCGCCCAGCGCATTCCAATCGCGGTTGTTGGCCAGGAGCCGTTGGCGTAGCGCGCGGGCCAGGTCGGGCGCGGGGCAACAGCCCGGCGTGCAAATTTCCGGACCGATGCAGGCCACCAGATTCTGCAGGAGCGGGGCTTCCGCACGGGCCAGACCCAGGGCGTCGAGTTGGCTGTAAAGGCCGCGCATCCTATCTGCCGCCACCCCGCGCAGGACAAAGTCTTGCGCCTGCGTCGCCCGCAACCAGCCTTCGCCATGGCGCTCCGCAACGCCCCCCAAAGCCTCCAGGACGTCGGCCGAGATATCGCCGAGGAATAGCGGAATGATCACCCGAAAGTGACCGGCTTCACGCTCCGCAGGGTGACGGATCGTCCGATCAATCCGTTTCGCGTTTCGTCTTTCGCGTTTCCGCCTTGGTCAACATCGTGCAGAAGTCCGCCTTCTGCCCCCTTTTCTACTGCCGGGCCAACTTGGCGAATTCATCACCGCGTTGTTCGTAATTCTGATATTGACCCCACGACGCCGACGCCGGCGATAACAGCACCGCCAGGTACGAACTTGTCGGCGGGACGATGGACGCAATCCACTCCGTGGCGGTGCGTACCGCACGCTCCAGCGTTTCCACATATTCAGCGCGTGGCCCACCCCCTCCACCCACCCGCCGCACCGCCTCGACCAACGCCGCACCGGTCTGACCGATTCCCAACACCCCCGCGGCACGCTCCGCAAGCGCGCGGATAAATTCCGTCATGTCAATTTTCTTATCGTACCCCCCGACAACGCAAATGGCCGTGCCTGGCGCAAAGGCCTGCAACGCCGTGATCGACGCTTGCGGCGAAGTGGCTTTGGAATCGTTAAACCAGCGTACCTCCACACCTTGCCCCCTGCCGGCAATGTGCTGCGCACGGTGCACACATTGCAGCCGATGGGCCAGGCCGGGAAACTCCTGGATAGCGCGCAAGGCCGCGGCCTTGTCCAGGCTCAATGGCAGGGCCTCAAGCACAGCCAGCGCCGCCCGGGTGTTGGATTGGTTGTGCAACCCCGGCATCACCAGGGGCAGAGGCGCGACTCCCTGCGTGGTAAAGGTGACAACTTTGCCTTTGGCCAGGCAGGTCCAAGGGGCCACGACAGCGTCGTCCGCATTGATCACGGCGGTATCGGCCGCCGTTTGAAACGCCAGGACATTCTGCTTGGCGTGGCCATAGGCCGCCATCGTACCGTGGCGATCGAGATGGTTGGGCACTAGGTTGGTGACCACCGCAATATGGGGCGACCAGCCAACACGCGGCGTATCCTCCAGCATGAAGCTCGAAAGCTCCAGCACCACCACATCCTGAGGGCCAATTTGCTCAAGGTCCGCCAACAGCGACTTGCCGATATTCCCCCCCAGAAACACGCGCGGCCCCGCCGTGCCGGCCAGTCCGGCCTTCAGGGCATGGTAGATCAGCGCGGTGGTGGTCGATTTGCCCACGCTGCCGGTGATGCCGATGGTCTGGCCCCGGCAGCGTTCCACGAACAGATTCATTTCCGTGGTCAGCGGAATACCGGCACCCATCGCCGCCTGCACATGGGGGGATGTCGCCTTGTCGACGGCCGGATTGACCACCAGCAGATCGCAGGTGGTGAAGTCGGCCAGATCATGGCCGCCGAGTTTCAGGGTCACCGGTACATCGGCCAAAGCCGCGATCGAAGCGGTGAGTTTCTCCGGAGCGGCGGTATCGGTAACTGTTACTCGGGCACCCTGCATGGCCAGCCAGCGCGCCACGCCCACCCCGCCGCCAAAACTGCCCAATCCCTGGACGAGAACTTTCTTACCGCTAAACGACGTGTCGGCCATCGATCATCTCGTGGTTGGTTAATGGGTTCCTGATCCGTAAATTGTAAATGATCAAATCGTAAATCGGCGCGCCGGGCGGTCCCGATTTACTATTTACAATTTACGGTTTACGCACTTCTACTGCCCGAGCGCTTCGGCGATCTGACGCTTGGTTTCCAGAACCGCCAGTTCCACGGTCTTTTCCCAATTCGCCGGGGCCAAATCCTTGTACTTCTCTTCCTTGAAGGCGTAGATGATCGAGCGGCTGGCGTTGATGATCGCGCCGGTGCCATCGCTCTTAAACGCCTTGGCGGCATCTTTGGCGGTGCCGCCCTGCGAACCCAGGCCGGGCACCAGGAACAACGTACTGGGCAGCGCCTGGCGCAAGGCCGCGAGTTGGTCGGGGTTGGTGGCTCCCACCACGGCGCCCAGGGCCGAATAGCCGCGCTGGCCGATGAGGCCCGCGCCCCATTTCTCCACCAGTTTGCCCATGTGCATATAGAACGGCTGGCCATCGGTCAGCAGCACATCCTGCACTTCGGCCGCTGCGGGATTGCTGGTGCGCACCAGGGCAAATACGCCCTTGCCGTATTCCCGGGCCACATCCAGAAACGGCGCCATGCTGTCCTGGCCCAGGTAGGCGTTGACGGTGATGGCATCGGGCCCGACGAGTTCATCGAGCGAAAGAAAATCCGGATCGGCCAGGGCGCCCTGGGCGTAATAGCGGGCCGTGTTGCCGATATCGCCACGCTTCACATCGCCAATGACGATCAGGCCATGGGCGGCGGCTTCCTGCACCACATCGTGGTAGGCCTGCACACCGTCCCATAAGTAATTTTCAAAGAAGGCGGAGTTGATCTTGACCGCCGCCACATGCGGCGCGACCACCTTGAGCACGCGCGTGGAAAACTCCAGGATGGCATCAATCGCCGATTCGATATCCTCGGCATCGTTGAGCTCCCGCTGCTGGGTGATTGCCGCGGGCAACTGCTGGTAGACCGGATCGAGTCCGACGACCAGCGGTGTCTTCTTTTCGGCAATGGCCGCCAGCAGGCGGTCGGCAAAGTTCAATTCCGGCACAAACACATCCTTTCAAAAAACATCCCCACCAAGGGCTGAATTCTAAGACCCCCATCCGTCCACCACAAGTTGCCTTCATTCGCAAACGTCGATACCATCCCATCTATGTCTATCAACTTTCGTAGTTTCATCTTCCTGGCAACCAGTATTGCGCTTCTGTGTGGCTTACTTACCAGCCCCACCTCTGGCCAACTGGCCACTACCACCGCATCGGCTCCGGCACTGCTGCCTATTCCGGAGGCCGCCGTGCAGCGGGAAAGCCTTTCCACTCTCAAACGCGTCTTAAAGGACGAATACAATCAACATGCGCCCGAGCAACGCCAAGCCCTGGCCAAAATGCTCTGGCAGCAAGCCACGCTGGACAAGAACCCGCCGCCGATGCGTTTTGTGATGTTGCACCAGGCTATTGAACTGGCCACCGGCACCGGCGATGCGGCGCTGGCCTTCCAGGCCGCCGACGCCCTGGCGCAGATCTTTGCGCTCGATCTGCTGGAACTCAAAGTCAGCGTCCTGGTGCAGGCGGCCGCGCGGGCCCAGAGCCTCAACCAATGGGAAGCCATTACGAACCTGGGGTTGCCGCTGCTGGATTGTGCCGTGCGCGAGGAACGCTATGCCCTGGGTCAGAAGACCGCCCAGATTGCCGAGGCCGCCGCCGCCAAGAGTAAACATGTGGAACTGGTCGCCTTGGTTCAAACGCGCCTGGTGGAATTCCATATTTTGCTCACCGCCTGCACCACTGCCCAGGCGGCGCTGACCGTGTTGGACCAGCATCCATTAGACGGTCCGGCCAATTTAAGCGCGGGCCGTTATGCCTGCTTCGTCCGCGGCGACTGGCCCGCGGGATTGGTCCACCTGGCCCAGTGTTCCGATGAGGCCCTGAAAACCCTGGCCATTCGCGAAATGGTGCAGTCGGATGATCCCATCCACCAGTTGGAGTTGGCTGATCGCTGGTGGGAGATGGGCGAAAACTACAAGGGCTGGATGCAACGTACCATCCGCGACCATGCCGCGGCGTGGTACCACACGGCGTTGGGCAATCTCAATGGTGTAACGCTGGCCCGCATCAGTCAGCGCATCAAAGTCAACGCCACCGTTACCACGGCGCCCTTTGAGAATACCGTTAATCTCCTGGCACTGGTGGACCCGGCCCGGGATGCCGTGGCCGGTATTTGGAAGGCACCCAACGGCGTGCTGGCCTCCGACGATATCCACCATGCCCGCCTGGCGTTTCCCTACGAACCGCCGGAGGAATACGACCTGCGCCTGGAATTTGTCGTGGCCCAGAAAGGCGGCAGCCTGGCGGTGCTGCTTTCCCAACACGGCACCCCCTTCGGCTGGGCCATGGGCGTGCAGACCAACCACCTGTGCCGGTTTGAATCGATCAACAAACGCGCGCATGCGGGCAACCCAACCGAGGTGAAGTTGGCGCTGCGGACCGACCGCAAATACATCCTGGTGCTCCAGGTACGCAAAGACGGCGTCACGGCCATCCTCGATGGCAAGACGCTCTGCCAGTACAAGACGGATTACAAGGACATGAGCCGCTATACCCCGTGGAAAATGCCCAATGAAAAAGCCCTGGGCCTGGGTTCATCGGCCGGGGCCTTGGTGGTCTACAGCGCCGAGGTGGTGGAGATTGGCGGGAGCGGGAAGAAACTGCGGTGAATCACATCGGCTTCCGCGGCACGGTCTGGTCGTAGATGGTCAGCAGCTTTTCCTTGTCGAAGATCATCTCGGCACGCGTCAGGCCGATGATGTCGTATTCGTAGGTCAGCTCGATGGCGTCGACGGGGCAGGCTTCTTCGCACATGCCGCAGTAGATGCAGCGCAGCTCGTCCAGATCGAATTTAATCGGGTACTTTTCGCGATCGGTCCACGGGGCCTGGGCTCCAACAATGTGGATGCAGTGGGCCGGACAGGCCGTGGCGCACATGAAGCAGGCGACGCATTTCACGCGGCCCTGTTCGTCGCGATTGAGCCGGTGCACCCCGCGGTAGCGCTGGGTATCCATGCCGCCATCGAGCACGCCGCGGTCTTCGCGCCGCTGCTCGGGGTATTGCAGCGTGCGATGCCGCCCCACGACCGACTTGACCAAATGGGTGATGGTGGTGCCCAGGCCGGCCAGCACCGCCGGCACAAACAGCGACTCGAGCGTGTTGAGCCGGGGTTCCTGCAATTCCATTACATCTTCGGTTTTCATGCGTGCCCCATAGACTGCATTTGTTCGCCCCCAAGTATAGGCGAGGAACGCCAGCCAGTAAAAGGCCACGCTTAAAGGCCAGAGTTGGATAGGCGACAAAACGCTCGCCTAATTGACCGTAACCGCTAACGCCCGCGGGGCGGGGATGGCCTCCGGTTACTTCTTGCCTTCCGGCGCCAAGGCATAGAGTTTGTCGAGATCCACGGAGAGCGTGCCATCGGCATTGGCGGTGGTGGGGATGCGGGCCAGCGGCTTGGTCGCCGGACCCTTGGTCGGCTGCCCCTGGATATCAAACCGGGCGCCATGGCATGGACACTGGAAGAAATTTTTGTCCGCATTCCACTTGGCAATGCAGCCCCGATGCGTGCACTTGGGCCGAATGGCGGTGATGGTGCCGCCATCGTTGCTGATGGCGATGCCGTTGACGACCATAAATTTGGTGCTTACCGTGCCGGCGGCAAAGTCCGTCGCGGGGCCGATGTTGATAATGCCGGTGATCGTGGTGGGTTTTTTGTCGTTACTCTCGGCCTGTGCCGTGTCCACCAGCGCCGTTGTGCCACCACCCAGTACGGTCAGCCCCACCCCGGCGGCGGCACCTTTAAGCAGGGTGCGGCGTGCCACGGGTCCGGTTTCAAAAAGATCAGCCATGAAAAAACTCCTGCGGCACGAAATTACCCGTACCAAAATCCCACACAATGCCAGGAACCATTGGACTAATTGTAACCCAATGGAGGCGTTTAACTCAATTAGCCCCCCGCGGCATCCCATGCCACATCGGCGATGCCATCAAATTTATTGGCCAGGCGCGCCAGCATGAATAGCAGGTCGCTCAGGCGGTTGAGGTAGATCAACGGGGCCGGCCCGAGTGTCTCGGTGACCGTCAGGGTCACCAGCGCGCGCTCGGCCCGGCGGGCGATGGCCCGGGCCACTTGCAGGTGGGCCGCCGTCGCGCCGCCGCCGGGCAAAATAAAGACCTTGAGC
>Ga0316217_10003093_pt1 | contig 19371 bp, 18 predicted proteins | sample 1anoAmetaG_FD_203633 | JGI IMG/M metagenome (GOLD analysis project Ga0316217, IMG submission 203633) | Freshwater microbial communities from Trout Bog Lake, Wisconsin, USA - 1anoA | ecosystem: Environmental > Aquatic > Freshwater > Lake > Hypolimnion/Profundal zone | place: USA: Wisconsin...
ATTTGACCACGGTGGAAGGGCTGACCTTGAATAGCCGCGCCGCCGCGCGCCGGCTCATGCCTTCCTTCTCCACCGCGTCGATCACGCGATCCCGCAAATCCTGTGAATAGGGCTTTCGCATCGCTCTGGCCTCCCAAAACGCCAGAGCCTTGAATCAAAAACTAACCGCCTTGGGAATCCCTCACCGATTCATCCCAATTCCAGCACGCTCTAGAACGAGGGAACACGCCAATATGTCGGTGTGCGCGACGATTTCGTGGGGCCGCAGAGCGTCATCCTGCGGGAAATCGTGCGAACCGTGGAACGGCTCAGCGCTTGACGAGGCGGTACAGCGCGGCTTCGGAAGCGGAGCCGTAGTAGATCGCGCCGTCGCTGCCGACCGCGATCCCCGTGGCGACGAAACTCGGCGGCAGGCCGGGTGGTCCGGCGTCACCGAAGACGAGGCCGGCGGCGATTTCCTCCACCGCGCCGCTGGCGGGATCGACCGAGACGATGCGCTTCTTGCCGACTTCGGCGACGATGAGCTTGCCATCCTTGTCGAAGGCGGCGCCTTCCGGGAAAGAGAGACCCTTGGCGACGACCGTCTTGGCGCCGCTCGCGGCGTCGACGCGGGTAACGTTGCCGGCGCCGAATTCGGTGACGAAATAGGCCTTGCCGTCGGCAGCGATTCCAACCGGAGCGACAAGGCCCTCGGCCAAGGCGTTCCGCGTCTTGCCGTCGGCGCTAACTTTCAACAGCTTGCCGGTGCCGAGTTCGGCGACGACGAAGGAACCGTCATCGAGACCGATCGCGTCCTGCGGCGCAACGAAGCCGGCGAGCACATTGGTCGTCTTCTCGCTTTGCCGGTCGATCACCTGCAACGTGCCGCCGAACCAGCTTGAGAGCACCAGGGTCTTGGCGTTGGCGGTCACGGCGGTCGGGTAGATCAGCGGATCGGCCTGCATAAGCGCGACATCGGTGATGCGGCCATTGCCGGGGTTGATGCGGCGGAAGGCGAAGAAATCGGCGAGATAGAGTTCATCGCCGCCCGGCCCCTTGGCGATGGCAAGGCCGCCAGGCACCGAGAGCCGCCCGGCGATCAGCGTGCGCAGCTTGCCGCCGGCCCCCGTCGCGGGATCGTAACCCTCGTAGACCTGCAAACTGTTGTCGGCGGAATTAGATACGTAGATGCGCCCCTCCCCGTCGATGCCGAGATTGTCGAGCACGGGCTTCAGTCCAGGCCGTTCTGCGGCGACCGTCTTTTTGTGCGTCTTGGCGTCGATATGCAGGAGTTCGCCGCGCGCATAATCGAGGGTCCACAGATTGCCCGCCGCATCGAGCCGAACCGAACTCGGCGTCTTCATCCCGTCGAGGATGATCTCGGTCGCCATCGTGTCAGGATTGATGGCGACGATCTGGCCGCGGTTCCAGAGCGGGCCGTAGAGACGGCGGTCCTTGCCGAACTGGAAACCGTTGATGCCGCCGGTCGGGACATTCGGGACTGTGTCGAGATTTTCCCCGACCTTACGCGGCGGCTTGGCGCCGGTCGGGTCGATCTCCAGCAGAGTATCGGCGAGGAAGTCCTGTGACGCGAACAAGCGACCGTCCGGGTGGAAGGCCAGCGAGTCTATGCCGGGCAGGCCCTCGGCGACCACGCGCACCGGGCCGTCACCCTTGCGCGCATGAATTTTGCCGATGGCGAGGCTCGCCCAATAGACCGTGCCGTCCGGGCCGATTGCGAGATCGTCGGCCATGCCGGCGCCGGGACCGACCCACACTTTCGCCTCGCCGCCCTTGGGGTCGACCTCGAAGATCGTCTGCCCGACGACGGAGCCGACGAGCAGCTTGCCGCTCGCCTGAAACGCCATGCCGTTCGGCCCTCCATGCAGCGCGCCGCCCTTGATGACGGGCTCGACCGTCCATTTGCCATCGCCCACCGCTGGTCCGGCCAGCATTGCGAAAATTCCCGCCGCCAAGGCTGCGAGCGAAACACTTGTCTTCCCCGAACGCATGGACGTCTCCCCCAAATATCGTTGTTTGTCGGTATTATTCCGCGGCTGCGCGCGGCCCCTCCAACCCCGGCAGCAGGCGTGCCTGCAACTCCTGGATCGCGGGGAAGCCGAGCAAATCCGCGAAAGCGTTGTGATCTATGACCGGCAGCGGCAGCGTTTGCGTGCCCTGCGCCGTTCGCAGCGCCTTGAGATTGGCGCGCATCGCGTGCGCCACCGTCATCAGCGCCACCAGCGGAAAAGTCGCGATGGCCGCGATCTCGGTGAGATCCTGCGGAGAAAGCTCCTTCTCGAGCCAGCCGAGCACCTGGAGCGAGATCGGCGCCTGCACCGCCTGTTTGAAGCGGCGCAGCATCGCGGGGCTTTTCATAGTCTTCGAGATCGGCTGGACCATATCCGCGCCGGCCTCGACATAGGCGCGCGCCCGGGCGGCGGCTTCCTCTTCCGTGCCTGCGTCGGTTCGCGCGACGATGACGAGATCGGGGTCCTGCCGCGCCTCGACCGCGCCGCGTATCTTGGCGACGCCTTCAGCGAGCGAGACGATTTCGATGGTGTTGGAGATGGCGGGGCAGCGCTTGGGTGCGACCTGATCTTCCAGAATGATCGCCGCGACGCCCGCCTTCTCGAACTCGCGCACGGTGCGCATGACGTTGATGGCGTTGCCATAGCCGGTGTCGCAATCGGCGATGACTGGGATCTGCACGCATTCGACGACCTGCCGCACGACGGCGAGATTCTCGGTCATAGTGTAGAGTTCGACGTCGGACTTGCCGAGGAAGGAGGCCGAGATGCCGAAGCCAGAGGTGAGAAGCGCGTCGAAGCCGGCATCCTCGATTAGCCGGGCGCTGAGCGCGTCATAGGCGCCGGCGGCCCAGACGGTGCGGCCGGAGGCGAGGCGTTCGCGCAGTTCCCGTCTTTGTTTCATGGCGCGGCTCCCGCTGTCGACATTTCGCGTTTGAGGTAATTGACGAGCCCACCAGCCTCCAGCATCGCGCGGTCGGCGCGCGCGAGCGGTTCCACGGGCAGGCGGCGCTGCCGAGTGAGATTGTGGATTTCTCCGGCGTCCCAATCAAGCTCGATCTCGTCCCAGCGCCGCACGGCGGCGACGATGCCGGGGCAGGCGACGAGCGGGGTGCCCATGCTGATTTCGCCGCGCCAGAAACCTGGCGCGAAGGATTCGGCGATCACCGCCGCGACGCCTAGATGGCGCAGCGCGCGCAAGGGCGGGTAATGCGGGTGGCCATAGCCGAAATTGCCCGCGCCGACGATCACGTCGCCCGGCTTCACCGAGGCGACGAAACCGGGATCGTAGCTCGCCATCGCGAGGCCAGCGAGTTCCGCGACATTGGTGATCTTGATGTTCTTGACGCCGACGATCTGATCGACGTCGAAATTCTCTTCCTCAAATATCCAGGCGACGCGGCCGCGCAGATTGGGGAGCGACATCGCAGCCCTCACAGATATTTGCGGGGATCGGCGAGTCGCCCCTCAATGGCCGAGGCGGCGACGACGGCGGCGTTGCAGAGGTAAATCTCGGAATCGACGCTGCCCATGCGGCCGGGCACGTTGAGCGTGCCGGTGGAGACCGCGCGCTGGCCGGGCGACATCACCGCGATGCGGCCGAAGCAATAGTCGCAGGACGGGCTAGACGTGAAAGCGCCGGCGTCGACGAGATCGGTGATGAGACCTTCCGCCGCCGCGCGGGCCATGATGTCCTGAGAGGTCGGGATCACATACAGGGCGAAACCGTCCTTGATGCGGCGACCTTTGAGGATCTTCGCGGCGATCCGCAAATCCTCCAGCCGGCCGCTGGCGCAGGAGCCGAGATAGCCGGCGTCGATTGGCAGCCCAACGTGATCGGACAGGTTTCGCGTATTGGCCGGGTTGGGCGGCAGCACGACGATGGGCTCCAGATCGGAGCAATCGATCTCATGCACGGCGGCGTAGTCCGCATCCGCGTCGCTGCGCTCGATGGGGCCACGATAGCGCGCGCGCGGGTCCGTATAGGCGAGCGAGGCGTCATCGGGATTGACGACGGCGGTGATGGCGCCGGCGAACATGGCGAGGCCGCAGATGGTCTGGCGCCCTTCGAGCGTCAGCCCGTCGAGGCCGGGGCCGCCGACCTCCATCACCTGCGCGCGGCAGCCGCTGGGGCCGAGCACGCGCACGATGTGATGAAACACGTCGCGCGCCATCACGCCGGGGCGCAAGGCGCCTTTTAGGTTGATGCGCGTCGTGTGCGGCACCTTGAGCGAAACGCGCTCGCGCACGAAGGCCTCCAGCACGTTGCGGCGCAGCCCCATGGCGAGCGCGCCGAACGCGCCGAGCTGGCTGATATGGCCGTCGAAATGCACGACGAAGGCGCCGGGACTCGCATAGCCAAGCTCCGCCGCGACCTGATGGCCGATGCCGCGTCTCTCGTAGAGCGCGACATTCTGCTCGGCGCACCAGCTGCGCGTCTGGATGTGGAGTTCTTCCTCCTTGGCGGTCGCGGTCGGCACCATATGGTCGATGAAGATGGCGAAGCGCTCGGGCTCCGGCAGTCTGTGGATGCCGAAATCGTCCTTCATCTGTTTGAAGATAACGTCGGTATAGCCAGGAAAATCATAGACGACGACAAAGTCGGGCTTGGCCATGACCTCGTCGCCGGCCTTGACGAAAGGCTTGCCGGAAACACGCGCCAGAACCTTCTCGGTCAGCGTATAGCCCATGCGTCCTCCCGCCGATTTGCGGCAAGGATAGCACGGGGAGCGACGAAAATGTCAATATGCAATGCGCATGTCATAGCGTGACACAAGGATGGGTTTGGCCTCATATTGACGGCACGCCCGTTGTGGTCAACAAAGCGCAACCACACAGCGCCGCCGTGATCGAATGTCAACCGGACAGACGGCGAAAGCATGGGGTGCCGCTTCCGCTTCGTCTTGCGAGCGGTTAGACCGCCGCAAGCAACCACAGGAGCCTTATGAGCGCAAAGGAAAGCCCGGTCCCGAATGTCCGCGCGGTGACGCGGGCGCTCGCCGTCCTGCGCTCCTTCGCGGACAATAGCGCGCAATCGCTCGCGCAGGTCACGCAGGCGACCGGGCTCGACAAAGGCACGACGCGCCGTCTTCTGCTTACGCTCATGAGCAGCGGCTTCATCGCGCAGGACCCTGCGACGCAGCACTATAGGCTCGGCCGCGCCTTGCGCGAATTGTCGGCAAGCGTTGCCGACAATCCCGACCTGCGCTCTTTGGCGCAGCCGGTGCTTGCCGACCTTGCGGCGGAGTTGCACGGCACGGCTTTCCTTTCGATCTACGACCGCGGCGACGCGGTCTGTCTCGACCGACTGCACGACATGAAAGGCATCGAGGTTCATTGGTGGGCAATCGGCGGAACGCTGCCCTATAATTGTGGAGCGGCGCCGAGGCTGCTGCTCGCCTATCAATCGGGCGCGGAAATCGAGCGCGTGTTGCGCCAGCCCGCGAAGGCGCTGACGCCGAAAAGCGTGATCTCGGCCGCCGCCCTGCGCAAGCTGATGGCCCGCATCCGCGCGCGCGGCTGGGAACTCGCCATCGACGATGTCGCAGTCGGTCTTTCGGCTTTGGCCGTGCCTGTGCGCGACGCGGCGGGTGGACTGGCCTGCGCCATCAGCGTCGCCGGACTCACGCCGCAGATGGCGCCGCGCGGCAAACCGGCGGCGCTGGCTGAGGTGCAGAAAGCGGCGGCGGCGATCGAGCGACGGCTGCGCGGCCCGCGTTAGCGTGTCGTGGAATGAAACGAGGGTTGTTCCTTGACGGCTCAGGGGATCGTGCTAGCCTCGCGCGCAAGACTTGACGATGACCAACAATCAAGGGAGGGGCGGCGATGGCGGGCGCGGTTCGCGGCGGTTTTCTTCTGGCCTTCGCGGTGGCGACCGGGCTCGGCGCGGCTGAGGCGGCCCCCGCGCCGGGGGAATACAGCGTCGGCTTCATCACCGAGACCACCGGCCCGCTCGCGGCGGCGGGCGTGTCGTTTTATCGCGGCGCGCAGCTCGCGGTCGAGGAGATCAACCAGGCGAGCTACGTGGGCGCCGGGGTCACGCTGAAGCTCGCGGCCAAGGAAAGCGGTTCGGATGCGGCGCGCGCCGTTCAGGCGCTGACGCAGCTCGGCGCAGACCGCAGCGTGTTGGCGGCGACCTGTTGCATTCTCTCGCCGGTCGCGGCGGCGTTGAAGCCGGTGACGCTCAACGCCAAGCTGCCGCTGGTGATCCACGGCGCGACACTGCCGGGCCTGCCCAACCCGCCTTATGTGACCTCCATCGTCGGACTGCCGGGGCCGCAGGAAGTCAAGATGGCGCAGGCGCTGGCGGAGGCGTGGAAGCCGAAGTCGGTGGTGTATTTCGTCAACGCCGACAATGAAGGGTTTCAGAACCGCTTCAAGGCGGCGCGCAAGGTGATGGAGGCGGCCGGCGCCAAGACCGCCGACGTCATCAGCATCTTGTCGAGCGACACCGACTTCACCGCCGGCGCCACTCAGGCGATCGCCGTCAATCCCGATCTCGTGATGGTGTGGACGACGCAGACGCCCGCCGCCGGCATCATCGCCGCCTTGCGCGCACGCGAATACGCCGGGCATATCTCGGCCTCCGATGCGATCTCGCCGGCGCCCGTGTACAAGAAGATCGGCGCGGCGCTCGCCGGGACGCCATTCCCGATCCTGTTCTCGCCGGAGATTTCGAAGACGCCGGAAGCGCAAGCCTTCGTCGCGGGCTTCGCCAAGAAGTTCGGCGAGGCGCCGGACACCTATTGCGCGGAAGGCTACACGGCGATCTATTTCATCGCGCAGGGCCTGAAAGCGCTCGACGGGGCGCCGACGCGCGAGGCGCTGGCGGATGCGCTCGGCAAGGCCACCTCGATAGAGCACAATGTCTATGGCGGGGTGCCTATGAACAATGGACAGGCGGAAGTCTCCAACTCGATCATCGCGCAATGGACTCGGGACGGGAAAGTCGTGCGCTGGGAGAAGCCTTGAGATGCTGTTGTTCGCCGCGCAGCTCGTCAACGGCCTGTCTCTGGGTTCGCTCTACGCGCTGTTCGGTATCGGCTTCGGCCTCGTCTTTGCGACGCTCGGCGTGCTCAACGCCGCGCATGGCGCCTATGCCAGCGCCGCCGCTCTGGCGGCCTATTTTCTGATCGATCGTTTCGGAACGCCGTTTGCTGTGGCCGGGCTCGCCGGAGTCGCCGTCGGCGGCGTACTCGCCGTCGTCGTCGATCAGATCGGCTTCCAGCCGCTCCGCAACCGCCGCAGCGGGATGCTGGCGGCGCTGATCACCAGCATCGCCTTCTGGATCATTCTCGACAGCCTGTTCGGCGTCGCCACCGATCAGCAGAGCCTCGCCTTTCCAGCGTCGAGCTATCCGCAGGCGATGCTGGCGCTCGGGCCGCTGAAGGTCCCGACGATGCAGCTCGTCAATTTCGCTTTGCTGATCGCCGTCGCGACCGGCGTGCATCTGTTGATCGAAGCGACGCGGCTCGGGGCGGCGATGCGGGCGGTCGGCTGTAACGATGTCGCGGCCGCGCTCGGCGGGGTCAATGCGAGGATGATCGTTCTGGTCAAGGCTTTTCTGGCCGGGGCGACTTCGGGGCTGGCCGGCGTTCTCGCAGGCATCGCGACGTCCAATGTCTCGGCCTCGCTCGGCGAGGGATTGCTGCTCAAGGGATTCGCCGCCGTGGTGGTCGGCGGGTTCGACGACGTGCGCGGCACGGCTCTGGCCGGCCTGCTGCTCGGCGTGGTCGAAGTGTTCGTCGCGCAATATCTCTCGACGAGCTTTCGCGATGGGTTCACCTACCTCATCCTGCTGGTCTTCCTCGTCGTTCGTCCGCGTGGGCTGTTCGGGCGCGACAGCGTCGTGCGCGCCTGATGCGGGCTCTCGCCGATCTCTGGGCGGCCTATGGCGTGACGCTGGTCTTCGGTGCCGTCAACGCGGTGTTCGCGCTCAGCGCCTATGCGGTTCTGGCGGTCGGGGTTTTGAGCTTCGCTACGGTCGTGTTCGCCGGAATCGGCGGCTTTCTTTCAGCGCAGCTTGCGGGGGCCTTCGGCTGGCCGTTTCTCGCCATCCTGCCCTTCGCGGCGCTCGCCGGGGCGCTGGCCGCCGCCGCTGTTGCGGGCGCCTTCCTGCGGCTGGAAAGTCACTGGATGGCGCTGGCGAGCCTCGCGCTGGTGCTGATCGGCCGCGTCGTCGCGCTCAATGCGCCGGCGCTGACCGGCGGCGTCAACGGGCTCATCGTTCCGCTGCGGGCGACGCCGTGGGAACTTGCGGGGCTGCTCGGTCTTTGCGCGCTGGCGTTCTGGCGGCTGGATGGCTCGGCCTATGGGCTGGCGGCGCGGGCGGTGCGGGAAGACGCCGCCGTCGCTTCGACCATGGGCGTCAGCCCCTATCGCCTGCGATTCGCGGCGACGCTGATCAGCGGCGCGGTCGGCGGTCTCGGCGGCGCGGCGCTCGCCTTCACGCTTCAGTTTCTATCGCCCGACACCTATTTCATCGGGCTCGCCTTCACCATGATCGCGTCCACCGTGCTCGGCGGCGCCTTTCACTGGTCCGGCCCCATCGCCGGCGCTTTCGTGTTCACGGCGCTGCCGGCGGCGATGCAGGCCGTCGTGCCGCAGTTCGAGGATGTCGCCAAGGGTCTCGTGCTGCTGGCGATCATGATCTATCTGCCGCGTGGCCTGATCGACCCGCGCCGGGCGGCGCTGCGGCGGGCGCGTGCGCATGGCTGAGGCCGCGCTTCTCGCGCTGGAGCGCATGGTCAAGCGGTTCGGCGGACTCGCGGCCGTCGATGGCCTCGACATGCGGGTCGAGCGCGGCGCCGTCCACGGGCTGATCGGCCCCAACGGCGCCGGCAAGACGACGGTGATCAATCTGATCTCGGGGCTGCTCGCGCCGACTTCCGGGGCGATTCGGGTCGGCGGCGAGGACGTCGCGGGGCTGGCGGCTGAAGCGATTGCGGCGCGCGGGGTCGCGCGGACCTATCAGAACGTGCGGCTGTTTCCCGGCATGACCTGTCTGGAACAGGTGATGACGGGCGGCTGGCTGCGGCGCGAGGCTTCGCTGCTGGCGTCCTTTTTGGCCCTGCCGTCGGCAAGGCGCGACGGGCGGCGGGCGCGTGAGCGGGCGTTTGCCTTGCTCGAAAATGTCGGGGTGGCGGCGCGGGCGCGTGACCTCGCGGAGACGTTGAGCTACGGCGAGCAGCGGCGCGTGGAGATCGCGCGGGCGCTCGCGAGCGAGCCCCGGCTGCTGCTGCTCGACGAGCCGACGGCGGGCATGAACGCGCAAGAGGCGGAGGCCATCGGCTCGCTGACGCGGTCCTTGAGCGCGCAGGGGCTGACGATCCTGATGGTTGAGCACAATGTCGGGCTGGTGACGGCCTTCTGCGACCGCTGCACCGTGATGAATTTCGGCCGCTCCCTCGCTGAAGGGGAGCCGCGCGCCTGCCTCGACGATCCAGCCGTGCGAGAGGCTTATTTTGGACGAAAGCGCGATGCTGACCGTATGCAAACTCACGGCTAGCTATGGCGCCATTTCCGCCGTTCGCGGCGTCGACCTCCAAGTCGCTCCCGGCGCGCTCTGCGCCGTGCTCGGCGCCAATGGAGCGGGCAAATCGACGACGATGCGCGCCATCGCAGGGCTGCATCGGCCGGTCTTAGGCTCCGTGACGTTGGACGAGCGGGAGATCTCGAAGCTCGGGGCTCATCGGGTCGTACGCGCCGGGCTCGCTTTTGTGCCGGAGGGCCGCATGGTGTTGGGGCCGCTGACGGTCGAGGAAAATCTTTCGCTCAGCCGTTTTTCCGGACGCAACCGCGATCCCCACGCGCTAGAGGAGATTTACACGCTGTTTCCGCGCCTCGCCGAAAGGCGCCGTCAGAAGGCGGGGCTGATGAGCGGCGGAGAGCAGCAGATGCTCGCCATCGGTCGCGCATTGATGACGCGACCGCAGATGCTGGTGTTGGACGAGCCCTCGATGGGGCTGGCGCCGTCGATTGTCGATGTCGTCTACGAGGCGATCGCCGCCCTTCACAAAAGGGGACAGTCGATCCTACTGGTTGAGCAGAACGCAGAACTCGCACTCTCGATCGCGACGCATGTCTATCTGATGCGGCGTGGCGCGATCGTCGCCGACGGGCCCCCGGAAGCCATGCGCGACGGCAAGGCGCTTCAGGCGGCCTATCTGGCGTAATCATTCTGTCCTCGCCCGTCAGTCCGGCCGTCGCACGCAGCCGGCGGCCTTTTCAAACAGCTGAGCGGCGTGGCAGCCGGTGTCGCGCTTGGCGGCCTCACCCTGGTGTTCGTGTACGGAACGCAAAGACTGTGGCGACGGTTCGGTCTTGTCGAAGTCTGGGCCCCTTCGCTGAAGCGGCGCTGTCCACTTACGGCAAAATGGCAAAGACGCAATTCATGCGGCGAGCCATTTGGTCTGAAGCCGAGAGCTAGCCGAAGAGTTTAGATCAATCCGTTGATTGCGGTACTAACGCTGGCGGCATTCCGTCCAGGTTTTATCTGACGTCGGCCGGCGATCGGTTTCCTTCGGGGTAGTTCGCTTTGGGCGGGTAGCACGCATTGCCGGCCAAGACGACCTCGCGAGACTGGGCCCGCGAGGCCGCTTTTCGTCAGAACTCAACCTGTTCGGAAAGGGCCAACGCGTCGTCCACCTCAATCCCGAGATATCGGACCGTGCTCTCCAATTTTGTGTGACCTAGCAAAAGTTGGACCGCCCTTAGATTGCCGGTCTTTCGATAAATCTGTGACGCCTTCGTCCGGCGCATGGAGTGCGTGCCGAAGGCAGCGAAGTCCAAGCCCGCCAGCTTAATCCAGGAACGGACAATTCGGGCATAGTGGCGCGTCGTGATGTTCGGCTGAGCGTGAACGCGGCTGGGGAAAACAGCGGCGCCTTGGTCGCTGGGCCGCACAGCTAGCCAAGCTTGGACCGAGGCTCGGGTTGGCTCTGTAATCTCGAATTGGACGGGTCGCCCAGTCTTGCGTTGGACGATCGTCGTCCGATCCCTTGCCCTGCCGGCGACAGTGACGTCCTCCACCCGTAGCCCGACGAGGTCGCAGCCGCGTAGCTTGCTGTCGATGGCCAAGTTGAACATTGCGAGGTCGCGAGTGCGGCCATCGACCTCCAGTCTAACTCGAATGGCCCAGACATCCTTCGGACGGAGGGGACGCTTCTGGCCGACGAGGCGGCCCTTGTTCCAGGGAGTGCGGGAATGACCGCTTTTCTCGGGCTTGTCGTTGGACATGGATACTTCTCCACGCCCGACCGCTCCCGCCACAACGCCCGCAAGTGGCGGGCGACCGATCATATCCTAGGCGTACCGCGCGTGAAGTCGAATGTCGTTGGCGGAAGGCTTTGCCGAGGCGGATACACGGCACGGAGACGATAGCCGCCGGCTACGTCCGGTTTCGAAGAGAGGGAGCATCGGCCCAATCCGGGCACTGCGCCAACGCCGGACGTACGTTTCCGGCTTTTCGGCCCAAAGCGCCCGCACGACGAAATTGAAGAGCGCCCGGCCAGGCCTGACGGCGAATGCGACACCATACTGTACGAAGCGTCAGCCTATTTGGAACACCGGCTTGCGGCCTTCGCGAAACGCGGCGACGGCCCGCTTATGATCGGCGGAGTCGTTCGACTCGGATTCGAGAGCGAGGCAGGCGTCGAGCATCGTGGCGGCGAGCTGTTTGAGGCCAAGATTGATCGCGCATTTGGTGGTGCGGATCGCGACACGCGCGCCGGACGCCATGCGGTCGGCGAAGGCATCTACTGTGGCGTCGAGTTGCGCCGCCGGCAAGGCCTCGTTGATGAGCCCGATTTGGGCGGCTTCCGGCGCAAGGATCAGATCGCCGGTGAGCAGATACTGCTTGGCGCGCACATATCCGATTAGCTGTGGCCAGATGATCGCCCCGCCGTCGCCGGCGGTAAGGCCGACGCTGACGTGAGGATCGCCAATCTTGGCGTGATCAGCCGCGAAGACGACGTCGCAGAACAGCGCGAGGGTTGCGCCTAGACCAGTCGCATGTCCGTTTAGGCGGGCGATAATTGGTTTGTCGCAGTCGAGCAGCGAATTCACAATCAGCCTCGCCTCGCGCGCAGTTTCCGCGAAACCGTCATCGATCATCTCCTGCATCCAGCCGATGTCGCCGCCGGCGCAGAACGCGCGGCCTGCGCCCGTCAGCACGACGACGTCTGACTCCGGATCGGCGGCCGCATCGGCGAAGATCGTCGAAAGTTCCGCGTGCATGACCTTATCGACGGCGTTCAACTTGTCAGGGCGGTTGAGCGTCAGTCTCAGCACCCGGCCACGCCGTTCCACGGCTATAGTTCGATACCTCGCGAAATCAGGCATTCCAGCTCCTTGGTCCCCTCGCTGAAAACGGCGGCGGAGGCGCCTCGCCGCGCGGGCTGTCGGGCTGCGGGTAGCGCCCAATTTCCCAACTCAATCGCGCCTTCCCATATTGTCAGTTCGTGAAGCTACGTGTAAGTAGTCTTTTAGAGCTGTCAGTACGCTTACCTGTGGATGGCGCGCCTGTAAAGCGATGCAGTCGGGTTCGGGAGCGCGCAACGGCTTGGGAGGAGGCGGACCCGTGCTCGCGACGGTCGCACAACGGCAACAGGCCTTGAGATCGCGGTTTCCGGTTTGGACGCCGCGCACGATCGATGCGGCGCTGGACTACGCGGCCGCAGCATATCCGGCGCGCGACTATGTCGTGACGGAAACGCAGAGCCTCACCTACGCCGAGATCCAGCGGCAGTCGCAGCGCATTGCCGCCGCACTGTCCGGGCTCGGCGTGCGGCGGGGCGATCACGTCGCCATCGTGCTGGCCAATTTTCCCGAGTTCGTTGCGTTGAAGTATGCGATCGCCCGCGTCGGCGCGACCTGCGTCCCGATCAATTTCCTCAACAGACGCGACGAACTCGGCTATGTGCTGCGTCAGTCCGATGCGGCGCTGCTGATCACCATGGATCGGTTCCGCAATCTCGATTATCTGAAGGCTCTCGACGAACTGGCCCCCGATTGGGAGCGATCCGGCGGCGGCGAGGCGCTGCCGCGACTCAAGCGCGTCGTCGTCTTTCCCGCGTCGGGAGACGCGCCTCGACCCGGCGCGCTAGTCTTCTCGTCGCTTTTGAACTTGTCGGCGCCGTTCGTCGCGATTCCCGACCCCGATCCCCATTCCGTATGCGATCTCATCTACACTTCAGGCACCACAGGCTCCCCCAAGGGCGTGATGCTGACCCATGACATGCTGCTGCGCGCGGCTTGCAGCAGCGTCTATTCGCGCGCCTTCGACGATGGCTGGCGGGTCACATTCTCGCTGCCGATATATCATGTCTACGGCTATGTCGAAGGCATGCTGACGGTTCCGTTCGTCGGCGGGGCCATTGCTCCACAGCTTCAGTTCGATCCGGCGGCGACTCTGCACGCCATCGAGGCGCATAAGGCCGACGATGTGTTGCTGGTGCCGACGATGACGCTCGCTCTGCTCGACGAGCAACGCGCCCGGCCGCGCGCCTTACCGAGCCTGCGCGCCGTCATTTCTTCCGGTCAGCGCTCCCCCGCAAGCATCTGGAAAGACATTTTCGACCTGTTGCATCCCATTGAAGTCACCACCGGCTATGGCATGACGGAAGTGACGGCGACGACAACCTTGACCCGGCCCGACGACCCGCGCGAGCGGCTGTTCACCAATGGCCGCATGCGCGACGCCGGCCCGGCGGGAGACGCGAGGCTCGACGGCGGGCTGGTCGACTATCGGGTGGTCGACCCCGACACCGGACGCATCTGCGGCGCCGGCGAAGTCGGCGAACTCCTGGCGAAGGGTCCGGGCGTCACGCAGGGCTATTACAACAAACCCGAGGCGACGGCCGAGGCGTTCGACGCGGAAGGGTGGTTCCGCACCGGGGACCTCGGGCGCTTCGATGCGGACGGCTATCTGACGCTGGTCGGCCGGCGCAAGGAAACCTATCGCTGCGGGGCCGAACAGGTTCTGCCAACCGAGGTGGAGGATGTGCTGGTGAGCCATCCAGCCGTGCTTCAGGCGCATGTCGTCCCGGTGCCTGACCGGAAAATGGGCGAGGCCGGGGCGGCTTTCGTTGTCTTGCGGCGCGATCCGCCCGTGAACCCGGAAGCGTTGATCGCGCTCTGCGCGGAGCGTCTCGCGCGCTTCAAGGTTCCCAAATATGTGCTGCCGATTGCGGCGGAGGATCTGCCGACGACGCCTTCGGGGCGCGCGCGCAAGTTCCTGCTGATCGAGCGCGCCGTGAAGCAACTCGGCCTATCCAGTTAGTCAGGAGGTCTTCATGACGCAATCGGATACATCGCTGCGCGTGACCCGCGACACTCCCGTCGGATTCGAATTGATCGGCGTGAAGAAGAAGGCGGCCATTCAATTGATGGGCTCACGGCTTTGGGGGCGATTCAACCCCAATCACTGGGACCCTGTCTATGCCGCCGAAACCGGCCTGAAGGCCCCGATCCAGACGGGCGAAATGTCTTCCGCATATCTGGCGGAGATGTGCGTCAACTACTTTGGGCCGGACTTCTTCCGCGGCGCGCGGATGCAATGCAAATATGTCGCCTCGACCTTCGCCAACGAGATCATCACGACCCACGGGATCGTGCGCGAGAAGACGCCGAAGGGGGAAGGGTTCCGTTTCAAGACGGAAATCTGGGCGGATAACGAAGCGGGCGAGGTCAAGACCATCGGCTTCGTCGAAGTGGACGTCGGCGTCTGATCGCGCCCTCAACGAAGGAGACGAACGTGAGCCGGCAACCTGAGACCGACGACCTTCGGCCGATGACCCCGGTTCAGGTCGCGCAGACGCGGGCCTTCGTGAAGAGTCTGGAAGAGAAATGCGAGACTTATTGGGACATGATCGCCGTCGGCGACGAATTGTCTCGCGACCTTACCATCACGCCGGAACTGGTGATCCTCTACGCCGATGCGGTGGAGGACTATAATCCCTGGTACGAAGGCTGGCGGATGAACACCTGGGCGATCCCCGGCGAGTCGCCTTTCGGCGGCGCCATCGTACCGCCGCTTCTCGTCTCACACTTCGTGCTTTCGGTGCAGTTCGATCATACCAAGCCGTTCGCCATAGGGTCGATCCACACTTTCCACGATTCGGAAATCTTAGAGCCGATTCCGGTTGGCGCCACGGTGAGGATTACGGCCAAGGCCATCGACAAATTCGTGAAGCGAGAGCGGCGCTACGTCCGCCACGAGGTCACGGTTACCGATGTTGCGAGCGGATTGCTGTATTTCCGCGAAGTCCGGGATATCCTGTCTCGATGATTGAGCATCGCAACGGGGTTGGAGGCCGGCCCGTTTTCCCGGGAGAAATGCGCCTCCTTCCCGTCGAAATTGGAATCGGAAATCGCCGTCATGGCCAAGCGTAACCCCGCCAACATGAAGATACGCGAGGAGGTCGCCGCCTTGAAGCGTGAGCGCACGCTCGACGCCGCCGTCGATCTTTTTTACGCCAAAGGCTACGAGAACACGACCCTCGACGAGGTCGCTGACCGCTTGGGGATGACGAAGCCCTTCGTCTACGCGAACTTCGGCTCCAAGGCGGAACTGCTTGCGGAAATCTGCCTGCGCGGCGTCCTCGCCGCCGCCCAGGCGCTCGACGCGGTCTTGGCGCGGCGCAAGGGCGCGCGTGAGAGCCTGGAAGCCTTCGCGCGCGACTATGTCGCCGCGGTCCTGGGGGTGCAGAAACATATCGCCATCTACGTGCGCGAGGAGAAGAATCTCGATTCCAGCGACGCCCGACGCCTTGGCGAGATGCGGCGCGAGTTCTTCGCCAAGATGACGAAGCTTCTGGAGCGCGGCGCCGCGGCCGGGGAGTTCGATATCGAAGACGCGGCTCTTGCGGCGCTCGCCATCGGCGGCGCGGTGACATGGTCAACCTTCTGGTTCCGCACCGACGGGCGGCTCTCGGCCGCCGAAATCGCCGAAGCCATGACCAAACTCCTGCTCGGCATGGCGGGCGCGCGGGCGGAAGTCCGGCGCGGGCGAGGCTGAGAGCCGAAGATCGCCGAAAGGCGTTGCAGTCTACTCATGAGTAGGTTATTATAGCCGCAAGAAAGTAATTTAGGCGCTTAGTCTGAAAAGGGCGATTGCGCCGCCCGGGAGGGCACGAAATGGAAACCGTCGACGCCGTCGTCATCGGGGCAGGGTTTGCGGGATTGCGCGCGCTATGGCGTCTGCGGAGCCAGGGTTTGCGCACCTTGGTTCTGGAATCGTCGGACGAAATCGGCGGCGTCTGGCGCCACAACGGCTATCCCGGCGCCCGCTGCGACGTCGAAAGCTACGATTATTCTTACAGTTTTTCTCCGGAATTGGAGCAGGAATGGACGTGGTCGGAGCGCTACGCCACCCAGCCTGAGATCCTGCGCTACATACATCACGTCGCCGACCGTTTCGACCTGCGAAAGGACGTGCGGCTCAACACGCGCATGGGCCGCGCGGTCTATGACGAAGCGGCGGCCCGCTGGACCATTTCGGCTGAGGACGGCCGGCAATGGTCGGCGCGCTATTTCGTCATGGCGGTCGGACAGCTTTCGACCACGAAACGGCCGGACTACCCGGGACAGACCTCGTTCAAAGGCGAGATCCTGCACAGCGGCGAATGGCCTGACCGGACAGTCGAATTCGCCGGCAAGCGCGTTGCGATCATCGGCACAGGCTCGTCCGGGATGCAGATGACGCCGGTCATCGCGGCCAAGGCCAAACATCTGACCGTATTTCAGCGCACCGCCAATTACTCCGTCCCCGCCGCCAACGCGCCGGTCACGCAGGCCGAGGATCGCGAAGTCAAGGCGACTTACCGCGCGCGGCGCGAACAGGCGTGGAATTCTCCGACCGGGCTCGGTTTCCCGCCCAATCGCCAGTCCGCGCTCGAAGTGTCAGCAGAGGAGCGCGAGCGGGTCTACGAGGCCGCCTACAACCGTTGGGGGTTCGGCTTCGCGCTCGCGTATCATGATCTACTCCTATCGAAGCCCGCCAACGACACGGCCGCCGACTTCATCCGCCGCAAGATCGCGCAGCGCGTGAAGGATCCGGCGATCGCCGCCAAGCTTACGCCCAAGGATCATCCTTTCGCGGCCCGCCGGCCGTCCGTCGACAGCGGCTATTTCGAGGCCTTCAACCGCGACAATGTCGAACTCGCCGATCTCAAGGAATTTCCTATTGTCGAATTCACGCCCGAGGGAATTCGCACGAAGGAGAGGCTTCGGGAATTCGATATGGTCATCTTCGCCACCGGCTTCGACGCCTTCACCGGTTCGCTCCTGAAGCCGGAGATTGTCGGCCGCAACGGCGTCACGCTCAGACAGAAATGGTCTGACGGTCCGATCAGTCAGCTGGGCCTCGGCGTCGCCAGTTTTCCCAACATGCTGATCGTCGTCGGCCCTGGAAGCCCTTCGCTACTGAGCAATGTCATGGTGTCGATCGAGGAGCAGATCGACTGGCTCGCCGAACTTCTGAAGACAATGGACGAGAAGGGCCTCGTAGAGTTCGAGGCTTCGCCTGAGGCGGAGCGCGCGTGGGTCGATCACGTCAACGAGCGCGTCAAAGAGACGCTGTATATGACGACCAATTCTTTCTACAACGGCGCGGAAGTCGCGGGCAAACCGCGTGTCTTCATGCCTTATTCCGGCGGCGTGCGCGGATATCGCCGCATCCTGCGCAAATGCGCGGAGGACGGCTATTCCGGCTTCGCGCTGCGCGCGACGCCGGCCGGAAGGGCCTGAGCCATGCGGATAGATTTGGCCGGACAGGTCGCGGTGGTGACGGGCGCAGGTGGCGGAATTGGCCGCGCCGTGAGCCTTGCGCTCAGCGAAGCCGGCGCGCGCGTGCTGGCGGTGGACGTGTCGGAGAACGCGGCGCGCGCGACGGCGAAGGCGCTTGCGGGCGAGGGGCGCGCTCACGTCGCCGACGTTAGCGACGAGCGACAGGCTCGCGATTATGTCGAAGCTGCGGTCGGCGCCTGGGGACGGCTCGATATTTTCATGAACAACGCCGGCTGGCAGGGCGAGGTGGCGCCGCTGAGCGACTATCCCCTAGACGTGTTCGACAAGGTGATGGCGATCAACGTGCGCGGCGTGTTTCTCGGCCTCAAGCATGTATTGCCGCAAATGATCGCGCGAGGTCGCGGCGCGGTCGTCAACACAGCCTCGCTCAGCGCTCACATCGGCGTCAGAAACCTGGCGCCCTACGCCGCGAGCAAACACGCTGTGCTCGGACTCACCCGCTCCGCCGCGCTGGAAGTCGCCCGCAAGGGCGTGCGCGTCAATTCCGTCTCTCCGGGCCCCGTCGATACGCCGATGATCCGCGAGATCGAGGCCGGCGAGGCGCGCGGCGACGCCAGTGCGCTGCGCGCCAAGCGCACGGCGACGATTCCCGACGGGCGTTACGCGGAGCCGGCGGAAATCGCCAATCTCATGGTCTATCTCGCTTCCGACTACGCCAGCCACATCACCGGCCAGGATGTGGAGATAAACGGAGGCAGCCATGTGTGAAACGGTTGCGGTCGTCGGCGCCGGCACCATGGGCGTCGGTATCGCCTACGTCTTCGCCGCCGCAGGCTTGCAGGTCGCGCTCGTCGAGCCCGATGAAGCGCGCTTCTCCGGCGCCCTGCGCACCCTGGCGGAGGCCGCCGTCGCTGGCGTGAAACGCGGCAAGCTCGACGCCGACCGCGCGTCGACTTTCGTTGATAGCCTCACCCGCTACGCCGACGCCGTCGACCTACCGCGAGGCCTCGCGCTCGCCATCGAGACCGTGCCGGAGCGCGCGGAATTGAAAACAAAGGTGCTGCGCCAGATCGCCGCGCGAGAGCCAACCTTGATCGCCACCAACACCAGTTCGCTTTCCATCGACGTCCTCGCCGGCTCCGTGAAGCGGCCTGACTCTTTCCTCGGCATGCATTTTTTCAACCCCGTCTGGTCTCTGCCGCTCGTCGAACTCGTGCGCGGCGCGCTGACGAGCGCCGACGCGGTTCAGCGCGCGCGCGATTTCGCCGAGCGTATCGGCAAGACGACCATCGTCGTCGAAGACACGCCGGGCTTCGCCACCAGCCGCCTTGACCTCATCGCCGCGCTTGAGGCGATCCGCATGTTGCAGGACGGCGTCGCCAGCGCGGAGGACATCGACAAGGCGATGGTGATCGCCTACCGACATCCGGTCGGCCCGCTGCGGCTCAGCGACATTGTCGGCCTGGACGTGCGGCTCGACATCGCCCGGCAGCTCGCGAACGCTTTGGGTTCGCGCTACGAGCCGCCCAAACTGCTCGAAGAGATGGTCGGTCGCGGCGAACTCGGCCGCAAGACCGGCAAGGGCTTTTTCGAATGGCCGAGCGACGCGGCCCTT
>Ga0316217_10003097_pt1 | contig 19349 bp, 24 predicted proteins | sample 1anoAmetaG_FD_203633 | JGI IMG/M metagenome (GOLD analysis project Ga0316217, IMG submission 203633) | Freshwater microbial communities from Trout Bog Lake, Wisconsin, USA - 1anoA | ecosystem: Environmental > Aquatic > Freshwater > Lake > Hypolimnion/Profundal zone | place: USA: Wisconsin...
ATGCCCAAGTGCAAGGCTGCTATGACAAGGAGAAAGCCGCCTACGCCGAACAGAACGACCCCGGCCGGCTCGAATACGCCCAACTCGCCGTCATCGAGGCCGACCGCCGTGGCATCACTCTTGATTTATGAAAAAAACCGCGACCTTACCAACGCTGCAGGCGTGGCTCCGCTCCCGTTATCGCGGCCAGATCGAAGTGGATGACAACGCGCTGCGCATCGCCGACCGCGAATCCGCCGGCGACGACAGCCCGCCGGAATACCTGATGAAGCGCAACCGCGAATTGGCCGCGCAAGCGCACGCCGAGTTCGCCAATGTGCGCGCCACAGTGGAAGCAATTGATGAATGGGCCGATCTGGCTCTGGAAATTGTCCCGACTGACATTCTGCGGTAACCAACCCGCACGTTTTTCCGAAAGGATGGAGTTTTCCGAAGGACAATCTTTTGGAAAAGACCCACACAATGCGCTTGGCGAACTTTATGAATAACCTCCAGCACATCGAAAAATCCGGCTTCCATCGCCGACAATACGTCGGCTACGGTGGGGGCAAAGTCTGGTCCATCCATCTTTCCACGTCCGCCTACGGCCGGTGGCGCGCTTTCAACCAGCGCAACCCCGCCGAATACCGCTACGGCTGGACGCTCACCGAACTCGACGCCTATTTCCATGGCCTGAATCAACCCCCCAAGGAATCCGCCATTTCCAAAGCCCAACACATGCTGTGCGCGGCTTACATTGCTCACCTTGACCGGGAAATTCACCGCCACAATTGACCTATGTGCAAGCAACAAGAAATTGACGCCCTCACGCAGTTCACCGAGTCCCTGCCACGAGACAGTTATCTGCGCCCGTGGCTCGAAGATGTGCTCCCCCAGGTACGCGCCGACATTCGCAACGATTTCCCCGTCGCACCCAGCCTCACCATCACCCGGCACGACTGCCAGGAATTGGTGAAGCACACCCGCATTCAATGTCACGCCGAGACCTCCAAGGCTATTGAGGACGCCAAGAAACGCCGCGCGGAAGCCGACCAGTATTACGGGGACGTCGTGACCCGCGCCAAAGAACGGCTGCGCACCGTCAGCCGCGAGCTCGAACGGCTCGTTTAGTCACTCTCACGCGAATGCCCTTGTGTCCCGTCAAATTTTAGCCCCGCTGATCCCATCTCAAACATGAACGTCCAAGACCAAATCTCGCAAAGGCACTTTGAGTGCCTTGGCGATTCGAACAAGGGTGTCCAGCTTAATGTTTTTTTTCATGCGCTCAACCTCCCCGATGTATTTTGGGTTCAGACCAGCCTCTTCGGAAAGCCGCGCCTGCGTCATTTCCGCTTTCTTGCGATATTTGCGAATGGCCTCGGCCAGTGCCTTGCGGTGTGAAAGAGATTCTACCACGCTGCGGAGCGTAGCTGAACTCTAAGAACGTAAAACCACCCATGGGTGGCATTTGTGACTGCATTTTCCCTGCGTTTGAAGCCGCGTTACAGGCGGTGGGGCGAGAGTGCCGCCGGCCGAAACTCAGCGGCGCTTAGCCTTCGGCTTGCCCGCCCGCGCCGCCAGTCGCGCGGCCCGCTTTTCCGCCGCCAAGATTTTGGCGAACAAAAGGTCGGGGTTCCGTGAGGGTGGGCAAAGAATGAATATCAGATCGGCCATGCGCAATGGTGACGCGCCGTTGCCGTTGTGGGAATTCGAGGAACTATGGAACTGCATTTTTCTTTCTTTCTACGTAATGTCTAACCGCGCCCTTCCGGACATTATCGCTTCCATGCCGAGCGAACGGTTTCCAAGTTTTTCCCACTTTTTCACGCTTGGCTGCCCGGAAATTGGCTTCCTATCACCAAATATTGTTTTCAAACCCACACCTGCCCTTATCCATGAAATACACCGCCATTTACACTGAACGCCCCGGCCCCAGGTTGGCCGCTGATATCCTCGTCGTCTTCGCCCACCGCGATGCGCTGGCCCAGGACGACGTGGAAGGCACCCGCGCCAATCTCGACGCCCAAGGACTCTTCCCCCATCTCCGCGACTTCGACCACCTGGCCGAAATCCCCGAGGAACTCGACCTTTCCGGCCCCGTGGAACCGGCCACCCTGCCGCCGCCACCCGCAACCCGCCACCCGCAACCCGCAACTTCCGACGACCTGTCCCCCGCGCAAGTGCAAGCCATTCACGACTGCCTGCACATTCTCGCTGGCCATTGCGACGGCGCGCGCTCCCTCGACGGCGCCGGCTTCAACAAGATGGACACCGAATTTGGCCACTCCCTGGCCAGCGCGCTGCGCTTGACCCAGAAGCAGGCCAAAGCCGGCCTCAAGCTGGTAACCAAGTATCACCGCCAGTTGCCCGTGGCCCTGCTTGATATGGCCCTCGCTGGCAATGGCCAGTCCGGCTCGGATGTGGGACTGGCCGCCGTCATGGGCACGGACCAGTCGGTGGTGGAGGTCCATCCCGACGGCCTGTCCTCCGTAGCTCCAGCGAAGGAGGACTCGACGCCCGCGCAATTGGTCAACGCCAAATACAAGAATGGCTACGGCGACACCTACCAGAACGGCGTCAAACCCGGCCCCAAGAAGCTCGCACAGCTTATCGAAGTCCTCCAACTTACCGGCACGCCCGCGCTCTACGCGCAGGACGGCAAGGGCGACGAGGCCATGGTCCACGTGAAGCTCTTTGACCCTTGCGGCTCCTGGACCTGTTATATCACCGAATTTTCCGAGACCGCCCCGGACGGCTGCAAGAACCTCGCCTTCGGCCTGGTCACCGGCGTAGGCGAACCCGAACTGGGCTACGTGGATCTGGAAGAAATCGCGAACGTCCGCGGCCGCATGGGCATCGGCATCGAGATTGACATGCACTTCAAACCCACCCCCTTGGGCAAAATCCGCGAAAGGGATGCAGTTGCCGCATGAACGTTCATTCCGTCAAAAACCTCTGGCGCGGCACCTACCTCGTCACCTATAGCCGTCAAGGCTGGCGGCGCCGCCACAGAGCCTGTTTCCGGCGCATTGATGGCGTCTGGTTCTCCGGCGTGGAAAACCCCACCGGCATCTATTCTGACCCGTTGCGCCAGGCGCACCCCGCTATCGCCGCCGCCCTCAACGCGGCTGCCAACTGACATGAAATACCGATTCATCTATTGGCACCAAAACCTGCGGGCCGCCGCCCCGCAACAACTCCTGTTCGCCATGATTTTATGACCATCACAATCCCCTCCAAATACACCCCCGCGAGCGCCGGTGATTTCATCGGCTCTGGCGATTTCGGCGCGGCCACTGCCGCGCGCATGATCGAGAGCCTCATCGCGCAGGCCCGTGCCAACGACTGCGCCTCCCTGGCCATCCTCATCAATGGCAAACCCGGCATCGGCAAGTCCGCGCTCGCCCGCTGGCTCGTCTATGACGTGCTTGGATGCAGCAAGTTCTCCGTCACCCGCCTCAACGGCACCCAGGTCAACCTCGATCGCGTCGAGGACATCGCCGCCAACTTGCCCTACCGCGACCTTTACGCCGATTACAAGGTGCTCTGGGTTGAGGAATGCGACCGCATGACCGAGGCCGCCCAAGTCCGCATGTTGACCGTGCTGGACGACATCCATGAAATGCCCGGCAACCTGGTCGTCTGCACCTCCAACTGCAAGCTCAACGAATTTGAGCCGCGTTTTTCCAGCCGGTTCACCGTGTTCGAACTCCAACCGCCCACCAGCGACGAAGTCGCCGGCCTGTTGCGCCGCTGGCTCAAGACCGAAGCCGCCGTCCAGCAGATCGCCACCTTCGCCTGCGGCAACATGCGCATGGCCTTCAAGGATGCCGACCTCCAATTCGCCGCCGAAAATCCAAACTGACATGCACACATTCAAACTCACCATCAATCGCCATCCCGATGGCGGACTGCAAGGCCGGCCGTATGTCACCGACGAACGCGGCGCCTACGTTTGCGAGGGATTCACGGACGAAATCAGTGTTACGCTGATGACCCGTCTGGTCGAGCAAGCCAACGCTGCAACCGACCTGCTGGCCGCGTGTGAAGCCCACATCAAGGAGCTTGAGGAACAAGTCTTGGCGCTGGGCTGGAGCAGCGTCGAGGAATACCGCAAATACCACACCGACCGCGAGGCTTATCCCATGATGCTCGCCGCCATCACCAAAGCTCACAAGCATGAAACCTGAACTCACCACCACCTACCTCTTTGAGGACGGCCACGCCGTGCAGATTTTCCGCAAGTACGACCGCCATTGCGGTCCGTTGGATTTCGCCGTCATCACCGAGAAATTCACCAAGGCCGTGTGCTCGTTCAACGGGCGCATCACCCTGGGCCGCAGCGGCAACGGCGTGGCCGGCCTGCTGCGGGACGCTCTTCAGATCCGCGCCAAGAGTCCCAGCATCGAAAATGGCTCCGACAACACCCGCCAGCGCCATCTCGCCGTCGGCTACCTAATGATCACCACCAAGGATGGCGAGATTATGTTTACCACCATCCCCGACCTCATCTCGGCACCCTTTTCCTATCAGGCCGGCCAAGCCTACGAGGAGAAGTTCGACCCCAATCTCCGCCAATGGGCGCATTGCCGCGTGGCCAGGATCGTCCGGCAGGCAAAACCCGCTTCCCCGCCTACGGCACAGGTGCTATGCTCTTCCGCGGCATGAACAACAAGCCCCTCACCGCCGAAGAAGCGCTGGCCAAGCTCCGCAACCGCGACGACAGCGGCCTGCCCCCGTCGCTCGAACAATTCCTCAGAGAACAGTGCCGCGATGACGCCGAACGCGCCGTCTTCCTGCAAGTCATGGAAGACCTTTTGCGCGATAAAGCCCGCCAGGAATTCGCGGAACGCTACCCCGACGACGGCGACGAGGACGTGTCCATTGAAGAAATGGAACGCCTGATCGCCGAAATGCGGCAGCGCAAACAACAGCAAGCCGGCAACTAACCCCTTTCCAACCTGCCCGTTGCAGGTTTGGTTGCGTTGGGCCGCGTGAACCGATTGCCAGTCTGGCATCGGACTTCACGCGGCCTTCGCATTTCTCGTCCACCGTAGCCTTGGCAAAGGTGGATCACCCACGAAACAAAACATGAACACCATACACACCAACGCCCGTTTCAACCCGGCCGCCCTGGCCTCGCGCCCGTCGCCGGGTTCGCGCCTGGCACCACCCCCGAATCTCGGCTTGGAACTGCCGCCATGCCAAGCCGAGGTTCGGCCGCCATGCCAGACAGCCATCGCCGAATGCCAACCCGAGATTCGACCGCCAACGCCCGCCAATGCCGGTAGCGCAACAAAGTCCGGCGGCCTCAAGAAACTCAACTTCGGCAGCATGACCGCCAAGAAGGACGAGGGCAGCAAGAAGTCTTATCCTGTCTTCACCGACGCCGACGGCCGCGCGGCCGCCCTGGCCGCCACCATCATTGAGCAGCAGGCGCAATTCGACGCCCTCGACGGCAGTCTGAAGACAAATAAAGCCGAGTTGAAGTTCATGGTCGCGCCCGAATACTTCCGAACCAATTCCGGCAAGCATGAGGTGCCCTCCAGCATGGCCGTCAAGTCCAGCCAGGGCGAGGTGCTTGTCACATTCCAGAACCGCTACAAAACCTTGCCCGATGAATCCGGCATCCTCCCCATCCTGGGCGACCGCACCGAGAAATGGTTCCGCCAAGCTTTCGAGCTGAAGGTGGACGGCGACCTGATTCCCGCCGACAGCGCGCAGGAACTGCTGGATGAAGTCCAGAAACTGTTCGCCCGCTACCATTGCGCCGACGCCCTCGAAGTCAAGTCCTGCATCAAGCCCACCGCGGAATTCCACGCGGGGCGCCATCTCGACCTCAACCCGCAGGAAAACTTGCTGGTGGAAGAAGTCTGCCCCATCACCGCCACAGTCAAGACCAAAGGCCGCGGCAAGTAATTGTCTCGTGCGCTCCGCGAGATGCCAATAGGCTGGCAAAACTGGCGAGCAGCCCAGCGCCGGGGGCCGTGTTCGGCGCATCCCCTTTCCTGAACTCCGCCGTGGACCGTGCGACCGCCACCGCCGGTGCCGAACAAAACCCTTGAACCACGCTGGCCTCTGAAGAAGCTTTCGAGCAAGTGCCGGGCAATGCGTGGACGGCGGCCCCTTTCAACCCTCAACCCCGCATTCAAATGAGCTGCATCAAGAACTATTTTCTTACCCTCCTGCAACAATGTTCCGAGGAACGTTTCGGCCAGGACGCCGTCGAATGGGCCATCGTCAATGGACAAATCCCCATCGTCTGCAACCTGCCCACCGACCTCCACACCATCTTCGACCAGCGTTCCAACTGCTGCGATGCCCCGCCCGAGGGCGAACTGGACCGCAACCACATTGGCCGCTGCCGCCAGTGCGGGGAAGGCGCGGTGTTCGAAAGCAATTACGACCGCGCGGTGGTCGCCTACCAGCAACACTGCCGCGAATACGACGCCAGCCATCCCATTGAATCCGGACTGGTCGAGGAGATTCTCCGGCCCGTCTCGCTTGCTGAATCCGTATGAAGCCACCCACATTTCCCGCCCGCCCCGTCAACGGCGGCCCGCTCGACAAGGCCCTCCCCAAACGCGGCGACTGGCTGTATGAACCCAAGTTCAACGGCTGGCGCGCGCTGATCCATGTCCCCACCGGCGCCATGTTCAATCGCAAGCTCGAACGCCTCTCCATCGAGCAGGAATTCAAAAAGGCGCTCGCCGAACTGCGCGCCGAGTTGGAGAAGGATCTCACCCGCCTCCTGTACCCCGAGCTGCACGGTCGCCAATGCCTCACGCCGGCGGAGATCGAATGGGCCGACACCGAGGCGCTCGAACGACGCCACAATCGCGGGCGCGGCTCGCTGGTGCTGCTGGACCTGCCCCTGTTGCGGCTGCCGATCCTCCAGCGCGGCTATGTCTGCCGCGAAACCTTTTGCCCCGCCCTTGACCATTGCGCGTGCAAGGACACCGTGTATTCCGTCCCCCAATACACGGACGGTGCCACCACCTATTGGGACTTGCAGGAATCCAACCGCGACCTCGGCTGCGAATTCTACGAGGGCGTGGTCGCCAAGCGTGCTGACTCCCTGTACCCCCTCCAAGCCCGTTCACCTGAGGAAGAAACCACCGTGTGGATGAAGCACCGCTGGCGTTTTTGAGAATCCGTGCGGTTAGATATTAGGAGCCGGAGCCGAAGCTCCGGCCCCTACATGTTTCAACTTTAGCTTCTTGGCGCCAACTTCTTGTAAATCGCCGTGATCTGTTGCAGAGCTGAGTAACAAGCTTTGCTCTTGCCCATGATCTGTGGCTTGCTCGAGGCGATTTCCATATATGCACGTTTGGCGGCTGCCACCAATTCCCCTTCATCGAGATAGGGCGGTTGAACAATTCTCCACCCGTTTTTCGCGTTTACTGCGAACTCTGACAGTGAAGCAATAATCGGGAAGACAATGCCGTCTGGCACTTCCTTAATTTTGCCGCCTTCACGTTCAATTGAGCGTAGAGCTGTGCCTGCAAATTTTGGATGCTGTTTCCACTTCTCGTGGAGATCCAAAGCCTGCGCAGCGATATCGAGGTAGAATTGGTAGATTTTGGCAAACTTCTCCTGCTCCGGATCCGTCTTGTCCTTTGCACGTCGGAAAATGTCCTGAAAATCCTTTAAGCACGTTGCTTTTGCGTTATATGCATAAACCTTATTCACTTCGCCTGGCTTGAACCACAATTCCGCAGGAAGCAGTGCAGCTATCACCTGAAGGAGCTTCTCAGTCGCGATGTATTCATTGTCGTCGGTCGGCCATTCCGTTTCAGATTTTTGCAGTTTATACTTTGGATACTTCTTTCTAATGCTGTCCTCCAATTCGTCCAACTGGCCTCGCCGACCCACGATGGAAAGACTCTTGACATCGTTTTGAAAATTTCTCGCTATGGAAATTTCAGCGATTAGGTCATCTTGGTCGGTGACAACCAGTTCAAACTTCAAATGGATTCCGACAACTTCTGGATTATCCTGGAAAAAGTCTTTTAAAACGCCCTGTGTTTGTGATCCGTTGATAATGCTGGCGTGTTTTAGATGCAGGATTTTATCCTTTTCATCGGCTTCACATTCACGAGCGACGATTGTAATTCCGCCATTTAGAACGCAGAAAATATCTGGGTGCTCCTCCAAGGTTTCGCGTATCGCTCGATGCACTTGCGTTTGTCGGCGCACCTGTTTCCCTTCCGCTTCTACCAGATATTCACGGACGTTTTCGTTCGTCGGAATTTCCAAGGCGGCTCTTGCGGGGATATGGCCGGTGTATACTTTGCGCCCGCCGGCGAGGTCTTCGGGGCTGCTGATGTTTCGGAATGAATGGAACGGGAGTTCCAAGGAAAGCCCAGACTGGGCATTATTATCATTTTTCATATGTATCTCTGTTTGACCGCCTATTGTTTGTGCTTTGGCATCTAGCCTTAGCTAAGCGTATCGAACAAGGTCAGGTTAGCACTTACAGATCTAAATGTCAAATTATTCTTTGTCGTTCAGCGGCAACGTCCTGCAGTACGACGCGCTCCATCCCCTTGCCCGCTCAAACGATCTATACACCTCAGTCCAGGCGCCAGTGTCATAAACTCTACCTGCGCCGCATCCACACCTTCCAACTCATTATGAAACTGAACATACCGAGACAAGAACTGCTGGCCGCCATCGCCACCGTTAAACCGGTCGCGCGCGGCACATTGCCGGTCCACAACAATCTCCTGATTGTTGCCGGGCCCGGCCAAACCGTCACCCTCACCGCCACCGACCTGGACCTATTCCTCCGCGTCAAGACCGAGGCGGAAGTCGCCAAAGAGGGCAAAACCACCGTCCGCGCCGTACTTCTGCACGACATCGTCCGCATGGCCGATGGCAAGGATGTCTGCCTGGACCTCGCCAAGAATGTCCTCAAGGTTAATTCTGGCACCACCAAGCACCAGCTCACAACCATTGACCCCGAGGATTTCCCGCCTTTCCCCCGGCTCAAACCGCAGTCCAACCAAACGGATACCAAGGAGCCGGTCGAACTCGCCCTCGATGACACCGTCTTTCGGTGCGCCCTGAACGAAGTCTCGTTCGCGGCGTCCACCGAAGAGGCGCGCGGCATCCTGTGCGGCACGCTGGTCAAGCTGGACGGCAAGCAGATGCACATCGCCGCCTGCGACGGCCGCCGGTTGGCTGCCTGCACCCTTGATGCGCCGGTCGCCAACAAGTTGGCGCTGGTCATCCCGAGCAAGGCCACTCGCGAACTGTTGCGCCTGCTGGGACAGGATGCCGCCAAGCCGCAGCGCCTCACCGTGCTGGCCGGCGAGAACAACGCCAGTTTCACGTTCGCCTCGGCCTACTCGTCCGAGGTGACGCTGGTCAGCAAGATCATTGACGGGCAGTACCCCGACTACACCAAGATCATTCCGCCCGAGAATGCCATCGCCACGCTCCCCCGCGCGGAACTGCTCCGCTGCGTCGAACGCATCGGGTTGGTGGCCGACGACGTGGGCCTGGAATTCAACGGCAGCGCCCTGCACCTGCGTTCCGCCGGCAAGCGCGGCAAGGAACTGTTGGGCGAGGCGCAGGATTCCCTGCTCGTGCCCGCCACGGTCCGCGAGAAGGTTGAATGCGGCTATGCCGCGCGTTACCTCGCCGCCGCCCTAACCGCGCTGGCGGATGATTCGGTGGAATTCCACCTGAATCCGCAGACCCGCTTGGGCATGTTCAAGGCCCCCGGCCGCGGCTGGCGCGCCGTCATCGCCCCGACCAAGAAAGAGAACGCCAACGGCGCCCCCAAGCCGGCCGCCCCTGCAGCACCCGCTGCCGCCAAGCAGACCGCTCCCGCACCAGCGGCAGCCAAGCGCCCGCGCGTCATGGTCTCCAAACCCACTGCGACCCCCGCTCCCGCACCAGCGCCCGCCGCTCCCGCGCAAGAGGCCTCAACGCCCGCCCCCGAAGCAGCGGCGCAAGTCGCGCAGGCCTCGTAACCATCCACCACCATCAACACCATCACCATGTTTAACGAACTGAAACAATTGCTCCGGAAGGGTGACCAAGTCATCCTCACCATCGCCATCGAGGACGACACGCAACTCCGCGTGAACGTCTTCCCCAAGCTGTTCACCCTCGACGGGGAGAACGGTGACAATCGCAAGGCGCTAAATACGCCCCTGACTATCACCGCCACGCCCGACGAACTCGATTCGCCGGCGTTCATTGAAACGCTGACCAAGCTCAGCGCCTCAACCACCGCGCTGCGCAATACCCTTGAAGAAGTGGAAGCGCAACACAAAGCCGCCGCCGAGGCTGCGAAGGTGGCCAGTGCGGCTCGCACCAAGCCCGGCGCCAAAGCCACGGACGCCAAGCCCGCCAAGGCCGCCCCCGTAGCTTCAGCGAAGGACGACAAGCCCAAACCAGCGCCTGCGGACGACGACAATACCGAAGACCTCCTGGCGATGGTCTGATGCCAAGCCAGTGCCAAGCCGAGGTTCGGCTTCGGCAAATTTTCCGGCGGTCGCACCAAATTGTTTGCTTCGAATGGCGACGCCAGTTGCGCCGTCAGCGACCGCCGGAAAACTCTCTCCATCAACAATCAACACAACACCAAGCAATGCAAGCAACAGCAATCACACGCGAATTCGTCTGGAAGGGCACCAAATTGCCCGACCCCAATCCCACCGGCGACTTGAATGCCGTACGCGACGCCCTGTCGCATACACATCCCGAGATTGCCAACGCCGCCATTGACGGCCCGACCACCGGCAAAGACGGCGTCCACACCTATACGTTTGTGGCCAGCGTTGGCCTGAAAGGCTGATCCTTTGGCTGCAGGTCGCAGCCATCCACGCCGCCAGTCGGTTCTTCTTTCAATCCGCTGGCGGCGTGGCAACAGCCATGAACACTTTCCATCATCTCACCATCACCGACCGCCAGACCGGCGACAGCTTCCCGCACCAGAACTATTGTGGGAGCGACCGCGAAGCCATCGCCTTCGCCCGCCTCACCTGGTCCAACCCGGCGCTCTGGGACATCACCAATGTTCAAGAACAGCCTGCCGAATGCGCTGCGCCGAATTTGGCTCCGCCTCCAAAACCAACGCCCACGCCAGTCGCCGTGCATCCAGCGCCAGCAGCCGCGCAACTCGCCCTCTTTTAAGCCATGAAACGCAAGTTTTCCCGCCGGAACCCACAACATTCCCAAGCGGGATCTCACCGCCGCCGCCTCTCCGTTGGACAGTCGGATGGGGCGGCGGCAATTCAACTCCGCCAACTCATCAACACCATCCCCGACGCCGCCAACCCCTGTCCGCTCCCCGTCGGTCAACCTGATTTCATCCAATGTTCACGCGCCATCGCTGCCTTCGCCGCCCCCCGCCACGAACACAGCCAGCCCCTGCCGTTCCCGTCCGTCCTGCTGCCGCCCCCGCTGTAACCAGCGCGCTCGCGCTGCCCTCCCTCGACGGCATTCCCACCACCTTCACCTCGCGCGATACCTCCGGCGCCGGCGCGCTAAAGGCCTGCGCCATGGCCCTGGCCGACGCTGGCATTTTGCGCCCCGAGCACATCGGCCAACTGCGCCAGCCCAAGCCCAATCAGACCCTCGCCAAAGTCTTCAAGGCCGAAACTGAGCCGGTCGCCAAGCAACTCATCGAGATTGCCCTCGCCGAACTGGGCCGACTGCACCGCCCCAAACCTTTTGTAAAGCTGGCGGTCATGCTCGCCAGCGATGCCTCCCTGTTCAATCAGGAAGGCTGGGACGGCCTCCATTGCGACGAAGCCAAGGGCGGAATCCTTATCTCCTGCGATTGCCAGAACCCCATCCACCTGGAAATCGGTCCCAACCTCCAGCGCATCGAGGATCTCCACCCCGGTCTTGGCCAGACCGTCCTGTATTGGTTGAGCGAAGGCCTCAACACCACCGTGCGCGCCCTCGACCCGCGCACCGCCGTCCATTGGGCCAGCAATAACTATTGGCAAGGTGAATCCGACGAGTCGTTCTACGTGGAAGAACAGATGGATGACTTGGAGCACTACCACAATGAGCAACAAAAAGAGCTGCCCGAGGACAAGCGCACCCCATTCAACCGCGCTGCCGCCCTCAAGGAAGTCGGCGGCTTCACCCGGGCCGAACTGGATAAAGCGCTGCCTGCAATATGCAACGGTAAACCCAAGCTATCCCGCGCGGCGCTGCTCCGTCTCCGCGCCAAACCCAAGACCCCATCCACCATCCGCCACGTCATTGACGCCACTCTCGCCGTCATCGCCTGTGATCCGGAAGACGCCCCCGAACTCCTGTATCTCGGCAAGAAGAATGACCTCGCCGACCTCGAATTCACCAGTTGGTATGTCTGCCCCTACCTCCTGCGCTGGTCGCGCCCGGCCAAAGGCAACTGGGAAAAAATACAGGATCCTCTCGGCATGTTCTGGGATGACTATCTGAACAACGAATTTCAGGCCGGCGAAACCAACCTCACCGCCAACAGCGCCTTTCTCTGGCGGCAGGATGAAACCGGCGGCATCGTCGCCGCCTTCCGCCGGTTCGCCGTCTGGTGCCGCATTCTGCAAGCCGCCGAAAACCTCCTCACCGCCATCCATCCCCGTGAAATCGTAATGTAATATGCCCAAAGATAACTCTTTTGAAATTACCACCGCCTTCAACGATGTCCCGCGCCGGTACACCCTGAAGCAGGCGATCCTCATCTACAAAGACGAGCAAAGCAATTGCGCCGCCTCCATCCACGAAGTTAACAGCGGCCTTCAGCCCGGCCAGCCCGTCACCATGGGCGCCCTCGAAGCCCTGCTGTCAGCCCTCGGCCGCCGCGTCGGCGGCGGCTTCATCGCCCCCGAGATCCTCAGCGTCGGCCTTGACTCCCTCGTCTGGTGGTGCCCTGCCGGACGCCGCCGCATCTGGTTCAGGCCCGACAAGATGTTCGACAAATCACCGCCCGCCGACATCAAGCGCCTGCTCAAAGTCAGCGGCCAGTTCATTTGGTATCCGCCGCTCCTATTCAAGGCGCGCCCCGATGCCCTCAGCGTCTTCGCCCTCGCCGCCAACGAGCGCCCCAAGTCGGGCACGCGCCTCTACAAAGCCCCGTTCTGGAACCTCCACGACGGCGGCATGTGCAACGGCAACCTCAAGCTGCCCACCGTCGCCGCCGAGAATATCAGCCGCTTCGAGCGGGCGTTCTTTGACTCCGCCTTTACCCACAACAGCCAGGGCGGACTGCTCACCACCCATCCCGGCGGTTATCTCGGCCTGCTCGAAAGCCTCGTTCAACGCAAGACCCGGCCGGACACCGCCTTTTGGGTGAGTCGCCTCATCCGCAGCCCACACACCGTAAAAACTCACAGCCACAACGACGAATGATTCGTGCCAATTCGTGCAATTCGTTTCTATGAAACACCAACTCCCCGCCCACTTCCTCGACCGCCCACTAAACATCGGACTCGCCGGCGCCGGCGGTAACGGATCCCAGGTGCTCGGCGGCCTCGCACGCCTGCACCTCGCCTTGCGCGCCGTCGGCCACCACGGACTCCACGTCACCGTGTACGATCCCGACCACGTGACGCCCGCCAATCTCGGCCGCCAGTTGTTCAGCGCCGCCGATCTGGGCTGCAACAAGGCCCAGGTCCTCGTCAACCGCATCAACTGTTTCTTCAACCTCCAGTGGCAAGCCGTTCCGGCCAAACTCACCCGCAAGTCCGGCCAATGCTGGGATTTCCTCATTGGCTGCGTAGACTCCGCCGCCGCCCGCCAGGAGTTGGATAATTGCAACTTCCACTACTGGCTCGACCTCGGCAACAGCGCCAGGCTCGGCCTGGTTGTGCTTGGTGAAACCTCCCGTCCCGGCAAACGCAGCCGCGCCGAGGCCGTCGCCCGCTCCTTCGGCCGCAAGATGTCCAAGAACGAACAAGCCGAGCATAAGGAATGGCTGCATTGGAAAGAGCATCGCCTCCCCAACATCCTTGGCCTGTTCCCTCAACTCAAGCGCAAGCCCGTCAAAGACGACAACACCCCCAGTTGCTCGCTCGCCGAGGCGCTGGAGAAGCAGGACCTGTTCATCAACCAATCCGTGGCCACCTTCGCCCTCCAACTGCTCTGGCAGTTCATCCGCCAGGGCGGCCTCGACATCCACGGTTACTTCATCAACCTCGAAACCGGCCGCGTCACGCCGCTGCCAATCAAATGACAAATTTCCTCCATCTGGCAGGATAAATTCAAACGTGCATGACAGGCTTCCTAAAGACCGACCTGCCAAGCCGAGGTTCGTCCGGCGGGTTTTGCCGCCTAACCACGACCACCATCAGCGGTGGGAGCCACGCCAGATCGAAAACCGTGGCCAACGCAGCGGAACTGCCAGCGCCAACCGGCGTTGGCTTCGGCCGCACATTATTGCGCCACCTCAACAGCTCTATAAAAACGATGTGATGAGTCCAAAGCATGTGGGTCAGCAAAAATCACGGGCAAGCCATAAGTCATGGCAGAATATACCGTCGTATCTGTATTTGTATCGGACAGATTAAGTGCTGAGTGCAATGGTGTCCACTGCTTCAGGTCGTCTGAATACTCCACATAAAAACTGATGCTGCTTGGGTTCTGGTTTGTGGATGAACCTGCTGAAACGGTGATTTCGGCGGTGACTGAAATGGGAGGAGAAAACGCGCTGCCATTAGTGAAAAAGCCATAAAAACTCATGTGCAGAGTTCGATCATCAGCGTCTGTGCTAAATGCGCAAAACACGGTAAATAGAATCCCGACAGCCATTGTTCGATATGTGTTCATTGCTGGTGATGCTCTTGCCGCCTTGTTATTGAACTGACCGCCGGTTCGTATTTTGAAACCGACCTACCGGCCAATGCAAAAGTTGCAAATGATTCATAATCGACAGCTTGTCGCTTGGTTCAAGCGCCGCCAGTTTGTAAATTAAACCAGCTTAATCTCGGCCCCGAAACATGCAAGCCCTTTATTTTCAACACCAGTCCCACAACAAAAATAAATATGCGAATAGTCATCAACCCCCGCAAACCAGTCACCGCCGCCGCTTCACCACTGGCGACGGTTGGCTTGTCCTCCGTAGCTTCAGCGAAGGCGGGCCGTCACACCAGCATCGCGCCGGCGAACCTCCAAACCGTGCTCGACTCCGCCGCCAACGCCGGCCAGAAAGGTCAGGCCGCTTGGTTTACTCCACCAGCGTGGGCCGAAGCACTCGCGCTGGCGCTCCCGGCCTACCGACCCGTCGTGGTAGACCTCACCTGCGGCAACGGCCAACTCCTCATGGGCACCCGTGCGCCCGGCACTTACCACCTGCTCGGCTGCGACATCGAAGGCTTGGCGCCCGACCCCGATCAGCTTATAAGCGCCAATCTGGCCAGCCATTTCATCCAGGCCGACCTCACCCAACTGGCCGGCTATCTCCACAAGGCCCAATGGACGGCCGATTGCTTCGTGTTGAATTTTCCGTTCGACCACCATTGGTATCGCGACCGGCTGGCGTTCCTGAAAGATTCCGACTGCTGGACCGTCAGCACGGCCTTCGAGCACCACGACGGCCGCACCCGCGAGGACACCATTGATTCCACCGCTGCCGGCATGATGATGGCGCTGGACCGCATGGCGATGTGGGGTGAAGGTTTTATCATCGCCAACCATTCCACCGTCGAACGCCTCCTTTTCGCCAAGGATGCGCCCCACGAAGCCCTCGCAGCGCACGTCTGGTGCCGCCTCACCGTCCCCTTCAACATCTGCGACAATAGGCCAAGCCGAGGTTCGGCGGAAGGAATGGCGACGGATGTGCTCTACTTCGCCCGCGCACATTTCAGCGGGATGAACAAGGAGATCCGGGCCGGCAGCCTGGCCGAGGCCGCCGAGCAGCTCAAGGAAGTCGGCAAGAGCCGCCTGAGCCTGCGCGCTGGCACCACCATCCGCCAGTACGAGGGCGGTCACACCGCCAACACCTTGGAACTCTGGGATGCCATCGGGCTCGAATGGCGCACCGTCCACAATCGGAATCGCTCCAACGACCGGCGATGGAACGTGTGGCTCAACCTCGATGGCACGCTCGACACCAACCTCACTCCGTTTCAGGAAGTCGCCGAGCCGATCAAGAAGGAGCAATACCTCCGCCTGCACGCCCTCAAAGGCAAGCACCCCATGCAGCTCATCTTGCAGAAGGCCGAGCGCAAGGAATTGCATCACGCCGTCTTCGGCACCACTTGGCGCGTAGCGCCGGCGGTGATCGAAGCGGTCCAGGCCGCCCTCAAGGAATACGACGCCGTCCGCGCCCCGCTGTATCCGCTCTCCAAGATCCAGCGCCTCGGCTACCTCGATGACAACGATGACATCCTCTGCCTCAAGAATGTTTACACTCATGACATCCTGTCCAGTCTCGGACGCCCCGGCGAAGTCCCCCAAGGCGGCGCCGTCCTCTTCGCCGCCGGCCAGCGCTACACCATCCGCACCGAGACCATCGCCATCAAGCGCACCGGCCGCAAGATGAACCTCACCGGCCAGCTTGATGACGTGCTGTGGGAAGGCAGCGAGTTGGCCCTGTTCATCAAGGACAACCACGGCACCGAGCGCCTGTTCATGGACGAACGCCTGCGCGCCGAGGACGTGCGCCTGTCCATCCAGGCCGAAGACGCCCCGTCGCCCATCGAATTCAACCTCCAACAGTTGGCCGACTACTTCGACATTCCCGAAGTCCCCGACGTAGCCACCAAGTCCCCGGAAGCCTTCCAGCGCAACCTGGAGCTGCTCCGCCAAATCGAAGCGATCATCAACTACACCAACTGATGGAAACCATCACCTTCGGCTCGCGCGTAACTGCATGCGATTGCCTGTTGCCTGGCCGCGTCAGCATGGTCTGGCGCGGCCAGCGCGTCTATTACCGCGTCCAATTCCCGCCCCGCTCGCCCTTTATCGGCGACTGGGCCGTGTACCGCCAGGGCGAAATCGCCCTCGTCATCGAACAGCCACCACTCATCAACGTGGTGGACCTTATGCGTCCCAAATTCCCCACAACCACCAAATGAAAACGAGAACCAAGATTGAACTCATCCGCCCCGCCCTCAAACCCGGCGACCAGCACCCGCTCCGCTTCGGCAACGGCCCCAGCGCCAAGCACGGCGATCTCGTCACCGTCGTCAAAGTGCGCAAAGACCGGAGATGCGCCACCGGCTTCCGCGTGTACTGTGTCAACACCGTCACCGGCAGGGGCCTGAAATTAGATTCATCCTTCCTGCTCCCGCATCCCAACGACGGCACTGGCGAACTCGCCCGCCTGAAAGCCACCAATCTTATCATATGAGCCTCGGCTACCAGAAGCATACCCAAGCAATGTGCCGTGCCTATTGGCGTCGCGAACTCAAGAAACTAAAAGACCAAACCAAATCTATGACCACGTCCACCCTCTCTTGTGAACTGCCACCCGTTACCGACCAGTTCACTCCACCCCCTCAACTCTCAACCCTCAACCCTCAACCATCCGCCAACGGCTTCGGCTTCAAGCAGTTCCAGCTCGAAGACTACGCCCGCGGCGGCCTCCACGATGGCCTGATTCTCGGTCACGACACCGGCGGCGGCAAGTCGCTCGCCCTGTTCGTCTGGCCCGCCCTCAAGGTGGGATTCGTCCAGCCCAACACCTTCCTGCCTGGCGAACCGCGCGGACTTAAACCGCTCGCGCCGGTCCTGCTGGTCGTCCCCGGCGATCTGCATCACAAGACCATCCACGAGGATGCCGCCATGCTCAAAGCCAAGGTGACGGTCGTTGATTCGCAGGCCACCTTCCTGCGCCTGTCCACCCCCAACCCTCGAACCGGCAAGCGCGAGTTGCCCGCTGGCTATTACCTCACGAGCTACACCCAACTCACCGGCAACGGCGTCACGCCGTTTCCCGCCTACGACCCCGGCAATCCGGTCGGCATGATGCAGATTCTCGGACTCACCGACAACGACAGCGCCGAGTATTTCGACTGTCGCGACTCACTGTTCGACCGCCATTACCACCGGCTCAATGCGCTCCCCACCATGACTCTCCGCGAGTTGAGCGCCTGTCTCAGCAAGGAGAAACTCAAGTTCGACAGCGAAGCCATCAAGCGCGAACTCCAGCGCAGCTTCGACCTCCTCGAACCGTTCCATTGCGACGTGTACAACCCCAGCTTCTCCGACCTGCCGCCCGAGAAAAAAGCCACCGTCCGCGCGCAGATGGTGCAAGTGAAGTACGAAGAGTTCGCCGGCTCCATCGGTGAAGAACGGTGGTTCGGCGGCGCCCCCTTCAAACGCGTGGACGGCACACACAAGGATACCGGCCGCGATTTCGTGGAGTATAAAGTCGCCGGCGGCCGCTTCCTCGCCCAGGAATGCCCCGATTGCTGGGGCGTCTTCAAGGACTTCAACAACTCCAGCGAGTCCATTGCCACGTACCCCTCGAAAGAGCCGGCGGTCGAGCACGCCGAGCGCCTCGCCCGCGAGTCCAATCCCGCCAGCGAGCCCTTCAAAATCAAGTGCGTCTATTCCCCGTCGCTGGCCGACCTCTGCCAGGATGCCTTCGCCGCCTGCGCGGTGGATGAAGGCACCAAGATGAAGGGCGAAGAGACCGTCATCGGCACCGGCGTTCGCCAGATCACCGCCCGGTACAAACTCGTCCTCACCGCCACGCCCATCAAGAACCGGCTGCCAGACGTCTTCCGCCTGGCGTGGTGGGCCACCGGCGGCAAACAGAAGGCGCACGCCCGCTTCCCGTATCCCGACTCCACCGCCGCCCGTGAACAATTCGCCAGTCAGTTCCTAGTGTCCGAGCGCAACCTGACCAAGGAAGCCGAAAACGGCAAGTCCCGCCGGTTCAAGAAGCTCACCCCGCAAGTCTGCAATGTCCATCGCCTCTGGAAGATGTTCGCCCCCATCATCCTCCGCCGCCGCAAGGCCAACTTCGGCGAGGACATCGTCACCAAGACCCGCCATGTCGTCCGCGCCCCGCTGGGCAGGGAGCAGGCGGATGTATACAAGTTCCACCTGAACGCCAAGTACCGCGACAAAAATGGCGGTCCCGCCATCGGTGCGCAGTTGCAGGCGCTCCGCGTCGCCGCCGCCAACCCCGCCAGCGAGTTGCTCGTCCGGCCCTATGGCGACGGCACCGAGGGCGAACCGCGCGCCAAGAAGTCCTACATCCCCAAGCTCCACAGCGCGCTCAAGCTCATCGAGCAATGCCTGGCCAAGGGCGAGCAAGCCGTCGTGTTTAGCGCGTTCCACGATTCGCTGGACATCCTCAGCGCCCGCCTCACCGAGGCTGGCGTACCCCATTGCATCGCCGACGGCCGCACCAGTCAGAAGCGCCGCGGTCACCTCGCCGCCCAGTTCAAGCTCGGACCAGGCAAGGC
>Ga0316217_10003098_pt1 | contig 19347 bp, 13 predicted proteins | sample 1anoAmetaG_FD_203633 | JGI IMG/M metagenome (GOLD analysis project Ga0316217, IMG submission 203633) | Freshwater microbial communities from Trout Bog Lake, Wisconsin, USA - 1anoA | ecosystem: Environmental > Aquatic > Freshwater > Lake > Hypolimnion/Profundal zone | place: USA: Wisconsin...
CCAATCTCCCAGACTACATCGACTACCACAAATCATTCCAGGTGGTCTTCCTCAATACTCTTTACAGCTCGCAGGGCATCCAGTACAATAACTCCACCAACGTCTACAGCATCAACCAACACCCAGAGTTCCTCAAGTAGTACTACACCTATGCTGCTCAGAATTACTGTGACCTGATGCTGGTACCTTTCCTTGTGGTCTTGATGTTCCTTTTCGGGCTCTACCTGAAAGGAACCTACGAAATGTTCATTGAAGCATTTAGAGTGGTGCAGGTTCTAGGAGTTTTGCTGTACTCCGCATTCCCGATTGGTAGTTTCTCGTTCTATTTCCTTACTGGCTGTAGCTATCTCAACTTTGACTTTGTGCCCAATTTATACGCCATGCTCGCCAAAGCTGACTCTTCTGTAAATTTTGCTAGTTATTTTCTAGGGAGTGACGATATGGATTTCATAAGATTAATGGGGTCAATACTTCTCTTTGGTTTAATTGGATTAGTAGCTTACATTTTCTGTCGATTTGTGCTCAATTTCAAGGAGGCGCGGTTGGATTATATGTCTAAGCTATGCATCGATTTGATGGAAGTCAAAATTTTTCACTCGTTTTGGAGCTCTTTGCTGTACATCGTTTCAAACTATCTCTAAACACAGTTCGCTATGTTTATGATTTTCATTTTTGCCATCATTTTTCTTGGAGCAATCATTGGGCGCAGATACGCGATTTGGAAATAGACGAAGGACTTCAGCCCTTTCTTCATTTGGAGGGCAGTGAGCACTCTTTTGGTTTGTTTCGTGGCGATGGCAAACGAAATCGTGATTTCAATCCTTGTGATAGTGTCTCTGGCAATAACCCTGTGGCAATTCTTCCTGCTTCATTCAAACAAATATCTGATAAACATAAATAACCTAGATAGTTCCAACTACATGGACGAAAGAACCTTCAAAATCCTCAACAACTACGATCTGTAAGTCTCCTTTTCCTTCTCGATATCCTTCAGAAACATCATAATAACAATCTGTCCTTTCATCACTTCTCTTATTGCTGGAGTCCTCATCCTCCTCAGAGATGTATAGTTCTACTCAATTATCCTTTCGACTGGCCTCATTTATTTCCTGTTGCTACTTGTTATGATCAACACTATCTTCATTTACCAATTTTTGAAGGAAAGGAGAAAATTTCTAGTGCAGAACAAACTCGAATACCTACAGAAAAAGTACACTAAAATGAGCGCAAATGATACCCAATATGCCGAATAAAGAAAAAGGCCGAGGCAGATTCAAGTTTTGAACTTCGATGAGTAAAAGTATGTCTAGCCTGGCCCAGTCAATAGGAACATGATGAAAAGCTTTGATTGATCAGTTTTCTACAGAATCCGATATTGAAATCATTGAATTAAAAGTTAGCCATTTTTTTGGCTGCGATTAAATTTGATGAGTAATATTATAGTAACTTCGGATGATTGAATAATAGGGGGACAAAAAATCGATCTTTTACAGCTATACGCTCAAAGGTAAACTAGTACTCACTAAGATGCACTCAACCATCGTCGAGCTACTTCTTATGGCGCTCCTATAGACTTCATTGAGAAGTGCAGTTGCTGTAATAGACCAATCACAAAATCCAATCTCAGCCTCTGCTTCAACTAAAGCTAACTTTTCTACTGCGGTACGTAGCTGGCTTCATATCTGTACCTGCTTAAATCTTTGGTCTTGCAATTTCTCCTTCTAGGGCTGGTCTATACCCTTCCACTCATTGTTATCAATTACAAAAATAATGGATGCCAAACTGTGGTAATATGCGAAAACACCTTCTTTTCGTTCTTTTCTGTTTTCAACTCCTTTGATAGCTCGAGTAGTATTGATCTGATGGTCTACCTTGCCATCCCAGCTGTTATAGTTATGTATTTTTTGTTTTTGATGAGAAGTAGGCTTATTTCCTCTTTACGGATAAGGCAGCAAGAGTTTGGACTGTTTCCTGATAGTTGCGCTCTTTTTTTGGAACTTCCCTTCAATCACCTTACAGACCACTTTGTTATAAGCCAAATTGAGACCTGGTGGGAAAAGGAAGCAAAATCAAATAAAGAGTACTTCGTAGCTTAATTCGCATAGCTAAAAGAGGGCTAATCTAAGGTGAGTTAGCTGTTTAGCTCTAACAACAGTGGCATTTACGGATAGAAAGCCAGAAGATAATCTCTTTTAGTCTAAGAAGTTATTTTTTCATATAATTATCCCTAATTCAAGGCGTTTCAAAACGAAATTTAAGCTTTCACGATGTACTTCCAAACACAGTCTTTGATAAACAAAGAGGAAATGAACACTTTGATAAAGCTACACTAAAAAAAGAAAAAGTTACTCCACGAAACGGCGAAAAATAAGTTTTGCCTCATTATTTTCAAGCAGCCAAAGTACGCTGAATACTTCTACCAAAAGACCAACTCTACTATACTATAGAGCGTATTCTGCTTCGAAACGAAGAGACACTTCCGAATTTAGGGGGAAAGTGTCAAAGTATAAAGAGGATACTACCCTTGTTAGCTGTACTGGCATAATATGCACTTGACTTCAAGGTAAAAAGTGTGTAACGTCTTGCTTGGCTATACTGTTTTCGTTTTACTGCTTGTAGGAAGCACTGCAGGCTGGTATGGAGTTTGCAAACTTCACCTTCATCTTCTAGCTACTAATTCCTCAGCAATAACTTCTTTCATCATTATTGTAGCAGTTTTTGCCAATATCATCGCACTGTTAATATCCAAAATTGTAAGACTACTAAATGACAAATAAGACAGAAAAAGCTATTCGTAACAGAACTCTGTATACATAATCAAAACCACCATTCTCAATCTAAATCTGCTATACTTGTCCCCTTTCACTATCAGCTGCATTTTAGACTACTCACTGTTATGGAAAGAAGATGGCTTTCTGCTACTTAGTTACTGGATGATTGGAATGTATCTTTTAATCTCTTTGCTAAGACAGTATCTTAAGCTCTCTATGCTCAAGTATATTTACTACCAAATCCGTCTGGATTAGACTCAATCCTTCACGCAAAAATAGGCTAATTAGTTTTACTAAAAACCTACAATTACTCTATAATAAAATGTCGTTCAGTTACTTACTATCGCTTTTTTGAATTCTCTTGCAATTCCTTTCAATCCTTTGTTCTCAGGATTTTCGCTATTATGGGCAATTCTGTTTTACTGCACATAAAAAATAAATATCTGCTATCTGAGGAAGGAAGATCAAAGCCATGGACAGAAGCTGATTCTTTCAGTTTGTTCCTTTTTATAGTTGAGTCCTATTTTACTAATTGCTTCATGTTTTTCAGTAGGCTGGGTAGCATCAAACAATGGTTATTACTTGAATACAGCGATGATAGTTATTCTAGTCGGCTTAGCATTAATATCGTTGATTTATCTTTGTTTGCCTATATAGAAACTTATAAGCGTAAATTGGCAGAGCTCAAACAAACTGAAGGAAATGTAATACTGCGATTTGAAATCTAATTGCTTTGAACTTTACTAAAAATACAACAACCCCTATCTTTTCGGTACAAAAGATAGTGGAAAACCTAAGGAGTATTCAGTGAGAATCAAAATATATGAGTAAATGAACACAATGTCCAAAACGTTAACCCAATCTTTGAAAGAACGTCTGATGAGTTATCAGCATCCTGTCCTAAACAATGATTTCCAGAAAGAAGACGAAGATGACGAAGTGGATCATATTTATTTTGAGTATGAGAAAAAAGTAGAGATGAAAAACAGCACACCCAAGATATAAATTCCACGTTTGTTCAAAGCCTAAACTCATGATTGGAAGAACCATTAAATTGAACTCGACGGTACCTACCTCTCTTATTTAGATAAAGTTAACATAAATAGCTTATTTTCTGACTCAGACTAGCTGAACAAACGACTCATAAAAAAGATGATCAAGGAGAAAGTAAAAAAAGAAGGCCAAATTAATTGAGACAGTTTATTCTAATATTATTTTTTTCATTTTGTAGCTAACTTTGTCGGGAGTTATAAATAACTTATATTTAAATGTATGCCAATGCCTACCAGAATGGACCCTGCTTTTAAGTGTGGGACTCAAAAGGTATTTCGATGACAACTCAGTCGACCCCACCAAAAATCTTCTATATAAGCAACTCTTTAAAATAACCCCCAACTCCAATTCGAGAGCCTTCGATAAATAAGCCAAAAGCTACCTCACAACTATCCAGGGACAAAGTGGAAAAATGATACTCCCTGCCTAAGATAATAATACACTTTCTTTGCATCAACGCTTTCTTGTATTGCATATCTTTATCCCTATTGGATTCCAGTGGTGGTTGTAGTTGGTTTTGAGTGACTTGACCGGCATCAAAAGAAGAGTGTACTTGACTACAGTTCAAGGCAAGCAAGAAGGAAAGTATTTTTCATATAGATACCCCATTGAAGTAACCAAAGGAGCTTGGCTGTTTCTCGGGATTGATGTTTTCTCATTTATGGGAGTTTTTAAGGACCAAACCTTTAGGGCTCTGGATCAAATCTCAGTTGGAAGTAATTGCAAATTAAGGAGAATTTTTACCATGAAAGATTTTGTGTAATTTGAAATCCCTAACGGATATTGGCTAAACCAAGAGATAAGTCAATCTCTTTAGTTGATTTAATTCAAAGAACAACCAAAACTGACAGTCTCTTCCAAACAGATAACGTAGTCTGTGCCCTCTCCAAAAAGAGAAGAGATTAAAAAGTCTTTGTCAAACAGCAGGCGTAAAGACATTTAGTTATCTTCCATATCTCCCAAACAAACAGCCGAAAAAGTAGTAGACAAAAGAATGATCAAAAGTGAAATTATTATACAAAATGCTCGCGTGAGATTGCAAAATCTTGAAAGAGCCTAGGAACTAATCTCTAAAAAGTCCCGGTAGTTGGAAAGCCGTCCTTTCTTCCAGCTCAAAAAGGAAATTCTACAAAATAACAAAAAGTCCTAAGGCAAAAAACTCTAAAGCATTAAGTAAGAATTGTAAAAAAGCAAAAATAAAGAGAAAGTCCTCTCCCAAAACAAATAATAATAAACAAAAAAGACTAAAGGAAAGTTGCCTGTAATAGATAAACCTTTTAAATAAGACTAAGGATTGGATGCACCCTATTAAGAGTCGTCTGCTGCCACTTAATAAAATAATAGAATAAAATCTCGTGCTTTTTTGTAGAGTAAAGGTCAATAAATCAATGACTCTGACATGTGGTAACCTCCGGAAAGAAAGGAAACCCCTCTGATTCAATAAGGAGCAAGCTATAGCAAAATTAAGGTTACGAAAGGACTGAACAACCTAGGAAATGGCCTATTTCCCTCCACAATCATCACTAAATAGAATAACCAATAAATCACGCTGAAAAAGAGCAAAATAGAGCTAGAACTGATATATGATGAAATGGTAGGATGTTACTACCACCCCGAAACAAACACATACTACTAAATAACTTGAAACTATGATTTCTTTACATTTATACTTCAAATAATGCAATCCTAACTGTTTCGAATAGTTATATCATGGTTGATGATAGCTGACTGCCTTAGTCCGGACGATATTGTTGAAACTTAGTGGAGAAAAGGAAAAACCTTTGCCGCTCCTTTTCCTGCCGCTGTAGGTTATGCCATCTGTTACCTACCAAGTGTTTGCGTTGACTGTCCCGACATCCAATTTGCTTGCTATTTCTTACAGCCTCTAAAGACTTGTGTTGCTGCTAAAAATGCTGACCGTTATCCCATAAATGGAAGAGTTTATTTTCTAAATGCAGCTATCAGTGGAATCCACAACTGAGATAAAGCAAATAGGCATTAAATAGGTTACATTTTGATAGTTAAAGGTAGGAAAATCCGCCTAAACCTTGAAAATAGTCGGTTTACTGAAATAAATGCTTTTATTTTGCTATTTTATCTCAACTATCTCCCCACCTTGTAACAACTTTATCTAATCCTTGTACTTTTAAGTAAGCTAGTTGACCTTCTTTTTACATTCCTAAAACTAACTTTGTATGAGGAAGGGAGCTAACAAGCCTTAGTTGACTTTTACGTTTTTAACATCCGAAACAATAGACGGATGAATGGTGTAATGCTAAGCTTATCTCAGTAAAATGCCTTGGAACTATTCTGCAACTTATCTATCCACAAAAACTCGCTTGATTGAGTTAAAATTTTGTCCATTGTTACTAAAACAGCCTCGAGCGATGATTCTAGCTGCTTTTTACAAATCTCCAGTGTTCAAATCTTTCATTACATATGCACTATCTGAAGAAGTCAACAAAAATTAGTTTTAACGAAATACTTAATTGACGGTCGAAGTGTAGTAATGAAAGTCCAGGCCATCTTTCATTCGACCTGAAAAGTTGATAAAGCCTATAGTGCTATTCAAAATATTAAGCACAGCAGAATCTTTGTGTTTTGGGTCTGTTTCAGAATCCACTAAACATTGGACCACTTTTAATTAGCTGCTTTAATGCCACAGTTGCTAGATTAACTTTACAGGAGGAAGCACAATCGGCGAAGGACGCAAAATAAGAGCATTGTTGCTTCTGAGAGATAGGCCCAGATAAGAAAAGGCTGAGAGAATCGGATGCCTATGGTCAAAAACAGAAGTCACGAAGTCAAGAGGCTAGAACCTATAGAAATTGCCCTGTCTCTTCTTTTAAGGGGAGTACAGATAGCCCAGCTGGTAATTCAGTATCTTTACAGCCACCCGGAGCTCAGCTTCGGCCTACACAATCTACTTCCCCGTACATTCGCTCAACAGAGAAACCAATCGATTGGCATTTTATTTGTCATTTAACTTACTTAGAAAGGTCATTATCTTCTATTCTTTCTCGCCCTTCTTCAGCTTACTCCATTGCTTTTTATGAGCTTGACCCTCTTACAAAAGTTGCGATATCCTTGCGTCATCGTAGGAATGATAGCTAGCAATCTAGGCCTGATTGAATATGTTGTTAATTTTGATTTATTTGCTGACTGCGAACCTGAAAACTTGTTTGATTATTTTCAGCATACGAAGGATAGATATTTATTACTAAATTATCAAAATTTAAATCATTTTCTTGAAGACAAGGCACTCTTGATCGAATTGAATTCGTTGATATTGTGAATCAGCTCATCTCTCTCGTTCCTTTTGGTTGGAGTTTACATCCCCTTGCTAAATCTCAAAGGCATCGCTTTCTTGGCCGCTTTATCACTTCGTAGAAAATTGTTGTATTTCGCCTCATTCTCAGCTATCGAATCATAGAAATTTCTGATCAAGTAGACAGGTCTTTAATTAAGATAATCATTGCTGAATTATAAGGAGTGCAGGTGTATCTTTTTCTTCAGCCTTAGCAGATAGGACTCAACTGATTCTCCCTTTAGGTCCATTACTTATAAGGAACGGATATCTCCTTTTGAGAATTTACCGAATATTGACTTTCCAGTTATCACCTATCTTTTGAGTCCTTCTCCATCCAAAACTCCATTATAAATCTCTCCCTAGAGCTCTATACCTTGGTTGCTATCATAAACATAACCTATGCCTGTTATCTGTCCGTCCTCAATAACTCCAACAGCTGTTAACCTTTCCTTCTCGAACTGCACACTTATCTTCTTGTTATTTTTATTGTGAAGTACAATTTAGAGCTTGTCCCTGTTTTTGCTTCTTTTCTGAACAAACCTACTAAAAGTGCTGCTAGCCCAATACTCTGAAAGCGAAGGAAACATCGTAGTATATGGTGAGATAGCTCTTAATATCTTCTACTCAGGCAAAAATTAGTCATATTCTCCTTCTCGAATGCAAGTACCTTCAGCGTCTAAATAGTCCATCATTTACTCTAGATTTCCCAAACTCGGGCTCTTTTGTTCTTTCTGTCTATAACTACTATCTCTCCCTACACATTGTTCATAGCCGCCTGTGAATAGATATGATACTGCGATGATCTTATCACAAAAGGTCCGTCAAGCATGCCTTTTCTCAAACTACCCATAAAGTAGGCTTCAGGAGTTATCACTATAAGGCATTTCCCGTCTGGCTGGTTTGCGTGATGGTGTCCGATAAACACAGCGCGGTTGTCATACAGGCAAATGGCTTAACCCTCAGGTCTATCATTTTTGTAATAGCCATTAAAAATGCCGTTTTTAATATGCAGAAACTCCAGTGTTTAGGTTTCCATTGTTCTCCTTGAATTAATAAAAAATTATTTACTCATAAATACCAAGTAAGAATATCCAACAAATGTTCGCACAATTTGCCAATTTTTACGCGATCCCTCTGTGTCTTCGCTATTGGTTCAATCAACATCTTGGTAAATGACTGTTATGCTGATTTTCAAGCTTCTTTTATCTACTATGGATTGTTATTAGACCTTTTTGCTTTGAGAGAAGTTGATAAGATTAATAAACGAGCATTCAAGAGATATCCTAACAAGAACAGTTTTAGATTTGTATATCATTCACCAGCCTTATTTCGGAGGCATTCCTTTTGAACCCTTGCTTTTTGTTTTAGATGGGTTTATGAATCTACTTAGCTTCTCCAAAGAAGCCTCATCCAAATTTAAAAGCACTTTTACGCTACCATTAGGGAATTTCTTGCTAGGCTCATAATTGTACTAAGCTTCAACATTAAACGAATGGTTAGTATTTTATCTCAGCCAATTTAAGACATTCCCGTGCAATTACAGTCCATACTCCACTTCTCTAATTTATTGTCCTCTAATCTCACTCAGCTTTTTCTCAATAATATCAAACAACTCCCCCATTCCTTGACCAGTAAGACAACTAACTGACAATCCTGGAAGAGGCTCAGTCACCAAATCAACTTTATTCCAAACCTAAAGCATCCTTTCTTGCTGAAAAGCTGTACCGAAACCCATTTCTTCCAATATCTTCATCACAGATACTTTTTGAAGGTCGTGATGGGGGTGTGAACAGTCTCTGAGATGTATGACCAAATCAGCATGGGCTATCTCTTCCAAAGTACTTTTAAATGCCTAAACCATCTAGACTGGCAAATTTGTGATAAACCCTATAGTGTCTAGCAAATTTAACTTAGTTCCTGTGCCCAAAGTGATCCTAAATAGATCTAAAGATACGTTCTTGAAGTAGTATGCAAAGTTTGGAAAAGCAAATCCTTACTTTCTACTTCCTTCTTCCTCATCAAAGAATTCATGAAGGCAGATTTGCCAACGTTTGTGTATCCGACTAAAGCTACAACTGGATATGTATGCCCTTTCCGCTCATGCTTCTCCTGCACTATCTTCCTCAGTCTTGATTCCTACGCTATGCTTCTTCTAATATCCGCCTAACGGTCTCTTAATCTCCTCCTTTCGATTTATAATTGTGATTATCCTTAGCCTCCTAAAGATCTTCCTGCTTTTCGCTGTTTGGCGCTGATAACCTCCATTGCAGCCTCTACATTTCCAAGCAAGTCTCCAGAAAAAGATCCAGAGGTCGCAAGATAAATCGCACCTTCTCTGACTAATCTAGTTTTCATGTAAGTCAAATAACTGAGCTATACTTGAAGTCGTGCGAGCTTAGATGTTGCTATATGAAAGCATTTTTACTTCTTTTCGCAAATATTTGCAAAATAACGCTGAATCGATCGAAAATGTTGACTTTTTTGTAGCTTTAACTATTTCTCTTAGCGATAATAGGAGATCCTTCTTAAGTCTCATATTATGTCTCTGAATCGAACTCATTTCTCTGAGGATATGCATCAGCTAAAGATACATTATTGAGTCGAGCCTAGATGAACTTTTTGAGATTTTTAACTTGAGTGGGTTTAAGCTCTGCATTGATGAAAAGGCAGTCAAAATCTTGCTTCCTCAAGTATTAAGTGATCTGGGATAATTTGCCTTTTGTAAAAAATATCTTTTTTGTTACCCTTCTAATCTTTGTAAGCGATGAGTTTGCAAGCGATTCCCTGAGGATTTTGTCCCTCCACTACTCATAAAGGTCACCCTCAGATTCACTTCCATCCTAATCGAAAATGATTCCATCTTTCTATATTAGCCGAAGAGTACATGAAGAACTCCATTACCAATTGAAGTTTTGATGTAGTCTCCATCTTGTAGCTCGTCTGGCTAATTTTAGATATAAAGGAGATTGGGTTTTCTGCTTCTCTAGAATTTTGCCAATGACCTGTCTTCTCTGTTCCAGAATGGACCTTTCACTATTGTCCAGCCTATTGATTTGGCAAGACCCAAAGCCTCTTAAGCCAAGTACTGCTATATTATTGGCCCTTTGCTGGATAGTTATTATAGTACTTGGGAAAGGCCACAGGGTGGAGTATGATGCACCTGATTTCTCTGCTAAAAAATTTAATTGGGGTTAGACGCAGGCGAAACATATTCTGATTATTAAAAGCTATAGAAGAGTCCGAGATATCAGAAAAATTGAAAAAATATTAAAACCAGCTAATTTGCTCATCTCAGGCCTCTTGCTGTTTAGGTTTCGGCTTCTATTTTCTTTACAGTCTTCGCTTGCTTTGACTTACTCTTTGTTTGCTTACTTATTTTACTATTTAGACTGAGCTGTCCAGTTTCTCTCCAAGATCTTATATTAGTTTTTTTATCAGTCTTTTTTTAACTGATAGCTACTTTGGGCTTTTCTTTTATTTACTCTGTCATAATCTGCTCATCTTTTTACTGCGTGGGCCCAAGCTGGCGATCTTTGAATGCAAAATACAAAAAGGCAAGGACTGCGCCTAATAGAAATATGGTTAGGAGGGTGAGTCCAACAGCCTCAGCGTAGGGCAGGTTGGAAGGGTTGCATTCTGTGAGTGTTCCGCAATAAGATACCTAAGAACTGATACTAATGCAACAAGTTTTGCAGTTCTGACATGAGTATTTCATCACTTATTATCTTCGAATATAGGCATATTATAGGCCGCGGAACATTCATTTTTTACTTTATTTCCAACCCCACTCCAATTATATTCTACTGGTTTCTCCGAAACCACTCATGGTTTGCCGATTTTCTTATTTTATAACAAAAAGTCGCAACTATATAATTGCAATAATAGAAAAATAGTGAATCATCTTCTGGAGCTAAAGCAAGGTAAACAGTCCCAAAAATATCTTTGCCTCACCTCTCCGACCAATCTTTCTTTTGAGCTTGTTGTACTTTGTCTCATTTTGTCATTTCTTTAGTGAATCTTGTCAAAATTGCTGCCGTTACTCTGCCTTTTTACTTTATCTTGGGCCTATTGCCTGTGCTTTTATGTTTGGAGGGGTTGTGGGATATTCATGTTATGTTTTGCAAGCTTAATTTACTTCCGATAGAGGTAAAGCTTTTTATTTTGCTAGATAAGCAAATAATGGGGCGTTTTAATAAAACTTCTATCAGCCGCAAAGAATCTACCTTTGATACATCGTTCAGATGTCGAATTGAGCATAAAAAACTAAAAGTAGTCTGCTAAATTAACAGCTATCTTGTAGAAAGGAACTTCTTATTGAAAAGTTTGGATTACTTTTTCTTACAGCAGATGACTCTTAATGAACAAAACGATAGTGAATCTCAAAAAACTATTCGTCATGAGTAAAAGTTCCACCAAACTCAAGTTGTGCACACATTTTCCTAAATACTGGAAAATTATCTTCTTGATTACCTCGTTTTTGTAGTATTTTCTCCACTCCTCGGGTATCACTTTGAATTTGCAAAGGTCAACTTTATAGAGAAGCTGTTTGAATCTACTTAAGACTGATACCCTGTCTTTATTTTCAGAGTCAGTATCCGAAATTATTGCCTCTAGAATAAACTGTATGAAAACGGCTATCTCTACCTCCAAGGCCGCATTGAACTCTCTTCTTGATGAAAAATCATTCAGAGAGGACTATTACTCCGAGCGAAAAACGAATTAGACATTTGTAAGCTAGTTTTTGAAATCGTTTAGGTTGTAAGGACTGTTGGCGTAAAGAGATTATTATTAAAGCATGGTCAAGGAACGTATTTCTTCGCGGTTCCAAGTGGGCAGTGAAAAGCTAACATCGTTTCTTTCCATTTGTAGATAAATAGAAGAGTTGGCTACTATTATTAATAGCTAATATCATATCAATTCTCTTTGTCTAAGGAATACAAGCATTATCATCAGAATCCTCTTTTTATCTCCTAATTTGACTCAAGCTAAGCAGAATCGCTTACTGAGCAACTTTTTCTTTCCTTGGATTTGGATTTATTCTTAGAAGAATATTACAATGCTTTCCCATTCACAAAGACGAAAGGATCTTTCCTAGGGTCTAAGCTATCTTTCTAATTTTTGTGTGGCTCTCGAGGAGAATCTATATACATTGTAAGATATCTGGTTGTTTATGTCTTCTAATTAGTAACTGTATTCATATCTAAAACATGAGAATCAATCTAGCGTTTAGGAACAATGAGAGAATAGTTGATTTTGCGTTTGATGTACTAAGTAACTTTAATTTAAGCTTTTCTTTGAGGATTTTCAAGCAAATGCCTCTGCATTTATTGTTTTTCTTTCAATAAGGCTGGCTATTTCAGCATTTGTTTCTTTTTATTTTAAGAAAAAGCTTTTCTTTGCCTACCTGCTTGATAATGAAGCAAAGTCTGATGAGGCAAAAAGGAGTTGATGAATGTTAGAGATGCGTTAGTATATTATTGAAGACCAGGATCTTAATTCAATAATGTTTTTATCTATTTTTTGGGTTGATCTTTTTTAGTTTCAGTTAGTTTAACTATTTCATTCTTTTTTCTCCTCTATAACACGAAATTTTTCAAGTTTATTCCTTTTTCGTCTTGAGTAACTGAAGGACATTTCTTTAACTCAAACTTTCTATGAGGCAAGTTCTGCTTATATCCCAAAAGTGTTCTAATTTGTTTTAATTTAATGCTCATTCTTTAAGTTTTATCACAAACTTACTATAAACATCCCTCAGTTACTACATTTCTTTAGCTCATATATCTCAGCTTGTTATCTTAGTTCGGTTCAGCTAAGTAACACTTATCCTTGAGGCATCTGTTTATCTTTTTCGTGGCATTTCCCAGCTGATATATGATTCTGGGTGTTTCATCCATAATAAATAATTGAGCAAGTCTTCAATCAAATAAAATTAAGACCATCACATATAGGAGCGGATAGATTCATTCATAAAACTTTCGTTTAGGGTCATATTCAACTCCCTTATGGTTTCGTTTGGAATTTTCTTTATTTTTTAGTAAAGATCCAAAGAGCTAATTCTTTCCTAATCTTCTTATTCAAGCATGCGCTCTATCAAATTCATTAACTACCACGAATATCTCTTCCTTAGCTCATATATATTCATCTGAATATCCTTCATTTTGACTGTAAATTTCTCATAGTCATAGAAATCCTCTCCTTTTTTCTGCGAACAACACTACAGCATTATCATACCAATCGACCAAACATCAGCTTTGAAAGGGTCATAAGAGGAAATCTGCGTTTTTTGGTGGAACAGGCATTTCAAGATGCAAGGACTGAATAAGGTGCCTTGACCCTTGGTGAGCTTTACATTCTATTTGTTCAGCTAGATTTGCCATGCTGTGGTACTTAGCAGACTTCTCTCAACTAGTTTCATATGATAGTCTCCATCGATTAAGATGTTCTCTAACCTAATCTCTCCATGAAAGATAGCAATCTAATGCAGATGTTTGACTGCGTTCACTAGACTTATAAATATTTTCCAAACTAAATTGTTGGTTAGTTACGTTGTTCCTCGCTGAAGAAGTAGTTTTTATGCTTTCTCCTCTTGCGCATTTCCTCTTTCAGAGATTTCTCAAGATACTCCATGTAAATCTTGAGGGTGATCCCACTCCCGCAAAAAGCGTTTGTAATCTTGATCTCCTCGATATGATAAATACTAAGCAGATTAGGAATGGGGTTTAGGATTCGCTCTTTCATGTTTTCGATAAGCTTGGACATCTCATACTCCTCATTATAAGCAAAGGTTTTGACAATGACTTCCAGCTTCTTTGTGTTCTTATTCTCATACACTGTGATGGCTCCAAATATATCGTCAATCCTTTCCTCCGCAATAACAAAGTTTCTCAAGAACATCTCCTAGAACATTCTATGCTTCTTTTAAAAAGTCTTGCTTGTATCACTCCCCATTATATAAACTATTCATATTTAATCAGTTTAGTTCAAATAGTTCGATCCTTACATTCTATATCTTGTAGATTATCCTATTAAACACTAGGTTATGTTAGTTTGTTTCCAATAATTTCTTTAGAGAATGGAATTGTTCTGTTAAGAGCAAAGTTTATAGTATTAAAAAGATTTTAATCCACTTACTATAACTCAAATATAAATCATGATCGCTCAATAAGCCACCATTTCGATTTCTGCTACTTTTCAGTTGCCATCAGTTTTTAAATAAGCTGCAGAATCTGTTTTAGATGCTCATTCTTAGATTAGAGCTATTTGTTACCCAATTTCATCTTTTGTGAAAAAATGGCCTATTTCTAAAGTTTGTTTTTATCTACAAATAGTTGCTCATAGATTATCTTTCTTTAGCGTTCTAATTGCTCTTGGAAAGCTATTGCTTTTTAAAGGCTTGCCAATTTTTATGATAAAATGTTTCTTTCTTGTTAATGTTTGGCTATCTGTTATCTGAGACTTTCTGTTTCTTTCAAGCATCTATGGTTTTACTAAATTTTGAATTCAAGCTCTATTTAGAGAGTCTGATAGTGAGCTATAAGTTACTTTTGTTCAGTTATCTACTCAGTCAAACGTAGGAAATCTGTTTTGAGCTGTGAAAGCTCCTAAATTAATGATAAATCTGTCTAGTTCTTTTTGACCTAAGATTATTCTCTTCTTTCGTTGACTTTTAATTCTAGTATTTACAGCTATTTCTGTAACTTCTATATGTGCTAATTTTTGCTTTTTATCTCTTCTTCGCAAAGCTAGGCAAACTTTCTGTATTATTAACTTTAGTACTATCTCCAGCTGCTCAACTAAGCATTCTTCTTCTATATTTATTCTATAGTAACATTTTGAGCCTCTAACTAACTCAGATAATTTTATTAGAGCTCCTTTATTTTCTATTCAATTTGGATTTTACGGTCTTTTAGTTGATTTTCATAGCATCTAATAACTGTTTACAGCTTCGTTTCGAAGTTTTTATACTAAGTTTGCCTTTTTTGCTCTATTTCTGCTAATTTTATTTATAGCTGAGCTTTTTCTCCTTTTAAATCGGCATTTTCTTGTTTTAAGTGTGTTATTTAGATTACAAGTTATTTGCTAGCTTCTTTACTTTTTTGTGCTTCCTTCTCTTTTGTTAGTTTTTCACTATTTTCAAGAATTTGTGAAACTTAGAAAGAGCGGATCTAAAAGCTCCTTAAGGTCTGTTGTGCCATTTAAAGCTAGCTGTTAAGCTTTTAATTCATAGACTTTTGTTTTTCCAAATCTTTCTCTGCCCTTTGAAACTTCTAAAGCAAAAACTAGATTTCTAAATTTATTTGTTTGTTGCTCTCATGATTAGTGCCTCTTTATCCGATTCTTTTAGCTATATTTTACTTTTTTTGCTCAAGAATCTGAACTTTTTTTAGCAAACTGTGTACTTTCTGGTTAACTATTTGAAGTTACTTCTGGTAATTTTAGCTTAAATTTTAAACTTAAGCTTTGAAATTGCATTTCATGAGGGTTAAGTTTTAATTGTATTGCTGTTTTATCAAAGATAGACTTAGCTTTTCACCTTTTTTCATTTATAAATGTCCCAGCTCATTTTTATCTTTCTGTGTATCTACTTTTTCTTTCATCATCTTTACTAACTTTTAGCATTAGAGTTATAATTAATGTATATGCTATGTAAGCTACCTATTAGACATCTCAAGATTCTGTAACTGTTCAGAAGCGCTTTACAAACAGTGCCTCGTTTGTTCAACCTCTTCCTCTTTCAATTTAAGAGTCTCCCTTAATTACATTACTTCTCTTTGGAGAATACATTCTTTATTTGATAGTGAATGGGGCATTTTGTTTTAGATTACATTGATTAGACACTAATTCTCAATTTGCAGGACTTTGATTTGTTTTTGATACTCTTTGATACTTTTCTGCGCCTATTTCCACTTTTACTAATCCACTGGATTATTGGTGGCACTATTTTTATCCATTTGTTACAAGATTTCTCTCAGCTCTTTTATTGTCTACTCTTTTTCCCTAATGATTTTCAAATAGTCTAGTTCACTAGGACTATAAGATTTCTCATAGATCTAAGATTCCCATGAACCATTTATATCACGATTTCGATTGCTGCGAAGACTCTACTCACTTTTCAGAGTAGTTCTTCTGCCTGAGATTTCACTACTTAGATTAGCTATCCAAGCCAACTGCTCTTTGCCTTCAGAGTGCTCATTTAAGTGCAAGTAGTTTGATTGTCTTCTTGCTGAATTCCTGTAAGTTTATGCCGTGGTTGCCTCTTTCCTATTTGAGGATATGATATAGTCGTTAGTAAGCTATGAGCTATGTTTGGTGAAAGAGGATAAATTTGGTTGTTCAAGCAAGGGAGATCTAGTAGGAGCTAAATTCTAATGATTTTTGGTTTGTTGCGAGAAAGATTATTATTTAAGCTTGGCTAGGTATGCTTTATGCTTAAGTTTCATTATTTATTGTTAAAATTATTAGAAGGAGAAGGGAGTGTTGAATTATAACTAAACCAATCGATTTACTACCTCAAAAGCAATCTGTTCTTGAAGTTTCCATCAATTATATCAATCTACTAAGTTATTTCAGCTTAGTTCAAAGAATGCAAGAAGCTAAGCTGAACAGATGATTGAGTTTTTATTTAGAAAAGAAGCTGACTGGCACAGTTAAGTTCTTTCAATCATATAGAGTTTTGTTTCAAAATGGTTGTAATTTCATAATTTAAGTCATCGCAAATCATGTCTGTCAAAGCGGTGGGGGCATATTTGGAGGTTTTGGCAGATTTACGCTGATGTTTGGGGCTTTTAGGTTGCTGGGAAGTGGAGCATTTGAGGGTACCAAGGAAGGCATGTTGGCAATTGGCGGTTGAACTGGAATGGTTCCCGGCCTATTGATAGTTGTTGCCTTTCCGGGCTTGGCCACCTCATTATCACTTTTTTTAAAGGTCTGTGAAGGCGGGGCTTCAGCTGTAAGCGAGATGATGTTCTAGCCTCGGATGATCACAAGACCCAAACTTCTTTTGATTTGCTTTTGCACTCCAGTTTTGCTGGTCTTAGTGACTCTGTATTCTTAGGTATCTGCGAGTACGACATTCATATGCTTGTCGAAGGCGAGGAATGTACCGACCATCATACGGCCATCTTGGATGGTTATCCTTACCCTGAAGTCAATCCACTGCAGAAATTTGCTCCTCTGAGTTGTCATAAAATTATAATAGAATGCACCCTAAATACAAATCTAATCTAATTGCTGGATTCAAATTATTAATAGAGAAGACTGTAAAACAAAAAGTTCTGATCTCCTTAATATTGCTATCAACATACACACCCAATCTTGCAATAAATCTCTAGCTAGTAAACTTACAGCCAAAATCGTGTTAGAAATAGCGGGAGCTTTCTAATTTAAGATCCATAATATAGGCGAAAGAATATCTCAAATTGTAATATCATTGAGTAGAGATAGAGCTGGCTTTTCTAGGACTCGCATATTTCCAGCCTGATCCTTGAATCTAAAAGATTGACTAATTTTTCGAGAAAAGATTGATTCTCTCGCAGCTTAGATCTGCTTCTGTTTTTGCTTGTAAAGATGATGTATTACGCCTATCGGCCTGCCGTTACCTAGCATGCTTCCTTTCTCGCAAGACAGCTATTACAGAAAATAGTCTTTGAGAGAGGGTTGAGGAAATTTTACAGGTGATAGTCTTATGTGTTTTTAGTCAAAATTCATTTACTTTTTCTCAACCCTCTTTTACGGCACAGTTTTGCTAAGGTTGTTTGGTGTGTAAAAGCTTTAGTTTTAACTGCGTTTATTCAAATATGTGCCTTTTTAGGTTTTACTTGGCCTCCGAAAGGTCAAATATATGTTTTTAATGAGATAGCTTGCTTTTTATTTACTTCCAACCTTAATATCTGGCTCTTTGGTTGAAGATTTGAACATGCTTTGCTAGGGATTTTTTATTTGAACTTAGAATGGCTCTTTATTAGCAGATTACTGTTAGCTGATGTTTGTCTTATGATGTTAGCTCTTCTTGGGTTCTGACATCATCGAATATCTTAACCGATAGTTTAGTGTCGGAGTAGGCTTTGGCTAAATGTCTTGCAGAGAAATCAGCCTAATTTTCCTTGATGCGAATCTTTGCTTTTTACGTTTGTACTCCTGAAATTGTTTATTGTATTGGGTCAGGGATTTGGTGCTTAGTTCATTACGCCCAATTGTTTATTAAACCAGTTATTCGTGGGGTTGAGACCTGGTTTGGTAATACAAGGATTTGAAAGCTGAAAAATCAAGATCGAGGCAGCTCAAACTTGAAAAATAGCCATTTACAGCAGCCATCGCTCTATTTCAAGTAAGATGTACTTCTGAAAATGTGTCTCTTTGAGCGGCAACTAGTGACAAGCTGCCATTCTTTGAGTTTTGAACATAAAGCTGAATTATCCCTTGGCTTCTGACTTCTCTGCGAAGAACGCATTTTAAGTAATAGTTTCACCGTAATAGAGCTGATCAGCTGCACGAGTAAATTGCTTATATATACTAATGATATTGGAGAATAAACATCCAATGTTCCTCAAAGTCTTTGCTGCCTTTAGGCATTCTTGTATCATTTTCAGCAGCTTGTCAATCAAACCAGAGCCATAGTAACTATGGCTCGGTTTTTAAACATTAGTTATCTGTTCTCTTAAGCGATTCATCAGTCGAATGAAGATACTATGTCGCAACCAGCATACCTTTCTATGACAGCGGTTGTAGGCAAAGTATAGTCCAAAGAGATAGCCGTTTATTGCAGCTGAGTTGCCACAGAGTTCAATTCTTTCAAAAGTGGTGTATAATCATCATCTTTAAGCATCTTCTCAGATATTTTTTCCACTGTCCTGAGCATGGACATATAGCCCTTCAGAAGAAGAGAAATCTGGTGAAGAAAGAGCTATTAGTTGTGTGGTTAATCTTATCTCATGTCAGAATTATAAAACAACATATTATTAATCCTATCACGCGTTTCTCCACTCAATTTATGAGCTAGTCGACCCTATGGCTCAACCCACCAGCTTAGATTTGTTCCACCCATTGTGAGTGATTACGAGACAGCATATATCAAGCCAACATAAGTTTTTTACTCAACTTACTTAACCCCTTTAAACTCATTTTGATTAAAGTAAGATAATCTGATATTTTTGGTGATTTCATGAAGTGCTGACGAATGCTCGTTGATAATTGGGGTTGGGGTTGGGGTTGGGG
>Ga0316217_10003099_pt1 | contig 19332 bp, 11 predicted proteins | sample 1anoAmetaG_FD_203633 | JGI IMG/M metagenome (GOLD analysis project Ga0316217, IMG submission 203633) | Freshwater microbial communities from Trout Bog Lake, Wisconsin, USA - 1anoA | ecosystem: Environmental > Aquatic > Freshwater > Lake > Hypolimnion/Profundal zone | place: USA: Wisconsin...
TCTTTGGTTTCAGCGTGGGGGAGAGGTACATCCAGCCAAAGACAAGGACCATGCCTAGGACCATCCACTTGGTTTTTTTAGACTGATCAGTCTAGGACTGGTACCTTGAGACCAATAAGAAGACGACGAGCATGTGGCCATGGGAGAGGAACATGTTGAGCCAATACTCATTCCCCTCGAATGGAAACTCCTTTATCTCAATGTTCAGATCTTTCTCAATGAGCAGATCTTTGATCTACTTCCTGAAATGGTCGGAGGTGATGATCACCAGCCCTTCAACTTTGGTTCCATTGACATTGACTTCGGGCACTGGGGCTGCGGGGGTGTCGGTGGAGGGTGAGGTGGAGAAGTTGAGCTCCTGGAAGAGCGAGATGGCGATGGCGATGAGGATGAAGACGTTGATGGCTCCCTTGATGACCTGGGTGGCGTTGCTGTGATCCATGATACAATTATTACAAACAACACCCATTTTGAACTATAGTCTGGACCGTCAAAAAGGCACATCAAAAGCTAATTGCTCATATTGCAGCACCCGAAAACTAATCATAATATGCTGCTATTGATATTTCTGTTTTACGCTAGGAAGCTTTGATTATGTTCGAATTTATGGAAAAAGAAAATGCATACAAAATCATGAAAAGCCAAACTGAATAACTTAATCAGTCCTCAGCCCACCAATCAATCATGATTCATAGATAGTCAGGTATAACTCAACTTAAACAGCAATTGCTCCCAACCACGCAACCTTGCTTTTGTTTAGAATAGAACATTTGTATATTGACTTTCAATAGACTAATCCGAGTAGCCAATCCCTCTACGGAATTTTAAACCAACTTGGTATAAATATCAAAGATTGCTCACTTGTGTTTCATGGCCTCCACAATGCGACTGTATTCAATGTCATGAAGCACGTCCTCTATGTAGGGGTACATGGCCACACATTAGAAACTGCCCTTGCTTGCCCGCACCTGGGCAGTATCTTTGGTTGAAGCTTCGTGTGATGGCGACTTGCCGTTATCCCTTGGAATGTCTGTATTGATGCAGCTTCCCATTCGCCTATTTCTTTCTTTTATTTTATAATTCCATGGATAGCAGTACACTACTTATAATGATATTCCATTTTCAATTTCCAAACAGTGAACTTTATTTTCTGTTGTTGGTTTGTTATTGTGCTGCCAATTTCGGAGGGGGTTCTTAAAATCTGAGACTAAATGGATTTTGCACCTATCTTGATATTTATGTACTTTTTGTATTACTTTTGGATTATAACAATTAGTAATCAAGAAACTTCGTTTAATTTTTAGGCCAGTGACTGGACGTCGAGTTCTGAGGTTCTGGCAGTGGAACGGAAGAAGGAATTCTGGCGACTGCGCTTCTCAGTCAAGCACTGTTCGAGCCTTTGCTTCAAATACTATGATTTGGAACGTTTCTATCTACTTCGAGCACTGATTGACTAATTGGCTTTCTGTATCTGTTCCTCAATCCGTTAATTCTTCTGCTTCAAGTCGCTCAACCCCTGGACAAGAATTTCCTTAATCACCTTGATTTCGATGTTCGGCTCCATCTTGTGATCCTTCTTTAGAAGCTCCTTGCTGTATTAATCAAGTTGCTTGAGAAAACCTCTATTAGGATTTATCTGGTTTAGAAAATACGTACTTTTGAGTGGATTCTTCTCAAATGGTGGACGGCTTGGAGCATGCTGTAATTGTGTTTGCATATGAAGTAGGCTGCGATTACTGTTGCGCTTCGGCTCCGACCCAGATAGCAGTGGATGAGCACATTGCCTCTTTTTCTATTTTTCTCAATAAACTCATAAGTCATTCCGAAGTACTTCTTTATCTTCTCTTCCTATGTGTCATCCACAGGGATGTAGAGATAGCTTGGTAGGACTTCCTTGGAGTGAGATAGAAACAACCCTCGTCCCACTGATATGGCAGCTACGATGTTGTGCTCTAACTGGGTTGATTTGTACTTTTTAGGGTGCTGGGGTTTTTGGCTGCAGCTAGGTTGGAGATGAATAAGCTGCCATTGATTCTGAGCGCTTAAAAAACTTAAAAGATTTATTCTTGGTCCTCTTTTATCATTTTAATAGCAAATAAATTAAAATTATTGGATGTGGATGTGCCAAATGTATAACAATTTTTTGCCCCCAAAGATCCAAAACAATCCAAGATGGGCCAAATCAAATAATAATCAGCTCTCAGCCAAAACCTCACTTTCTCATGATTATCCTATAATCAGCATTAATTTGAATTTTGAATTATAATCATGGGAGGAAAGCGCAAGCTCAACCTACAAATCGAATGCTAAACCATCAGTGAAATGGAAAAAAGCATTTTCTCGGAGATTGGTTCTTGTTTGGTTATGAAGGTTCTGACGGTCTCAGGTTTATCAAAGAAGGTCTGCACATCGGGCCATAGGGGATTGCCACAATCACAGGAGAACACATCACAGCTCTAATGCCTGTCTCCAAAAACTCACTTTAAGTTGGTGAAAGATTGGGTAAAGGTGCAGCTTGTGTGGTATAAAGCGGAATATATCTGCCCTTGAACATTCCAGTGGCAATCAAAGTACTTTTATTGGCATAAAGTCGATAAACACATACGATCGGAATAAAAGGCATCAACTGATGAATGACTTGCGTGTGCTTCTTGGCAATTTGATAGAGTAGTAACGAAACGGGTACAAATGCAACTTTTTGGTGACTCTCTATGCTGCCTACTTTCAGGAGGGCACAGTCAAAGTGATACTTTAGTTGATGGATGCAGGTTCGCTTGAGGATATCATTCAACTATACAAAATTGCTGAGATCCGGCCTTAGATTGACTAAGGGGTTTTGGCGAAGATTGCTCTCCAGATTCTTTGTGGGCTCAGCTACCTTCATAGCAAGAATCATATGCACAGAGATATCAAACCTGCCAACATACTTCTTAATACTAAAGGGGAAGTCAAACTTTCGGATTTTGGGATAGCCAAATTACTTCTCGAAGAGTAGCACTTTGCCAACACCGTAATCGGAACACTTTCCTACAAAAGTCCATAAAGGATGATAAACCGAAAATACGGATTCAAAAGCGATGTGTGGGGTCTAGGCCTCATTCTCTTTGAACTTGGTACCTTCTCATCTACTTAGCTTGTGGGTAATTTCCTCTTGTTAATGGAGAATAGCCAGATTTGATTAACCAGTTCAGAAATCAGGAGATAAAAAAGTTGCCATAGTTTTATAGCAGATAATTCCAACACTTCATCGATTGCATGCTGCAGATCAATTAGGAAAAGCGGTGGACTTCATCTTAGTTATTGGTATGACTGTTCATATTTAGGGTCATCCTTGGCTTTTGAAAAGTATCAACTCTAAGTCAAGTGTCAAAAAGTGGCTAAAATAGCTTTTTGGTTTGAGTGCGATGCAGAAATCTTATTGATGTTGTTTAAGTACTCATTTTTTATGATCGTTTATTCACTCCATCTAGAGAGTTCATTAGACATTCCATCAGCTTTGGAGTATATCAATAAAAACCTTTGTCATAAGATAGCATACTTTTGTATTGTGGTACTATCTACGCTATTGTTTAATGATATCTTTTAAATCTGTATTTCTAAGTATTAATCAGCATGAGAAGCTTTCTTCTCGTGAAATATGATTGCTAAAAATTACTACAAGGGATGGCAAAACAGTTGCTTAACAACTATTTGGTAATTATTTGTGGGTTTGGAGTAACATTCTATAGTTATTTTCAAGGTTTTTTGCGACATTACTACTTGTTTAGCTATCTTATTATGGCGTGAAGTCAACTTCAGCCTGATTCTTTGAATGCTAATAGACTTACTCTTGAAAATTATGATTACCTAAAGCAGAAAAAGTTTAACAAGACTAACAAAAGGTTAATCTTTTTAATGCTATGTAAAAACTACTAATTGATTAGTACTAAATTTAACTATCGAAAACAAAGATAATTAAGATGACAATAGGAAAAATAAGTATAAATCTAATAACCACAGCTTACTGAGATTTTTCCTTATTTGAGATTCTTACAAACAAATGATTCGTTATTTATATTCAAATCAGATAATTATATGATTACTCAAGACTCACTTAGGAAGGAAGTAGTTGAGTATTTGAATACGAATTACTCGATAAAAATCTAGTTGCCAGTATTCCACAGGCATTTGGCTGATAGGATAAGTCTTAAACTATTTCGATCTTCTCTAGGGGAAAATCTCACGGAGAACCGATATCTTATATTAATCAAGCTTTCAGAAGAACTCCTTAAGAAGAACATTATTAACACTGAAAAGATTAAGACTTTTGCTGAGCATTTTTTTGAAACGGTTACAAATGATATACAGGTATTGCAGGGGAATGAGTAGATTAGAAAAGGTTTTGCCCGAATGAGAGACCAAATAACCTACAGAGTCTAGGAACTGACTACTTAGCAAAGATAGATTGAGGCTGACTGTAAAGCAATCAACCAAAAAGAGTCTATTTTGACCTTTCTCGAAAGCAGATTCAAAAACTATCTGAACAAAGTCAAGGTTGTAAGTGAGCATTATGAAGCAGTGAACAATGTTCAAGTACTTACATCACTTAATTTGGATACAATATACTCCTAAAGGATTGCTCAGGAAGAGGACTATGTTCAACATTATCAACCTTTACTTGAGGTGATGCAAAGGCTGAAAAGCAACATGATAAAGCTTTATCAGTAGCTTAACCGCTGTTAATACTTTTAGCTACCTTTGAGAAGTGTCAACTTTCTGGCCAATTGCAAAAACCTCTTAATGGAACTTGAGCCCTTTATTATTCGTCCTGATTGTGTCTTCAACAGACTTATTTTTCATGTTACGAAAGGTCAGAAAGATAACAATCAACTTATTGGAAGAGTTTTTCAGGCAAATATAGCGTTTGCTAACGATGTGGTTTCAGATATATTCAAAGCCTTTTTTATGGCCCATATATTCAAAGATTACTACCGTAGTATCAATAAAAGAATTGAGTCAGAACGATAAGAAATTATTGCTCAATTTTAGCATCCAAGGACTAACCCAGATAACTTTTATGCTCAGATTGCTAAGACTTAGAAAAAGATGGGAGACATCAGGTTATAAATAGATTCCTTGAAACGGGTGATTGGAATGGGTAAAGATAAGATTATGCGAGAGTATTTGGGAAGAAAATAATGCAAAAAACTAGGCTTATTAGTTCAGCTCTAGGAAAACAGTAAGGGGGTGCTGAAGTTTAGTAAAACTATGCTTTCAGTATTGCGTTTTAAGACTAGGCTAAGTTACTTAGAGGAAAGTTTTGATGAGATAGAAAGACATTGCTTAGGTACAGTGAAGGCAATTAAGGAGCAATAAAGCAAAAATCTAAAAATTTAAAAGCCAGTTACAGCCAACATCAAATAAATTGATTAGCAAATCTAAAAAAGGTTCAAAGATTCTTATCTAAAAATTCAAGAGGGCATCTTACAAATCACACAAACTAAGCAAGTTTTGAAAGAAACTGTGTAGGAAAATATTTAAGAGTATTTTTCAAAAAGTTTCTTTCCCAAGATTTAAGTAAAATGTGAAGAAATATTAAAAAAATATGTGGAATCTTAGATTGAGTTACTTAATCATTACCAAAGTTTACGAAAATAAAAAATTGTCAAAGGCTAAGAAGCTACATAACGTTCTAAATAGCTACTTATTGAACTTTCTGACTACTTTGACGGAAAGTTAGATGGAGAGGCAGGGTTTGAAATACGAAATGAAGATAATTAGTGTTAGGAGGTGAAAGATAACATCATCAAAGTGTAGCAGGTTTAGTTCTTGTTGAATAACTTCATTGGGAATAAGGGAAACAGCTTGAAGTAATTGACTAGATATAAAACCAACTTAGAATGGCTCTTGCAGGTCTTTTAAGGAAGTATGGACTAAAAAATATTTGAGAGCTTTATGGAAAAACTTAACTTCTAAGCCTAGGATTGGAAGGAAAGAATAAAAAAAGTCAGAGAGCTACTTCGTTAAATCAATCGTTATCTAACCACTCTCAAAAATATCATTAAAATCTGTGGATCAGACATCTTTCCGAAAGTTTTAAAGCTGATCAAAAATAGAGTCCAACTTTACGAAGTTATACAAGATATGTATGAAGAGTTTGTCACTGTTTATGAAAATACTTTAGTTAATCAAAAACTCAACCCAAAGGATTATGGGATGAAGCTTTTCGATGAACCAAATTATAAGTATGTGATGACACTGTATCAGTTCCGTAATCGACTTCGGGCGTAAATGAGTGAGCTTAAAGATTTGCTACTACCTAAGCGAACTTTGAACTATCTGCTCGATGACATATATGAGCCTTTTGTACAGATTTACAGCAACTTTGTTACTTACTCTGAAGAAGAACTCTTGAACTTCACTCTAAGCCTTGAGCACGCACTGAACTTCAAAGTAAGTCAAAAATAAATAATAACTTTGTTTGAGCAGACGCTATCCAAACCTTATCAGCCAACTTACTTTCAAAATGTTCATAGAATTTGCTAGTAAATAGTTCATTTGAATGAAGATAACAAAAAAGTGGTAAACTTGTAAAATGAAGATGTTGTCGTTTACAATTTAAGTGACTTTAAAAGGATGTAAGGTGATATTCAGTAGCATGTTGTTCTGGCTGCTACTATACTGTAAGGTTTGACAGCCAAAGATATGACTTTTGAACTTGATTTAAAAAATGAAAAACTGGTGAAATTAGAATTAAAAGTTAAAGGTGAGTGGGATAACCATAAAGATTAGATTCAGCAAAGTTTGTCCGTCTCGAGAGCTTAGGATTTTTGAAAAGCTATCAAAGCCAATGATTATATGCCGTGATAAATTTTGTTTTAATTACATTTAATAATCAATATTCTTTGATAAATGAGTAGGCAAACAAAGATAGGAAAACTGGTAAAGCAGGGCATGTAAGGCTATGAAGATGACGATTACTCCTCTAACTAGGAGCAAGATTTGACTAAAGGTAAATCTCTTCTCACTTAGATTAATGGGAAATGGTGGACTCTCTTAGAGATATGCTGAATTTAACTTAAAACTAAGCTATAAAAGCCCTCTAAAATGAATCTTTTAATTTCGACAAAGCGGTAGAAAAGATAACCAGGGGCAGACAAAAATAAAAAGAAAAGTAAGAGAAGGATAAAAAGAAAAAGTAGAAAGAGAAGGAGTAGAAATAAGCCAAAATCAAGCAAGAACAAGTCACAAAGGAGTTACCTCAAAGTGTTGCAAATCGTAAAATGAAAGAAGAAAACCAATAAAGCGCACTTTCTTTTTAGAGTAAACATTCCAAGACAGACCAAATTCATAGAAAAAACTCGCAAGAATAGGCATTTTTGGGGATTAGAAAGAGTTCTTATGTAGTTTAATAGCTACAAACAGACCATTACAATACTGAGTACCCTTCATTAGGTATTTCAAAAGATGTCTCTCCGTCAAATACTATTAATATAGTAGTGGTTGGTCATGTTGATTCAGGAAAGTCCACATTAGTTGGAATCTTTTTGAAAGAAGGTTAAATGATCTCCAAGAAAGAAGTTCACAAAAATGAGAAAGAGTCGAAATAGATGGGAAAGTAATCCTTCAAGCATGCTTGGGTCACAGATTCTACTGAGTAGGAGAGGATGAGAGGAGTTACGATTGACGTGGGTGTCAAAAAGATAGATTTGGGGGATAAAAAGATTGTATTTTTGGATTCTCCTGGGCATAGAGACTTCATTCCGAATATGATCACTGGAGCCGCACAGGCAGATTATGCAATTTTAGTGATAGATACTGACAACTTCTAAAGCTCCTTTGTAGGAGGAGGGCAGACGAAAGAACATGCCTACATCGTGCGTTCATTTGGAGTTCACAAATTAATCGTGGCTATGAACAAAATGGATAGGATAGGGTGGAATGCAGAGAGATTCATAAATATCAAGCACAGGCTCACTGCTTATCTGACAAAAATAGGTTTTGACTAGGAAGCAATTATTTATATGCCTATTAGCGCCATCAACTCTATCAATATTACCAAGAAAAACATGATAAAGTTTGAAGCGGAAAATGTTACTTATAAAAAAAGCTTTATTGATGTGATAGCCGATTTAGAAATGCCTCCAAGACCTATAGACAAACCTTTTAGAATGACAATCACTAATGTGTTTGAGCCTCAATTCGGTAAGTTAAGCGGGCACTGTCTTTCAGGAAAAGTGTAAGGTGGTGTACTTAAGAAAGATGAAAAGTTGGTGATACTTCCTTTAGACACTCAATGTTTGGTGAAGGAGATTCTAGTGGGTGGTGAAAAAGCAAAAGAAGCGGTCGTAGGAGATAACATTGACATTCAAATAAAACTAATAGACAAGACAGCTTTTGAAGCGATAAAACAAGGATATGTACTCTCTTCGATCAAATACTGCGTTCCTGTCACTAATAGAATCGTTGTCTAAGCTTTGGCTCTTGATTTGTAAGTACCTGTCCTGAGAGGAACTGAAGTTGTGATTTATCTAGCAACTAACAAATGTCCAGCTAGAATCACCAAGATAAACTATATCTTCAACCCTTCAGATGGTACAGTGCTTCGTCGTAACCCAAAAGCAATTAAATCGAACTAATGCGCTGAAATCGAGGTGGAGTTAAGTGAAAAGATGTGCGCATAGCTGTTTTGCAACTATAAAATCTTCGGAAGAGTGATAATAAGAGAGAAGAAAAACACTTTATTTGTAGGAACTATAAAGATGATTAAATGAAGATAAATTATTTGAAGTATCAAACTTATGGAAACTAGAATGCTCTTGGAAATCAATTATTCTCCATCTGCAGCTTATTTACTTAATCTATTACCTTTTTTACTTGGAGCTCACAACGAATTGCCACTTCCTTTTCGTTCTTTTGGATTAAAAAACGCTTTATTTGTGTCGCCAATCTAGCTAATTAGCAACTTTATTTTTGTAACAACTAGTACTTTCTCTATTTGATATGTCTTTTAGATACATTTTCCCTAAAACTGGCGCAGAATTTGTCTGATATTTCTTTCCTTTGGACCATTAGTGACGAAATTTCGTGTAGACATTCAGCATTAAAGTATTTGAACTATTATTTTTAGTGCTAATAGCCTTTGCGACTGTGAGGTCTTGAACTTACAAATTATTAGCTCATTTAATTAATAACACCCATTCCATATTCTCCATCGATACTCTTTAATTAAAAGTTTTCAGTAAATGAAATCACAATTTCTTGATCTTTTTGCTTTGCCTTTAGCTGATTGAGCTATTTTTAAAACAAAGACATTCTATAGTTTAAGATTTGGTAGTCCTAAAGAGCAGTCTTTTACTTTTCTTTTACAACTTTAAATTATTTGGTTAGATTTTGGTTAGATTTTTGTAAATTTTCATTTTATTTTTGAATTTTGTGCATTTTCTCAATTAATTTTTTGTTTTCTTTCAATAAAACTGTCAATCTTTATTTGAGTTATTTTGATTAATCACGTAAAACAGAAAGTCTTTGTCCATTCTATCTCTGTTATCTTTGCATAAAAGCTAACTATCTTTTGTTTTTTTAGCTTTAAAGAAGGATATTCGAGTTTTCCCTTAAAATCAAAAGAAGTCTATTAACTTTTTTCTTTAATATGACACATTATTAACTAGTATCTTTACTTTCTAAGGTCTAAGGTTCATCTTTTGGAAAGATAGTGGCCAAAATTTTGTTTTACACTTCAAGTCTCTCAATCTAAATTTGCAGTTTTCTAGAATGTTCAATTAACTTCAGTTAATTATCTTCTTTTTACTATAGTATATCTTCCAAATCGATCATTTCTTTTTCGATATTCTACACATGGTCTTTCAGAGATAGCTACTTTTGCTAAAACTCCTTGATTTTCAACACATATTGCTTCTATCTTTCTTCCATTTATGTATTGGTGATCATATTATTGAAAGAACTATTCTAATCTTTTAGTTTACTATACTTTTCGTAAAGCTAATTGAACTTTTGCCTGTTTTATTGCAGATCTTCTTTAAGCCGAGTCTAGGTTTTATAGTAATTTTCTGTCAATACCTTTAACTCTTCCTTTAGTTTAGTTATTTCAGTTTCATTCGATTTATTTACAAAATTTAATAGAGTCACTTCCTATTGTTTACGGCCTAGATCTCTTTTAAATTGATCTATGCTCTTAGATAAGAAGATGTTAATTTCTTTTTATTTACTGGCAGCTATCTTTAGCTCTTTTTCTTTTTAGTTTGCTTATTTTTGCGTCTGTTTCAACTCTTAGATTTATCTCTAACATGTCAAAATGTGTTCCTGTAGCTAAAAGTTTTTGAACTCTAAAATATCTATTTCTTTTAGCACAGTTGATACAGTTTTATTTTCTTCTTTCAGCTTTTCAGACTCCTCTCTTGCATTTTCTAGCCTTTGATTGAGCTAAATTATATCAGTTTCTTTTTGGCTAATCAGAGCAGAAAGTTCATTTATCACTTGTTCATGTTAGATAAGCTGTAAGTGAGCATTTCTTAGTGCTTATGAGGTCATTATATGGCTTACTTGCTAGCTGTTCAGCTAATCTCTGAGCTTCCGAAGTTACTCCTATGATTGTTAATGCCTTCCTTTCTCATTCTCTACATTTTCTCTTGATCTAGAACGACTTTTCCCTTATTTAGAACGGGTAGTTGAACTTCTTTAGAGTCGATTGATTTAAACAGTTTCTACTTGAGAAAGTTGCCTATCTTTGCTACTTAACTTCCTGGTCTTGCGTAATCCATTGTTGACAATCTATAGACATTTTACTTCTAAGTTGGCAACAAAGCACTTATCCTAGGTCTACAGCTAAACTGTATGCAATTAGCTATTGCTGAGCATCTCCGAAAGACTAAACTTACATATTGAGCTTGATATTTTTTCATTTAGTGCTTGACCTGCATTCCTGATTTACAATAATAGGCTGCTTGGCTGATACGTGTTGCTTATAGGATCACGAATTAGGTCAGTTTTTATCTCAAAGATCTCGTTAAAGTTTGCAAGACCGTTTTTTATCATTGATCTTATTGCACCAACAACAATAATTTGCCCTTTTTCTCCCCTCACGACGGCCTCCAGACTTTGGCGAATCGATTTGGGTGTGAAACAGACCTTGACTGTGGTTACTTTGATTTGAAAAGTGCAGATATGAACCTCCATATAATTGTTAAGATAAAGTTATCAACTATAATTTACTGAATGCTTAGCACAAATTGAAAAATAAACCAAAGCATCAATCGGGAGTCAACTAATCGCAATCTTAAACCTTGATTTTTACGAATTACAACCTTTTTGGGCCAAATATTAAGTTAGTCACTTCCTTTTCTCTTTTGTACTTCATTTCTATGAATTATCTCAAACTTTAAATTATGTTTATTTCATCGTTATCTACTTCCTTTTCGTTACTTTACAAAGAGAGCAACTCAATTAGCTATTGTGCATGGCTTTTCAGCATTTATTCTATGTTTTACACTTCTTTCAATGTTTTTACCAATTAAGCACGGTTTTGAGCATTTTCTTTTCCTTTTTTGCCTCTTTTGAGTTTTAAAATGTAAGCAAATACCTTTGTTACTCCAGAGGCTATTAAAGGGAAGCTCAGTTAGAAAGCATTTAGGTAGTTACTTAGAATAAAAGGATGCTAAACTTCTTTGTATGTTTGGATAGAAATGTTTTTGTTCTAAATTTATCGAAACTTACATTAAAGACGACTACGGCTCCTTTATTCTTGTAAGTATCACAATATCGAGGGGCTGAAAAGATGGTCAAAGCCAAAGGTTATTAGTTCGCTCCATACTGATACTTATAGCCGGGCATTTGCACTTCGTGTCCCCTAATGATCATTCTCAAGGCGTTTTCCTTCAAAAACTTCGCAGAATGATTGCGTGTATAGAAGTAAGAGCAAGACCTGTTCTTATTGTTAATCCATTCTTCTTTATTCTAATCAATGGGGTCACTCCAAAGCAAATCACAGAGCATACCTGACTGTGGAATCTAAAGGAAGCGGTTGATTTTCTAAATGTCGGCTAAATAGCAGAAAAGGTACTGATTGCTTTGCTATGAGGTGATATTCCTGCATGGACAGCAAAGTATCGATTGTCTATTATTGCGCAGAGTGGTAAAGCTGTGAATAAGTCAATGAAAATTTCGTAGATTTAGCTGTTGTATTTATATTCACCTGAATCAATCTCTTTGTACATTACTGCTTGAAATTAAATAAGGTAGTCATTGTTCTACCTTAGTGATTCCCTCTCAGGAGGAAGAAGTCATTTTCGTAGTTGACTTTCATGGCGAGTAAAAGAGTTACAACTTCAGCACAAAAGCGGCCGCGGTCTACGTAATCTCCAAGGAAAAGATATCTTGTTTTTGGGGGGTAGCCAAATTTTTAGAAGATGTTGATCAAATCGTAAAACTGCCCGTGAATATCTCCAACAACTACGAGTGGAGAGTTGACCCTCAATACATTTGGCTCATTTGCTAGGTAGGAACAAATATACTTAGAATGGTAGTGGCTTTCTTGATAAGATTCAGAAGTTAATCTTTGGGTATACCCTCTTTTGCTTTGAGTTGTTCAATTAACTAAGGGACATTATACTTGGGAGCAACAGTGATTGAATTGGATTGATTTTTCCTCGGTTTTGGGGCCTGGCTTTCATGAGCATTTTCCATTGAATTCATAATAAATAGAAGATAATGAAGTTTGAAATTAGAATATGTTTATAATTGTTGCGAAAAAACTCAGCATTTTATCTAGTATTTTGACTTTTTATTCAGACCAACTATTCCAATAAGGCACGACAAGAATAATAATATTAAAAGGTTCAGTGATTATAGTTTTGACTAAGATATTCGCGAAAAAAGTACTTTTAGTTTTAGATTCATTTGAATGATCTTTTCTTGATTTTTCTGTTGTTCTTTAAAAAATTAAGGTTTTAATGTCTTCCATTATTAATCTTCTTCGTTTCTTTTTTCTAAGCTATTTTAGGGGAAATTTTCAAAATCTAAACAAGCAATTATCTTCAAGTATCTTCCCTTGATTAATGTATTCTAGGGTAATATATCAGTTTATCAACGTTAAGAAACTTTTGTAATTATATTTAATGTCAGCAGTTGCTGAAACTTGTTAAATATGTGATCGTGAAGCAGTGTATCTGTGTGGGGATTGCAAGCAAGCCAAGTATTGCAGCAGTTAACATCGCCAGGAACATTGGAGACTGCATAGATAGCATTGCAAGGTCATCAAACAATAAACCATTCGTCAGCTTTAATAGTCTATCAACAAAAACAGACTTTAGATCCGCAGAACTTACTTCGAAAACTACACACATAAGATCTATGATAAGTGCTTAGTGATTGCGAAATAGCTTCTTGAACTATAGCAATCCCACAATCAAGTAACTAAGGAGATATTCAATGAATTCGAGTATGGGATTGCAGTCTGCCTCTTGAGCCGTACTTATCTTTTAGTGAATCGTTCTCTCTAGGCCAAACAATAGATGGACTATTACATTCGTTAGAAGCTGCACTTTCTTGAAGATCTGAGGAACATTCCTTCATTGAAAGAATACCCACAATACACAAACAAGGCCAAACTGTTTTTAGAAAGAAAGTTGACACTTATTTCAGCTGTTGCCAACATTTACCACCATCTCAAAGAAAATTGCATCAAGTTACTTCCGTCTTATTTAGATATTACCAGATCTATACAAATCATATCGAACTTGTCTTTGGCTCAGATAGTTACGAACTTTCTAACGCTTACTTTTGCATAGGCAACTATTATAGAGAAGTTAATGAAGTTACCAAGGCGATTGCCTGTTTCGTCAAAGCAGCTACTATCAGAGGCCGGAAAGGAGGAGGAGATTGTTTCGTGAATATCAGCTTACTGTATAGGTCACAAGGTAAAGCTCAAGCCGCTATTGATATGATGGAAACGGCCATAAAGTTGAATGAAGAGGAATATGGAAGTTCCTCTCGGTAAGTTGGAGAAGTTTACTAAAAACTAGGATTGCTTTACTTAGACCAGAAAAACTTCAATTATGCTATTTTTTACTTAGAGAATGCACTCAAGATCTATGTAAATCAAAGGGAATCGGACGATTACGAGCGCATAAAAGCAAAAATTGAGATTTTGTATGCCAAAGTAAAGGAACTGATGGAGAATGAAATGAATGAAAAGAGAAACAAGAAAATGAAGTAAGAGGAAGAAAACAGAAAGAAGGAAGATCAGCATTTGCAAAGAGAACAAAGTGCATTCAAAGCTGTAGAACTCTAAAAACTTTTCAAAGTAAATGACAGCTTGCTAAATAAGCTAAGTCCTGCTGAGCTTTTGCGCCTGTCTGAACTACAAATGTAGCTCTAGAAGTGCAGATCTGAATTCGCAATCGCACAGACTATTGGCAACTCTTAATTTTTCAAGAGACTATCAGACAATAGGAAAAAGTAACTTCGTTCATAAAATGAAAAGCTATTTGAATTAATAAGTATCTAGTTTAGAATAAAGCACAGTCAAGAATAAAGCTGATCTTTATCTCCTTTACATATATCGAACTGTAATCAATTATAGGGTTGAATAAAAGATCAACTTTTCTTCAGATTTTTTAAAGATTACTCATTGATTCCAAAGGTAAGATTTTGTCTTATTTATCAAGGAAGTTTTGGATTATAGACTCGACGATCTAATTCTGGATTTTCAGCTCTCCGAAAATGGCCTCATTATTTTCTATCTTTACTGCAATTTTGGCTAAAAATGGACGTAATTAGAGGTATTCTTCATGTGCTGCTGAGTTTTTTGCCGGCTAAATCATAAGTCTACATATTTCTTGCATAAGGTTAGTGCTTGAAGACATTAGTTTTCTCTAGTATTTGCTATTATCAAGCAAAATGGCTACTATTTCTAAAGCAATTTGCTTGACTGTTATACTTTAAAGTTCATTTCTCAGGAATTAAAGCAAAAAAGCATAAATTGCAAGCTATTTAAAAAGTTTATGCTCAGTCTATAAAGAAAGATACTCTCTAAGGTAGGTCAAACACAGCTACTTTTGTTACTGCTTTTGATAAAGCAATCTCATCACATCAACTTAAATCTTAAGCGTAATTTGCAAATTTGCTTTAAAATCATCGCACAATCTGTCAATAAAATATCGCAAAGGTAATAAGGGCTTATCTCCGTTTAAGTCAATTTGGCTGAAGACATTTTCAAGAAGTTATTTGACTTCCAGATTTTCTTGAAGGTAGTCATTTACTGGAAGATATTCTGCATTGCCTTAGCCTGTTATCAGTATTAACTATTGTAGAAAACTTTTGCATTTTCTCTAGATTCCACCTTCAAAGTTGTGAATTTTAAGGTAGCTGCTTTTTTTCATTACTTTTAGCTTTTAGCTAATGAAGTTTGCTTAGTGATTGCTTAGCCAAAGATTCTTTTACCATTACTTATTAATAAATCCCCAAGGTTAGGAGTAAAGAATTCTTAAAAGATAATCAATGAGATATGGAATAAAGGCGCAGAGAGGTGAATCGTATTCTTTGATTTATGGCATCAAATCCAACAGAATGTTGAGTATCTTTTAAAGCAAAATGTTGCGAATCGGGGAGGAATAGGCAAAAAGTATGGCAATATCAAAGAAGTTGCTTTGGAAAAGCAAAGTTATAATACTAAAGTTAGATGCTGATCTTATGACTTACTTATGGGCTAAAGTTTTTTCAGAAAAGGGTCCTAAGGGTTTAAATGGCCAAGGATATTGCTTTGGTATTACATATTTTTCCTGTATTTTGAATTGCAGTTTTAAATGATCTTTCTTCTCTTCCATTTTGGTTAAAACAACTCTCAAAGCTTCACAAATCTAATGCTCTTTTAGTTTTGCAAGCTAATTAAATAAAGGCTACAGATGCTACTAATAAAAAGATATGGTATTCTTATGACTATGAAGAGCTTGCAAGTATTCTTACAGATTCTAATCAGCTTGAAAGAGTGAGTTTTGAAGGATTTCTTAAATGGAAGGTCGATTTAAAGGATTTAGACTAAGACATTCCCAAATCACAGTGTTTAGTTCTTTGATCATTCTGAATTAATCTTTGTAGTAAGCTAGTTAGTTTTGATACAAAATCTGTAAATCATAAGTTAATCCACTGAGAGATTGCTCACGGAGAATCATTTCTCGCAAGAGAGGAAACTATCTTTTCGGACGAAGCTAGTGCTCAATAGAAAATAATCGGTTCAACTCCTTTTAGTTGAAGAAGGTATATGAAAACTAAATGGGAAGTTCCTACATATCCAGCACTTCTGCTAATCCGAAATCAATTCCTGCTAATGATAGATACTATTGTATTTGCTGAGCGAAAGAAGAGGGAGAGTGGCCATAGATAAATTCATACAATATGCATCCAAAGATCCAACTGTCGCATTTAGTTGTAATTTCGTTTTTGTGTAGCCGAAACAGTTATGGGCAGCAGTAGGAGCTCTCATAGTCAATTGAAGAAAACCCAACTTTAATCTTAATGTTGCCATCTTTATCAATGGGGCAAGGATACAAAGGCTTTTATATCTAACAATTTTTGTTTATTTAGCTCCATTTCAACTGAGGTAAGCTGAAACCTGCTGAGTGAACTTTCGCCATTTGCTAGAGTATCTTACGGCCAATCAAAGGAATATACTTCCAACTATAATTTAGACCTCCTTTTGGGAGACTTTCACGATTAGGTTACCATAGATAGAAATTTTTTGTCTTTATAAAGTAGATGTTTGGCTGGAGAAGATTGGTTATGGTCGCCATCGATTAAAACTCATATTTATAGTCAAAAGGAAAGGCTAAATACTTCTTGTTAATGAGAAGTAAGCCATTTTAGTCAACAGGTTCTTATTGGTCAACAATGAGGTTAGTGATTGGTTTTAGATTATAGCTGAATTCAATTTGTGAGACTTTGAGTTGTGCTTGAATTTGATGAGATTCAGGTAAAATCAATACAGGACTGAATTCAAGAAGAACTTTGTGAGAAAGCACATAAATCAAATACAACTGAGTAGCTAGTCTTTCAGTATTGAAGAAAAGCTAAAAATTGAAGTCTTTTGTGAAGCGAGTTAGCCCATTTTGGTGAACCTTTATCGGATTTTTGGACATAAAGAACTTGAAGTAATTAGAGATTTGTTTAAATTAAATTGTATTTGCTTCTTTTTTATGGACTTCTGACAAATCATCATTAAAATCTTGGCTTTTTTATAGCTCCAGCCATTAAAAGAACTAAGGATAGCTATTTACTAGCTAAGGAATTGATTTAATAAAGTAAGGCAGAAGGTTACGTTTACTTTAATACTTTTCGCTGAAAAAGTTATATAAATGGCTAATAGAGAAATTGCTTATTCCGTTTTGATTCAACCACTACTACAACCCATTCTCTATCTCATTAAATGAACTTATCCATTTTTTTACTTACTTTGAGTTGAGCTATAAAAAATTTCTTTTTTGCTTTTCTTACATAGTACAAATCTAGTTAACTTCCTAGAGTAAACGTTCTAATTGTTAGGTTATCAAAAGAATCTCTTTGTCAAATTTGAAGTTTAAAACTCTGGTCCAATACTCTTCCATAAAGGATTTTACTTCTTTTTATTCTAATTAACTGCTTAAACCTATTTCCTTCAAAAAGTTTATCCAATCATTGTAACTCACAAAGCCATAATTTTGTTTATAAAATTTGTTAAGTTCCTTCTCTAAAGAGACTCCTTTGAAGTTCAAGCTTTTGACTATATGCTCGGCTACTCGCATGCTTCCTTTCTCTAAAACTAAAATTGAAAGCTTTTAGTTTTAAATTTATGGAATCGCATTTTAAAACTGATTGAAGTTATTTGTACTCTGAACTCCTTCAAAATTTTCTGCATCATTATTGATGAATAATTTACTAACCTACAAATGTTCCCCATCAGCATAATTCTCAAAATATTTCTTGGCTAACCCTTTTGTTATCCATACTCCAGATTACCACAAAAGTCCAAAGAACTAATCCATAGTTAATCGTTCAGGATATGATTTCAGATTTTCTTTGAGACAGTTCAAATCAAGTGCTTGCGATAACTCCAATTTTAGATTTTAACTAGAGTTCTAAAAACGTACAAAAGACTAATTGATTGTTTTTTGTTCTTGAGTCAGGAAAGCATCCCTCAGGCGAGATTTTAAAGATTCAATGTCTATTGAGTTACTTCCTTAAATCAGGTTTGATTCAATCAGTGTTTTAGCCTACATTAGTGTGAATACTCCTAATTGTTCAATAAAATTCAGTAAATCAGTCTTGTTGCACAATTTCTAAAGGTTCCCAAGAGTACAATTATTCTAGATCAACGCCTACATAAGTCTACGATAGCGATCTCTCTCAGCATTGGGTAATGGAGCTGCGTTTTCAAACAGGTTGGAGAAAGATTAGTAAATCGGATAAAGAAACAGTTGTCCTCCTCCAGCTTAAAAGCTTCTTCTGATGTCTTGAATTTAATTTTACTTGAGAATACATCCAAATTATTTCAAAAGACTCACAAAAGCGTAATCAGCTATTGTGCTTTTGTTTGTATCACTGTCAAGTTCTTATCTTTTGGCTAGTTCGTGAATGAATTTCACTGATTGATCGATCAAAATTTTGCTCTTTTCCTTGAAAAGCATTGAGGTTTTTGTGTTCAAAATGAGTCTCATTTTGCTTCCAATGCAATTTTCTAATTACTGTATCAAATAATTTACAGCAATTGTTCCATCCCGATTTCGATCTAAATAATTTGTTAACTTTGTTGCAAGATCTGTTTACAACTTGACTCCAAGTTCAACCAAAGTTGCCAAAAATAGGTCATGTGAAAGGGTTCCGTTTGTGTTTCTGTCAAAAAAGTGGTAAATTTGTACAGATTTGTAAGATTTTTTGATGAAAAGTAAGTAGAGCTAGGTTAAAAAGAGCTTAACTTTATAGAAAACCCTAAGATCATCATTTGCTACAGTTAACTGCTACTAAACTGAAAGTCTAAGCATCCCTAGCTTTTATTCCCATCTTGTTCTATCCAAGGAAGAGCCTTTGCCTTCCTCTAAGAATTGAAAAAGGCTATTAATTTGTGATAAATCTACTTTAATCTAAAAAGATTGCAAGATGAGGATAAACTATTGCTTCGATATCTGCTCATATCTATTGTGCCTTGAAATATAGCTAAAGGCTTAGTCTATCTATACACCCAATTTAGTCAAATAGTTCAATACTTTCAGTCCTGTTTCTTTATCTTTTTTATCGACTCTTCTTTACACTTCCTGAATCTTTTTTATTAAGAATTAATCCATCTCTTTTTCAGTTATTTAAGGCTTT
>Ga0316217_10003100_pt1 | contig 19327 bp, 18 predicted proteins | sample 1anoAmetaG_FD_203633 | JGI IMG/M metagenome (GOLD analysis project Ga0316217, IMG submission 203633) | Freshwater microbial communities from Trout Bog Lake, Wisconsin, USA - 1anoA | ecosystem: Environmental > Aquatic > Freshwater > Lake > Hypolimnion/Profundal zone | place: USA: Wisconsin...
GGCGAACTTCAGACTCGCCACAGCAAGCCGCTTGGAGTTCCAGCCGCCTTTCTGTTCGAGCGCACTCATGTCCCGCGTCTGAAACACGCAACACAAAACTGCCTGTCATTCTGAGCGAACGGGGCCCCGAACGCCTCTCAGTTCGGGGGTGGTGAGTCGAAGAATCTGCGGGTGCCCTTCGGCGAACTTCAGACTCGCCACAGCAAGCCGCTTGGAGTTCCAGCCGCCTTTCAGATCGAGCGCTCGTTTTCTGGGTCCCAATTACGCAACACAATGCTGCCTGTCATTCTGAGCGAACGGGGCCCCGAACGTCTCTCAGTTCGGGGGTGGTGAGTCGAAGAATCTGCGGGTGTCCTTCGGTGAACTTTAGACTCGCCACAATAGGCCGCTTGCACAGTTTCCGCGGAGTCGATTTCGAGGCCTCCCACCCATTTCACATCATTTCCTCGAAAAGCCGTGAAATGGATGGGGTACAAAGCTTCCCAACACCATCAGGGAATATGCTCTACGCGCTGGCGCTGGCTCCGCGTTTTGGCTTGACCGCTTCCTTGGCTTCCGCCGGTCCGGCTGCGGGCACCTCGGGCACCTCGGCCTTCACCGCGCCGATATTCAGTTTCTTGCGCAACTCGGCGTCCATTCTGGCGAAAATATCCCGATTCTCCTTGAGGAAGCTGCGGGTGTTCTCGCGGCCCTGGCCGATGCGCTCGCCAGAGTAGCTGTACCATGCGCCCGACTTCTCGACGATGTTATTGGCCACCGCCTGGTCCAGCACGTCGCCTTCCTTGCTGATGCCCTCGCCGTAGAGAATGTCGAACTCCGCCTCGCGGAAGGGCGCGGCCACCTTGTTCTTCACGATCTTGACCTTGGTGCGGTTGCCGGTCACCGCGTCGCCCTCTTTGATCGCGGCGATGCGCCGAATGTCCACGCGCACCGAGGAGTAGAACTTCAGCGCCCGGCCGCCGGTGGTGGTCTCGGGATTGCCGAACATGACGCCGATCTTCTCGCGGATCTGATTAATGAAAATCAGCGAAGTACGCGACTTGGAGACCGTGCCCGTCAGCTTGCGCAGCGCCTGCGACATGAGCCGCGCCTGCAAGCCCACATGGGAGTCGCCCATCTCGCCGTCCAACTCGGCCTTGGGCACCAGCGCCGCCACCGAGTCCACCACCAGCACGTCGATCGCGCCGGAGCGGACCAGGGCTTCGGTGATCTCCAACGCCTGCTCGCCGCTGTCGGGCTGCGAAACCAGCAGGTTGTCGATGTCCACGCCCAGCTTGCGGGCATAGGCCGGATCGAGCGCATGTTCGGCATCCACAAAGGCCGCCAAACCGCCCGTCTTCTGAGCTTCGGCGATGATCTGCAAGCAGATGGTGGTCTTGCCCGAGGACTCCGGGCCGTAGACCTCGATCACCCGGCCGCGGGGAAAGCCGCCCACGCCGAGAGCCGCGTCAAAGCTGATGGAGCCGGTGGAGATCACGGCAATCGGCACCAGCGCCTCTTTGGAACCCAGCCGGACAATCGACCCCTTGCCAAACTGTTTTTCGATCTGCGCCAGGGCAAGTTCCACCGCTTTCGTGCGGTCGTCGGCAATAGCCATTGAATATCTCCTTGAGCACTCTGCGCCTTCTTCCCTTCCCGGATAAGGGGGGAGAAATGACAAGGGCATGGAATGCATTTCGATGGGATTCTAGCAGGGCTGGAGGGACAAATACAGGAAAAAATAGCGAAGAAACGGAGAAGTACAACAATTGTCCTAAAAACCGCTCAAATTCTCTGAAATCCAACCAATGATACCATTCTAGCCAGCAAGGAGCAGCAAAAATGCCAAGTCAACCGGCCAACGGGCAACAGTACGGCCCAGGGATCACGCGCATCGCCGTGACCGGCTTCAAGTCGCTGGCGAACAAGACCGACGTGGAGATTCGCCCCCTGACCGTCCTGGCCGGCGCCAACAGCTCGGGCAAGTCGAGCCTCATGCAGCCGCTCCTGCTCATGAAGCAGACGCTTGAGAGCGACGTCAATCTAGCTGGCCCGTTCCGGTTGTCAGGACCGTATACCAACTACACAGAATCGAAGCAGTTTCTCTCGTCTGTCGAACTGGTTGGCGATTCTTGTCAGCGTCTTGTCATTGATTTTGAAATTGGCGGGCAGGAGACGGCAGGATTTACGTTCGCGGTTGATCCAAATGGATTTTTTGCTATAGATGAGACCCGGGGATCGCGATTCGGAGTGAATGCGCCCCCGTCTTGGGCGATAAGGTATGACTCTTCCGCCGAAGAGATACGTGCGCTCGATTTTCCGTGGGATTTGAGGGGCAGCACAAAAGGGTTTTTCGTTTATGACGTTGAAAGATATCGGTTCTACTTACGCATTAAGGCCTCCAAGTCGTCAGACCCATCTGATTCTTGGTCGCAATCGTATGAGTTCTTTGAAACCATGCTCTTGAACAAAGAGATACGCAGGTTGATTTTCGTTCCAGGGCTTCGCGGCGACCAACTTCGCAATTGGTATTTGACAGATGTTCCCGCAACAAACATATTTGAAGGCCCTTTTGAGAAATATGTACCTAGTCTCATTGATTTCTGGCAGCAATCGAGCAGCAAAGAATCAATCAACAAACTGAATGCCGCACTGAGCCTTCTCGGATTGGCTTCAAGTGTAGGAACAAGCAGACTGAACGAGTCGCAGATCGAGATGAGGGTGCCGCGAACCTTCACTTCCGACGAAAATGATTACGTAAATGTTGCGGATGTCGGGCTTGCTGTTTCTACCGTACTTCCTGTATTGGTCGCTCTAATCCAAGCCGAAAAGGGTCAACTCGTTTACATCGAGCATCCGGAACTGAATCTGCATCCTCGCGCCGAATGGAAGCTGGCGCAATTGCTCGCGGAGGCCGCCAACCGCGGCGTGCGCCTGGTGATCGAGACGCACAGTTCACTCTTGCTGCGCGGAATTCTGACTGAAGTCGCCAAAGACACGATTTCCAACGACAAGGTGATTCTGCACTGGTTCGAACGCAACAAGGAGACCGGGCTTTCTACCGTTCATTCGAAGGAACCCGACTCGGCAGGGCGCGTAGGGGATTGGCCGGAGGACTTCGGCGATGTCGAGCTTGGCTCCGACAACGAATACCTCAATGCGGTTGAAAAGAAGCTGTTTGCGGGAGCAAGATGAGCCAGGGTCGCGGCAAGCAGATTGTGATTGACGCTTGCGTCGCGTCGAGTTGCAGCAGTGGGGAGATCTTTAATCCTCAGCCCGACCACGCTGGAACTCATTGCCGGAATTGTCTGATGGCCATTGCAGATGGCGAGCACATTGCCGTCTTCAACCAGAAGCTCATGAGAGAGTGGGACGACCACGCCAGCCGGTTTGCCAGGCACTGGCGGGCAGAGATGATGTTGACGGAAAAGGTTCTTCAGAATATCGAAGGAGAGAACTATTCAAATCTGCTCGAAAGAGCTTGCGCAGTGCTTACAACGGAAAAGGAATCGCTCGCCAAGGATTTTCATCTGGTTCAGTCCGCCTTGGCAGCCGGACAATTGATCGTCTCCGTCGAAAATCGGTTTCCACAAATCGTCTCTGTAGCCGTAAAAGCCGTCTTGGAACTTGCCCTGTTGTATTACGCCAACCCCGCAGTAGAGGGAGATGCCTGCATCCAGTGGATCAAGGATGGCGCGGAGAAGGATCCGTTACGTCGCATCGACGTTTGGGCAGAAAGCCATCGCGGCAAGAATTAGCCTTCCACCGCCCTCCGTCGGGCGAATGCGCCGCCGCACATCCTCAGACCGTATAAGCCCCAATCCGCGTTTCGCGGCTCGTCAATTCGTCGCAGGCCCGGTCGATCGTCTCGTACTCCGCGTCGTGGTCCTTGCGGAAGGCGCGGAAGGCGTCCTCGCTAGCCCAGCGATCGATGGTCAGGTAGTTGCCGGGAATGTAGGCGTCGCGCAACAATTCGGTTCCCAGGTAGTTGGGCGAGGTGCGGAAGAGTTGCGCCCATGCGCCCTCCGCGCCGTAGGCCGCCTCGAACCCGGCAACCTGCTCTTCTGCAATCTCGAACTGCCAGACAACCACGAACATGTGCGGCCCCAATCTTCTCTTTTTATGGTAGCGCAGCAGGCAACCAATCGCACCCCTCGGAGGCGAGAAGTTGGAAACACAACCCCGTCAAGCGGGGTACACGGCCTCGGCTCGCCCCAAGAGCCCCGTGCCCCATCCATTCCGCGCCTTTTCGAGGAAAAGATGCGGAATGGGTGGGAGAGCGACACCCTCAACCAGCCGCTTTCGCCGGGAAGCTCAAGCCTATGCCCGGTTGCCTGCAAATCCAACTCATCGGTCCTTGGCAACCTGCTTCATCTTGAGATACACCCCGTTCGTCCAGCCGAATCCAACAACATTCTCCTTGTAGCCGGCGCTGACCTGCACATCGGAGTTGCCGGAAACCACGTTGTACTTCTCGCGAATCGTGCCGTCCTTGGCAAAGCCCGCGTCCACCGTGGCGTCGAAGGCCCGTGCGATACGCGCCGCATCGGCGTGATCGCCCAGGGCCTCGAGCCCGGCGACGGCCATCCAGTTGGTCGGCGCCCAGCCGAAAGGCTCGTCCCATTGCAAGCCGCTGCGGGTGTTGCTCATGGACAACCCGCCGGGGCGCTCGAACAGGTTCAGCGTCTTCACCATCTGCGCGGCTTGCTCACGGCTGGCCACCCCGGCCCATAGCGGATAGAGCGAGGTGACATAGGCATAGCCCGACGCCTTGGCGTGGTTAAAGTCGAAATCCGCAAAGACGCCTTCCTTGGCGCGCCAAAGATAGCGCTGCATGGCGGCGTTGCGCGCCTTGGCGCGGCGATCCCAGCGAAAGGCGTCTTTCGGCTGGGCCAGCACGTGGGCCAAATGCGACAGGTCCCGCTCGTAGCGATAGAGCAGGCTATTCAAACACACCGGCGCGTAGTGGTGCGTCGCCCCGGAAAAAGCGCCGAAGCGAAAGCTGGGATCGAAGCCCGACTCGCGCATGGCGCGATCGCCGAGGTAGAAGTCCCGGCTGAGCCGGTAGCCAGCCGCCCAGGCACGCAGGCAGACCACACTGGCACGCACATCGCAACTGCTCTGCTTGAGCCGGGCTGCTTCGGTCGCATCGGGGTGTTCGGAGCCTTTCACCAGGAAGCCCTCGCCCTCCTTGGGATGCGCCGCCAGCCAGCGGATCACGTCGGGATAGTAGGTGCTGTCGTCGGCCATCTCCGGCACCGGGCCGTTTCCGTAGTCGAAGTAGCGCGTCAGTCCGGTGGTCCCGGCCTTGTGTTCCGGCCGCACCCAGGTCTCGTAGTCCTTCTCCGCCAGCGTGTAGGCGTGTTCCAGCCAGGCCCGGGCCTCGGTGCGGCCCGCCGGAGTCGCCGGAAAACTGGCCGGATTCTCCCACACCGCGCGAATCATCGAGGTGAGAAACGGAGGCTGCGAGCGGGTGAGGTAGTAACTCCGGTTGGCGTTGAGCACCGCGCCGTAGTGCTCCACCTCGAAGAGGAAGTTATCTACCATGCCCTTGGCCAGGGCCTCGCGGTGGTCGGCCTCCAAACCGAGAACGATGAAGTAACTGTCCCAGCCGTACATCTCGTTGAAGCGCCCGCCGGGAACCACGTAGGGATGGGGCAAATAGAGCAGCCCGGCCGCGGGCAGCTCCTCGGGACGCACATCGCCCAGCTTCGCGATGCGCCGCGGCAATGCGGCCACCTTGACATGGCACTTCTCCGCAGCTTCGGCGACTTCCCTGGGCGCGGCGTAACCGGCAGGCAGATACAGGACGGGCGCGGCGGATACCTTGATGTCCACCAGCGAATGGCAGTCGGTGGTCGAGCGGGTAAGGGTGTCCCAGGCGGCGTGGATATAGCTCAGCGTGGCCGCGGAATTGGGTTCGGGTTTAAGAGCAGCGCCGGCATCCGGCGACTGCGCTCCTGCGTTGGCGATTGCGGCGGCTGCAAGAAAGATCAAGCAAAACAACTTCATTCAAACTCCATCGAGAACTGTCCGGTTTTCTTGGAGTGTACAGGACCGGCAGGCGGCTTGGCGCGCTCGGGGAACAGTTGTCGCCGGAGCGGTGTCTACACAAGCACAGTGGTTCCGATCAGGATCGACGGAGTGCCTTGAACTCCGCTCCCCGCGCCGCAATCGCGCGCCGGGCGGCCTCGCTCCCTTGTGCGCGAAAAGGCTCTTCGCCTCCCTGCCGGCGCGGCTGAATTGCACTCTGGGGAGGCAGCCATGTTTGAAGACAGCACCTTCGAATCGACCGGCAGAATCCGCACCCGCAGCCGCAGTTGGATGATCGCTGCGTTCGCCTTCAACGGATCCATCCTGCTGGCATTGATCCTCGTTCCGCTCATCTATCCCGAGGCCTTGCCGCGCCAATGGACAACCTTCTTGATGGAACTGCCAGCGCCGCCAGTTCCCGAACCGCGCCCGCAACCGGCAGCCCACGCCGCCGCATTCCAATCCGAGATGAAGGAAGGCCAGATCTTCGCCCCGCCGCGCATTCCTTCCATCATCACCATCGTCGGCAAACCCGAGGCCCCGCCCTCCGGAGACGTTCCGGGCTTCGAGACGGCCTCCGCCATGCCCAACGCCATGGACGGCATCTTCCACAACAAGCCGGCGTCCGCCGTCCGCCCCGACTTGAAGGGACCGGTGCGCGTCCCCTCCAGCATTGTGGCCGGGCTGCTGATCCTGAAGACCATCCCCGCCTATCCGCCCATTGCCCGCACGATCCGCCTGGAAGGCACGGTGGTTCTGCAAGCCAGCATCTCCACAACAGGAACCATCGAGAACCTGCGTGTGGTCAGCGGCCCCGCGCCCTTGCAGCAGGCTGCGCTCGACGCCGTGAAGACCTGGCGCTACCGGCCCTACCTGCTCAACGGACAGCCGGTCGAGGTCGAGACGACCGTGAATGTGGTCTTCACGCTTGCCCGCTGAACCATGCCGGCGGGAGAAGAGGCCGCACGGGGCGGGCAGTCATTCCGCCCGCCCCGGTGGTGTAGACTTCACTCCGAAAGGAATCTCCCCCATGCCTGCATCCAAAGGTTACAGCGCGCTCACTGCGCAATCCCCGCTCGCTCCCTTCGACTTCTCCCGCCGCGAGCCCGGCCCTACTGAAATCGCCATCGAAATCCTCTACTGCGGCGTCTGCCACTCCGATCTGCACATGGCCCGCAACGAGTGGGGCAACTCCATCTATCCTCTGGTTCCCGGCCACGAGATCGTCGGCCGCGTCCTGGCCGCCGGCAGCGCCGTCGCCAAATTCAAAACGGGCGACATCGCCGGCGTCGGCGTCATCGTCGATTCCTGCCGCCAGTGCGCTCCCTGCCAGCGCGGCGACGAGCACTTCTGCGACCAGGGCGCCACGCTCACCTACGCCAACAAGGACCGCGTCGATGGCTCCATCACCATGGGCGGATACTCCAACAATTACGTCGTGGACGAGCGCTTTGCCCACACCGTGCCCGCGAATCTCGATCTCTCCGCCGTCGCGCCGCTGCTTTGCGCCGGCATTACCACCTATTCGCCCCTGCGCCACTGGAAGGTCGGCCCCGGTATGAAGGTAGGCATCGTCGGACTGGGCGGGCTGGGCCACATGGCGCTCAAGTTTGCCCACTCCTTCGGCGCGCATGTCGTGCAGTTCACCACCAACCTTCGCAAGCGCGAAGACGCCCTCAAACTCGGCGCAGACGAGGTCGTCCTCTCCACCGACGCCGACGCCATGAAGGCCCACTTCAAGTCCTTCGACTTCATTCTGGACGCCGCCTCCGCGCCCCACTCGCTCGACCCCTACACCGCGCTGCTCAAGCAGGACCGCACCATGTGCCTGGTCGGCCTGCCCGACAAGCCGCCCACCCTCAACGTAGGCAACCTGATCTTCAAGCGCGCCGCGCTCTCCGGCTCCATGATCGGCGGCATGCCCGAGACCCAGGAGATGCTCGACTACTGCGGCCAGCAAAACATCCTTCCCGAGGTTGAAGTGATCCCCATCCAGAAGATCAACGAGGCCTTCGAGCGGATGTTGAAGCAGGACGTGAAGTACCGCTTCGTCATCGACATGAGTTCGCTGAAATAGCAGCCGGCGCAACGAAACCCCGCACGGGGCGAGGTGTTCACGAGGAGCAAACCGCCCCGCCCGATCGCGCTTCAGCCGAGATGAACTGCCGCTGACCTGCTGACTTGCTCTGCCGCGCAAGCGGCGCTGACTTGCTGACTTGCTCTGCCGCGCAAGCGGCGCTGACTTGCTGATTTCATTCAACCGGGATTCTTCTTCATAAGGAGCCGCCCACCCCGCCCCGCCCCGCGCCGTCCCGCCCACCCCGCCCCTGCGCGCTGGGTTCAAAATGAACAAGCCAAGCTGCTATCCGCCCCGAAGGGGCGGCAAGAGAATAGCCCAGGGCAAGCGAAGCGCAGCCCTGGGAAAGGGACGAAATGAACTTCTGCGCCCCGTAGGGCCGCTGCGAAACCTAGAGACGTGATTTGCTCATAGGAGGCCGCCCGGCCCGCGCAAGCGGGTCGTGACTGGAACGAAACGGCCCGACCTGCCACAAAAGCACCGTGCCCCATCCATTTCACGTTCTTTGTGAAATGGGTGGGAAAGCAATGCACTCAATCGGGCCCGCACCCAAACAAGCTAGGATTGAGATCACAGACTGTGACCTCAATCCTAGCCGCAGCGACCGCCGCAGGATTAGCGAGATCATCAAGGCGATCCACTTACTCGCGATGCCGCCGGAAAAGCCCGCCCGGCGGATCGGCTTCCGCCCCGATGCGGTCTCCGAACCGAAGCTGCTGAAGGCCGGCAAAAGCGCAAGCGAAAACCGCAAGACAACGAAATGATCGTTTCGGAAGCCACTGGCGATGACGCTTTGCGTCGATTGGCCACGAAGTCGTCCGGGCTGGCAGAGCGCGGCGGGGGCAGTTGCATGACCGCCGGTAAGGCGACTTCCTGGTGCCGATTACTCACTCGAAGACCCATGTTGGGGATTCGGCATAAGTTAAGGCCGGGGATACGGTTGACGATCGCTTGCGTTCCGTTTAGGATCATCGGAAATTCAAATGGCAAGTAACATTGTTCGTAAGCTCGAAGAGTTTCTGGCCACCAAGCCCACTGAGCACGAGCTCAAGGCTTGGATGTCTACGCTGACGCCCAAAGAATACGTGGAATGCGCACTTCATTTGGTGCGGACTGGACCGACAACGTTCATTCAGGTGATTAGCCTAGAGCATGCGTTCAAGAACGCAGACCAACTCACGGACGAGGGCCTGTTCGCGCAGCTCGCGCTCGCACTCGATGATTCGACGGAAATTGTCAATGAGAAGGTATGCCCGGTAAATCCTGGGATCAACCCCGAACCTTCCAGCCGATTTGCCTCCTTATACAACGAGGCCGTCCGGAGAGGCTTTCAGAGGGATGACATTGGGTTTGGTATGCAACCATTCATGAGGAGTGGACTAAAACTCGACCCATTCATGGACCCCGAATGGAAGCGATTTGAGCAACTGGTTGCCAGGATCCACATCGCACTTTGTCGGGATGCGCAAGTGAATTGGTCTGAAAAGTTGATCGACTTAGCTGGGGTTGAGCGCCAGATCGATGTGACAATTCGGACCAGTACCGGCCCCCACAAGGTGCTTGGATTAGTTCAATGCAAGTTTGAAAAGATGCCGGTGAGCATCACCGAAGTGGATGCGTTCGTAAGCGTGAAGAAGGATCTGAATGCGGGAATCGCAATCATGGTATCGAGGAGCGGTTATCAATCTGGGGCTGAAGCCAAGGGCAAGCTGCATGACGTTCGTTTGTGGACGTTACAGGAAGCAGAGCTGGTCGCATGGCGAGATGAGATGCGCGTCTTTTGTCTTCGCTATCCAATGTTCAGCGAAATCAGGTTTTATCCACCTATTCCAGCCGGCTCCTTCTCCGAGAATGCCTTTGACATTGATTTTCGGTCTGTTTTGATCACCCAGGGTAATCAGAGGACGACACTTTTGGATGTCCTGAGCCAAATGATTCATAATGCTGCTGAACGTTGTTTGCCTGTACCATTCTGGATGGACGTTAACTTCCCTAATGGTGAACTTCTAATTGCAAGAAAGATTTTTCCTCTCGAAAGGGTGGAGATCAACTTTACTCGCGTGATGGAAATTGAACGACGCCAACAGATGAAAATACCAATTGGAAGTTCATATTCATTCAAATCAACTGCAGGCGATGATTTAGTCATTGCCGAGCGAGATCTGCCGCCATTGGACTCGCGTTCTAAGTAACAAGACTCAGGAACACAGCTGAGATGAGGGGCTGGGTGCCCACGGCGCCTCGCTGCTTTTGGGAACCTTGGACAGCACGATCCCTTCCCAGCCGCGAATCACCCCCGAAATACGCCGCAGGGACCGGTATCCTGATCGCACCCGGATACTCGCCCATTCGGAGATTACCCAGTCGTTGCGTAGAATTACTCCCCTTTGGCGCACAATCGTTCCAGGTCGCAGTGCAGGCAGAGACCAATCCGCCCAAGCATCCAGGGCGGCTTGGTTTCTACAAACGAGAAAAACCGCCGCTAACCCCTTTGCTGAGACGATTTTGCGGATAACTTCAATGATAAGAGGATTTTAGCGCGATACCCCTGCCGCATCCCATTGAAACCAGGGATTTTGTCCCCAAAATATGGGGGGGGGAGAGGCATCGCGGAGTGGGCACAGGCCCTAGATCTTTTGCAGGTTGGCGAACTTCTCGATCAGCTTCTTCATCCCGTGGCGGGTGAACATCACGGTGAGCTTGGCGTCTTCGCCGTCGCCCTCTCGCATCAGCACGGTGCCTTCGCCGTACTTGGCGTGGCGCACGCGCTGGCCCTTCTTGAGCGGCGCGGCGTGGGCGGGCGCGGGCACATCGGACACCGGGCGGGGCAGCGCGCCGGGCTTGAGCTGGCCCACCTTGCCGCCAAAGAACTTGGCGATGTTGTCGATGGACTGCTTTTCCGGATCTACCTTCTCTGCCACGCTCTCCCCCTTCGCGCTCACCGCCGGGCTGGCGGGAGGCGCCTTCGCCACCATCCACGAAGCCACAAACGGCTTCGACGGAGAGCTCTTCGCACCCTTGCCGCCGCCCGCGTAAATCTCCTGGCTCTCGTCTTCGTAGTTGTAGTGCTTGTCGGCAAACTCGCTTCCCGCGCCGGCCCGCCGTCCATAACTCTTGGGATAGCCGGGCGTCGCCCAGGAAGAAACCTGCTGCCGCCCGCTCAGATTCTCCACTAACTGGCTGGGAACCTCTTCCAGGAAGCGCGACGGCATGCTCACCTCGGGCGCGTCGTTGCCGTAGCGGCGGCGGTAGTGCGCGCGGGTCAGGATCAGCGTGTTCATGGCGCGCGTCATGCCCACGTAGCAGAGGCGCCGCTCCTCTTCCAGCTCCTCGGGATTGTTGAGCGTCCTCGAGTGCGGAAAAAGCCCTTCCTCCAGACCGGCGAGGAAGACCAGCGGAAACTCCAGCCCTTTGGCTGCGTGCAGGGTCATCAGGGTGACGCGCGCATCGGGGTCGAACTGATCGGTGTCCGAGGCCAGCGCGGCGTGGTCCAGGAACTCGGCCAGCGTTTCTCCGCGCACTTCGGCGTCGCGGGCGGCGTTGGCCAGTTCCTTCAGGTTCTCGATGCGGCTGAAGGCCTCCGGCGAGCCCTCGGTCTCCAGCACCTTGATGTAGCCCGTGCGGTCGATGAGGAACTTGATCAGCTCGGGCAGAGTAGCGGCGTCTCCGGGAGCGCGAAAGGGCTTCGCTTGGCCCTGCTCGTCCTCGGCAACCTCCTCCGCGTCCGACTCGAAATCGGACTCGGGCGGAGCCGGACTTGCCTTTTGTTTGGGCATCACCAGGAACGGGCGCTTCGGAGCTTGAGCGAACGGCGAAAAGCTGCTGGCGTCCAAGAGCGGAAGCTGATTTTCGTCCTCGCCGAAGTTGAAGCTGGTCGCCGATTCCGCGCTGGCCGAGTCGGGGCTTGCCGAGTCTGGGATTGCCTCGCCAAACTCGAAGCCGGTATCGGCGTCGTCCTCGGCGCCCGCAGCCACGTCGGCCGAGAGCTTGCCGGCGAAGTCGGGGTCCATCATCGCCTGGGCGTCCAAAATGAGCTGCCGGAACGACTCCAGCGCCATCAGCGCCCGAGTGGGAATCAGCCGGTTCTTGAGCGCTGCGGCCAGAGCATCCCAGGTGGACACGCCCGTCTCCAGCGCCAGCCGCTCCAGCGTTTCGAGCGTGGTCTTGCCGATGCCGCGCACCGGCGTATTGATCACCCGCTGCAAAGCCATCGAATCGTGCGGGTTGCGGATCAGCCTCAGGTAGCCCAGCAGGTCCTTGATCTCGGCGCGCTCGTAGAAGCTGAAGCCGCCCACCATGGTGTAGCGGATGTTGTAGCGGCGCAAGGATTCCTCGACCAGCCGCGACTGGGAGTTGGTGCGGTAGAGCACCGCGCAGTGCGCCTCTTGCCCCTCCGAGCCGGTCTCGCGCAGGTACTTCTGGATGCGATCGGCGATGAACAGCGCCTCGTTTTCGCCATCGGGCGCTTCATAATAGCCCACCAGCGAGCCGCCTTGCCGGTCGGTCCACAGCTTCTTGCCCTTGCGGCGCAGATTGTTGGCCACCACCGCTCCGGCAGCCTCCAGAATCACCTGCGTCGACCGGTAGTTCTGCTCCAACCGAACGATCTTGGCGTCGGGAAAGTCTTTCTCAAACTCCAAAATGTTGCGGATGTCGGCCCCGCGCCAGGAGTAGATGCTCTGGTCTTCGTCGCCCACCGCGCAGACGTTCTTGGCCTCGCCGGCCAGCAGCTTCATCAGCTCGTACTGCGGCCGGTTGGTGTCCTGGTACTCGTCCACCAGCAAGTAGCGGTAGCGGCGCTGGTAGCGCGCGCGGGTCTCGCCGGAGACCTTGAGCAGACGCACCGCCTCCAGCAGCAAGTCGTCGAAGTCTAGCGCGTTGTTCTTGCGCAGCTCGGCCTTGTAGCCCTGGTAGATGTGGGCGATGCGCTCGCTGTTGGGGTCCTTGGAGCTGAGGTAGTACTCCTGCGGATCGACCATGTGGTTCTTGGCCCAGGATATCTTGCCCAGCACGGTGCGCGGCGTGAGCTGCTTGGTGTCCAGGCCCATGCGCTTCATCGTCTGCTTGACGATGGCCTGCTGGTCGTTCTCGTCGTAGATGGCAAAGGAGCGGGTCAGCCCTTCGCCGCCCACCTTCAGCGCCTCGATGTCCCGGCGCAGCATCCGCACGCACATCGAGTGGAACGTGGAGATCAGCGGCTTGGCCAGCGATCCGTGCTCCAGCAGCCGCTCGACGCGCTCGCCCATCTCCTTGGCCGCCTTGTTGGTGAAGGTGACGGCCAGGATCGAGTCCGGCGCCACGCCTTTCTCGCGGATCAGCCAGGCGATGCGGCTGGTGATGACGCGGGTCTTGCCCGAGCCGGCGCCGGCCAGGATGAGCAGAGGGCCTTCGGTCGCCTCGACGGCAGCGCGCTGTTCCGGATTCAGTTTGGCAATGATCTGCTGCACGGGGCAAGTCCAGGTGGGAAGGTTCCTTAGACCAGTGTACCGTTTGGGGCGGTTGGCGACCGGTAATCGGATTGAAGGGTGGGAAACGGGAGTGGAAGCAAAACTAGGTAACATACAGATCGCACAAAATATACATAATAGACATTTTGACCGTTTCGAAGTATGATCGGGCTATGTCTACGATGTCCGCAACCTACGCCAAGCAGAACTTCGCTGCCATGATTGACGCTGCGCAGCGAGAGCCCGTGCGGATTCAGCGCCATGAACGCGATGTGGCCGTTCTAGTATCCGCTGAGGAATACGAGAGAATCCATCGGCTGCGGGTGCAGGAACTGCTTCGCCTGACCGAAGAGACCAGCCGATATGCCGAGTCTCAAGGTATGACAGAGGAACTGCTAGAGCAACTCCTGGCCGATGAGGGATGAGACAGCGGATCGTTGTCGATACAAATGTCTATGTGAGCCGCCTGCTTCGCGAGCAATCCATACCCGGCCAAGCAGTTGGGCGAGTATGGCGTGAGGCAATTGCGCTTGTCTCGCCCGCTACTTTGGATGAATTGCAGGCAGTGCTGATGCGCCGGAAATTTGCTCGATATATTCAGCCTGAAAGGGTCGAGCCGTTTCTTATGAAGGTGTGGGAACTCGCGCAGCATGTTCACAATCCTCCTCCTATCCGCGCCTGCCGCGACCCGCGCGACGACAAGTTCCTCGAAGTGGCCGTGCACGGACGGGCCGATGCCATCGTCACCGGCGACGCCGACCTGCTAGCGCTCCATCCTTTTCGCGGAATCGCCATCCTCACCCCTGCAGCATATCTGGAACAGAAATAGCCCGCGCCCCCGCCCGTTTATCCTGAAAACACCATGACCCCTTCCAATCGGCCAGCTCGCCGCGTGGCCGTGTACTGCGGCTCGGCCTTCGGCAATAATCCCGCATTTCTCGCCGAGGCCACGGCGCTGGGCCAGGCGATTGCGGCTTCCGGCCTGGGGCTGGTCTACGGCGGGGCGAATATCGGATTAATGGGCGCGGTGGCCGACGCCGCCCTGGCCGGCGGTGCGCCGGTCGTCGGCGTGCTGCCCCAGGTGCTGGCCGGGCGCGAGATCGCCCATGAGGGCCTGAGCACCTTCGAACTGGTGCCCACCATGCACGAGCGCAAGGCGCGCATGGCCGAGCTGGCCGACGCCTTCCTGGTCTTGCCGGGCGGCTACGGCACGCTCGAAGAGGTGCTCGAGGCGGTCACCTGGGCGCAACTCGGCATCCACGAAAAACCCTGTATCCTCATCAACACGGCCGGCTACTTCGACGGGTTGCTCGTCTTTCTCGATACAGCCGTCAATGCAGGGTTCATCCACGCCGAGAATCGTGCCCTGCTGCGCGTAGCCAGCGGCGCGGTCGAAGCAGTCGGAATGCTGGCTGACCTGAAGGCCGGGCTCGCCGTTTAGCGCATTTTCACAGAAGGTGTAAGGACGCTCCGTGCCCCATCCATTTCACGGCTTTTCGAGGAAAAGATGTGAAATGGGTGGGAAACCTCGAAATCGACCCGTCAGGAACGGTGAAAACGCCTTAGCGCAAACGCAATTTCGTTCGCCTTTCCCTGCTCCGCGATCGCTATGCTTCAAGCATCCAGGAGGTTCCAATGGCCCATCTTTCCGGCACTCCGGTCTGGTTTCGGCTCATGGCGTCGCTCTGCCTCGTCGCCGCCGCAACGCCTGCCTTTTCCCAGGCAACTGCCCCGCCCGCGGCAACCCGCCCGCAGCGGCCCGCGCCGCCCACGCGCGATCCCCACACGCCCGGCTATGTGGACGCCAAGGAGCTGCCCGACGGCGTCAATGCGCCCGCCGACTCCGACGGCAACTTCATCCTCGGCCCCACGCACAATCCCGCGCCCGAAATGACCGTGCAGCCGGGGGTGCCGCAAGGCGCCGTCTTCGAATTCACCATGCGCTCGGCCGACAGCAAGATCTATCCGGGCATCGCCCGCGAACCGGGCACCTTCGGCACGGCCGATCCCGCCGATCCGGCCAAGCTGATCGTAACCACCAGCCACCCCGCCGCCTACGAACGCCATGTCGCGGTGTATGTGCCTGCGCAGTATGTTCCCGGCACGGCGGCGCCCTTCCTCGTCGGCGCGGACGGACCCGACCGCGTGTTGTTCACAGCGCTCGACAGTCTCATCGCCCAGCACCGCGTGCCCGCGCTGGTCGCCATCTCCATCGGCAACGGATCGGGCGATGCGCAGGGCAGCGAGCGCGGCCTGGAATACGACACCCTGTCCGGCCTCTACGCCGAGTTTGTCGAAAAGGAGGTTCTGCCGCTGGTCGAGGCGCAGGCCCATGTCAAGCTCACCCGCGATCCCGAGGGCCGCGCAACCATGGGCGGAAGCTCCGGCGGCTCCTGCGCCTTCATCATGGCCTGGTTCCACCCCGAGCTCTACCACCGGGTTCTCACCTACTCGGGAACCTATGTCAACCAGCAGTGGCCCTCCAACCCGCAGTCTCCTCACGGCGCCTGGGAGTTTCACGAGCATTTGATTCCCAATTCCCCCGTCGAGCCGCTCCGCATCTGGATGGAGGTCGGCGACCGCGATCTGCTCAATCCCAATGTCATGGACGACCACATGCACGACTGGGTCGAAGCCAATGAGCGCATGGCCAGGGTGCTGGCCGCAAAGGGCTATCGCTATCAGTTTGTCTTCGCCCGCAACGCCGGACACACGGACCGCGCCGTGAAGGCGCAAACCCTGCCGGAGGCACTCGAGTACCTGTGGCAGGGCTACCCGCGCACCGGGGCTGTTCGATAACCAACCGGGCCACAGGTCAGCGGCTGCGTTTCTAGTTCGGCGCGCCGCTGGGCTCGTCGTCGTTGAAGGTGCACTCCGGGCACTGGCAGACGCGGCGCAGGTAGTCGAACGAGTAGATACCGCCGGAGTGCCCGTCCTGCCAATTGAATTGGATAGCGTAGCGGCCCACGGGGTGGGCGCTGGCCGGCTTGGCCGGCGGGGTGTACATGGGCAGCAGGGCGGCGGGCTTGGGCTTGGGCTGGCCCGGCTTGCGGCCTTCCTTGGCGCGCTCGTCCTGGCAGGTGGCGCAGGGGCAGGCCTCGCGCAACCAGGCAAAGCTCCAGGCGCTGCGGTGGCCATCGACCCAGTCGATCTCCATGCCCTTGCCCTCGGTGAGCAGCACGCGCACCTTTTCCGGGGTAATGGCGATGCGCGCAAGCGGGCGATCGGCCTCGGTTTCGCGGGCCTGCTGGTCTTTGCTGGTGATGCGGATGCCTTCGTGGCTCATGACTTCAGTTTACAGATTGCAGATGACAGATTACAGGGGACAGTCGAGCGGGGCCGGCGCTGGCTCATACCTCCCACCCCGCAGCGTTGGCTGTCATCTGCAATCTGTCACCTGTCACCTGCTTTTCCGTCGTACCGCACCTTGAGCGTCAGAATCGCGACCACCAGCGTCAGCGTGGCGGCGTTGGCCACGATCACCGGCGCGGAGCGGATCTCGATGCCGTAGGTGAGCCACAGCAGCACGCCCAATCCGAAGATGAGAAACATGCCCAGCGAAAGGTCGCCGGCGCTCTTGCTCCGCCAGATGCCGCGCAGTTGCGGAATCAGAGAAACACAGGTGCAAAAACCGGCTGTCGAGCCGATCGATTCGGTAATCCAGTGCGCGAGCATATTTTAGGGATTTCTCCAGAAGAACCAGGCGGCCATGGAAAAGCCGATCAAGACCACCAGTCCGCGCAGCACCGGCTGCGGCACCCGCTTGGCGAGCCGCGCCGACGAATAGCCGCCGATCGCCGAGACCACCATGGCCAGCAGACAGAAGGGCCAAACCACCTTGCCGCTCACGGCGAAGACCACCACCGCGATGCCGTTGGCCAGAGTCGTGGTGGACACCTTGAGGGCGTTGATCTCGTGCAGATCCTGATAGCCGAAGAGTGAGAGTACGGTGATGAGCAAAAAGCCCGACCCGGCCCCGAAGTAGCCGATGTAGAACGAAACAAAGGTGGTGGCGAAAAAGATGGCAAGACGCCGCGGCGCATGCTTTGCGCCGGAACCCTTGCGGCGCAAAAGCCAGCGCGAAACCGGACCGCTGGCGGCAAAAATCGAGGCGGCGGTGAGCAGCAGCCAGGGCACCAGATGCAGGAAGGTCAACTGCGGCGTCTCGATCAGAACCACCGCCCCGACCGTGCCCCCCAGCAGACCCGCCAACCCCATGGGCAGCACCATGCGGATGTTCTTGCGGAAGTCGTCGCGGTACGCGGCGATGGAGGTGAGTTGTCCCGGCCAGAGCGCCACCGTATTCGAGGCGTTGGCCTGAATCGGCAGAATCCCCATCCCCATCATCGCCGGGAAGGACAGGAACGACCCACCGCCTGCCACCGCGTTCAGCGTCCCGGCCAGAAACGAAGCCACGATCAGCCAAAGCCAATGCCAATCGATGGGAACGTGAAGCGCCAAGAGGGAGGTCATGTACGCTTCATTGTAGAAGACGCCGAAGACCGCTCGGGACAGGCAACACGATCCGCCTTTGGCCCCCAGCGCCCAGCGTCCGCCGGCAATCCGCTCTGCCTCACCATGGAGGACCTCGATGAAGATCTCTTGCTCCCTGCTTTTTTTGCTCGCCCTGTTGCTTGCTCCCTTTTCCTTCGCCCAGAGCCCCGCCAAACCCGACCCCTGGGCCGGCTTGCGCTTCCTCGCCGGTTCCTGGGAGGCCCGAACCGCAGGCGGAACGGCAGGCGCAGAGGCCATTGGCGTCTATTCCTTTGAATGGGAGCTCGCCGGCCACCTGCTGGCGCGGCACTCCACCGGCAGCGCCTGCAAAGGTCCGCAGGACTTCGATTGCCTCCATCGCGATCTGCTCTACATCTACCCCGAAGGGCCCGCCGGAGCGCTCCAAGCCATCTATTTCGACAACGAAGGCCACGTCATCCACTACTCGGTCAGCGCCCCCCAGCCTGGAACCGCCATCTTTCTCTCCGATCCGGCGCAACCTGGACCCCAATTCCGACTCAGATACCAACTAGCCGAGGGTACGATGACCGGCCAATTCGCGCTACGGATGCCCGGCCAGACGGATTTCCACAGCTACCTGGAGTGGAGCGGAAGGCAAAAATGACCGGACCTGGCCACTTCCGCGCTTGCACAAGGCCGTTGCCCACAATCAATCTCCTTACAAATCAACATTTTGCAAGATGATCAAAAATAGTGAGTACAACACACTCACATTTCGTGATCGTTGTGTGCTATATTCTTATCAGATTGATTGAGCGGCCTCGACTCAAGTCCAGGCCCCGTCATCCGAATCTCAGGAGGTAAACACCATGGCAATCACTCGTTGGGACCCGTTCCGGGAAGTTGTGGCTTTGCAGAACCGCATGAACTCGCTCTTCCGCGATATGAACGAGGCGGAGAACCCGCTGACCACGGCCAGCTTTGTGCCGGCCGTCGATATCTACGAGGACGCGCAGAAGGTCACCCTCAAGCTGGAGGTTCCGGGCATCGACCAGAAGGACCTGGACATCCGCGTCGAGAACAACACCCTCACCGTCAAGGGCGAGCGCAAATTCGAGAAGGAGGAGAAGGAAGAGAACTTCCATCGCATCGAGCGCCGCTACGGCAGCTTCTATCGCGCCTTCACTCTGCCCTCGACCGTGAATACCGAGGACGTGCACGCCAGCTACAATGCCGGTGTGCTCAAACTGGAGCTGGCCAAGAAGCCCGAAGCCCAGCCCAAGCAGATCAAGATCAACGTGGAAGATCGGGAACACGAGCTGGTCGGCGCGAGGTG
>Ga0316217_10003101_pt1 | contig 19325 bp, 17 predicted proteins | sample 1anoAmetaG_FD_203633 | JGI IMG/M metagenome (GOLD analysis project Ga0316217, IMG submission 203633) | Freshwater microbial communities from Trout Bog Lake, Wisconsin, USA - 1anoA | ecosystem: Environmental > Aquatic > Freshwater > Lake > Hypolimnion/Profundal zone | place: USA: Wisconsin...
AACCGTGCTTGCGCACGATCACCCCCTCGCCGGCCAGGGCGTCGATGGCCTTGCGGGCGGTGACCCGGGAGACGCCGATCAGTTCGGACAGGCTGCGCTCGGAGGGCAGGGCGTCGTCGGCCTGGAACACGCCCCGCCGGATGGCCCGCAGCAGGCTCTTGCGGACCTGGAGGTAGAGCGGGGTCTGGTCCTCGGGGTCGATCCTCAGGGCCTCGGCCAGCTGGGTGGTGCTGTCCCTGGCGCTATCGTCTCTGGGGGTCATGGGCGTTCCCTGCCGCTCTGGAATCGATCAATACCATTGTGAGCCACCCCTTCCATGGGTTCAGTCGATGCGCGCCCCGCTCGGGGTGTCGAACAGGTGCACCCGGGCTTCGGGGAACGCCAGGCGCACGGCCTGGCCGGGCGCCACGTCGAGCCGGTGGTGCACCGCCACGCAGAACGGGGCGCCGCCGGCCTGACTGTAGAAGTGGGTCTCGGCGCCGGTGGGCTCCACCACGTCCACGGCCAGGGCCACCGGGCCGTCGCCGGCGAGCTCCACGTGCTCGGGGCGGATCCCCAGGGTGACGGCGCGGCCCGGTTCCAGGTCCCGGGCGGGCAGGGGGAACCGCTCGCCGTTGGCGGCGGCCAGCACGGAGCCCTGTTCGCCTGCGGCGACAATGCCCTGAATGAAGTTCATGGCCGGGGAGCCGATGAAGCCGGCCACGAACAGGTTGGCCGGGCGGTCGTACAGCTCCAGGGGCCGGCCCACCTGCTCGATGCTGCCGTTGTTCATCACCACGATCCGGTCGGCCAGGGTCATGGCCTCGATCTGGTCGTGGGTCACGTAGATCACGGTGTTGCCCAGGCGCTGGTGCAGGGCCTTGATCTCGGTGCGCATCTGCACCCGCAGCTTGGCGTCCAGGTTGGACAGCGGCTCGTCGAACAGGAACAGCTCCGGCTCGCGCACCACCGCCCGGCCCATGGCCACCCGCTGGCGCTGGCCGCCGGACAGCGCCCGGGGCAGGCGGTCCAGGTACGGGGTCAGGTTCAGCATCTCGGCCACCGCCAGGATCCGCGGCCTGAACGCCGGTTCGGGCTCCTTGCGCAGCCGGGGGCCGAAGGCGATGTTCTCGTACACCGACAGGTGCGGGTAGAGCGCGTAGCTCTGGAACACCATGGCGACGTTGCGCTTCTGGGGCGGCAGGCGGTTGGCCAGCTGGCCGCCGATGCGCAGTTCGCCCTCGGTGATGTCCTCCAGCCCGGCCACCATGCGCATGAGCGTGGTCTTGCCGCAGCCGCTGGGGCCCACCAGCACCACGAACTCGCCGTCGGCGATCTCCAGGTCGACGCCGTTCACCACCGGCACGTCGCCGAACCGCTTGACGATGCCCCGCAACTGCACTGCGGCCATGATTCTCCCCTGTGCTTGAAGATTCCTTGGATTACGCGTTGACACCGTGATGACGCTAGAATAGCTTATTATCCATTCCCCAACCACTACCAAACCAATTCAAAACCACTCGAAACCGATCAGGAGGATGCCATGCTGGTGGGCCTTTCCCAACGTTTGACGAAAGTGGCTGTGGCGCTTACGGCGGCCGGCCTGGCGGGGTTCGTTGCCCCGGCGCTCCAGGCGGACACGGTGCGGGTGACCGTGGCCTACTACAGCGACCAGACCGAGCCGTACTTCAAGCAGATGGCCGAGGCCTTCGAGAAGGCCAATCCCGGCAACGACATCAAGATCGAGATGGTGAACTGGGACACCCTGCAGCAGAAGCTGCAGACCGACATCGCCGGCGGCAGCAACGCCGACCTGGCGATCATCGGCACCCGCTGGCTGCTGGACTTCGTCAAGGACGACATGGCCGAGCCTCTGGACAGCTACATGAACCCGGCCTTCAAGGGCCGCTTCATCGGCGCCTTCCTGGCCCCCGGCCAGATCGGCGGCAAGACTTATGGCCTGCCCATCGCCGCCTCGGCCCGGGCGCTCTACTACAACAAGGAGACCCTGACCAAGGCCGGCTTCCCCAACGGCCCCAAGACCTGGGATGACGTGGTGGCGGCGTCGAAGAAGATCAAGGCCGGCGGCGGCTACGGCTTCGGCCTGCAGGGCAAGGAGATCGAGACCGACGTCTACTGGTACTACAGCCTCTGGACCAACGGCGGCGACGTGGTGGGCAAGGACGGCAAGGCCGCCTTCGCCTCTCCGGCCGGCATCAAGGCCGCCACCCTCTACAAGTCGATGATCGACCAGGGCCTGACCCAGCCGGGCGTCACCAACTACAGCCGCGAGGACGTGCAGAACCTGTTCAAGCAGGGCCGGGTCAGCATGGTGATCTCGGCGCCGTTCCTGGCCAAGCAGATCAAGAAGGAAGCCCCCGCCCTCAAGTACGGCATCGCCCCGGTGCCCATGGGCTCCACCAACGCCACCTACGCCGTGACCGACTCCATGGTGATGTTCAAGAACTCCAAGGTGAAGACCACCGCGTGGAAGTTCCTGGACTTCCTGTTCACCAAGGCCCCCCGGGTCGCCTTCACCAGCGGCGAGGGCTTCCTGCCCACCACCAAGGAAGAGGCCACCGCCCCGCAGTTCGCCGACGCCGACACCAAGGCCTTCGTGGCCCTGCTGCCCAGCGCCCGCTTCGCCCCGACCATCACCGGCTGGGAAGACACCGCCAAGGCGGTGAGCGACGCGATGCAGTCGGTCTACCTGGGCAAGGCCAAGCCGGCCGACGCCCTGAAGACCGCCGCCCTGGAAGCTGACAAGGCATTGGGCAAATAGACCTGATGCCGCGGAACTCGGGCCGGACCCTGACCCCCTGGCTCCTGATCGTGCCCAGCCTCGCCCTGGCGCTGTTCGTGATCGGGTACCCGCTGTACAACATCGTGTTCCAGTCGGTGCACGAGGTGTCGAGGTTCGGCCTGATCCGCGATTTCTGCGGGCTGGACAACTTCCGCAAGCTGTTCGCCGATCCGGTGTTCATCGCTTCGCTCTGGCGCACCGTGTGGTGGACCCTGGGCGTGGTCGGCGGCACCGTGCTGGTGGCGGTGCCGGTGGCGCTGATCCTGAACCAGGACTTCTACGGCCGGGGCGTGGCCCGGGTGATCGTGATGCTGCCCTGGTCGGTGTCGCTGACCATGACCGCCATCGTCTGGCGCTGGGCCTTCAACGACGAGTACGGGATGGTCAACGTGACCCTCCAGCGGCTGGGCGTGATCGCCGCCCCGGTGCACTGGCTGGCCACCTCGACCCTGGCCTTTCCGGTGGAGATCCTGGTGGGCGTCCTGGTGTCGGTGCCGTTCACCGTGACCATCTTCCTGGGCGGCCTGTCCTCGGTGCCGGTGGACATCTACGAGGCCGCCCGGATCGACGGCGCCACGGGCTGGCAGCAGTTCCGCAAGCTGACCCTGCCGCTGCTGCGCCCGTTCATCAACATGGCCATCGTCCTGAACGTGATCTACGTGTTCAATTCCTTCCCGATCATCTGGGTGATGACCCAGGGCGGGCCCAGCAACGGCACCCACATCCTGGTGACCTACCTGTACGAGCGCGGCTTCCGCCTGGGCAAGCCGGGCGAGGCGGCCGCCGTGTCGCTGGTCATGCTCCTGCTGCTGTTCGCCGCGACGGCGGTGTACCTGAAGATCCAGCCGCGGGAAAAGGGGGAGGCATGATGGCCGTCGACCGCAGGAAGCTGCGCCGCAGCCTCGTCTGCTGGCTGGCGCTGGCGCCGCTGGTGGTGATCGTGCTGTTCCCGTTCGCGGTGATGTTCCTCACCGCGGTGAAGCCGGCCGAGGAAGTGTTCGTCTACCCCGCCCGCTGGCTGCCGAGCCACTACCGCTGGGCCAACTTCAGCGACATGTGGGTGGCGACCAAGTTCGGCGTGGCGCTGCGCAACAGCCTGATCGTCAGCTTCGGCTCCATGGCGCTGGCCATCGCGGTGAGCATCCCCGCCGCCTACGCCCTGGCCCGGTTCCCGTTCAGGGGCAAGGGCGGCTACCGGCAGTTCCTGCTGGTGACCCAGATGCTCTCGCCGATCCTCCTGGTGATCGGCCTGTTCCGGCTGGCGGCGATGATCCACTGGCAGGGCGGCAACATGGTGGACAAGCACATCAGCGTCATCGTCGCCTACGCCGCGTTCAACATCGCCTTCGCGGTGTGGATGATGTCCTCGTACTTCGCCACCATCCCCCGGGACCTGGAGGAGTCGGCCTGGCTGGAGGGCTGCGGCCGGGTCCGCGCGGTCTTCAAGGTGTTCCTGCCGCTGGCGGTGCCGGCCATGGCGGTGACCGCCATCTTCACCTTCATCAACGGCTGGAACGAGTTCGCGGTGGTCTACACGCTGATCCGGTCCGACGCCAACAAGACCCTCACCGTGCAGATCACCGACCTGGTGGCGGGACGCTACACGGTGGAGTGGCACCAGGTGATGGCCGCCACCCTGCTGGCGACCCTGCCGGTGTCGGTGCTGTTCGCCTGGCTGCAACGCTATCTGGTGAAGGGGCTGGCGCTGGGGGCGGTCAAGTAGCGGACTGGCCCGGGGCGGCTATACTCCCCGTGGAGTCGAATTCGTCATGTACGTTGCCAATCCGATCTACGACGTCGTGTTCAAGTACCTTCTCGACGACGAGAAGGTGGCCCGGATCATGCTCTCCGCCCTGCTGGGCAAGGAAGTGCTGGAACTGCAGTTCCGCGCCAACGAGGTCCGGCCGAGGCCCCGGAAAGAGGACCGGCTGCCGGTGGGGCCCGAGATCCTGGTGCTGCGCCTGGACTTCACCGCCACCGTGCGCCTGGAGGATGGGAGCCGCAAGCTGGTCCTGATCGAGATCCAGAAGGCCCACAATGCGGCGGACGTCATGCGCTTCCGGCGCTACCTGGGGTCCCAGTGCGCCGCCGGCGAGAATGTCTACCTGGACCAGGACGGCGCCAGCCAGGCGCTGCCGATCGTGACCATCTACTTCCTCGGCGAAGGCCTGGAGTGCATCGACGCCCCGGTGGTGCGGATCAACCGCCACTATATTGACGCCGCCACCGGCGAGCGGGTCGCCATCCCCGATCCCTTCGTGGAGGCCCTCACCCACGACTGCATCGTGGTCCAGATCAACCGGCTCAAGAACCGCCGGCGCACCGACCTGGAGCAGCTGCTGGCCGTGTTCGACCAGGGCCAGACCGCCCGTTCCGATCCGCACATCCTGGACATCCTGGAAGAGAACTTCCCCGAGCGCTACCGGGAAGTGCTGCGCCGGCTGCTCCGGGCCAATGCGGAACAGGGGATCCGGGACGGCATGGACGTGGAGGACGACACCCTCGCCACCCTCCAGGACAACGCCCGCAAGGAGGATGCCTTGCGCAAGGTCGTCGAGGATCAGGCCAGGACGATCGATGAGAAGGACAAGGTCCTGAAGGAGCGGGACAAGGCCCTGCAGGAACAGGACAAGGCCCTGAAGGAGCAGGGCAAGGCCCTGGCCGAGCAGGCCCTGCTCATCGCGGAACTGAAACGGCACCTGGAGCGGTAGTCCGGGGTCCGGCTCAGCCCAGGCTGCGGACGAAGGCGCTCATCCGCTCCTCGCAGTCCTCCAGCGACCGCAGCAGCGCCAGCTGGTTGCGGCAGCGGTCCAGGTTGTGGCCCTCCCGGTGGATCCGGTAGTAGGGATCCCCCTCCAGGTGGTCGGTGAGGAAGCGCACGGCGTTCTCGTAGGTGAGCAGCTTGCCGGCCAGCACCAGCCGCTCCTTCTCCGCCGGCAGCAGGGCGTCCCCGGCGCCCTCCAGGTAGCCCCGGGCCAGGGCCTGGAACATCGGCTCCTGCACCTGGACCAGGGCCAGGTCCCGCTCGTCCTCGGCGGCGGGGTTGGTGGCGGTGCGCACCAGGTCGCCGAAGTCGTAGAGGCTCAGGCCGGGCATGACCGTGTCCAGGTCCAGCACGCAGATGCCCTCCCCGGTGCGGTCGTCCAGCAGGACGTTGTTGAGCTTGGTGTCGTTGTGGGTGATCCGCTCGGGGATCTCGCCGCTGGCCTGCAGCGCCAGCAGGCTGTCCGCCAGGGCTTCCCGGCCCAGGGTGTCCAGGATCTCCGCCCGCACCGCCCCGGCGCGCTCGCAGGGGTCCTCGGCCACGGCCCGCTTCAGGGTCTCCACCCGGCTGCGGGTGTGGTGGAAGCGCGGGATGGTCTCGAACAGGCGCGGCCCGGCGTAGTCGGCCAGGTGGCGCTGGAAGGCGCCGAAGGCCCTGGCGGCCTCCCAGGCCTGGGCCGGGCTCTGGACGATCTCGTAGCTGGAGGCGCCCTCCACGAACAGGTAGCAGCGCCAGACCTGGCCGGCGCCGTCCACGTGGCAGGACGCGCCTTCGCGGGTCTCCACCAGGGTCAGCACCCGGCGCAGCGGGTCCTGGGCGCCCTCGGCCTCGAGCCGGGCGCGGATGTGCCGGGTCACGTTGGCCACGTTGGCCATGAGCTGGTGCGGCTCCCGGAAGATCATGGTGTTGATGCGCTGGAGGATGTAGCGCGTCCGGGCCCCGCCCTGGTCGAAGCCGGCGGCGAAGGTGTCGTTGATGTGGCCGTTGCCGTAGCTCTTGGCGCCCAGGAAGGCCCCGGGGATCTCGAACTGGCCTGCGGTGGCCCTCAGGGCGGCGAGGGTCGGCTTGGAATGCATGCTCAGCTCCAGAGGGTGGGCGGGTATTCGCCGGCCCGGATCAGGTCCTGGAGGCGGGCCACGACCGCGTCCTTGTCCTGGCGGTAGGTCACCCCGAACCAGCGGTCGCCGGTCTCCAGGACGCGCACCGAGGCGCGGCCCTCCCGGATCAGGGCGTCCACCGCGGCGGGAATGAAGAACTCGGATGCGGGATCCTGGCCCGAGACCGCCAGGAACCGGGCGAACGCCTCCTGGAACTGGGCGAAGACGCCCGGGCGGAAGCCCCAGATGTTCATGGAGACCGGCTCCCGTCCGGTGTAGCGGCGGTAGCCGTCCGATTCCCGTTCCCGGCAGCCGTCCCCGTCCCGCTCCAGGCCGCGGTGTTCGGCCACCGAGCTGAGCAGCCCGTCCGGATCCACCTGGCAGATCCCCCGGGCCACCGGGCCATGCTCCGAAAGGGTGTTGGCCATCTGGAAGGCGACCATGGCGTAGGCGTGCCCGGAGTGCGGCCGGGACAGGAACCCGTACAGCAGCTCGAAGGCCCGGCGGCCGTAGAAGTCGTCGGCGTTGATGGCCATGAAGGGGGCCCGCATCGCCGCTCCCGCCGCCAGGATGGCGTGGGCGGTGCCCCAGGGCCGGGTCCGGTCCGGGGGCAGGATCCAGCCCTCCGGCAGCTGGTCCAGTTCCTGGAAGGCGTAGTCCACCTCGAGCCACCGGCTGAACCTGTCGCCGATCTGCCGGCGGAACTCGGCTTCCAGCGCCCGGCGGATCACGAACACCACCCGCTCCACCCCGGCCCGCCGGGCGTCGTACAGGGCGTAGTCCATGAGCCTGGAACCGTCCGGACCCACCGGCTCCAGCTGCTTCAGGCCGCCGAAGCGGGAGCCCAGGCCCGCGGCCATGACCAGCAGTTCCGGTTTCATGCCGGCTCCCTGAACCAGTTCCAGGTGGCCTGCAGCCCGTCGGCGAGCCCGGTGCGGGGCGTCCAGCCCAGTTCCCGGGCCGCCTTGGCCGGGTCCAGCACCGAGCGGCGCTGCTCGCCGGGAATGCCCGGCCCGTGCTCGATGCCGGCGGGGTCCAGGCCGGCGGCGGCGCACAGCCGCCGGGCCAGGTCCAGCACCGGGGTCTCCAGCCCGGTGCCGAGGTTGTAGACCCCGGTGGCGCGCCGGCCCAGCACCAGGCTGGCCGCTTCGGCCAGGTCCGGGGCGTAGACGAAATCCCGGGTCTGCAGCCCGTCGCCGTTGATCCGCGGCGCCAGGCCCCGGCGCAGCCGCTTGGCGAAGACCGCCACCACGCCGGCCTCGCCGGCGGCCCCCTGGCGGGGCCCGTAGACATTGGCGAAGCGCAGGGAGGCGCTCTCCAGTCCGCGCTGGACTTCATAGGCGCGGAGGTACTTGTCCACCGCCAGCTTGGCCACGCCGTAAGGGTTCAGGGGGGTCTCCGGATGGGACTCGGCCTGGGGGCCGGCGGCCTCGCCGTAGATGGCGCCGCCGCTGGAGGCGAAGCCGAAGAACTGCATGCCGGCGGCCAGGCCCGCCTCGATCAGGCGCAGGGTGGCCAGGATGTTCTCGCTGGCGTCCCGCACCGGATCGGCGCAGCTCACCCGCACATCGATCTGGGCCGCCAGGTGGAACACCGCCTCCGGCCGGATGGCCGCCACTTCCCCGGCCAGCCGCGGGTCCTTCAGGTCCAGCTGCAGGAAGCGGGCGCCGGGGTTCAGGTTGGCCCGGGAGCCGCTGCTGAGGTTGTCCAGCACCCACACTTCGTGCCCCTCGGACACGAAACGGTCCACCACGTGGCTGCCGATGAAGCCGGCGCCTCCCGTCACGAGTATGTGCATGGAACCCCTGGAATAACCGTCCGGACTGAAACAGTTAAATCAGTATACAGAGCTCATCTGGTGCTGGTCACCTTGTTCAGGTAGGGAGGCTGGTCCGGATCCCGGTGCCGGGCCCGGGCGACCTGCTCGGCCAGCAGGTGGAAACTCTGGATGGCGGCGATGGGATCCAGGTGCTCGCATCCGGTGGTGGCCAGGGTGAGGTCCCGCCCGGGGACATCGGGCGGGGCCGCCAGGATCACGTGGGCGCCGCGCAGCCGCATCTCGGCGGCCAGGGCCAGCACTTCCGCCTGGGCCGGTCCGCGCAGGGCGAAGGCGAACAGGGTGTAGCCCTCGGCGATCAGGGCCTGGGGCCCGTGCCTGACTTCCGCGGCGCTGAAGGCCTCGGCCTGGATGCCGCAGGTCTCCTTGAGCTTGAGCGCCGCCTCCTTGGCGATGGAGAGGCCCATGCCCCGGGCGATCACCATGAGCCGCTCGGAGCCGGCCAGGATGGGCACAGCCGCTGACCAGTCCAGGGCGCAGGCGGCATCCAGGGCGGCCGGCAGGCCCTCCAGGCCCCGCGCCAGATCGGCGGACGGATACCAGGCGGCGGTCAGCCGGGCGCCGGCCACCAGGCTGCAGATGAAACTCTTGGTGGCGGCGACGCTGCGCTCGCTGCCCGCGTGCAGCGGCAGCTGCCACTCCGCCGCCTCGGCCAGGGGCGAGGCCCCGTCGTTGAGCATGGCGGCGGTGACCGCTCCGCCCTGGCGCAGCGCGCGGATCGGCTCCACCACATCGGGGCTGCGCCCCGACTGGGAGATGGCGATGGCCAGCAGCCGCTCGGCCATGATCGGCGCGCGGTACAGGGTCACCAGCGACATGGGGATCGAGGTGACCAGGCGGCCCGAGCGGACCGTGAGCAGGTAGGCGAAATAGGCCGCGGCGTGGTCCGAACTGCCGCGGGCCACGGTGACGATGCCCTCCGGCGGCACCGCCCGCAGCAGGGCGCCCAGCGCCAGGTAGCGGTCCTGGTCGGCCGCCAGCAGGGCCGCGGCCGCGGCCGGGGCCGAGCGGGCCTCCTCAAGCATCAACGAGCTGACGGGACTCAATGGCTTCTCCTTCCACGAAGACCTGCTGCACCTGCAGGGCCGGCGACAGGACCGCCAGGTCGGCCCAGGCGCCCGGGACGATCCGGCCGCGGTCCGCAAGCCGGATGCACTCGGCGGGGTAGGTGGACACCCGCCGGGAGGCGTCCTCCAGGGTCAGGCCGATGGCCACCAGGTTGCGCAGCGCCTCGTCCATGGTGAGCGTGCTGCCGGCAAGGGTGCCGTCGGCCAGGCGGATGCCGTTGCCGCACTTGGTGACGGGCTGGCTGCCGAGGTGGTACTCGCCGTCGGCCATGCCGGCGCCGGCGGTGGCGTCGGTCACGCAGTAGAGCCTGGGGATGGCCCGCAGGGCCAGCAGGATGGCCCCCGGATGCACGTGCAGCAGGTCCGGGATGAACTCCGAGAATTCCGCGCGGGCCAGCGCGGCCCCGACCATGCCCGGCGCCCGGTGGTGCAGCCCGGTCATGGCGTTGAACAGGTGGGTGCAGCCCCGGGCCCCGGCCGCCAGGGCCGCCAGGCCGGTCTCGTAGCCGCCGCCGCTGTGCCCGATCTGCGGGAAGATCCCGGCCTGGCAGAGGGCCCCGATGAGTTCCAGGTGGCCTTCCAGTTCCGGGGCCAGGGTCACGATCCGGATGGGGGCGAGGGCATGCAGGGCCAGGATTTCCGCCAGGGTGCCCAGGCGGGTGGCGGGCGGCTGGGCGCCCAGCCGCGATGGATTGATGAACGGGCCCTCCAGGTGCATGCCCAGCACCCGGGCGCTGCCCGCGGCCCGCTCCTGGAAGTGGCCGCCCACTTCGGCGAACACCCGCTCCAGGTCGGCCCGGCCGGCGCTCATGGTGGTGGCCAGAAGGGCGGTGGTGCCGTGCCGGGCGTGCAGGCGCGCGGCAGTAACCACCGCCTCCCCGCCGTCCATGACATCCGCGCCCCCACCGCCGTGCACGTGGAGATCGATGAAGCCGGGCAATACCACGGGCAGACCAGTTGCCGGTCCGGGCGCCGGCTCGCCCCGAATCTCCAGGATGCGTTCGCCGAACCGCACCACGCCCACTCGCCAGCCTTCCGGCGTGAGAATGCTGCCCTCCAGTTGCCGGGGGGGCGGGGCCGGTCGCTCAGCTGCGGGTTTCATCAGGGTCGACGCTCCGGGATCAATGGTATCATACCAACCTAGCACCACATTGCCAGCGCCGATCCTGGAGCCGCTCATGACCGAACCAACCCAAGCCTTTCAGGACAGCCTGTTCGCCACGGCGCCGGGCCGCCTGCCGCCCCTGGACCCAGACTTCCGGCCGCTGTCGACCGGGGTGCGGGCCTACCGGCGCGAGCTGGAAGCCCAGCCCCGCCGGGACCGCTTCGGCATCGCCCTGGAGCAGGGCCCCGGCGCCATGAGCCGGATCGACCTGGAGATCTTCCCGGAGGGCGCCGGCCGGGACGCCGACAACCTCCGCTACCTGGGCTGGACGCTGAACTTCCTGCTCTGGTCCCGGGGCGGCCGGCGGGTCTGGCTGGCCGGGCCGGCCGGGCTGTGCGCGGCGCTGGCGGACCCGTACCGGCCCGGCGGCGCCCACGCCTTCGATGCCGGGCTCATGGCCCAGGCCTTCGCCGGGCCCTTCGAAGTGCTCACCGTGCCGCTGCCGGAACTGCCCGCGGCGGTATCCAGGCCGGTCGCCCTGGGCGGGCACCTGGAGGGCTGCCGGATCGGCTTCGACCTGGGCGCCAGCGACTACAAGGTCGCCGCGGTGCAGGACGGCCAGACGGTGTTCAGCGCCGAACTGCCCTGGGACCCGCGCAACCAGGCCGACCCGGCCTACCACTACGAGAAGATCTCTTCCGGCCTGAAGCTGGCGGCCGGGCATCTGCCCCGGGTGGACGCCATCGGCGGCAGTTCCGCCGGCATTTTCGTGGACAACCGGATCCGGGTGGCCTCGCTGTTCCGGGCGGTGCCGCCCGAGCTGTTCCGGGCGCAGGTGGAGACCCTCTTCCCGCGCCTGCGCCAGGAGTGGGGGGTGCCGCTGGAAGTGATCAACGACGGCGAGGTCACCGCCCTGGCCGGCTCCCTCGCCCTGGGGCTCACCGGCATCCTGGGCATCGCCCTGGGCTCCAGCGAGGCCGCCGGCTTCCTGGACCGGGACGGGCACCTCACCGGCTGGCTCAACGAACTGGCCTTCGCCCCCATCGACGCCAATCCCCAGGCCGGCACCGACGACTGGTGCGGCACCCCGGGGGTCGGTGCCGCCTACTTCTCCCAGCAGGGCGTGGACCGCCTGGCCCGGGCCGCCGGCATCCTGTTCCCGCCGGACATGGCCCTGCCGCAGCGGCTCAAGCTGGTCCAGCAGCGCATGGAACTGGGCGATCCGGCGGCCCGGGCGGTGTTCGACAGCATCGGCGTCTGCCTGGGCTACGCCCTGCCGTGGTACGCCGAGTTCTATGAGCTGGATCACGCCATGATCCTGGGCCGGGTGACCTCGGGCAGCGGCGGCGAGCTGATCCTGACAAGGGCGCGGGAGGTGCTGGCCGAAGAGTTCCCGGAACTCGCGGCGCGGATGACGATCTTCCTGCCGGACGAGACCAGCCGACGGGTGGGGCAGGCGGCCGCGGCGGCGAGCCTGCCGCCGGCCTGAACGGGAGCTTGTCGGCATAGGCGCAGGCGGCGCTTGTCACGGGGGCAGGGCGTGGACGTTGACCTTCTGAGGCCGGGGTGAAGGAATCCGGCAGAACCGGTGCGGCCACTCTCTGGCCATTGATTAATAAAGTATTATGACTTTTTGTCTAGTAGACTTTGCAAAATATCCGCATGAATGTAAAGTATGGTTTTCCATTGATTTGTTGAGCCGAATGATGAACGGGAATGAATTGGATAATGGTATGAATCGAGGGGTTGTCATTGTCTGAGCCTGGAAGCTATGCTGCCCACCAGGAATCTCTATGCCACTCCCGTTCAATCCATTGCCTGGTTGTTGAATCCGTGGGTCGGCCTAACGCCAGCGTTGAGTTGGCCCCGCACCTGGCGGCGCGACCGTGGGAGATGGATGCTGGTGCCAGCACTCATCTCGAAGGGGACGACCAGGGTGCGGGGTCCAACCTCGAACGCAACGGTTAGGCCATGACGGTCATGCTTTTCGTAGGAGCCTACGGTACGACTGCATCAGGCACGAGGGCTTGGCTTGGCCTGCCAGGCGATTTTGATCTTTCGATGTTGCGCTACGCAGTCGCGTAGGTACAGGTTGATCAGGCTCTGGTAGGGCACACCGGCCTCCATCGCCATGTCTTTGAAGTAGAGGACGACCTCCTCAGAAAGCCGCATGGTTACAGGCTTTTTGAGCTTCGAGGCATACGGGTTCTTGCGCGACTTCATGGTGGAAAGATCGTATTCAGGCTTCATGGCTATTCACCTCCATAGAATGCGCTTTCCCGGTTTGTAGCCTTGCGCGCGGAAATGATTCGAATGATGTTGCCTGCCCCCTCCTCGCAGTGGCAAACAAGGAGAAGTCGAGCCTTGGAGCTAAGGCCGAGCAGAAGGAATCGATCGTCAGAAGTTGAGTGTTCATCGTCATAGAACTGGACAGCGAATTCATCGTAGAAGGTGGATTGGGCCTCTTCAAAGGAGACGGAGTGTTTCTTGAGATTTGCCACTGCCTTGAGGGGGTCCCACTCGAACCGAATCATCAATACAGTGTATTGACCAATGTGGACACGTCAAGGGGAGGCCCAACCGGTTCAGGTGGATCTTACCTGCCCGCCCGCCTCACGTACCGGCGCCCCGGCCGAGCCTGACGCCAGCATCGAGTTGGCCCCAACCCGGCGGCGCGAACGGGGGAGGTGGATGTCTGTGACCGGAGCAACTCGAGGGGGACGACTCGAGGTTGGGGTCCAACCTCGAACGCACCGTTAGGCATTGGCGGCACTGTCATTTTCGATGGAACCCACGGCGCGGCTACCTGTTTGCCCACTCTAAAAGAGCAAGTTGTGCGGCTTGGTTGACAGTCAAACCGGCCTTCTTTGCTTTGGTGGATACTGCCAGCCAAATGCTCGCCTGAACTCGGAGCGAATGGGGTTGAGTGGGCTCAATGGTGGCCCCCTTCGGCGGGCGGCCAGGCCGAGTAAGGCGCCCCATGACCTGTGGCCCATAGTTGGCTTCGGCCCAGGCGGACTCCTTGTCGAAATTGACTTCGAGCGCTTCGCGATCGGGACGTTTCTTGGAGGTCATGGCGTTCTCCTTTGGCGGATACGAATGGGGAAGGCTGTTATCGGATAGTTGCCATCCTCGGTTTCTGCATAAATAACCCGGATCAGTCGCTCAGTGTGAGAAGTGCCCTCACCTATCAAGCGGTACGGCAAATCGCTTGGGATCGCTCCCCAGTCATCGGCGTCGAAAGCAGTCTCAACCTCCTCGGGCTCAAGTCCATGCGCCCGAATCTTTTCCAAATTCCGTTGTCCCCAGAGAAGCTCCAATTCCAGCCTCCGGAAACAAATGTATCACATTTATGTCGCCTCGCAATCCCCTTCGAGCCTAACGCCAGCATTGACCAGCGCGGCCCCAGGCGTACGATCGCCGGAGACGATGTGCTGGTGCGGCTTAGCAGGAAGATGGGGCGCGAATGAGGGCTGCGTCCGGGGTCGAATGCCCTGTTAGGCCATGACGCTCGTGGCTTGACGGGGTTGAAAGACCAGATTTAGGCCGGAACTGGCGAACCTATCGAAATGAGGGATCGCCCGGAATAGGCGGCACGGATGGCCGGGGTGACGAGGCTGGTCACCCGTCTCCTGTTCGGCACGGGGATGAGGCTGCTGGAGGGACTGAGGCTCAGGGTATTACCAGACATCCCTGCCAGACGCAGCTGACTGTCCTCCCATTCATCGGCCCTCCATGGGCCCCGGATACCTCCAGGCGAACAGCCCCGCCCCCGCCACGCACCCCGCGCCGCCCAGGGCCACGGTGAGCGGCGCGCCGAGCCGGTGCGCGGCGAACCCCATGATCACGGCCCCCAGCGGCATGGCGGCGGTGAACACCATGGCGTGGAAGGCCATGACCCGGCCGCGCATGGCGTCCGGGATCAGCATCTGCACCAGGGTGTTGTTGGAGGTCATGTGCGCCACCATGCTCATGCCCACCGGCACCATGAGCAGCGCCGAGAGCCAGAACACCCGGGAGTAGGCGAAGCAGGCCAGGGTCAGGCCCACCGCGGCCGCGCCCAGCCAGGCCACCCGCTCCAGGCCGTGGATCCGGCTGCGCCCGGCCAGGGTGACGGCCCCCAGCACCGCGCCGGTGCCCGAGGCGGCCATGAGCAGGCCCATGGCCCGGGGGCCGCCGTGCAGGATGCTCTGGGCGAACACCGGCATCAGCACCGTGTAGGGCATGCCCATCAGGCACACCGCCCCCAGCAGCAGCATCAGCAGCCGCACCCGCTTGTCCCCGCGGACGAAGCGCACCCCCTCCAGCAGGTGGGCGAACACCGGCGGATGATCCGTGCGCGGCGCCCAGGCGGGCAGGCGCATCATGACCAGGCCGGCAATGGCCGCCAGGAAGCTCACCGCGTTGGCCAGGAAGCACCAGCCTTCGCCCACGGCCGCCACCATGATGCCGGCGATGGCCGGGCCCAGCACCCGGGTCCCATGGAAGATGGAGGAATTGAGGGCGATGGCGTTGGGCAGGTCGTCCCGGTCGACGGTGCGGGCCACCAGCACCTGCCGTCCGGGCAGGTCGAAGGCGTTGGCCAGGCCCAGGCCCACCGCCAGCACCAGGATGTGCCAGACCTGGATCCGTCCGGTCAGCGTCAGCCAGGCCAGCAGCAGCGCCTGGACCAGTTGCAGCGCCTGGGTCAGCACCAGCAGGCGGCGGGGGTCCAACCGGTCGGCCAGGACGCCGCCCAGGCTGCCGAACAGGACGATGGGCCCCTGGGTGGCCAGGGCCACGAAGCCCAGCAGGGTGGCCCGGCCGGTGAGCCGGTAGACCAGCCAGGACAGGGCCACGCTCTGCATCCAGGTGCCCACCAGCGACACCAGCTGGCCGGTGAAGAACAGGCGGAAGTTCCTGTGCCTCAGGGATTTCATGGCTTCGGGCAGGCGCGGCACGGGACTCCAGGCAAGGGACAACTTGAGGATAAGGTAGAAATACCTCCATCCGTTCTATCCAGATGACCTGTTCGGTTCCGCCACAAGGTGCTTGCCATGCGCGTCCCCGCCCGTGAGACTGAGGCCATGACACGGAAATTCTGGTGGCTGACGGTTGGAGCGCTGGCGGTGCTGGCGGCGGCGGGATTCGCCTGGAGCAGGCGGGAAAAGGGGTTGCCGGTCCAGGTGGAGACGGCCTCGCGCCAGGACATCGTGGCCAAGGTCAGCGCCAACGGCAAGGTCCAGGCGGTGACCAAGGTCGATATCACCGCCAACTCCATCGGCCCGGTGACCCGGATGATGGTCAAGGAGGGGGACCCGGTGAAGGCCGGGGACCTGCTCATGGAGATCGATCCGATCCAGTCCCGGGCCGCCGCCCAGTCCCGGGAGGCCAACCTGAAGGCCACCACCCACGACCTGGAGACGGCGGTGGCCAGGCAGGACCAGGCCCGCAAGGATTTCGCCCGGGCCGACGCCAACCGCAAGGCCGGAATCATCTCCCAGAGCGACTGGGAACAGGCGAAGACCGCCCTGGACGTGGCCGCCAGCGCCGCCGAGAGCGCGCGCAAGCGGGTGGACCAGGCCCGGGCCGACCTGGCCGGCGCGTCCGATGTCCTGACCAAGACCAGGGTCACCTCGCCCATGACCGGAGTGGTGACCGGCAAGCACATCGAACTGGGCGAGACCGCGGTGCCCGGGCTGCAGAACCAGCCCGGCACGGTCCTGCTGACGGTCTCGGACATGAGCAGGGTCGAGGCCGAGATGGAGGTGGACGAGGCCTCGATCCCCACCGTCAAGCTGGGCCAGGAGGCCCAGGTGCGCATCGACGCCTACCCCAACCAGAGCTTCGCCGCCGTGGTCACGGAGGTGGGCGGCAGCCCGATCGTCACCACCAACACCAACGAGGCCACCAAGTTCAAGGTCAAGGTGCAGCTCCGCCAGCCGCCCCTGACCATCAAGCCGGGCCTGTCGGCCCAGGCGGACATCTTCACCGGCAGCCGGACCCAGGTGCTGGCGGTGCCGATCCAGGCCCTGGTGGTGCAGGACCTCAAGCCCGCGCCCGGGGCGGCGCTGGCCGCCGGCGCGCCCCGGGAGCAGGAGGGCGTGTTCATCATGGCCGGGGGCAAGGCCTTGTTCCGCCCCCTGCAGACCGGGCTCATGGGCGATCTCACGGTGGAAGTGCTCTCGGGGCTCCAGGGCGGGGAGACCGTCATCACCGGTCCGTTCAAGGCCCTGCGCGAGCTCAAGGGCGGCGAGCCGGTGCGGGTGGAGAAGCCCAAGCAGGCCGACTAGCATGCTCGCCGCCGATCTCGTCCGCGCCTCGCTGCGCGCCCTGCGGGCCCACAAGCTGCGCAGCTTCCTCACCCTGCTCGGGGTGATCATCGGAGTCGCCACCATGGTGAGCGTGGTGGGGGTGATCTCGGGCCTGGACGCCTACGTCAAGGACAAGATCATCCGCATGGCGCCGGATGTGTACGTGGTGGACCGGCTGGGCATCATCCAGTCCCGGAAGGAGTTCATCCAGGCGCTCAAGCGGCCGCTGATCACCTGGGAGGATTTCCAGCGGGTGCGCCAGGCCAATCTGCCGCACACCGCCCAGGTGAGCACCCGGGGCTTCCGCACCATGACCGTCAAGGCGGGCGGCCGGCACCTGTCCAATGTCTTCGTGGTGGGCGCCACCGCCAACTTCGCCGGCATGTTCAGCCTGGACCTGGAGGCCGGCCGCAATTTCGGCGAGAGCGAGGACCAGGCCGCGGCGAATGTGGCGGTGATCGGCGCCGACACCCGGGACGAACTGTTTCCGCACCTGGACCCCCTGGGCCGGACCCTGACCCTGGGCGGCCTGCCGTTCCGGATCATCGGGGTGTTCACCCGCCAGGGCAAGGCGCTGGGCTTCAGCCGGGACAACATCGTCTGCATCCCGATCCAGGTCTACCGCAAGAACTTCATGGCGGCGGGCGACTCGCTGAACCTCCAGGTCCAGGCCCGGGGCGGGGTGGCCGGGCTGGAGGCCTCCACCGGCGAGGTGCGGGCCCTGCTCCGGGCCGCCCGGCACACCGCGTTCAAGGACCCGGACCCGTTCGGCATCCTCACCCAGGACGTGCTCCAGCAGTTGTGGAAGCAGGTGAGCCGGGCCGCCTTCGTGCTCATGCTGCTGGTGTCCTCGGTGAGCCTGGGGGTGGGCGGGGTGGTGATCATGAACATCATGCTGGTGAGCGTGGTGGAGCGCACCTCCGAGATCGGCATCCGGCTGGCCCTGGGCGCGCGGAAACGGGACATCGCCCGCCAGTTCCTGCTGGAGGCCGCCATCCTGAGCCTGGCCGGCGGGGTGCTGGGGCTGCTGCTGGGGGCCGGCGTCACCTGGCTGGTGCGGACCCTGGCCGACTTTCCGGCCCGGATCACGCCGGGCATCATCGGCTCCAGCATCGCCGTGGCCACCCTGGTGGGGCTCGCCGCCGGGTTCCTGCCGGCGCGCCGGGCCGCGGACCTGCCGGTGATCGACGCCCTGAGGGCGGACTAGCCGTGGCCGGCCTGCTCAAGCGCAGCGCGCTCCTGCGTTCCCTGGGCCCGGAGACCTTCCGCTTCGCGTTCCGCTCCATCAAGGCCCAGAAGCTGCGCAGCTTCCTCACCCTCCTGGGCATCCTGGCCGGGGTGGCCACGGTGATCGCCATGGTCAGCTTCGTCTCGGGCTTCAACGTGGCCATCACCGGGGCGTTCGCCTCCAGCGGCACCGACCTGGTGCAGTTCCAGAAGTTCGAGCCGAGGTTCGGCGGCCCGCCGGAACTGGTCCCCGAGGAGCAGAAGCGCCGGCGCAGCCTCACCCTGGAGGACGCGGCGGCGCTCAAGCGCCTGGCCACCCTGGCCGCGGCGGTGTCGCCGGAACGGGACCTGCTGTCCAGCGGCGACTCGGTGACGGTGAAGAACCGCCAGGGCGACGAGGCCAACGGCCCGGTGATCCTGGGGGTGACCCCGGACTACGCCGTGGCCAACAACCGCAGCGTGGACGACGGCCGCTTCCTCACCGCCACCGACCTGGCCCACGAGGCCCGGGTCTGCCTGATCGGCGCCGACCTGGTGAAGGCCCTGTTCCCCAACCGGGACCCGGTGGGAAGGGAGGTGCTGATCCAGGGCATGGCCTTCCAGGTGGTGGGTGTGCTGGAGCAGCGCGGCTCCCAGTTCGGCGGCAGCGGCGACAGCCTGCTGCTGATCCCCATGCCGGTGTTCGACAGCCTGTTCCCCCAGGTGAAGAACGGCAACGGGGACACCCTGCACATCGCCACCGTGCCGCGGGAACCCCGCCTGCTGCAGGCGCTGACCGACCAGGAGGTGGCCATCCTGCGCGCCCGCCGCGGGCTGAAGGCCCACCAGGACAACGACTTCGCCATCTACACCAGCGAGGAGGCGCTGCAGACCTTCCACCAGGTCACCGGCGGCATCGCCGCGGCCATGATCTTCATCGCCGCCATCGCCCTGCTGGTGGGCGGGGTGGGCATCATGAACATCATGCTGGTGAACGTCACCGAGCGGACCCGGGAGATCGGGGTGCGCAAGGCCCTGGGCGCCACGCGCAAGGACATCGCCGCCCAGTTCCTGGTGGAGGCGGTGGCGCTCACCGGCCTGGGCGGCGCGCTGGGCATCGCCTGCGGGCTGGGGGCTGCCATGGCGGTGCGGGCGGTGTTCGACTTCCCGGCCG
>Ga0316217_10003102_pt1 | contig 19323 bp, 6 predicted proteins | sample 1anoAmetaG_FD_203633 | JGI IMG/M metagenome (GOLD analysis project Ga0316217, IMG submission 203633) | Freshwater microbial communities from Trout Bog Lake, Wisconsin, USA - 1anoA | ecosystem: Environmental > Aquatic > Freshwater > Lake > Hypolimnion/Profundal zone | place: USA: Wisconsin...
GCTCTACAACCGCGCCTGGCGGCTGGAAAAGCTAGGCGGGCGCACACCCGACGAGGCCCGCCAAGCCTGGGTTACCGGGCAGGCAGCGTGATGCTAATCTCTGGTCTAAACAATCGGGCGCGGTACATTATTTGCCGAGAGGATGCACTTCCCAGGAAATTTCGCGTCCATGAGGGGAATCGACTTCTGGAGTTTGAAGCCGGGGGGCACACAGGACCTGGGGTCCCCTCCCCAAAAAAACGGGCTCACCAGATATGCCTAAAACCCGCGGAACGAGGAGGGTTGGAGTGGTTGTGGCCGGGTTGCGACGGACGTCCTATAAACGCTGCTGGGGCCATTCCTGAGCATCCAGGGGGACAGGGCTGTCCATGGCCAGCGGGCGTAATGGGCAACCCCCTGTAGGTAGTGCATCCTCACTAAATTAACTGGTTATGATAAAGGACAATCCCCGCCCAAAGGAATGTCCATGCCAGCTCCAGTTCCGGGTCAGTTCGTCAAACTTCGCCGTCGGGTAGGCCGGGTGCTGTCGGTGTCCTCCCACCACGGGGAGGCGGACGGCGTCACCAGTTTGGTGGAGGTATCCTACCTGGATCACTGGTCCCACCCGGAGTCCGACACGGTCGTCTGGCACCTGGAAGAGAAGATCGGGGCCAAGCCGATCAGCACCCTGACCTTACCCAATCCCCTGGAGGGCCAGGCCGATCCCCCCGAGGACCTGGGGGCCATGGTGGATGCCTGCCGCTGGACCGCGCTGGACCGGCTTCCGGAATGGAACGCCGACCCCCTTGAAAGAGCCAAACATGCCCCCCTTACTGGCGTCTGGCACTCCGCGGTTGAGCCCGAGGACTACCAGCTCGTGCCGGTCCTCAAGGCCCTGGCGATGCCCCGGGTCACCCTGCTGCTGGCAGACGATGTCGGTCTAGGTAAGACGATCGAGGCCGGGCTCGCCCTGTCCGAGCTGTTCAACCGCCGGCGCATCCGCCGGGTGCTGGTGATGTGTCCGGCTGGACTCCAGCAGCAGTGGAAAGAAGAACTCCGGGACAAGTTCCACCTGGACTTCCAGGTCATGGACAGCCACGCCGTGGACCGAATCCGGAAGGACGAGGGTTTCGACACCAACCCCTGGATGATCCAGCCCAGGTTGATCACGAGCATGGACTTCCTGAAGCAGGAGGCCATCAAGGACCAGTTCTTGGAGGCGGCCCGCCGGCTGAGCCAGGAGGGCCAGAGCCTATTCCCCGGCTTCGACCTGCTCATCGTGGACGAGGCCCACAACCTCGCCCCCAACGGCCTCGGGGACGACTCCCAGCGCACCCAGCTCCTCCGGGCGATGCTGCCCTGCTTCGAGCACCGGCTTTTCCTAACGGCGACGCCGCACAACGGGCACACCATGAGCTTCACCGGCCTGCTCGAACTCCTCGACCCGGTCCGGTTCCAGCAGGACGACGTCTTCCCGGCCAGCGCCCAGCAGCAGCTCCAACTGGTCATGGTCCGGCGGCTCAAGAAGGAGATCAACGCCCAGAGCGTCGAGGCCCGGTTCAAGGACCGGACCATCCAGGCCATCCCACTCCCGACCTTCGGCACGACCGAATTCGCCCTGTGGCAGGCCATCCGGGCCTATCGGGAACAAGGACTGGCGATCCTCGGGCAGCTAGGCAGGCGGGAGCAGCACGTCGGTCGGTTCCTTTTCACCCTGTTGACCAAACGCGCCCTGTCCAGCACCTATGCCTTCGCCCGCACGTGGTGGGCACATTTGGAAGGTCTCGAAGACACGGTCAAACAGCAGGACGCCCTTCAGGAAGCCCGTGCCGCCCTGCGCCAGGCCGAGCGCGAGGCGGATAACGAGTCCTCCCGGGACCTCTGGGACCAGGAGGCGGCCTTCAAGGGGGCCCGGTGGTTGCGCTCGGTGGCTTCAGAGCTTCTCGTCCAGGCCCAGGTTGTGTCCAAGGCCCTGATCGCCCTCGGATGGACTCGGGCCTATGCCCGGCGGGCCCAGGCCGAAGACCAGGGGGCGCGGGCATGGCCTGCCCACTGGCCCGAGGATGCCAAGTGGAAGGCCCTGTCTGGGTGGATCAAGACGAACCTGATGCCGGGCGGAGACTGGAACCACGAGCGGCTGATCCTGTTCACGGAGTACAAGGACACCCTGGACTACCTGAAGGCCCGGCTGGAGTCCGAGGGCATCCAGGCTCCCCGGGTTGAGGACCTGCACGGCGGGAGCAGCCCCGAAGACCGCACCAAGATCCGCAAGCTCTTCAACGACGAGAAGGCCGACCTCCGGCTGCTGGTGGCTACGGATGCCGCTAGTGAGGGTCTGAACTTCCAGGCGTCCTGCCGCTACGTCCTGCACCAGGAGCTGCCCTGGAGCCCGACCAAGCTCGAACAGCGCAATGGGCGCGTGGACCGGCATGGTCAGTTCCGGGACGTTGTCGCCCACCACTTTGTCAGCGATCAGGACGAGGATCTGGCCTTCCTGAACCTCCTGGCCGAGAAGATCCACACCGTCCGGGAGGAGTTGGGGTCTGCGGGGCAGGTTCTCGACAACGCCGTGACCGAGCACTTCTTCGGGAAGAAGGGGAACGCCAAGACCCTCCTGGATTCCGTCCAGCGCACGGTGGACACGTCGGCGTCCAAGCAGGACACTCAGGGTGCGGACCACGGCAGCAAGGAGGTCCTGGAGCGCACCCGCCGGCAGCTCCTGACCATGGAACGGCAGATGGGGTTCACCCCGGACCGGGTTCGACGCCTGCTGGAACGGGCGATGATCCGCCAGAAGGGCCAGCTCAGCGGGGTTGCCCACCGCCCCGGCCACTACACCCTCCAGGAACCCAGGCAGTGGGAGGATCTGGCCAACAGCTCGCTTGCCGACGACAAGGGGCACCGCCCCTACTTGGTCTTCGACCCGCTGACCTTCGAGCGCCGTGAGAACGGCATCCGGACCCTGAAACCCGAGCCGGATTCCGTACTGCTCCGTCTGGGGCACCCGCTGATGCGGAAGGCCATGCACGAGGTCATTGGCAGGGTTCACGACATCGACACCCACCGCTGGACCCTCGGTGCAGCGGAATTACCGCCCGGGGTCGAGGCCGTCGTGGTCCTCCATGCTGAACTCCGGGCCCAGAACGACCTTCGCGAGAACCTGCACCACGAGATCCTGTCCATGCCCTTCGCTTGGGCCGGCGAGCGCCTTGATCCCCTGGATGCTCAGGAGTGGGAGCCATACGCGCTGAAGCCCCTGAAGCGGCTCTCCGAGGCCCGGGAGCAGGCCCTGCACATGCGGCTGATCGAGGTCTGGTCACGGATGGAGCCGGTGTTCCTCAAGGCCCTGGCCGTGCAGGAAACGAGGTGGCAGGAGGACCTGACCGCCCGGGCCAAGGAGTGGAAGTCCCAGCTCTCCAAAGAGGGCAAGGCCCAGTTCGACCTCCGCCTCAAGGAAATCGAAGAGCACCTGAGCGTGAAGGGCATGGAGCGTCAGGAAGCCCAGATCCTTCAGCGTCAGAAGGAGCTGATGGCTGCACGACAACAGGCCCCGGCCTTGCTCCCAGAGTTTGAGATCGAGCGCCAGGAGGAACTCCTCAACCTGGAGAACGAGGTTGTAGCCCGGGAGCAGCGGAAAGCCTTCCTGGAGCAGCGCCGGCAGGAACTCCTGGCCCTGGCCTCCCAGCTCCGGCAGGCCCAGGACCGGTGGATGAACCACATCCTTCCCCGCCGATACCAGCTCCCACCCAAGGGGTTGAGCCTCTTGCCGCTGGCGCTTGAGATCCGTGTGGGGGTGGCGAAATGAACGGGATCATGCCCTCTACCGCTGGTTGGTGGTCCGAGCTGACCCATGTTGGCCAGACCCTACACGCCGGCCTGGCCCCCAAGCTGGCGCTGGCAGACCCCCCGTACAAAGCCTGGACACCCCTGTCCGAGGCGCTCCCAGACTTCAGGGCCTGGCTCGAACTCTCCCCGACCAAGCGGGACAGGGACCACGGGCCCCAGCTCCGATGGCTCGACGCCGTGCTCGAAGGCTTCCTCGGCCACAGCTCCCAGGACTTCCTGAAGGCCCAGGCGATCGGGGACGCATGGAAGGCCAAGGCCCCCGGTGGCGTCCGCGACATCAAGCCGGACCGGGTGCTCCGCCTCGACCCACCGAGCGAGGACAACGCCCTCCCGATCTTCATCAGCACCGCGGCCCTCAACCAGAAGGACGGCAAGAAGAAGGCCCTGGATCTGGACCGTTTCCTCCGGTCCAAGCAGATCCCCATGGGGTTGATCACCGACGGGCAGTCCATTCGGTGGGTTGTGGCCGGCAACCACCAGAACGCCTTCACCCAGTGGGACCTCCTGGCCGGCTGGGGCACCGGCGAGGCCCGCCTGGCTTGGCAGGGCCTGTACACCCTCCTCGGCCACGGCCAAGGATGGAAACCGACCCCAGAGGGCGAGCGCCCGCATCAGCTTGGTCAGTGGCTGCTGGAAAGCAGCAAGATGCAGGGCGACCTGTCCAACACCCTGGGTGAGCAGATCCGGGAGTCCGTGGAAACCCTCGTCCACGCCCTGGACGTGTGGACGAAGGACGCCCCCGGCCGCCTTCAGCCTCTGGTCGAAGTCGAGCCCGACGCCACCCGGCAGAACCATGCCATCTATACCGCCGCAGTCCGTCTGGTGATGCGGATGGTCGTCATCGCCTTCGCCGAGAGCCGCGACCTCCTGCCCACGACCTTCCGGGCGTACCGGGAGAGCTACGGACTGGAAGCCCTGTGGCAACGCCTCAAGCAGGCCAAGGCCGAGGTCGGGTTCGATCTGCAGCGTGGTGCCTGGATGCAGCTCCTGGGGCTGTTCCGCCTTGTCCACGATGGGTCCGCCCACCCTGACATCGCGCTCAGGGCTTACGGTGGCGACCTTTTCAAACCGGGGGACCCAGCCGGCACGGACCCGGTCTCCCGGGCCATGGCCCTCTGGGAGGCCGAGGATGGTGTGCCCGTCAGCGACAAGTCCGTGCTGAACGTCCTGACCCTGCTCAAGCAGACCACCGTGAGGGTCAACGGCAAGTCGTTCTCCACGCCCGTGGACTTCAGCACCCTGAGCACGGAGTACATCGGCCTCCTCTATGAGGGCCTCCTGGACTATGACCTCCGGACGGCGCTTGAACCCATGCTCTTGCTCAACCTGGGCCAGCAACCGCTACTGCCCTTGAGCTTGCTCACGGCCAAGTCGGAAAAAGACCTCAAGGAGCTGCTGGAGACCCTGGCCAAGGAGAAGGCCACAAAGTCCGCGTCCGAGGAAGGTGAAGGTGAGGAAGGGGACGAGGAGACCGAGGGGGAGGAGCCCGCGGAGGACACCCACGAAGGCGATGCCCTGGAAGACACCGAGGATGACGTTGTTGGCGACGAGCCCATCGAGGCGACGTCGCAGGAACTGGTTGCGCAAGCCTGGGCCTGGGCCAAGGAAGCCGCTCGGATCATGCCCAACCGCTTTGGACTCGGGAATCTCAAGCGGGGGCAGTCCAAGGCCCAGAAGCCCGCAGAGATGGACGCGCAGGACTGGGATGGCAGGTTGTTGAAGGCGGCCAAGAGCTTGGTCGTCCGGGTCATCAGCCCCGGCGAACGCTTCCTCATCCGGTGGTCAGGCACCCGGAAGGGTTCGGGCACCTTCTACACCCGCCCCGCCCTCACCGAGCCGCTGATCCGCGAGACCCTCCGCCCCCTTTGCTTCGACGCCGACGGCAGTCCCCGGACCCCTGAGGTCATCCTGGGCCTGCGCGTGGTAGACCCGGCCATGGGCAGCGCCAGCTTTCTAGTGGGGGCGCTGCGCTACCTCACCGAGGCCCTCTACGACAGCCTGGTCCACCACCGCTTCCAGAGGGTGGAGGGCGACCATCTGATCCTGACCTTGCCCTTCGGCCTGCCCGCCGTCGGCAGCCCGGGCGAGGAGCTGCCGCCCGTCCACCACGACGACCCCGACGCCGAGCCCAAGCTGAAGCAGCGCCTGAAGCGCCACATCGTTGAACGATGCCTCTACGGCGTGGATCTCAACAGCTTGGCGGTGGAGTTGGCCAAGCTCGCGGTCTGGGTGGAAACCCTGGATCGGAACCTACCTTTTGGATTCCTGGACCACAAGCTCCGCTGTGGAAATGCCCTTGTTGGCTGCTGGCTGGACCGGGTGGACGACTACCCCATCCTGGCCTGGGACCGGGAAGGCGGAGACGGCAAGGACGGTAAGGAGACCAAGGCCCTCAAGGAAGTCTCCAAGGCGGCGAAGAAGGCGCTGGAGAACCTGCTTTTCAAGGGAGCGGCCTGGACCCTGGCCCTGGACCATGAACCTCCCCAGGAGGTCCTTCCCAAGGCCCGGGTGGCCCTTGGGGCCATCCATGACCTGCCGGTCCATGAGGTTGACCTCCACCGGCAGCGGTGGCAACAGCTACTCCAAGATCCTGCCCTCCATGCCCTCCAGGCGGCCCTTGACCGCTGGTGCGCCCTCTTCTTCTGGCCGGGCCTTGATGACCAGGGCCAAACTCTGAAGCCCCAGGACGTGCCCATGCCGGACACGTGGCGGGAGGCCCGTTTCAGTCCCACGGTCCAAGTCATCGCGGCCAAGCACCGGTTCTTCCACTGGGAACTGGCCTTCCCAGAAGTTTTCACTGGGCCCGAGAGGGGCTTTGATGCTGTTCTGGGGAATCCTCCCTGGGACACCGTCCAACCTGAGAGTCTGGAGTTCTTCACCCGTTTTGACCCCATCTATCGAACCCGGGGTAAGCAGGAAGCCCTGGCCGTCCAGCGCGAACTGTTTCTCCAGGACACCACCATCAGCCGAGCCTGGAGTACGGTTCTCCAGGAGGTACGCTCATTTACAGGCTTCATCAAGGCCACAGGGGCCCCCTTCGACACTAGTCTTGGGAAGGGCAAAGATGCCCTCCTCACCCGGTGGGAGGCGCAACGGGCCAAACGCCCCACCTACAGCGACGCGAATCACCCTTTCCGCTTGCAGGCGAACGGGAAGGTATACACATACAAGTTGTTCATGGAGCAGGCTCGTGCCGTGCTCTGCCGGGGTGGGCGCCTGGGATTTGTCGTGCCGTCAGGGCTCTACACAGACTCAGGCGCGGTGGACCTTCGGAAGACCTTCCTTCTTGAGGACGGCTGGGAACTGATGTTCGGATTTGAGAACCGGCGGAAGATTTTTCAGATCGACTCCCGTTTCAAGTTCGTCGCGACTGTGGTCACCAAGGCCATGCCCACCCCCGGGCAGCCCCTCCAGGTGGCATTCATGCGCTTGGATACCGACGAGTTGAAGGACCCGGTGGTCCACACCATCGCAATGAAGGGTTCGGATGTGAACCGGTTTGCGCCGAGCACCCTTTCCTTCATGGAACTACGGAGTGCCAAGGACCTAGCGGTAGCCGAAAAGTTATATTTGGGTCATCCTCTCGCTGGTGACCTCCCATTGCGATGTAGTCGTGAATTCAATATGGCAAGCGATTCAACGATGTGGAAGGACGGCACTCGAAAGAAACTGGAAGCCTATGGGATTCTCGCCCCCGGCGAAGACACCCGAGACCCTCGCGTGCGGTTCCGCCTATGGAGAACGGGCTGGGTGCCCCTAGTGGAAGGCAAGCACTTTTGGCAGTTCAACCCCTACTATCTGGGCAATGATACCGAAACCGGCCTCAAAAAATTCCACGAGGGCCAGAGATTCATCCCTCGTGAAACCCTATTGAGGGTGGCTGAGGACCAGTGGCAGAAGGCCAAAGACAGGGCCGAGAAGAACGGCGAGCCCTTGGTAGAGACCCTGTTGGATTTTATGCCCTGGGTGCGGCCCAGGATTGTGTTCAGGGATATAGCACGTTCGACCGATCAGCGAAGTTTCATCGCGAGTTTGACGCCACCACTTCCACACGGGGATTCAGGAGCCGACTTCGCCATCACCTCGTTCAAGGTTCAGGAGCTGTGCTCTCTTGCCAACTCTTTCTGCCTTGATTGGCTAATCCGCCGGAAGGTGTCCATTCACCTGAGCAAGTTCTATATCGAGACACTTCCCGTACCCCGGATGTCTGCAATTTTGCAGGAGGCCCTTTCTACCCGAGCATGCCAGCTCATGGATGTTTCCGGGCCGCCTGCAACTGCCCCTGGTGAACGACTGCGATTGCGGATCGAGCTGGACGCGCTCGTGGCCCATGCCTTCGGGCTCACTGAGGACGAGTTTGCGCACATCCTTCTAGACGCCTCGTGCGGGGCTGTGGGTTTCGGCAAAACTGACGAAAAGCTCCCGGCAGAACACCGTCAACCCCATCTCACCCTAGATGGGTATCGCCAGCTCCTCATTAAGGGTGTGGACCGGTTCCTTCAAGACGGGGTCGAGATCCCCAAAGCTTCCCTGGCGAACCGCCGCCCCCTAATTGAAATCTGGGCCCCTGAGGACGGCTGGGAACCCGCGTGGGCCAAGGCCCGGGACATGGCCGCCTCCCAGCACGAGTGGGACCTCTTCCTTGGCAAGGAGGACGCGGTCCAGCACGAATATGGAACCGGCCAGCCCGCCCTAGCCATGGTATCAACCCCTGCCGATGGAAAATGCTCCTACCAAGCTGAACCCCAACCCGGGGCCCTCTTCGACACTGAGGAGTTTCGGCAGGATGGCCAGAGGAGGTTGCTGTGACCCAAGGGCCACCCGTTCACCGTCAGTAAACCGAGTGGGAAGATGAACTTAATGAACGGTTGAACACCCGAAAAGGAACCCCATGTATCAGTCCGGTGGAACCATTTACAAACTCCTTGCCCGGGTGGGCGAGGGGGACTACCTGCTGCCATCCATCCAGCGGGAATTCGTCTGGGAGCCAGCCCAGATCTGCCAACTATTCGACAGCCTGATGCAGGAGTACCCCTTCGGCACATTCCTCTTCTGGAAAATCCTACCGGAGAACTTAACCAAATATCAGTTTTACGGGTTTATTCAACATTACCATCAGCGCGACGCCAATCTGTGCCCCCGGCTGGAGAGCCTCCCGAGTAGGGCCTTCACCGCCGTGCTTGACGGCCAGCAGCGGATCACGGCGCTCAATATCGGCCTAAGGGGCTCCTACGCTGGCAAGGTCCGCAACAAATGGTGGACGAACGATGACGCCTTCCCCAGGCGCACGCTCCATCTGAATCTCCTGGGCCAACCCGACCCGGACACGGGCTGCCAGTATCAATTCGAGTTCCTGACCGAGGAGGAGGCTGGAGCCCGCGCCCCTGGGATTTTATGGTTCAAGGTGCCCAGGGTTTTTAACGCGGAAACAAATGCATTGGAGGACCTTACGGATTCTATGGACGAATTGGCTCCCGACGTAGAGGAACGCCGATTGGCTCGGAGAACCCTGAGGAGCCTCCACAGGGTCATCCATGATCACCCAGTGGTTACCTATTATGAGGAGGAGGAACAGAGCCTCGAGAAGGTCCTGAATATCTTCATTCGTTTGAACAGTGGAGGCACGCCGCTCTCATACTCGGACTTGCTCCTGTCGATCGCCGTGGCCCAGTGGAAGAACCTGGATGCGCGCGAGGAGATCCGTTCCCTTGTCAAAGAGATGAACGCCATCGGCGCAGGTTTCCAATTCAGCAAGGACCTGGTGCTCAAGGCCGGCTTGATGCTTTCTGGCATTGGCAGCGTCGGGTTCAAAGTCGAAAATTTCAGCAAAGCCAACATGCACATTCTGGAGGCCAACTGGCAACGAACCCGGGATGCCTTGATCCTGGCGGTCAAGCTGGTCTCCAGTTTCGGGTTCAACGGCCAGAACCTGCCGGCGGACAGCCCCTTGCTGCCCATCGCATTCTATTTGCACAACCGCAAGCTCGGCGCCACCTATCTCACCCGAAGCGAGCATGCCCAGGATCGTCATGCCATTCGCCTGTGGTTGCTGAAATCCTTGTTGAAAGCCTCCGGAATCTGGGGCAGTGGCCTGGATACCCTGCTGACTGGACTTCGCGGCGTGCTAATCGAGCATGGCACGAATGGCTTCCCGGTCACCGAGATCGAAAGGCACATGGCCGGCCGGGGTAAGACCCTGGAGTTCACGCTGGAGGAGACCCGCGAACTCTCAGAATCTGCCTATGGCGAAAGGTTGACGTTCCCCCTGCTCTCGATCCTTTTCCCGGGACACGACTTCTCCCGGACCTTCCACGTGGACCACATTTTTCCCAAGGGTAGGTTCAGGAAGGCAGAGCTGAAGCGACAAGGGGTGGACGACAGGCTTCTGGACGAGTATCTCAAGATGGCCAATGGCCTAGCAAATCTCCAATTGCTGGACGGTAGCGTGAACAACGAGAAACGGCAGCAGATGCCACACACCTGGTATGCGAGCCAGTGGCCCGATCCCGAAGCCCGCGCCAAAGTCCTTCAGAATCTTGCGGTCACCGACCTTCCCGAATCCTTGCAGGGTTTCCCGCAATTTTATGAACGCCGAAAACAGACCCTGGAAGCCCGGATTCGGGCCGTTCTCCTCCCAGGAGGACTAACCCACCCAGTCGCCCCGACTACCAGTGGAGCGTAAATCACTGTTTTCAATGAAAGTTCTCGAAGCTAACGGCCTTTTCGATTGAGCGTGCCATGTCCCTGAACCCGATCGTCTTCACCAAGCAGATCCTCGACACCTTCCTCCGGTACCAGCGGACGGCGTTCCCGTTCTCGGACCCGCGGCTGGCGGAGCAGGCCAAAGCGTCGTTGGGGGAGAGCCTGGGCAGTCACCTGGCCAAAGGCCCCTACGTCAGCCTGAGCCGCCCCTTCCGCCTCGGGGCCACCGTTGCCACCCTCGTCCAGGAAGGTGTGCTTCACGCGGGCATGAAGGGCGTGATGCCCTACCCCTCGTTGTTCAGCCACCAGGAAGAAGCGCTCCGGGCGGCCAAGGTCGGCAAGCACCTGATCGTGTCCACCGGCACCGGCTCGGGCAAGACCGAGGCGTTCTTGTCCCCCATCCTGGACCACTGCCTGCACCTGCGGGACGCCCAGGCCCCCCAAGGCGTGGTTGCCGTGATCGTCTACCCGATGAACGCCCTGGCCGCCGACCAGATGGACCGCCTGCGCCGGATGCTCCGGGGTTCGGCCATCACCTATGGTATGTGGGTGGGCAACACCCCCGACAAGGACTCCGCCGCGGACGTGGAACGGGCACCAGACACCCTGAAGGGGCCGGAACTGGATGAATGGCTGCTCAGCCCCAAGGCCAAGGTCCGCCGGGTCCCCCAGGAGGAGCGGATCTCCGAGGACGACCTCCGGACCCGGCCCCCCCGCCTCCTGCTCACCAACCCCCAGCAGTTGGAGCTGCTCCTGACCAGGGCCAAGGATCAGGGATTGTTCTCCAGCGGAACCCTACGCTACCTCGTGTTCGACGAGGCCCACACCTACGAGGGCGTCGCGGGGGCCGAGGTTGCCGTGCTAATCCGTCGGCTGAAAGCCTTTGCCGGGGGTGAGATCACGTGCATCGGGACCTCCGCCACCCTGTCCGACCCTGAGCGGGGGACTGCCGCGGCCTCCCGGTTCGCCCACCGCTTCTTCGGTGTCCCCGAGGCCGACGTTGCCGTCGTCGAGGAGCGTTACATCGACATCGAATGGCCGAAGGCCCAGGCCCGTCCATCCTTGCCGGCAGGGGACCCCATGGAGCGCCTGGAGGGCCTCCTCAGGATCATCACCGCCGAGGAGTGGGGAGACATCCCGGCCCTGAGCACCGAGGTGGCACTCTGGCTGGGCAAGGGGCTGCCCACCGGGCAGGCTCCCCAGGAGGCCCTGTTCAAGCTCCTGGCCCCCAACCCCGTGGTCCAGGCCATCGCCGAGGTCTTCGCCAAGCCCTTGGGGCTGGAGGACGGGGCCAAGCTCGTGGCGGAGAAGGTAGGCCGCCCGGTTGACCCCCTGTGGAATCAGGTGGAGGTCCTGGCCTACCTCGCCATGGGCGTCCGCGCCCAGAACTCGGGCGACCCCCTGCTTCGTCCCAAGCTCCACACGTTCATCACCGGCCTGGATCAGGCCCATGTGCGCTTTGACGACGATGGCAAGCTCGTGCTCTACCTTACAAACAAAGAGGATCTACTCCTCAAGCACCCGGAGTGGGTCGCCTCCGGCATCTTCCCGGTCGCGGTCTGCACGACCTGCGGGCAACACGCGATGTCCACCGACCTGCACGGGGCACTGATCGAGGACGAGACCTTGAAGGGTGGCCAGCTCGAAGGCAATAGCGCCGTCTGGGCCTCTGAGGGCCAGATCGAGACCAGCAAGAAAAGCGAACGAATCTACTTCACCGACCAACTGGCATGGAAGGACGAGGAAGACGGGGAACTCCGCGGGACCGAGCGGAAGTACATCTGCCGGCAGTGCGGGAGCCTTCACGCCGATCCGGGGGGGAAGTGCCTGGCCCCGAAGTGCGGAGCCGACCTTGATCTGGTAGAAGTCCAGTTCTTCCCGGAGTCCAACGACAAATGCCCTGCTTGCGGGTCCGGCCCCAGGGGCTATCGCGGAGCCGTGCGCCCGTTCAAGCCCGTCCGTGCTTTCCAGGTCGCGGACGTCCACACCCTGGCCCAGGCCATGCTCACCCACGCGCCCAAGGTCCACAGGAAGCTCCTGGTCTTCGCGGATAGCCGCCAGGACGCTGCCTTCCAGGCTGGTTGGAGCGAGGACCATGGGCGGCGTCACCGGCTTCGGCAGGTCATGTTCCAGGAGATCCGGAAGGACGGGGCCCTTACCTTCGGTGCTCTCCATGCCCGGCTCGTGGACCGTCTCATGGAAGACCGGTATCTCCGGCAGGTCATCGCCCCCGAAGTCCGCACCTACCTGGTGGGGACGACCGACAAGGACAAGCTCCAGAAGGAACTGGGGCGGTTCCTGCGCCACCGGCTGATGATGGAGACCGCGACGTCCTACACCAGCCGCCACGGCCTTGAAGCATACGGCATGGTCCAGATCGACTACCCCGAGCTTGACCAACACCCGGAAGACCTCAAGGCCATGGCCGAGATCCTGTCTTGGGATGTCGAGGCCGTCCGGCAGTTCCTCGCCTTGCTCATGGACGCGTGGCGGCGCAACCAGATCCTCTCCGACGAGAAGGGCGGGGCCGACACCTTCACCCGGATCTGGCGGCAGGGGGCCCGGGAGGTCACCCGCGGGTACATCCCAGAGTTCATCCGGCCCAAGGTGATCGTGGTCCGGCGGAACAAGGAGGGCAAGGAGGAGACCAACCGGCAGCAGGCCCTGATCACCAAGACCGGGCGCACCTATGCCCAGGGACTCCTGGCCAAGCTCACTCCCGGGCGGAATCCCGTGGACCGGAACCGCTTCCTCGACGAGGTCTGGACCTTCCTGACCGAGCGGTCCCTGCTGGAGCACGTGATTCTCCGGGGCTCCAACATCAAGGCCACGCCTCTCCCTGGCGGGAACGGCTGGTCGGTCCGGGCCGATGGCCTGGTGTTCAAGGAAGCTGAGCACCGGTGGCGCTGCCAGCGTTGCCGGAAGCCCACGGCCCACCCCTCCCCGGACCTGAAGTGCCCCAGACACAACTGCGACGGCACGTTGAAGCTGGATGAGCTGGACCAGGACAACTTCGATGTCGCCCTGCTGATGCAGCCCGACTTCGAACCCGTGGTCCCGAAGGAGCACTCGGCCCAGGTGCCCGCCGACGAGCGGGCCGACATCGAGCGGGAGTTCAAGCGGGCTGACGGGGACATCAACTGCCTGGTCGCCACCCCCACCCTGGAACTGGGCGTGGACATCGGAGCCCTGGACATGGTCCTGATGCGGAACATGCCGCCCGGGTCGAGCAACTACTGGCAGCGGGCAGGCCGGGCCGGGCGGCGGGAGCGCATGGCCTCCGTCCTCACCTACTGCCGCCGCTGGCACCATGACCAGTATTTCTTCAACAAGCCCCTGGACCTCCTGCGGGGCGAGATCGAGGCCCCGAGGTTCAACCTCCGCAACCCCGTTCTGGTCTCGAAGCACGTCCACGCCGTGGCCGTCGGGACCCTGCTGAGGCTGGAAGGCCAGGATTCGGAAGTGCTCAAGGGGACCTTCCCGACCTTCATCGGGGATTTTCTGTTTGTTTACGACGAGGACGAAGAGCGCACGGGCCTGCGCCACGCCGCCATCGACGCCAAGACCCCCTTGGATGCGCTGGTGACCAAGCATCGGGTTGCCCTAGACAAGGCGGTGCTGGACGCCTTCGAACAGAATTGGCCGGATGAAGACAAAGAGGTCACCCAGCACATCCACCTCAAAGCCCTGCTGGACAACATGGGGACCAGCCTTCAAGAAGTGGTCGATCGCCTCTACCATCGGGCCAAGTGGGCCAGCGAGCAGCGTGGGAAGCTCTCGGCCATCGAAGCCAAGGGCAAGGAGCTGAGTGAGCCTGAACAGCGCCTGTACAAGCGGTTCAGCGCCATGCTCCGGTCCATGAGGGCGCGGGTGCAGGAGACGTACACTTTGTCCGTCCTGGCCCTGGAGGGCTTCCTACCGGGCTACGGCATGACCCAGGGGGGCTGCCGGTTCACCTTCCACGGCGCGGACTCCAAGACCGCCTCCCGGGACCTATCCCTTGGTCGGGGCATGGCCCAGGGCGTCCGGGAGTTCATCCCGGGCAACCTGATCTACGCCATCGGCGAGAAGTTCAAGGTCGTCAGCTACCGCCTGGACCCGAAGCCCGAGGATCGGATCGGGGAGAAGTTCGAGGTCGGCGCGGACCCGGAAGCCCCCTTCCTCCGGCTGCCCGGGCAGGGCGGCCACCTCGGCATCGCCGCCGACGTCCCGTCCAGCATCGTCGAGGCCATGCCGCTCTCGGACGGCACCCTGGACCACGCCAGCCGCATCACGGACGACGAGTCCAACCGGTTCCAGCTCGGCGTCGACATCCGCGCCAGCCAGTTGGAGAACGTGCACAACGGCGGGGCCACCTACGTCACGCCGGGCGGTCACCAGCTCCAGCTCCTGCGCCAGCAGAAGCTTCGACTGGTGAACCTCGGACCGTCTTCCCGGACCCGGGAAGGCGAGTACGGCTACCCCATCTGCATGGGCTGCGGGGCAGCTCGGTCCCCCTTGTCCTCCCCGACTGAGATTCTGAACTTCATCGAGGAGCACAAGAAGAACTGCGGGGTGCCCCCGTCGCCGCGGGCGATCTTCGCCGACGTCCGGGTTGATGGCCTGCGGCTGCGTGGTATAGCCAACATCAAGGACGCCGCCAACCTGGCCGAGGCCCTGCTGCTTGGAGCCCGGGAGCTGCTGGACATGGGCGAGCGGGACCTGACCTGGACCTCGGTCGCCATGGACGACGGCACCTGGGAGTGCTTCATCTACGACCCCATGCCCGGTGGTTCCGGCGTCCTAGATGAAATCCTTGAACGTTGGCCGGAGGTCCAGGCCATCGCCACCCGTCAGCTCGAACACTGCCCCGAGGCGTGTGCTACCGCCTGCTATGAGTGCCTCAAGAGTTATTCGAACACGTTCTACCACCCGAGCCTGGACAGGAACCACGCCGTCGCCCTGCTGGCGGAATGGGATGGCCTGGCCATGCAGAACACTATCGAACCCGCCTCCGGGGAGACGACGGTCGAGGGCGAGCCCCACCATGCCCCGGAACAGGTCTTCGTCTTGATGTTGAAGGAGGCCGGGCTTGTCGGGGATGACGGTCCGGAGCTGAACGTCACGTTGGAACTCGGGGAGGGTATGCCACACACATCGGTGGACGCGCTCTACCGGGCCAAGAAGGTGGCGGTCTACCTCGACGGCCTGTCCCAGGGGCTCCATGGAGCCCCCAAGACCAAGGAGTTTGATGCCATGGTCACCGGGGTGCTGAAGATGTTGGGCTGGAAGGTCCACCGCATTCCGTTTAGCGCCTTGAGCGACCCGGTGTTGAAGGTCCACCACCTGAAGGTCTTGGCCCAGAGTCTTGCTGGCACAAACTGATCCTCCCAGGCGGCCATGTGACTTTGAGGATCTTCCAGGTGCGCGTCGAAGTGAAGAGGGGCCATGAGACCGCGGTGTTCTCAGTTGCGATAGTCCATGTTCTCACCAGTGTTCTCAGTTTGCCTTCTCGACATCGCTTTATTTTTCAAAGGCGTTCTCATTGTTCCCTATGTTCTCACAAGAATGCAGGCGTTCCTTTACGAACGAACGTGCGAATGCGTTTGTGAGTGCGGGTGTGGATTCGTGTGGGGTCATGCGTATGGGATGCAATGCAGGTGAGAACACTGAGAACACTGAGAACATGCATATGGGATAAGGGTATTTTTGAATTTGATACTGAGAACACTGTTGAGCCAAGTGAGAACATCTGGTCAGAAACTGAGAACATCCCTACCATCTTCGGTAGATCAGGCTTGCAGTCTTGGTTCTAGGTGACCTTGGTTGAGCAGGATGCTCGGGGGAGATTCCTTGGCATCAAAATCCCGAGGGGAGCCCACCGCCATGCTCCCTGTTTTTGCCGGAACAAAGTCCCCTCACTCCGAGCTGATGTTCACGTCCAGGACTACCGGCGGCATGACCGCTTGCCCCTGACGGCGAGCTTGAAGCCGCTCCAGCTCATGGAGGGTGCGGTAGAAACTCCGCTCCAACTGACCCTCGTGCCGCTGGAGGCGCTCAGCGTGGTGGCCGTCACCGACCGACGTGCTCAAGAACATGGCCATCCGGGTCGGGTTTGCAACCCGGTCGACATTGCGCCGTCGCAACTCCCACTCCAGGCAGGACTGCAGGCTCTCCCGCTCAGCCCTACCAACCCGCTCAATCCTCCACCAGACCCGGGCGAGGCGGTCCGTCAATGCCTCTTCGAGAGGGCCGACTGGCTGCAGGGACGTGACCATTCCGTCGTGGAGGGCCTCGAAGTCAGCCGGGTCCTCCCCCAGGATGGCGACGGCTTCCGAATAAGCACCATGCTTCAAGGCATTCTTAGCCACAGCGGCCTTGCCCTGGGCGGATTTGGGGCCAGTTGAGCCGTTGGCCTTGGTTTCCATCGTATCCATCAGTTCCCCCATGGAGCATTCCCTCCGCTTGGTCCCCATCCCGGGAGGTGGACCCCCGCTTTGTATGCCAGGATCAGCTTCCGGTCTTCGATTTCGATGGGATCAAGCTGACCATGGTCAGGGAGTTGGTCCTTGGCCTTGTAGTACGCCTCCAGTTCAGCGACCATTTCGGCCTCATCCCTTGCGATCTCAGCGGCGGTCAGCATTTCCGCCGGGACGGCACAGAGGGTCCTGATGATATGCCAGGAGGGAATGGGCAGGGCCTGGGGCCCCTGGGCGGGCTTCTTTGCCGTGGTGCCCATGGCCGACACCGCCACCGCCCGTGGCGCGGGGGGATCATCGACCTCCTCCATGGAGATCATGGGCTCACCAACGGGCTCGTCCTCGTCAACATCACCGGAGGTCTTTTCACGGTAGGTGCTGATGGCCGGGCCCTTCAGCCAGTAGACGTAGGTGGTGTCCTTCGTACCGGGGATTCGGAACTTTTTCTGGCCACGCCCCGCCTCGGCGTCCAAGATCCCGGCGTCGCGGAGCGCCTTGGCCGTATCCCGGACATTTTCACCCCCGCAAGCCTCCTGGAAACCTTCGGAGGTCAGTAGCCAATCAACCCGGGTCAGCCCCTTGGAGGGGTTGTGGTAGGACTTCTTGTACCCCGCGACCTCGCGGAGTGGCCGGTCATCCGTGGACCCGTCGCAGTCGTTGATGAACCTGGAGGTGCCGTGGGCCTCGATGAAGTTCAGCACGTTCTGGATGCCAGTCTGCTGCTCCTTGCTGTTGAGCCCCCCACGGGCCTCGATCCAGGCATCAAGGCAAACCCGGACAGCCCAGCCGATATTATCGTCCGGCCAGGGAAGAACCCCGATCTCCTGGGCCAGAGCGCCCGCGGCGTAGATGAGCCCGAACTGACGGGCACCGCGCTTCACCTGGGCATCCGCGGTGGCCGGAACGGCCTTGGCCGCCCATTCACGTGACATGGTCTTGAGGCGATCAACCAGGGCGATGCGGGCCTCGGTGTCCAGGCTGACAATGTAGCGGATGAAGGCCCGGATCGGGGTCCCGTAGTATTTCGTCTTGGCGTCCAGGAGGGTGAGGGTGAAATCCTCCGCGGTCTTGCACGGCGCGATCCGCTCGAAGCCGTCCTCCAGCATCGGGACGACCATCATCCGGACGTCACCCCCGGCGGTGACCCGCATACCGGCCTTCTTAATCTGGTCCGCGGGGGTCACCTCGCCGTTGGAGAGGACCACGACCTTCCAGGTCAGGGACTCCCTGGCCTCGATCGTCTTGGTCATGCGGCTTTTGCCTGTGTTCCCTGCGATGAGGTAGACAATCTCCGCTACCTGCTTGGGGTCAGCCTGAAGGATCTCATCCAGGACCAACATGGAGTGATTGTGGCCGGCGAGCTTCGCCTCCACCCCATTGGCGGTGGCCTTCCAGGTGCAGGCGAACTTGGGGCCTCCACACACGCTACCGGCCACCTCACCGATCGTACTTTTGCCTCGCGTACTCCGGGAAGCCATGTGGACGCCGAAGGAATCCACTCCGGCCAACTCTAGCAGGGGCCCCACGAAGGCCATGGCGATGCCAAGGGACAGCCGGGAGTTCCCCACGGCGTGGACTCCGATCTCGGTCTGCCACTCGCTCAGCGTCCCCTTGGTCGTGAGGTTTTCATTTCCCTTGCCGCTCAGGTAGACCCTGCGCCCAGAGGTGGTAGTCCCGAGGGTTTCGTCCGGGAACACGTAGGCACTGTCACACCAGCCGGTCGTCGCACTCAACCTGCCACGGGCGCTGACCTTGACGTTGTGGAGGTAGTCAGCCAGGAGCTGGCGGACCTCTGGGCGCGTTGCAAGGCAGAACCCTTCCTCGGCCATGGCCCGGAAGACTCCGCACGAGTCCCCGATGAGCGACGACCTGGGGACGGACTTCTCATGTCGGATGCCCTCGTCAGACAGCCAGGACACCATGGTGGCGTAGCTGTCGTCCTTGCCGTCCATGACGAGGGCCTCGATCCAGAAGGGCTGGGACAACCAGACGGTCTTGTAGTTGGGTTTGTCGCCGAATCCGACCTGGACGGTGGCTTGAAGCCCGGGGCGACGCCCCAGGCCGTTCCCGACCTCGGCCCAGTCGTACATGACCCCGTCGATGGTCAGCTCAGGGCGGGTCGGGTCTTCGGGCTCGTCGTCAAGGGAATCAACCCCGTGACTGGCCCGTGAGTGTGCCTCGTCCTTGACCAGCGTCTTGACCTGGGATTTCTGGTTCTTCCGGGAAATCGTGGGATAGCCGGGTAATGCCGGGCATCACCGCCGCGCCCCGGTCCGGGCTCCGAGCCTGCGGGCATTCCGGGGGCATCAGCCCCGCTCCCTCCGGGGCCGCCCACCGC
>Ga0316217_10003103_pt1 | contig 19321 bp, 20 predicted proteins | sample 1anoAmetaG_FD_203633 | JGI IMG/M metagenome (GOLD analysis project Ga0316217, IMG submission 203633) | Freshwater microbial communities from Trout Bog Lake, Wisconsin, USA - 1anoA | ecosystem: Environmental > Aquatic > Freshwater > Lake > Hypolimnion/Profundal zone | place: USA: Wisconsin...
GTCCTGATTGATTAATGTTTATACATCCACCATAAATTCAAACATAAAAGTCTGTCTACTGCAATACATTTTATGCCCCGACAAGATAAGCAAACTCTAGGTAGAAGAAGCACTGTCGACCTCCTCATCTGTGTTCTTTGCGGCATAAAATAGACTGAATTACGATCTTATCGCCACCACAGGTTTCACTTTATATTTAGCGTACGTAGCAAAGAACGGCAATGCATACTTTAATGGAGAGCGGCATAATGTAGGAGGAGGTGTCTCTGAAGACGAAACAATCTAGGTTTAGGTGGAGCCAACTGCTTCTAGAATTTTTGGAGTGTTCGGGGTGGACGACAGCTAACCGCAGCAAGTATTCCTCAACCGATGAGGAATAAAGACCTCTTCTTTGTCGTGGTCATGATTGACCAGTCAGATATTGTGGAGATACAAGCAGCTTGATTGATCGATCAAATCTATAAATTTGTATATACAATAGACAAAATTTCAGGTTAAGGAAGGCAGAGAGTTGCAGGGATTGAGTTAGCTAGGGTTGTCTTGTTGTTGTGTTTGGCATTTCATCCATAGTTGGGTTGAGTCACTTGCATGGCCAAATAAAACCGCATCCAAACACCCACCCAAACCAACTGAAGTCTGACTAGGTCCTATTATGCAAGCCACAGCAATCGCGATAAACTCTGATCAAATCACAGCAATTTCCTTGCCCTCGCCCAAGGCCTTCAGATACTCCTCATACTTCTTCTCCAAATTCCTCCCCAAGTAGGTATACAGCAGGATCCTCTAACCCTCTATCTTCTTGCTGTGGACCACCAGCAGCCTCCGCTGGTCTGTCTCCGTCGAGTAGTCTTCAAGCACCTTGCTGCTCGCCCGACCCGACATATCTCTGTGGTGCTGCTTGATCAGCTCCACCAACTTTTTTTGGGAGACGAATTCCCAGGAGCTTATCTGGGAGGCACTCAACTAAAGATGGATGCCTTTCCTCTTCTTATAAAGGTACCCGATTTCTCGAGCCAGCTTCTCATCGCTCAGCTTTTTCAGTCCCTCAATCTTCTCCTCAGACATATTCAGCGTCCCTTTGGCCAACCTTTACTTAAATCTTTGCTCAAAGGTCTTGTTTTGGGCCTTGAGCAGGGCAGCCTCCCACATCTGAGTAATCCAGTTATTGATCACAAAGAACTCAAATTTGGTCAGATTTTTGTTGACTGCGATTTCATAGCACAGCAGAGCTCTATTGTAAATGAGCAACGAATTCCACCTCAGCCCTAAATAGGTCCCCAAAACGAAGCCTGCGAAATTCCACCAATTCCACTCATAGACAAGTGCCTCCAAGGTGAAGGCCAGCATGGGGGTGAATACGAGCAGCCGATACAAGCGTGAGACGGGGACAGGCTGCCCGCTATTGAACAGCACGTTCCTCTAGTCCTTGAGTGCGCGGATGGGGACGTAGGTTTTGCTGTCGGAGGACAGGAACCGGGGGAGGTAGAGCAGGCGTGGCGATTTTTTTATTAGTGTGGATAGCATTTATTATGAACTGAGGGGAAGGATTTGAGGGTATAGGGTGGAGGACGATGAGGGTTGGACAGAATATTTGGGGGTTTGGTAAATGGTGTAATTTGGATTTCTAGGGGTAAGATACTCATTTATTGGCCTGTGGACAATACTCTCACAGACCTTCATTCTATAGCATTTCCTTCGCTATTCCAACCATCCAACCCTCCACTCCCATCCATCAAACCTCCCTCCCTCCCAACCCTCCCCTCCACTCCCGTCCCTCCAACCTCAACATCCAACATAATACAATATGCCCCCTAATTCAAATTTAATTCTATGCTGCACTAACTCCTGATGGCCCTTCTGGGCCAACCGGGCGCCATAATAAAAAGCACTAACCAAACCTTCGCAGTGGACCCCTCGGCCACCATCCTCTCCCCCCCCGAGGCCGCCATGATCACCGAGATCGCCCAAGCCGGCTTCTACTACAAATAGCTCACGACCTTCATCCGAAACGAGAAGACAGAGCTCTCCTTCGCCGACATCCGCAAAGACCCCAGCATCTACCGCAAAGCCATCGCCCACGGGCTGTAGAAGGCCCTGCAGGAGTACCAGACCCTGATCCTGGCCATCGAGCGCGACTTCCTGAGCAACAGACACTTCACCTTCAGCAACATCCGGGCCGAGCTCAGCAAATACCAAATAGTGATGAAGTAGCTCTGGGGCATCATCCAGAAGATCGTGGGCGAGAAGTTCAAAGGCGGAGTGATCATCGACATCTTTTGGTAGACCTTCCAGCGCAGCAACGCCTGGCTCAAGGGCTGGACCTCGACCATCCTCAAGGAGTGCCAGCAGGTGTTCCTCAACCAGGTCATCGCCTGGATCGCCCACGGCCAGCTCATCGACGTCGAGGACGAGTTCTTCATCCACAAGGTCATTCACGAACCTTAAGAGAAGATACAGTTCAGCAAGATCAATGCCGTCAATATTGAGATCACCGGCTGGGACATCTATACGCTCAATAGTTAGCTCATACCCCTCTCCATTGTTAGCCAGGAGACCGCAGGGAAGATACTGTTTATCGGCAAGAGTGTCAAAATTCTGCGCAGTTCCGGCAAAATCTCATCAATCCCCAGCAAAAGCATTCTCAACGACATCCGCGAAATCTTCAAAGCAGACTACTGCCAAATCCTCTTCGAGAGCACAATCTAAAAAATCCGCAAAGCCATAGCTTAGTAAATGATCAAACTGATCATCGGGTAGTAGAACCTGATGCGGGAACTGTAGAAGATCAACGACTACTACTTCATGCTGAAGGGAGACTTCTACCACCACTTCCTGGAGGAGTCCAGGATCATCGAGCATATCAACAACAAGGAGAAGGCGCAGAAGAAGATCAATGAGACTTGTCTCCAGAATACCTTCATTCGGCTCGGCAATTTGGAGGATGCTAAGAGGGTTAGCTTTGAGATCAAGGCTTTGGGGTTCAGTTATGTGGGGTTCAAGAATTTTGTCAATATTTGCCCGGTGGGCAATATTGACCTTGTCTAGGGGAAGTATATAAGGTTTACCTCATCCGAGGGAGGCATTTGGCATCGCACAAAGCAAATCGTCTAAAACAATTTTACGATTCTGTACAGCCTGAGCTTCAAGAAAACCAAAAGCATCTTCAAAACCAAGCGATAGGACTTCAAAGACCGCAAATCAAACATCGTTTCTCTCGTCATCCAAAACCAGCGCTAAATTTCACCATCCCTGCATTAGAACCCCTGCTCTCTCTCCCGCATAAACGAGTATCTCTCCATCAACATCGGCTACCGCTACAGCGAGCTCGAGAAAAACTACGAATCCGTGGTGATCATCACCTACAAAAACGAGAAGAAATTCTCAAACCCCGTCTAAATCGGCAAACTCTCGCTGAAAAAGATCAATTTCTTGGATGAGAGGGTCTTCTTCGTCAAGGTGGCCTACCAGAACGATGAGCTCAAGGTCTCAGTCAACCCCATCAATGCCTATGATGCAGAGTAGAGCATCAAACTGGACCAAATCCGAATGTCCAGCTACCTCAACCTCGAAATGAGTCGGGCCAACATCGGCATCCTCTCCAACATCCAAGATCTCGACTGCCAGGCTGAGATCGAGCAGTGGGAGATGCTATGCAAACCGAGCAACTACTACGGCGATCATTGGAGCGACCTCTCCCTCAACCTCAAGATCAGCTGGCCACTCAACCTGATCCTCACGGCCGATCTCATGTAGATCTTCTCCCGGATAAACAAGTTCCTCTTCCCCATGAGGCAGATCCAAATCGAGCTGGAGAAGATGTGGCTCAAGATCCCTCGGAGGTTCAGAGAGGCCCGTGGGGAGGTCAGGTCCCCCTCCTCTCTCCGCGAACTGTCGATCTTCGAGCGCAAGCTGAGCTCCACCCGCGCCAGAATGAACATGGTAGTCAACAACCTCTGGTCCTACTTCGAATCAGACGTCATCAAGACCATCTGGCAGAAGCTGAGACTGAGCATCGCCCAATCCGACGACTTCGAGGGTACCTCTGCCATAACAAAGACGTCATCCGGATGGTCAACAAGTACGTCAACACCATCCAGACCATGTTCTACTTCAACGCCCTCAAGATCCAACGCAGCATCCACGAGATCATCCGCCACTCCCGCAGCTTCGTGGCCTTCTTCAACAAGTACCAAAAGGGCTATGCAGGATTGAGAATGAACATATCGATGGCAAGACGATCAAGGAGTATGAGAACATTGATGATGTGTTCTGCAAGAATGTTATGGATTTTCATAAGATGCTCAAGGAGTTGTCCAAGACCAGCAATTCCGCACATTTCTTCCATCTCACGCAGAGGATCGAGGGCTGCGTCGGCCAGGAGAACAAATATCTGTACTACTGATCACCCATCTTTCATGCTTCATGCTTCATCTTTCATCTTCCCATACGCCCACTCATACATTAATACATCGAATTAGAGATAACACACATACAACAATAGACAACACATCCATTAAATTAGAGATCAATCAGACCTACTTCCTGAGATACTCCTCGAACTCGTGCCTCAGCTGCCCCCTCTTCTCCTCCAGGTAGGGTCTCTGTGCGATAAGCGTGCTGATAAGGTCCTCCAAGCCCGCGCAGTTCCTCCTCAACTTGTTGAAGACCCTAACAGAGATGTAGAAGGTCTGACCGGAAGAGTCTATGTAGATTCTGCCGCCCTCGAATGCCAGACACTTCTCCATCATAGATTCGCTCATCTGGTTCTACTCGATCAGATTTGAAGAGATTATGCTGTCTTACTAGGGTCGGGCTCGGATGGGACGCGCCCGCTATTCGCTTGAATACTGGTTGTTGGGACATTGAGGACTCAGGTGTTGGAGCATTGGGTACTGATGGGTTGGAGACTGCTGATGATGGCTTGAAGCTTTTGGAGTTTGCATAAAGTGAGGTTGTGAATATTCGACGTTTGGTTCATTTGGAGGGGTGGATAGTAAAGGATTCGGTTTGGACGGCTAATTGGGGTTGCTTGTTTGCTTCAGTTAGTCCAGTTCCTCGGCTTATTACTCTTACACCACTTTTAGGTTCTATATCCGGAGAGAGATGCTATCTTACTCGATATTTTGCTAGATGTAACTTTTTAGCTCATTCTGCTATTTCTAACCTACCTAAAGCTGCTACTATCCCACTACAATAGCATTTTATTCCATCTACTGTTTACTACTCCCAACAAATTCGTTTATCTCCCCCTACCCTCCAATTTCGTCATCTCTCTATCCCTTTTCGCCGTCTCTCTGTACCATTTGGTCATCTCTCTGCAGCCTCTCGTCCCTTCCCTCCTACTTTCCTGCAAACTGCTCATAGATCTCAATCCTGCCAAAATCGATATCCCCCTCCACCTCCTCCTCCTCCCTCTCCATCTCCACCGAAGGCTCGAAATCATTCAGATACACCTCCTCATCCGACCCATTTCTGCTCTCCACCTTTTCCACCTTCACCAGCGACGCATAGACTTTGTTCTAGAGGGCATTGTGGCCGCAGCTGGCCTGCAAAGGTTTGCGCTTGGTCAGCTTGATGGATTTATTTGAGGAGACCAGATGGATCTCTGGAGATTGCCTCTCGATGGTCTTCTCCCCACCTGCGCCTTTGCCCCTTGAGAAGGGGAGGCTGCACCTAGGGTTGAGGGGACTGCTATTGGCCACCTTGCGGATGTGGAGGTGGGCACAGCAGTTCGCACAGGTCACCTCACCTTTGACTCTTTTGGTGGGCTTGGATTCGTATTTGCGGAGGCTGCTCTCGAATCTGAACTAGACGTAGACGTGGTCCGAACTGTGGGGTTTTATAAACCGAGACATGTTTTGAATGCTTACTATCCGTTATCAAAAATAATAATGGGGAATAGTAACATTCGGGTTATTCGAGGATTGGGATTGGTTGGGACTGAGCAGAAGGGAGCCGTGGGATTTTTATCTGATTTAAAGGCAAATTTGACAGGAAAATGGGTTTGAGTAAAATACGTCGGGATATCGGAAAATGATTGGAAATAACAAAAATCACGTGGCTTCAAAGTTTCACTTTTTTCGACAACATTGCTGATACGTTATTTACTATAGCTCTGCTTTATGCCCCCAAAATGATTTCCGGCGATTTGAAAATTTGTATATTAAATGCTGACAATATTTTATTAGATAAAGTTTTAGCTATAGAGAAAATGATAGGGAAATTCAGTCGCATCAAAGAAATCAATCATTTTTATTGCGCCGGATTGCTGCCAAACATCAACGACCGCTGCCTTTCACTGCAAAAAACTGAAAGGAACGATCAGAAAACTCTGCAGGGGTCACCCAAAAAGGACAGGGTTTTGACTTTGGAGAAGATGCGAGAAAAGCTGAGGAAACAGATTCAGGGTGGGAGATCTAATACTGTCGGAACTCTATAGAATTCATTCTTTTCTTAGAAAAATAGTTCTAAGAGCTTCAGCAAAACTTAAGCTACTGAATACATCTCAAAAAAATCAAGGATCCACACAATAACCGACAGCCCTGTCTTCGCCTACGAAAAGGGCAAAGAATTTTCAAAGAGACAATCGCTCTATTCACACAAGATCAGAATGGGCGCAGAAAAGATCAAAAACGAGCCACAGGTGCTATAGAAGTAGCATCCCATGTTTAGCATCAAGCTTTTGAAGGCATTTCTCAGGAATGATGGCAGTTTGCCCAATGCTATCATTAACTCACCTAAAGTTAGAACCCTGCCATTGGGAGAGTTCTCTGAGAATGAGTAAAGCAAACTAAATTTCAAGCTGAAGAGCATCGAAGAGCTCGAGATGAATGTTACTTAGATCCGAATAAAAAACTCCCTGTTCCCCAAAAAGCGCTTAATAGCTAAAGACTTCCCTCTCTTCGTCGCCAAAAGAAACATCGAAAGGCCCCGCGATAGTTCAAAGCGAATCATCCCTGTGCACAAACTGCGCCCCAAAAAATCATTTCTCAGCGAACGTACCCTCTAAGACTAACCCTCAACTCCCTCAACTCCCCTGCGGAAGAAGCACAGTGAGTAAATCGAAGCGGATCTGATGTAGCTCTCTGAACCCAAACGCAGCTCTCTCCGCAGACCCATCCAAACCTAGCCAAGCCTCTCAGCTTGGGACTGATTCATTCTTATACCTATTTCCAAGGGATTCGTCGGTTTTTTACTAAATTGAATCAAATTTTAATTGAATCACATATCCGATGGAAAGTGACTCAAAGTATGAACGCTTTTTGGCGTGGTTTCGCACCCATGGCGGCAAGTACAGCGACATTGCTTACCCGACCTACTTTCCGCCTACAAACTACATCGGAATCTCAGCCCGCTGCCCGATACCCAGACACAAAGTGATAATCGCCATCCCCAAGCAACTCATCATCGGAGTGCAGAGAGTGAAGCAATCTGAGCTCGGCTTCATACTGGAGGAGTATTCTTGCTTCCTGGGCTAGGACAACGACGACAAGGATTTCAATATTCTGACCCTGTTTGTGATCTTTGAGAAGATGAAGGGTTCGAAGTCTTTCTTTTTTCCATATTTCGAGTGTATCACTCTCGCTGAGACTATGGTACATTGGAAGGATGAATAGATCTCGGCCCTGGATTCGCCTTTCCTCAGTCTGTCCTTCCTGCGGTAGGTCAAGAAGTAGTTTCAGCCAACTTTCGACACTTTCAAGGCCATCACCAGAAAGAACAGCGCACTGTTCCCCCAATAACTCACTTAGGTGTTGTTTTATGGGTGCTATGGAATCGTAATGACGCGCTGCTTCGGCTGGGGACTGCCTGAGACTATGCTTGTGCCTTTGGCCGACTTCTTGAACCACAGTGCTGACGGGGTACACCACTACACCTTTTCTGGCACACTCTAACGTGCAGAACACCCACGCTATATCAAAAAAATGAATCATCTCAATCTCACCACCCTAGGGATAGACAACCTTGCGAAGCTCCCCATCGGGTTCGAGAAGGACAAACGGGAAGACTACCTCGAAAAGAATGGATAAATCCTTAAACGCATTGGACTCCCTCTGCCCAAAAACCTGCAGTAGCTCAGCCAGGCTGAATTCCGCCTGCGCTTCAAATCCCTCCAAGCAATCAAAGTCAAATAGAGCTACGAAAACGAGATAGTCCCCTCATCTGAGTCCGAAGACAACGACTCTGAGTCCTAAAGCGAGGACTAAGAGTAGACCGGGATGGCCAGTGAAGTGGTGCAGTACTACCGTACAAAGCGTTTCTTCAAGAAGCTGTTCGAGATAATTGACAAAGGTAAAGAGTAGGTGTTTTAGGCGCCCAAACCCTAAATCAACCGAGAGTTCGAGGATGGAGTGACCTTCGAGTGGTGGTACTAGCAGGAGGATGCTTGCTTCATTGTGGCCACCTCCAAACCTCTGGACGAGGGGGAGCAGATTTTCAATAGCTATGGGAGGAGGAGCAACCGCTTCTTGCTGCTTTGGTATGGCTTCACCTACTCCGATAATAAGTATGATAGCGTGCCATTCCGACTGTGGTCCGAAGAGATCTAGGCCCAGACCGGCCAACTCATCCTCACCAAGTACATCACTGATGTCGATTGGACCCAGCAGATCCCTTTGGGCGACTCCCGCTTCTCCCTCACCAGCCTCAGCAGCGAGTTCAGGCTTAAACGCACTGAGATCGACTACCGACTGTTGGCCTATTTGAGGTTCAGGATCATCAGAAGTAAGCCCAAGTATGCACCTTTGAGGACGAAGTATGGTGAGTTGTCGAGGGTTATGAGTTTGGGCCTCGAGCTGTAGGTTCTGCAGTTCTATAAAAAGGTTTTGGGTGAGCTCATCAAACGCTACAGATTGGCAGACGAGCGGAATCTGAAAGAAATGCAGCCATGGCGTGCGGTCTTTTCCTAGATCCTGATTCACAGTGACTCCGAAATCGTCTACCGCCATTGTTCAGGGGTGTAGCAAATGATAAACATTTTGGAGGAACTGATCAAAATGTAGAATCCTAGTGTGAGTACACTCAAAGATAGGTATAATGCTTGGTGGAGTGTGGAGGAGCAAAAGTCGAACAAACTCTATGTCTAAAATCGCATCTTTGTTCGGCATTACTTCCGACTCCTCCAAAACTATATCTCTTCTCGCTGATTGATACATATGATAATTTATAGGGTTCCCAATTTTGTTCATTTTCCAGTTTTTGTTTGCTCCGTACAATGCACTTTATAACTGATATCCCTATACTCACAAAGCAGTCTGCTTCCAGGTGCGTCCAAAAGTGTTCAGCCCCCAAACACAAGCTAGGTACATCTGTTGGTTAATGCCCCAATAAAGAGAGGTAGTGGGCTGGAGTGATAAGTTGAATGTTATTGATATGTGAGGCAATCATCAGCTGCTGATCAGCTTTTTAAGGATCTCGAAGAGTTCGACCTTTGAGATTTTGGAGTCCCCGTTTTTGTCGATGGCCTTGATGAACTGGGTGACCTCTTCCTCCTTGACCTGGCGGTTGCGGCCGAGACTCTTGAAGGCATCGCTGATGAGGCTGAATATCTCACTGCCCTCGAGAGTCCCCGATTTGTCTGTATCGTATTTGGAGAAGATCGCGTCTATGGCCTGGCGAAGCTGGTCGTCCGACGGTTTGGTACTCATGGCTATATATTAAATGTTGATCTATAATTAGCTTTCGGATTAATCATAGACCAATCGCAGGGGACTGGGGTTTTGGGGCAGGGGGTGAAGAATGGGATGAAGGTTGGGGAGATGGGGAGGGCTGGAATCGGGGCCTGGGTGGATTGAACTTTGAGTGGAAAGATGGTTATTTTAGGTTTTAGAAGGTTTGGTTGAGGAAGATAAATTCCAAATTAAAAATATTGAAATAGACGGCGATCTGAAAACTGCCTCTCCTGCTCCAGAATCCCCCAAACATCCGTAATCAACCTTATCAAACTAAGCAATCTCAGCCATCGTCTGTTGTAATTTATCATATCCCCCCTTATATGCAGTTTGGTCGGCATCCGACTCCAAAAACTGGAAAGAAGATAACTTGGGCTGAAAATCAAGGAAATAGTGAAAATAGGGAAAATGTATAAAATCAATGACCTGTGCGTCACTAGAATGGCAATATTTTCAAAGTATTGTTCGAAGGGTTGTAGCAGCAAGGCTTCAAATTCGGCAATTCACCGTTCCGCACTTTCAAAGCCAACTCCGCTGCTGAGACTCTCCGCAAAACTATACGGGGTGCGTGGTTGGATTCTGTATTACTTTGGAGAGTGTTTGAGAGAGTGTCGAAGTTAGTGTTGGTAAAACTGTTGCGCATTACTAAGTTTTCTATTATAGATAATTACATAAAATCAGCGTGATTTGAATTTCTATGTTTCCGCCGTTCCAAAATATTTACCATCTGCCAAAACCTTGCCTCTTGGTGAGTCTTCCTCTCTCCTCCCTTCCTACTTCTTTTGGCGTTATGCGTATCGTGCTGTGTTTTCTTCAATAATGATTTTTTTCACTGGAAATCAAGATTGGGCGACTATTCGATTATAGTAAATCGAACCAGAACAAACAAAAAAATATATGGTGAATCAACAAATATAGCTCGCCTAGCTCCAAACATGGCCAATCACACATCTCTGGGCTGTATTCCCTCGGCCTTATGTTCTTTGCATCATGGTGGATATCAACATCACAGACTTTGTATTCGGCGGAAGACTATAAAATGAGAACGTTTTCTTCCTTGTTTGATGGAAATCGATACAAAACTGCTGCAACTCTCAACTTTCGACTTACATTTTCAAAAAAATATCCATAATGCAAATAGGAAGATTTCAGCCTTGTATATCGATGAAACTTAAGCTTCGTTTTGCATGAGTTACCATCTCCCTAAATTTATAATAGCTGCCAAAGATATGCAGTAAGAGGACCCTGCATCGAAAATAGCCCAAAAATATGCAGAACACGCGTTGGCCTATGCCAAATACAAGGAGATCAAATAACTCACCTTTATGTAGCTGATCGACCAGATTGGAACCATGTGTCTTAGTTCGATATTTGCCCACCAATTCATATATCTTCTCTGGGATAGTTATAAGCCAAGGAGTGGGGAGACGTCTGCCAGGCTGCGCTTTTTCAACCTCTAAGCCATCCGAAGACCAACCGAGCACACCTTCACCGTATTCCTCCTAAAACTGATCCTTGACTACTTCAACCAAAAATCAACATAGCCCTCAGAACAGTACAAAATAGGCGCAGCCGCTGGCCTACTCAGCTATCTCCTTGGACGACCCATCGACCAGCTTGACTTCGCCAAGAGGGAGATCATGATCAATGAGAAGAAACGCATTTCGAGGGTTGAGGCTATTGAAGTGGTGCTCAGACATGATGGGATTAAGGGATTTTATAAGCATGAGAATTGGCTTGGGCCTCTTTCCAGTACAATCTACCGATCAGTCTACTTCGGACTGTGGAGCAAATTGCTCTATCTTCAAAACGATAGCAATCGTCTCATCGATTGTGTGTTGCTGCCCCTCGTCGCATCTCTGGGTGCCTCTGTAACAACAGCCATTCCAGACATGCTGCGCAGCTTTTGCTTGCAGGTCAATGACGCAAAGAGCAAAGTTTTGGCGAGAAGGAACAAAAATACAGTTATTTAGCTGCCTTCAACCAGCAAACTGATGTTCTAGCATCTCACTAGCAAAGACTTCAAGTTCACGAAGTTGGATTTGACTGTTATTGGTTCATCAGTGCTGAAGAATTGGATTATTCTCTCGAGTTTCGCATTCGGCCAACATTTGCTCCAAAGTAACAGAAATCCTTCCCCGAAGAGCAGACAGTGATCTTATATTAGCTTTGTTTTGGTGCTTCCCAGAAGATAAACCACGTACAGTCCATAAGTTATCTATCCAGTGCATACTAGTAAGTCCATTAAAAAGCACAAAAATCACTCCAAATCGCCATTGGAATCCTTCCACATAGTCTCAACCCCCAGCTAGTTCTCTTAAACTAGGTCAGACTGCACAAAAGAGTTGCTTTCCAGCTACTACTCCCCATCACTGGTCTTGCCTACCAACCGACTCTTCAGCTTCGACTTTGACTTCTTGTTCAGCTTGTGCTTTGATTTGCTCTACTTTACCACGAAGACCTCTTTGAAGTTGGTTTGGGGGGTTGACTGGATCAGCTATTGCTATTTGCGGTACTATTAGTACAGTACTTCGTCGTTGTTGGGTTGTTTGTCGTTTTTATATAGGGGCTAATCTGTGGTCTTTGGGGTCTGAGGCTCATCGCTCTCTATTTTCTATCTTAAGCGATTCTGCCTTCGCTATGAAAAGAAACGATAAATGCAGTCGCCGACTAACCCTCTTAGGTACCGAATATAGGGATAGTTGTTTCTCTTCTCATGGAGCAAAAAGAGTAATAAAGCTATCACAAAAATGAAGAGTAGAATCGTTTCGAAGTGCTCAGTGAGCAAGTAAGTGGATTGGGTTTTGTCTTTGGCTTGGATGATTTCAAGGAGAGCGGCCAGTGTTAAGATTATGTTTATTTTCATTATTTAATAATAATGGTCTTATTAAGCAAATCTTGGAGGATGAGAAAATATTTGTTGACCTGCCAAGTTTAGGCAGATTAGAAATAAAGATCATCATAGAGGGATCAACACAACCAGAAATTAAGTTTTCTGGATAGCTATTATCTTAACACCAACATGAATATCATAAGGGTTGAGAATCTCAACTTGAGATTCTCCAGAAAGAGATCAAGTAACCAATCCAATGAGAGACAGTGATCGCGATAACTTTCGATATAGGTACAATTTCAAAAATGTAAACAATCGTAAACAAACCATACCTCATATCCAAAAATCAGCTAATTGTTGATTAGCAAGATTTATCATAGTAATTTGCTTGCAAGAAGTGTTATATTCCTTAATCTGATTTCAGCAAGTATATTAATTGAGTGATGTAGGAAAAACCAGCCCATAGACAAATGATTGAGGATTTCTGGCTCAAAACAATGTAGCTCAGTGGTCATGGTGAGCACCAGTTGCTCTAAATTGAACTGGAGCACTCACAGACCCTCTAAATTTATGATATCGTGGTTGATCTGCCAACGCTGCAGGCTGATCGGGTTTTCGGAGGGATATACAAAACTTTGGGAGAGTTCAAAGAAGTACTCATCTAGAATTCGGATGGCCTATCGGCAACCCAAGAAGGGAGTATAATATACCGAGAGAAAATCGGCAAAAATTATATGTCGATCGAGTTAACTGGAAAGAAGAGACAAATCAATGCTACTGAAATTCTTATAAAGCAAGCTACCAAAAACTTAGAAACCAAAATTCAAGCGCTATAAGAAAAACTATTAGCACTGATAAACCAAAAAGCAGTGGAAACGCTCCACAGTCAGAATTAGATTACTTAAAAGCTCAACCAAACAAAAGTAGAAACTGATCTGCAAATAGCAACTTTGGAGCGTAAGGTTGCAGACCGTATTTTGGAGTAATTCTCTAAACTCTCAAACATTACCCAAACAAATCAGCAACAATTCTAAAGTATGCTGAGCCAAAAAACTGGACAGCTCACAGCAAAAGACCAATAAATCAATGGGCAAATCGACCAACTCAAACTAAAATGTGAGAACTGCCATCTAGAGCACTCCAACAAGCTCAATAACAACCATGCCAGGCTGTAATAGATAGAAAAATTTATAGCCCAAAGTACCTATTAGTTGACTTAGTCGACAAATCCAACCTAGACTTCAACCAAAAGATCACAGTCATGGGCAAATAGTTGAAGAGTTTGAGAGAGGGCGAGAAATAGCAAAGTGTAAAGAGAAAATAGTTGTGAGTAGCATGTAATACTTAGCCAGTCCCAACTCCAACTAATCTTTCTATTTCAGCAGGAAGATTGAACAGAATAGACTCATCATAAGACGCATGGGCAGTGATGGATAGTATCGCAGTTTCATTCGGAACATTCCCATACCCACCAACGCTGCGATCACCTTCCAAATCAAACAGACCAAAACCTAATGCAACTATATAATGACGGGAATAGCCACCAACGCAGTTTTTGAGCGAAAAGAAGCCTACTTTAACAAAGAGTGTTTGGCCTACTAGTCATTTAACGGGAGTCTATGGCAAAATGGAGGTTATAAGCAAGCAGGAAGGGTTGTGTCTGAGGGTGAAGTGATAGAGATTTGGGTTGATACAATAAAGTGGCAAATCAGATGGACTGTGAGCCAATAACAGCTGGCTGCCACCACCATCCCTCAACCCATGAGAAGCAAATCTTTGTACGTTGTTGTATTAATGAGCCATCCGGACGATGTTGTGGAGCTATTCTGATTGATTATCAAAGAAGAATATTGTTACAAATTCAGATCCAAATTTAAAGTTATTGTTTGTTTAACTTATCCATTCATCAGAGTTTAGGAGGCTGAGATTATTAGTGCCCACCCTTCCCATCTAGCTGCATTTTGGTAACACAGAAATTCACAATCATTTGTCTCTATGCTACTTTTTCCTTCATAATTTAGCCAATATATCTTCGCAATAAAAGATGAGAATTTAACATTTTGTGAAGAAACCCATGAAATAAATCTTGCAGGTCAAATCACTATACAAGTCTTAGGCTGGCTTTGTGGGAGTTATTATTTTTATTTGTTTCAAGAATTGCGACATTCTCAAAATTTATTGTGTGTTTATAATACATTCACATAATTAATGGAGGAAAAACAGGCAGAGAGGAAAAAGATTGAAGACTTTTGGCTCAACAAAATGTAGCTCCGTGGGAAGGGTGAGCAGCAGCTGCTTTAAATCGAGTTGGAGCACTCAAACAGTTTGGAGATATTTGACATCGCTGTAAATTTAGCCACAATCAAAGCAAACTAAGTATTCGGAGGATTGTTTCACAACTTAGAATAGTTCAAGGATTCGCTGGTATAAAACTTTTCTGATCTGACAGTAACAGAATAAGGCAGTCTAATCTATCGGTAGCTGATAAAGAAAAGACACTACTCGATGTAGCTGCGTGGAAAGAAGAGGAAGATGGACGCTGCCTAGTTGCTTATAAGGCAGACTGAGAAAAAGCTATCAGCAAAAATATTTGAACTTGAGGACAAATTAACGACCCTTATAAACCAAAAGACAGGAGAGTTAGTCAACACTCATAATTAGCTTACTTAAAGACTCAACCATCGTGAAGAAGAAATCAATACGCAAATAAATTAACTCAAAGGCAAGAGTGCCGATGCTCAGTTGGAGCAGTCTGATAAACTCAAAACTACCAACGTTAAGCTCTAATAACTCTAATATACTTTGGCTGCAAACAACTAAAAATTAGCCCAGATCTAAGAATACATTTCAGGCTTAACTCAAAGAGTCGCCAAAACAGATAAATAGCTGAAAGGTTTGGGAGAAAGATCGGAGCAGGAAACGCTAAAACTCAGAAACGAGCTATAACCCAGCATAAACTGTTTAATGACTAACACCTCATTCTTCAACAGCAGGTATGAATATAATAGGCTTGTAATCACACGCCTGGGCAATCCTGGCTGGCGCAGTTTCATTCGAAACGTTCCCATACTTACCAATTCTATGACTCCGTTCAGAATCAGGCAAACTAAAACTAAAGACAGAGATATACTGACAGGAATAGCCACTTCTGCAGTTTATGGACAACTTGGTGCCTGCAGTAACAAAGAGTGTTTGGCATATTCGTCTGATGACGGGCATCTATGGGAAAATGGAGGGCATAAGAAAGTAGGAAGGATTGTGTCTGAGAGTGAAGTGATAATAATGCAGGTGGATCCAATGAAGTGGCAAATCAGATGGAATGTTGGTTAATAACCACTGGCTGCCACAGTTATCCCCTAACCGATGAGGAACAAACCTTTGTACGTTGTCTTGATAATGCACACTCAAAACGATATCGTGGAGCTATACTGATTGTTAAGGTCAATAAAATTTGGACGAATTCAGCTTTAATTCTTGACTATTAATTAAGTATCTTTCTGATAAAACATTCTTTGCACTTTCTTTCTGGTAAATTCTATTTGTCTACTCTAGTTTTTTTGGGCACGACTCAACCTTTACTTGAAATCAAAAACTCCAATAAGTTAACTCCGATGAAGATTGCTAAAACTTAATTGTAGAAAGCTAACAAATTCAAAACCGCCAGTGTTAAGATAGTTGTGAGGAGGTTGACAGCAATCTCCTTCTAGCTAAGGGTTTGCTTACACATAATTAAGCATAAAATTTACTCCAATAGATAGACTTTTATTTGTAAATTTGATAATGATGCTTATAACTTATAATTTATCATACCAAAACATTCCACTGAGCCTTACAGAGATTCACTGATCAGTATTGTCGCCCTTATAGCTATCATCTAAGATAGCGAAGATAACTGAGTCTAATTAAGTTTTCTCTTTAAGCTTTTCATCTTTGTGATGGGATTCAATTTTATTCACTCACATAACTAAATCAGATATGTTGTTTTTAGATACAAAATGTTACAAGAATAGGATAGTTTTCGGATAATTGAAGAAACCTTAAAGAAATTTATCGCTTATAAGTATACTTAATACTCAAGAGTCAGTGATGCTGAATATGGCTCTAAACTATGCAAATATTTTTTGTTTACGAACATTCAGAATAGCTCCACAATGTCATTTTGGTTGTACATTATCACAACAACGTACAAAGTTTTGTTCCTCATCAGTTAGGGGATGGTTGTAGCAGCCAACTGTTAATGACCAACAGTCCATCTGATTTGCCAGCTTATTGGATCCACCCGCACCGCTATCACTTCCCCATCAGACACAGCCCTTCCCACTTTCTCCTTCTTATCTTCATTTTACCATAAACTTCCGTTATATGAAAGATAGGCCAAACACTCTTTGTTATTGTAGGCACGTGCTTGTCCAAAAACTGCATTGGTGGCTATTCCCGTCAGTATATATTTCTTCGTAGTTTTAGTTTGCCCGATTCTGTATGTGCTCACAGCGTTGGTGGATATGGGAATGTTTCGAATGAAACTGCGCCATTCATCATTGCCTTTGCGTGTGATTACAAGCCTATTCTCCTCCGATTTTGTGATAAAATATTAAGAATTGAGTCTGCTGACATACCTTTTGGAAAATTCTAGCTAGCTACTTAAGCCTTCTTCAAAGCGGCTTTCATGTCCAGATATCTATAATCTTTTATCTGCCTACTACAGCTACTTTTTGTACTTAACAGCTTAGTGTTTCGAGCTTTCTTCCAGGTTCTTTAACTATTTGGCTGCGATAGCTATATTTGCAGTTAGTCCTGAAATGTATTCCTAGACTAAGGTCAGTTTGTCCGCACTTTGATTTAGTGCATTCTACAGCTTTTTCAGGTTATTCTGCATGGTATTGAGTTTATTGATGTGTTCGGAATGGGAATCAGCACATTTCAGCTTCAATTCGCTGATTTGATGATTGATTTCTTCATCTCTTCGATTGAGCCTCAAAAAAATTTAACTGTGACCATTGGCCATTTCCACGGTCTTTTGATTTATCAAATCCACCAATCTTTCTTAGAGTTACAGCATTTTCTGCTATAGGCCTTTTGTCACCTGTTTAATCAGCACTTCGGAGCTATTTTTATTCCTCTTCTTTCCAGGCAGCTAAAGCGTAAAGTATTTTTTGGTTGTTAGCTATCTGTAGATTAATGTTCCTTATTCTGTTATTGCCAGCTTAGAGAAGTTTTAAATTAGACAATCCTTGAACTCTGCCAGAGAATCAACTAATGGACCGATAGTTGGGTTGGCTTTAATAGTGGAGAGATCAGCTGATATGTCAAAGATTTAAAGTGTCTGTGAGTGTTTCAGCTCAATTTGGAGCAACTGTTATTCACCCTCACCATGAACCTATATTCTGTTGAGCCAAAAATGTCCAATCTTTTTCTTTTATGCTGAATTTGATTCCTACATTAGCTATGATTATGCATCTAATTAACAAATCTCACGATTAATGCAAGAAATCCACAGTCACAAAAAATATAATAAGTCTTACAAAATCAAAGTCAAGATAGTTGCATTTTCGAGCAGAGCTGAGCCAAAGAGCCATTTCTATTCTTTTTTGCAGGCGAAAGGCATTAAAGGCAAGAACAATTCTATTAATCCAGAAAAAGGGGAGAAGAAAGAAGCAAAAATGTAAATACATTAAAGCAGATTCTTAGCTAATAGCATAGAGTTATTCTGAGCTAAACCAGCGATTGCTCTAAAGAATGAAAGTGATATTCTTTGGCTTCTGTCATTTTACAATAAAAAGTATTCAATCTAAAGATTTTTGACGTTCACCAGTCTAGAAAGTCATTAAAACCTATTTTAATCTTATTTGATTCCTACTTTCAGATTTCATATTAGTAGATTGATTATAAAGAAATGCTGAGTAAAAAATTTTTAAGCAGTTATCAACCAATAGATTTGAATAAGCACCCAATTGAGTTTAGATACTCCACATTTAATAGATGGTATTTCACATTTTAGGCTAGAATCATGCGATATCTTGAGGATTCCAACTCTTATTAAGCTCGAAAAGCATCTACTACACGCAAATATCATGAAAAAGATGCGCTAGATCCTCTTTAGGTAATTACGATAAGTAAAAAGTGATATATCTAGATTTGTATTTCTTTAAATGTACAAAAGTGAAGAAATGTGTCCATCAAAAACTTTTAACATAGAGCCGAATCTAGCTTTTTTATATACAAATGACTAGTGTCTAGATCTGCGGAGGTTTGGTAGCGAATGGAAGGAGGGGAGACCCCTTCCTGACCCCTTTGTCTATCTTATTTCTCCTTCAAGCATAATATCTAAGTGAAGCCCACTCATTGAAGCACTTCTCAGCTGATTATACAACAAAGCTGGTTATCTCTACCCCAGAATTACCTAAATAATAGGCTGCCTGGAAGATAGTTGTGCCTGCAATCGAACCAGTGCTTCTGTTCTAAAGCCACTATTAATTCGCATTAGAATATCACCATCCTAAGCCCTGATGAGTAGCTATGCTCAGCAAGTAATCAGTTAAATTTGGATCTAAATTTATAATAATGTTGTTTTCGATAATCAGATCAGAATAGTTCCACGATATCATTTTGATCTCTCATGATTATAACAAAGTACAAATCTTTGTTCCTCATCGGGTAGGGGATATTAATGGCAGTCAACTGTTATTCACCAACACTCCATCTGATTTGCCAGCTTATTGGATCCACCCGCACCGCTATCACTTGACCTTCAGACACAGCCCATCCCCCTTGCTCACTATCTCCATTCTAGTACAAGCATCCGTAAGCTGAATAGTAG
>Ga0316217_10003104_pt1 | contig 19315 bp, 16 predicted proteins | sample 1anoAmetaG_FD_203633 | JGI IMG/M metagenome (GOLD analysis project Ga0316217, IMG submission 203633) | Freshwater microbial communities from Trout Bog Lake, Wisconsin, USA - 1anoA | ecosystem: Environmental > Aquatic > Freshwater > Lake > Hypolimnion/Profundal zone | place: USA: Wisconsin...
ACCAGCGGAGCGGGCGTTTTTTTACATTTCACGCCGCGGAAGGTAAAAAGTTGGCGGGGGTTTGTCCCGCCAAAACTGCATTAACCCCGTTTTTCCGGCCTGCCGCCACTCTCATGCATACGCGCTGTCACCGCGCGCGGGTGGCGGTCGCCGGTATCCCGCGCGGCAGCAGGAAAACTCGTCATGCGCATCTTGCTTGCGAAGTCCGCCACGACTGCGGTTACTTTGCAGCGGACGGATTCGGTCTTGAAGACCGCAACTTTCAGGATCTCCGACCGGAATCGGAGAGGTCCGTTTCTCAAGGGCTGGCCTTTTTCCAGGGCGCGTGGTAAAGGAAAGAACGACAAACCGATTATGCAAATGAACCGCAGGACTTTTCTCGGGCGCGCCGCCACCGCGGTGTTGGTGGCCGGCACGATGGCCAAGGGCAAGGTGTTCGGGGCGAATGGACGGATCAGCGTCTGTACCATCGGCCTAAACGGTCGCGGCCAGAGTCATATCCAAAGCGTCCTCGACCGGAAGGACGAGGCGGAGTGCGTGGCGCTGTGCGACGTTGATAGCCGGGTGTTGGCGCAAAGCGGCCAGCGGGTGGCCTCGCGCCAGGGCAAAGCGCCCAAGCTCTACCGGGACCTTCGCCAGGCGCTCGAAGACAAGAGCATCGACGCCGTAACGATCGCCACGCCCAACCATTGGCACTCACTGGCGACCGTCTGGGCCTGTCAGGCGGGAAAAGACGTGTACGTCGAAAAGCCGCTCTCGCACAACCTCTACGAAGGCCGGCAGGCCGCCGGCGCCGCGCGCAAATACGGCCGCATTGTCCAGCACGGCACGCAGAGCCGTTCGGACCCCACTCTGATCCGCGACATCAAACTCATCCACGAGGGCTTCATCGGCAAAGTCTTCCATTCCCGCGGCTATGTGTACAAGAACGGGAATCGCGGTCCGATCGGGCATGGCAAGCCGGGACCGGTCCCCGATAACCTGGACTGGAGCCTGTGGCAAGGCCCGGCGCGCCCGCGAGATTTCCTGCTCAACGCCGACCGTGACAAGCCGGGGTTGTTTGTGCATTACGATTGGCATTGGTTTTGGGAGTATGGCAATGGCGAGATTGGCAATCAGGGCGTGCATGAGATGGATATCGCCTGTTGGGGTCATAACCGCGGGCTGCCGGTGAAGGTGAGCAGCTCCGGCGGGCGTTATGCCTGGCTGGATGACGGGCAGACGCCCAACACCCAGGCCACGACCTTTACCTACGCGGATGGCTCGATCATGACCTTTGACGTGCGCAATGTAGGTTCCTTCGAGGAATATGAGGGCGGCAACTGCGGGGATAGTTTCTTCGGCGCCAAAGGCTTTTATGTGCGGGGGCGCGGCTTCTTTAGCTATAAAGAGGGCAAAACCAGCCAGCGCGAGGCCATTCCCGTCGAGGTTCCGTTGCCGGAAGCGGTTGACCATTTTGGACGTTTTCTGCGGGCGGTGCGATCGCGTCGGCCGGAGGATATGCCGGTCTCAACGCTGGACGCGCACCGTTCGTGCGCCCACTGTCACCTCGCGAACATTGCTTTCCGGCTCGGTCGCACCTTGGAGTTCGATCCCGCCTCGGAACGGTTCAAGGACAGGGAGGCGAACCACTACTTGAAGCGCGATTACCGGGTTGGTTTTGAAGTCCCGGTTCTTGCTTGAGAAGCCGCTCTCGGTGGGACGCCGCCTGAAACGCGGCCAAACACGCTGGCAGATCTTTCAGCGCCTGCTGACCCGCGCGCTGTTCCTCGCGCTTTACTGGCTCTATCGGCGACAGTGGTTCTGGCGCGTTTAGGCGCGCGGTTCCAGGCTCACTAGTTTGCCCCCCGCCGCCGCCGATGCCAGGCTGGCTTGCATGACCTGTTGCGTTTTCAATGCCATCTCCGGCCAAGCCTCATTGAGGGTCCCGGACTGGACCTGCTCAACGAACGCCCGGAAGAGGTTGCTCTCCTGGGCGGTTGGGTGGCTATTGCCGTATTCCTTCGTCTTCCAGCTTTGGCGGTTCGGTTCCAGGTTGAAATCACAACCTCGAATGTGCTGGGCCGGTTGCAGCGTTTCAAAGGCGGTTTCGCAGCCAAAAAACGGCAGCACAAAGTCGCGCGCGTGCAGGTAACCTTCGGTGCCGCTGATGTAAGCCCATTCCTGCAATTGGGTGAGGAACGAGCAGTAAAAGCCAGCCGAGACGCCTTCATCAAAGAGCATTTCGCCGGAAAACTCGGACGGAACGGGCGCGCCGCCGGTTTGACTCGGGGCCGCGCAAAGCGAGCGCCCGCTCACGTGGCGGGGCAATCGCCCGTCCATCGCCCAGAGGGTGAAACGGATGCAGTACCAACCCAGATCGCCTACACAGCCATGCGGCTCAAGTTCTCCGCGGGCGCGAATGTTGGAATGGAAAAATTCCTCGTTCCCCTTGAAACTGAACGCGGAGTCAATCCGTCGGATCTTCCCTATCGTGATGCCGTCGTCCAGGACGCTTCGCATCCGTCCCAACCGCGAGGCATGCGTAAACATCACCCCGTCCATGAATTGAACCCGGTGGCGGCGGCAAGCCTCCAGCATTTCGACCAAGTCGGCCACCGACACCGCGCAAGGCTTCTCGCAAACCACGTGTTTGCCCGCGCGGGCAGCCCGCAGGACCCATTCTTTGCGTGGTCCGGTCGGCAGGGGGAGATAAACGCCATCAACCTCCTCGGAGGCGAGCAATGCCTCATAGCTGTCCATCGCGCGCGGCGGTGTGGCGAAGGGCGTCGCGGCTTGGCATTCGGCGATGAATCGCCGGCCCCGATCGGGCGAGCGGCTCGCGACGGCTGTCAAAATGCCATTGCCCGAATTGCGGATGCCTTGCCAGTTCTTTCGGGCGATGTTTGCGGTCCCCAATATACCCCAACGGAATAGCGGTTGTTCCATATGTCTTGCGCGGGGACAGGCTACTTAACTCTTGATGAGGTTCCAAATCAAGTTTTGCGGCTTGAGCGCGACCGTTGCCGCCACAGCGCGCTGCTCGATCGCACTCTCCACGCCAGGCCGTCCCTATCCCTCGGCGTGGGTGATCACGGTACGCCGGCGCTGCCGGGTGCTGGGGGATCGATAAACGACGGGGGCGACCTTGCGCTGAGCGCTCGAATCCGGCAACTTCCTCCTATGGGCCGTCAACCGCGCTTTTGTTTCAACTGGGTCTCCAGCAAGGATCAACCAAGCGCCACAGCCCTCCCAGCCATGCCATCGGAACGGGGATCTGTTCGGGCTGGGACGCAAATCGGCTCCCCGGTCCCCTCCTATCCTGTGTTATGAACAAGGCGCTCCATTACCTTGCGATGCTTGCGGCGGCGGCTGTTCCGGCGGCAGCGGAAACGGTCTTCCATGTTTCACCGAGCGGCGACGACGCCAATTCAGGGCTGATCGGCAAACCCTTTGCCACCCTCGAGCGCGCCCGCCAGGCGGTGCGGTCGGCCGGGGCGGGCCACGCCCGCCGCGTCATCGCGCATGCCGGAAGCTATGAGCTGCATGCGACTTTTTCGCTCGGCATGGCGGATTCCGGCACGGCTGACGCCCGCGTGATTTGGCAGGCCGCGCCCGGCGACACTGTGCGGCTCGTCGGGGGCAGGTCGTTGCCGGCTTCGGCCTTTCAGCCGGTCACGAACACCGCGGTGCTGAGCCGCTTGGACCCCGAAGCTCGGGGCCGGGTAGTCGAGACCGACCTTCGCGCGTTGGGCGTGGTCGAGATGCCGCCTTTCCCGGACGCGTACCATGGGGCGCCGCCTGGTCCCGAGGTCTTCTTCAATGACACCCGGATGGTGCTGGCCCGCTGGCCCAACCAGGGGTGGGCGACCATTGCCCGGATTTTGGAGCCGGGGTCGCGTCCGCGCGACGACGATCGGCGCGGGTTGACGGGCCGTTTTGAGTACTCCGGCGACCGGCCGTCCGCCTGGCGCACGGCCGGCGGAGTGTGGCTGCAAGGATACTGGTGTTATGATTGGTATGACGAGGTCATTAAGGTCGCGGCCATCGATCCGGCCACGCGCAGTATCACCCTGGCGGCTCCGCATGTTTACGGCCTCATGCAGGGGAATCCGTCCCCGCGCCGCTATCGCGCTTTGAACGTGCTCGAAGAACTGGACCAGCCTGGGGAGTTCATGATCGACCGGGCCGCGGGCCGGTTGTATCTCTGGCCGCCAGCCGCTTTGGCTGGGGCGCGAATTACGGTGTCCATGCTGGATGCCCCTGTAGTGGCAATGAAGGAGGCATCCTACGTCGCGTTCGAGGGGTTCATCGTCGAATGCGGTCTTGATGACGGGATTGTTGTTTCCGGCGGAGCCGAGTGCGGCGTGGTGTCGTGCGACGTGCGTAACCTGCGCCGAGTGGGCATCCGCGTGGCCGGCGGAGTCAGGCACCGGGTGGTGGATTGCGATATTCACCACACAGGCCAAGGCGGTCTGATGCTGGGCGGAGGCGACCGCAAGACGTTGACCCCGGCCAGCCACGAGGCCTTGAACAATCATATCTGGCGGTTTTCCGAGCACCAACTCACCTCCGCGTATGGACTTTCCTTCGACGGCGTGGGCAATCGCGCCGCCCACAACCTCATCCACGACGCCCCGCATCAGGCCGTGTTCGTCGGCGGCAACGACCACGTCTTTGAACTCAACGAAGTGCATCATGTCTGCACCGAAACCGACGACTGTGGCGCGCTCTATAAAGGACGCAATCCGAGCTGCCGCGGGAACCTCATCCGCTTTAATTATTGGCATGATATCGGCAGCCCGATGGGCCATGGCAACGCCGCGATCTATTTCGACGACGGCGATGGCGGCGATACGGTGTTCGGAAATATCTTTGCCCGCTGCGGGGAACCCGGCCGCGGCTCGTTCGGCACCGTGTTCTCCCACGGCGGCCACGGCTTGCGGGCCGAGAACAACGTGTTCATCGACTGCAAACGCGCTCTGGGTTCGGCCCCGTGGGACGATGCCCGATGGAGAGACGCCCTCAAAGGCGGCCAGGACTGCTTTTTCCCCGACAAACTGCTCAAAGAAGTGGACATCCGGACGCCCCCTTACCTGACGCATTATCCTGAACTGGCGGGCTACCTCGACCCGCCCGCGGGCCTCCCACGGGTGAGTCTTGCCCGGCTCAACGTGATGGTCCGATGCGCGGAGACCGCCGGCGGCAACTGGCGTCTGGATCCGGGCGCCAACTGGTCCACTACCGAGGACCCGGGCTTTGTCGATGGGCCTCATGGCGATTACCGTTTTCGCAAAGATGCTGTGGTCTTTGAACGCCTGCCCGGGTTCAAGCCGGTTCCCTTCGCTGAAATGGGGCTTCGTCGCCGGTAAGCCAGTGTTTGGGCTTCACGGTTTCCAGTCGGAGCGTTAAGATTCCGCGCATCAGCATGAAAACCAGATCGGTTTTGGTACTGGCGGGCGTGGCGGGGCTTCTGGCGTGGCCGCGGCTGGCGCCCGGCGCCCATCCGGACGGCGCGGACCGGCGCCCCAATGTCCTGTTCATCGTGGCCGACGACCTCAACACCCGCATCGGCTGCTATGGCGACCCTGTTGTCAGGACGCCCGCGCTCGATCGGTTGGCTCGCCAGGGCGTGCGATTCGAGCGCGCCTATTGCCAGTTTCCGCTCTGCAATCCGTCCCGGGTTTCGCTGCTGCTGGGGCGTTACCCGACCAGCACCGAAACGGTGGATTTCGCCTGGCCCGCCTTGCTCGGACGCGATTGGGTTACGCTCCCGGAGCATTTCCGGAAGAGCGGCTACCAGACGCGCCTGCTTGGGAAGGTTTATCACTTCGACAAAGATCTGATGAAGCGCTGGTTTGCCGAGGAACCGCCGGGCGACGAGTATCCGCCCGACTGGAGCGCGGGGAATAAATGGGTCCGCAAGAGCCAGGAAGTCCACGCCCGGATGTTGGGGGATCTGACTCGCTACGAGCCTTACCGGACGCTCGCGCCGCCCTCGCCAGAGTTTGCCAGGATGCTTCGCACCTGGGCCAATGTGTTCGGCCCGGCGCCGGAAGAGGAAGAAGCGGACGCCGAAGCCAAAGCCAAGGCCTACGAATGGACGGCCGACGTGAAGAACGCCAGCGCCGCGGTCGCCCAACTCGAACGCTGGGCTGGTTCTGGCAAACCGTTTTTTCTGGGCGTCGGTTTCTACAAGCCGCACGTACCGCTTAGGGCGCCCAAACGGTTCTTCGACCTGTACAACCCGGATAAGATACCGTTGCCGCCCGACTTCGCCCCCACACCCACGGCGGACGACGCGGTCCCGCGGTACGCCTTGCGAGAGAATCTCGACCTGTTCTTTGAAGAACGCGTCACCCCCCAGCGCGCCCGGGAGGCCATCGCCGCTTATTACGCCTGTACCAGCTTCATGGACGAGCAATTAGGCCGCGTTCTCGATGCCCTCGACCGCTTGGGGCTGCGCGACAATACGATCGTCGCGCTCTGGGGCGACCATGGCTGGCATCTAGGCGAGAAAGGCATGTGGGCCAAAGGGACGCTATTCGAGCCGTCGGCCCACGCGCCGCTGATCATTGTTGACCCGCGTCGGAAGACCGCCGGCCAGGTCTGCGCCCGGGTGGTGGAATTTGTCGATGTCTATCCCACCTTGGTGGAGCTTTGCGGAACGAAGATGCCGCCGGGATTGGAGGGCAAGAGCCTGGTTCCTTTATTGGACCATCCGGCGGCAAGCTGGACCCGGCCCGCTTTCACGTTGGTGGCGCGCGAGGATTGGCTCGGCCGCTCGGTACGGACCGAGCAATGGTGCTACACCGAGTGGGACGAAGGACGCCGGGGCAGGGAGTTGTATGACCTGCGGGCCGATCCCCAGGAACTCAAGAACCTCGTGAAAGACCCCGCGAAGGCCGGTGTGGCGGCTGGCCTCCGCAAACTGCTCCGCGCCGGCCCCGTGGCGAAAGAATCACCCATCCGCCGGCACGTTGCCGGACTGCCCGTGCCGTGAACCGCGCGGGCGGGATCGGGAGGGTGAAGCAAGGCGGGTCGTTCTTGGGCCGGGATTGGAATTGTTTCGGAGGAAAGACAGCCCTACAGTAGCCCTACCATGAAATGCCTGCGACGGTTTACGAGCCTCCACGTCCTCACCGCCTTAACGGCCGCCTTGGCTTGCCGCCCGGCGATCGCCGCGGATAGCGCGGGATTGAAAGCGGAGCCGGCCGCCGCGGAGCTTCGGAGAGAGTCGGCGGCGCCACCGTTGCCAATAGTCCCGCGGACCAGCGCCTATTATTTCGACGGCAGCCTCTCGCGGGCGGGGCTGGAGAAGTTTCTGGCCCGCTCCATTTCGGTGGAAGGGGTGTTTAACGGCCGGGGCGACTTGGATGACAATCTCCGCATGCTCAAGAGCCTGGGGGTCAAGTACGCCGGCCGGAGTCTGTGCCTGTGGGGCGCTGAGAACAACTTCCTGGCGAATCTTGAGCGGGCCCGGCGGCAGACGCCCAAGGCCCTCGCCGCCGATCCGGAGATGATCCTGGAAGCTTGCGTTTTCGAGACCGTGAGCGCCCGCGTGGAGCAGATTGCCATTCCGGATTGGGTGTTCGCCGACCTTGGCCAGCCGGTGGAAAAGCGGAATTTCATCTATACCAACATCATTTACCCGGTGGGTCAGCGCCGGGCGATGGGCAACGCCCAAGTGCCGGATGAAAGCCGGATCGAGACCCAACTCTGGTTCTATTATCAGGCCGCGTCGTACATCGATCTCGGTTTTGAGGCCATCCATTTCGGGCAAGTGGAAATCATGAATAGGAACGATCCCGACAACGCCCAATGGGATCGCCTGCTGACCTCGGTCCGCGCTTACGCGGCCAAGCGCGCGCGGCGGCATTTGGTCCTGTGCAATGGCCATACCCCAAGCGGCGGATTGCTCCATGACGGGAAGCTCCTTCTCGATTTCCACGCGTTTCCGCTGCGGATCAAGGAAGATCCCAGCAAGGCCCAGGAGGCCATCCTGGAGGCGGGCTTTTCGGACGGCATTTACGGACGCAGCAAAGGGGGCGTCACCCCCAGCGGTTGGAAGTGCGACCACCTGCCTTACCTGGTGGAAATTGATAACTGGGGCGTCAGCCGGACCCCGGGACAGGCCCGGGCGGGGGGCATTTGGGTCTGGGGCTACGATGAAATCTCCTGGTTCGCCCACCAGAGCAAAGAGTATCGCGCTGCGTGGCTGCAGTACGCCTGGGATTGGGTGCGAAAAACCGACTCCAGCGGTTTCCTGCAAATGCCCGGTAGCCGGACGGTCAGTTCGCCGGACAGCCACTGGTATTTCGGCAATAATCCCAGCGCCGCCGTCCCCAGCGGGTTTGGCGATGAGGACGCCATACGGGCAGTCTGGGTCGCGGATGCGGCCCGGTCGAACAAATGAGTCCATCTGGCGGCCATGCGCTCCATGCGGTTGCCCAGGCAGGTGCCCTGGCCGGCCGTGTTCTCCAGGGCGATGCGCACCGGGCAGGAACGGGTCGCCGAAAGGGCTTCGTTCAGGCCCTTGACGACCTGGTCCAGGCCGGCCTCCTCGCCGGCGCCGAGGTGGGCGCCCGGATGCAGAACGAGGAAGGACAGGCCCAGTTCGCCGGCCAGTTGAAGCTCCTGGATCAGCGACTTCAGGGAGCGTTCCCGGTTCTCCGAAGGCGGACCGCCAAGGTTGATGAGGTAGCCGTTGTGGCCAAAGACGCCTTTCAGCCCGCTCGCGGCCAACTCGTTCGCGTAGCGGGCCAGTTCCTCCGGGCTATACGGCTGGCCGAACCACCGCATGTTGTTTTTGACAAAGATCTGGCAGATGGAGGCCCCAATCTTGCCGGCCCGCTGCAAGGCGGTGTGAACGCCGCCGGAAGTTGAGCAATGAGCGCCGAAGAGCATGGCGCACCATAACGGCTTCGGGAGGCTCTGTCCATTCGCTCCCCAAGTCCCTCCTCCGATGGCGGGGGCCGCGGGCCATGCCGTCGTCGGCGTTGGAGCATCCACGCCGGCATCTTCCAGCCGGACACCTCTATCCCCTCGTGGATACCGGGCGTTATCGGCGCGGTCACCGCCATCGGGAAAGGGACGTGTAGCGGCCTCAAGTGGGTGGGCAGTGCCGCTATCCTTTTCCCCTGACGAGCGCGCCCTCGCTTTTCTTCCGGCGTCGCTCGCCGCCATAGCGCGAGGCAGGAAGTTAGGCTACCGTGTTCCAACGACCTGATACGGAGTGAATAATTCGCGTTTCGACTCCGACTATTCTGTGGATAGATGAACTTAGCCATCATAGCCTATGAATACGCCTCTCTTGCTCCGCGCTCGCGTCCGGCCCAGCCGCCGCGGCGTTTGCTCAGCCCGTCTCAGCGTCGCTCACCCCCACCGGTTGAGGACGGTGATGAAGCGGATAAAGAACATCGACTCTCGGTCGGCGACCGAGACCCTCATCGTCTGCGGTCTGCTCCTGGGACCGTTCTGGGCCCGGGGCCAGACGGGCCAATACTACTTCACCCTCCTGGCTGGGAGGCCGGGCGCGCAGGGTTTCGCCGATGGAACCGGCGACGCGGCGCGCTTTAACCGGCCCGCGGGCGTCGCCCTGGACCATTCGAACAACCTTTACATCGCCGACTCGTACAACCACGTGATCCGGAAAGTGACTCCCGCTGGCGTTGTGACGACGCTCGCCGGCAGCCCGGGGCAATTTGGCCACGCTGATGGCGTCGGCAGCGCCGCGGGATTTTACTGTCCCTTCGGCGTGGCCCTGGATGGCGCGGGAAACGTCTATGTGGCCGACACCTACAACCACGTGATTCGGAAAGTGACTCCCGGCGGCGCCGTAACGACGCTCGCGGGGAGTCCAGGGCGGGTTGCCTGCGTTGATGGCATCGGCGCCGCGGCGAGGTTTTTTTGTCCCAGCGGCTTGGCCGTGGACGCCTCGACGAACGTGTATATAGCCGATTCTGTGAATTCTCTGATTCGGAGGTTAACGCCCGAGGGCATGGTCACCACGCTGGCGGGCAGCATGGGGCAGCATGAGTGCCTGGACGGGGCGGGCAGCGCGGCAAGCTTCGGGGACCCGACCGACGTGGCTCTCGACGGCGCGGGGATTCTCTACGTGGTGGATGCCGGGGCCAACACGATACGGAGAGTGACCCCTGCCGGCGTGGTCACAAGCCTGGCCGGCGGTCAAAGCTCGATTCTCTTCGGGTCTGATGACGGTATCGGTAACGCGGCGAGATTCCACGGCCCTTCCGGCGTGGCGGTGGATGCTCTCGGTATAGTCTATGTGGCAGATGCGGGTAACTATGTAATTCGGAGGGTGACACCCGACGGGGTGGTCACGACTCTGGCCGGCAACCCGTTGCAGCCAGGCTGCAGCGGGGGTATTGGCAGCGCTGCGAGGTTCAACACCGCCTACCGTGTGACGGTGGACAGTTCTGGGAACCTCTACGTTGCAGACGACGGTAACAATGTCATCTTCGTGGGGCAACCGGTACGGACTCCGGCGCTCAGCATGACGGTGTCACTTTCTCAGGTCATACTCGCTTGGGATAATCGGCGCGGCGACTTTTCCCTTGAGCGGACCTCCGCCCTTGGCGGAGCAGTTGGCTGGCGGCCTCTCACTAACTCGGTCCAGGTCGTGGGGACTTCCTGTGTTGTGACGGACGGATTGACGTCCTCCGCCGCGTTCTATCGGCTCACCCGTAAATAGGACGGCCAGCGCTGTAGGCGCGATTGGATCCAATTTATGAAAGCTCAATCCGCGAACCGCCAGCGCTTGGAGGGGAGATAGGCGGGCGGCGAATCGCGGGTTCTGGCGGCAGTTCCGCTTGTGGGTCGGCGCGCCGAAGCGCAAAATGCGGCATCAAGGCCAGGCTTTACGGCGAACTAACCAGGCGATAGAGGCGGGCGGGTTGCCGGAAGGCGGTGAGATCGAAGTAAAGCTGCGGCGAGTTCGTCAAAGTCACGGTATCCAGCGTGATCCAGGCGTTCGTCGGGCCGATGGCATTGATATAGTCGATCCGCACCGAAGCGCCGATCAGGCCCGTGAGCGCAATCTCCGTGGCCAGGCGGATGTCCAGCGCGGGCTGCGGGCCGTTGGTTTGCCAGGCGCGGTAATACCGTTGCGGCGGGAGCGGTTCGGAAAGATCGAAATCGATCTGCGGCTTGCTCGTGAGGGTAAAATGCGACAGCGGCATCCACTGCGCGCCAGCCTGAACGCCATCTGTATAATCCAAGTGCAGGAGATTTCCCAACTCGCCAGCGCAGTTCAAGGCGGGCACGATCTTCTTGGCGACCGGCGGGATAACACTCAGCAGGCTAGGGGCGCTGGTCGCCGCCCCGAATTGGTTGGTGACCACGACTGTGTAAGCCCCGGCCTGGGAAGGCTGGAGGTTGGCTAAAGAGAGGGAGGAATTAGTGGCGTCTGGCACCGTGTCGCCGCCAAAGAACCATTGATAGACTGTTCCCGGCGGGGTGTTGGCGACTTCCACGAAGTTCCAGACATGCGATCCAGTTTCACCGGTCTGAGTCCAGGGTTGTGTGGCGATGACCGGAGGCGCGGGCGCTGCGGTAAACGGAAGCGCGCGGATACAGATCGCTCCGGCGGCATTCGTGGCGTCAAGTTGGAAAACATACAATCTCGGGATGTCGGGGGTGAAAGTGGGATTGCGGATGTCCGTGGCCGAGAGCGCGGCGGCGGAACTGGCAGGGCGGTTCAGGAGGCTCCACCGCCAACCCACGGCGGTTTGCGGGCTGGTGTCTAATTGTCGCGCTTGCCAGGTCGGTCCGGCCGCGGCGTCAATGGTGGGCGTATCCGGGCAGGTGTTGGTAGTGCCCATGCGGATGGCATGGTTTAGTTCGTCCCCCACATAGAGGTTGCCCGCGCCGTCCACTGCCACGCCGAACGGGAAATTGAACCGGGCCGCGGCGCCCGTGCCGTCGGCCGTGCCGGGAATTCCCTCCAAGCCCGCCAGGGTGGTCACCACGCCGAGAGGAGTCACCTTGCGAATGGTGTTGTTCCCGGCATCAGCGACATAGACATTGCCAGCGGCATCGACGGCCACGCCTTCGGGATAGTCGAAGCCGCCGGCCAGGGTCGTCACTTCCCAACCCAGTCCGACGTTGGTCACCTTTTGTATGATTCCCCACTGTTCGTCGGCCACATACAGGTTGCCCTCGCGGTCCACCGCCACGTCCACTGAGTATCCGTCGAAACCGCCCGTCACCGTCGTGACCACCCAATTGGTGCCCACTTCTGTCATCTCCCGCACCGTCCAGTTGTAGGTGTCCGCCACATACAGATGGCCCGGCATGCCCACGGCCACTCCCCACGGGCCGTAGAATGAGGCCCCGCTGCCTACGCCGTCGTTCCAGCCGGGCATTCCCGCCCGGCCCGCCAGGGTCGTCACCACACCGTCCGGGGTCACTTTCCGAATCGTATCATTCCCGGCGTCGGTGACATAAACCGTGCCCGCCGCGTCGACCGCGACGCCTTCCGGAAAGTGGAACCTCGCCGCGCTGCCCGCGCCGTCGTCGCTGCCTTTAATTCCCGCCAGGCCCGCCAGCGTGGTTACCTTCCCGCCAGGCGTCACCTTCCGAATCGTCTCATTCGCGAAGTCTGCCACGTACACGTTGCCCGCGCTATCCACCGCCACGTGGCGCGGCATGCAGAAGCGCGCCGCGCTGCCCGCGCCATCGTCGCTGCCGGGAGTTCCGGGAAGCCCGGCCAGCGTGATGAAGGTGTATTCCTGGGCGGCGGCCGGTCGCATTACCACCAGAGCCAGGGCAGCCAGGAGGGCGCCCTTGGTTAAATTCAATTCAGTTGGTTTCATGATGTTCCAGGCGATTCGGAGCCGAGGATCCTGGTCAGACCGGCGTTGCCCAAGCAAGGTCTTGCCGTCGAAGAGAGGCGACTGACGGCAAATCGAAGGACGGCACGGAAACGGGAATGGGCGCGAGTCATTACTCCCCAGGGTGATTTCGCTAAAGCCATCACCCAAATCGAGCGAGCCCTGGACGGACGTCTCATGTCACCTCAGGTTCCAGACAGGCGGGTCGCTGGCTGAAAAATGCCGGTCAACGGCTCGTCGCGGGACAGTCAACACTGAATCGAAACGAGGACAAATGCAAGCGCATTATCCGACAGATCTTCCGGCAAGAGAGCGCCGGGATTATCCCTCCCTTCAGGGTAATAAAATCAGCCCGTGCCTGGCGACGGGCGCCTTTTCGGCGGATTCGGATGTTCAGGTCCGACCGCAGTGGTTTGGTACTATCGCCTGTCGGGCGGCGTCGGTTGCTCCTGGCGCGCTAGCGAGAATTCCAGCACCGCGACTCCGTCGATCTGGAAGTATTCGACCACTATCTCCACCGTCCGCTCCCTGTCGATCGTCAGCGTTCCGGCGTCCCGCGTCGGACCGTGCCAGTTCCAGTTATCGATGACCGGTTTACCGTCGACGCTCACCCGTACGCCATCATCGCTTTGGGTTGTGAAATCCCAGTTCCCCGCTGTCAGGGGCGACCGCGTCCGGGCGACCAATCCGAAATGATCCGGTCCCAGTTTCGCCGCGGTGATCTTATCCGAGATCCCCAGGTCGCTGGGCCCGCGCATTCCGAACTTGAACGAGAGTTCGTCCAGTTGGTCCGAGACCGCCGTTGGGCCCTCGGTGAGTTTGCGGTAGGCCTCGAGGTTCCGGCGCGGGTCAGCGCTCGCGGGCCATTTGAAGAATGTCACCTCCCCAAAAGACCAGCAGCCACAGCGCGCGCCGGGCTAATCCCCGCCCGGACGCGGTTGCGCGCGGGACTCGGGCCTTGGGCGGGATCGATTTCATCCGAATTGTCAGGGAGGGGGCGCAAGCATCGGTTCAGTAGCGGGCTTTGAGCTGGTTCAGGACCGTTGGCGTGTTGATCGCGTCGGGCAAGTTCTCTTGATAAAAGTAGTAAATGCGGCTGCCACCGGTATCCCAGGTGGTTAGGTAGTACATCCGCTGGAACTTGATCCAGCGGGCGGAACCATCGATGAAGACCTCGTTGCCGCCTACGGGCAGGCCCGATGCCGGACCGCGATGCTGGGGCGTGTTGGAGTAAATGACGTCATCCCGGCTGGCGCCCTGCGGCACCCCCCAGGCGCCATCAATTTTACAGATGCAATCGGCAGCCAGGCACCAGGTGGCTTTGGCCTCCGAGACTTTGACTGGACTGTAGGACTCGAACCTCCCGGCGGGATTAACCCAACTCGTAATGCCACCAAAGTACTGGTAGCCGATATCGTACTGAGGATAGGAGGGCTCGTAAAGGGGCAGGCCGGGGCGGTTGGGGCAAGTCCAGACCGACGAACCGTTGGTGCGCACCGTCAACCCCGCAGTGAGCGCCGAGGCCGCGTCCGGTGGGTTGAGGCAGACCTGCACGAACAGCGCCGGGCTCGAACCGGGAATGTTCCGGGCGCTTATTATGTAATCGCGGTTGTCGGCCGCATAAGCATGAACGCCCACCGCCAACTGTCGGAGGTTGCTCAGGCACTGGGCGCGCTTGGCCTTTTCTTTCGAGATGGCCAAAGCGGGCAGCAGCATGGCCGCCAGGATCGCGATGATCGCGATGACGACTAACAACTCGATCAGGGTAAAGCCTTGGCGCGGAACTTTGAAGAGCCGTCCGTCAGTGGTGTTTCGCCATGACACAAGCGGAACGGAGGCTCCTTCCCTCCCGAACCACCTAATTGTCCTATCGCCGCCCGGCATAAAGAAAGAAACAGTGGTGGCCACGGCTTATATCGGAGCGGCGGCGCGGGCCCCGCTGCTTAGCCCGGGTAACCGGCGATGTAGGTTTGCAACTGGCTGATGGTGGTTGTTTGGGCGGAGATGATCCAATTGACGAGGTCGCCGATGGAAACTACCCCGATCACGCGCTCGCCCTCCAGGACCGGCAGGTGGCGGATGCGGTGGGCGCTCATGAGCCGGAGACATTCCTCAACTGTCTGTCTCGACGTGACGTGGATGACGTTTCCGGAGAGGATCTCCCGAACGGCGGTCAGACGCGAGGCTTTGCCCTTGAGCACTACTTTGCGCGTGTAATCGCGCTCGGAGATGATCCCCACCAGCCGGTCTCCTTCCGTCACGAGCAATGCCCCGACGTTCTTGTCCGCCATCATTTGGATCGCCTCAAACACCGTGGCGTCCGGGGAGATGGACCAAACGTTGGCGCCTTTGTGGCTGAGTATGTCGTGGATCGATCCGATCGGGTTCACGGTGGGGTGTCCTTTCCTGGGCGGGACCTAAGAACATTAAACGAACCGCTCGAACCGATTCTCGCAGTCCGAAACGCTTCTTTAAGCAAATTGTCCAACATGTTCACTGGGCCTTACGCTGAATATGACCGAGCCTAAAATACCACGCTGAGGACCCAGTGTCATCGTTTTTTTTTGAATATTCAAGGTGGATGGAGGATGATAAGCCATCGAAAATCGAAGACTCAATATTGTCGGCGGCCTGCGGCCGCCGGAGGCCGTGGCGGCTTCAGTTCCTCGGTTTTCTCGCCTTGCCCTCGGATTTCTGCTATGAGCGACACCATCGAAGTCATAAGGCTCTCTCGCACTTCACGGGAAATCTCGCGTTTCCTGGAAGTGAGCTATGCCATTTACCGCGGCGACGCGTATTGGGTCGCCCCGCTGTTGATGGATTTGAAGAAAGTGTTCACCCAGGCCAACCCTCTCTTCGACCACGCAACCATGGAACTATGGGTCGCCCAGCGGGGAGGCAAGGACGTGGGTCGAATCGCCGCCCTGGTGGATCACCACTACCTCAAAGTCTCCTCCGAGCCGGCCGCCTTTTTCGGCTTTTTCGAATCGGTGGACGATCCGGCGGTGAGCCGGGCGCTCTTCAAGGCGGCCTTTGACTGGGCGCGTCAGCAGGGACAGAAGCGGGTGATGGGACCGATGAACCCGACTACCAACGATGAATGCGGTTTGCTCGTTGCCGGGTTTGATTCCTCGCCAGTGTTCATGATGCCCTACAATCCCGCCTATTACGCCCGATTGGTGGAGGCGGAGGGGTTTCGCAAGGCCAAGGACCTCCTGGCCTTCCACATCGACTTGGCTAACATTCCGATGGATCGGCTGAGCCGCATCGCGGGCAAGGTGAAGCAGCGCCTCAAGAACGTGACCTTTCGCTCCATCACCAAGAAATCGCTCGGCCAGGATCTGGTGAAGGTCAAGGAGGTGTATAATGCGGCTTGGCAGGCCAATTGGGGCTTCGTGCCCATGACCGACCGGGAAATGGATTTCATGGCCGAACGGCTCAAACCGTTGCTGATGGAAGGGCTGATCTGGTTGGCGGAGGCAGGCGAGGAGCCGGTCGGTTTCTTGCTGGCGATGCCAGACTACAACCCCGCCCTCAAGCCGCTGGAGGGCCGGTTGCTCACGCCCAAGTTGCTGGGGTTCATCCCTTACCTCATGGGTTGGAAACACCCGCATCGGACCCGCGTCCTGACGTTGGGCGTCAAAGAACAATACCGGAGCAAGGGGTTGGAATCCGCCATGCTCATTGAAGGGCTCAAAGTGGGTTTTGAAAGCGGCGTGCGGGAATCGGAGGCCTCGTGGATTCTCGAGGACAATGTGATGATGTGCCGCGTGATCGAGGCGATCGGAGGCCGTCCCTACAAGACCTACCGGCTTTACGAGCGAGAGGTGTGAAACTCGCGGTCGCCGGTTCGGTCCTAAGGGTGATCGCCGCGCGGAGGAGGGCAGGGGATGCCCCGGGAGCTTAGGGGAGTTGAAGGATCGCTGGCCGTAGAGAGCCGACGCATTGGCGGGGCATCCGCGGGTCGAGCGAACCGGGGACCATGCGCTCGGGCGCGACGTGGCCGTCGCAGTAGATCACGTTGGCCTTGCCCGCATGCCGGAAGTGTCCGTTGGGATAATACGACCGGCTCCCGTAGTTGGTCGAGACGTCGAGGTAATAAAACTCTTCCAACATCGGGTTCGCCGGGGAAGCGGGGGCCTCGAAATCGTTAATCTGGGCGGCGTCAGCGAAGAGCGCGGTGTCCGTCGGACGCAGAATCTTGCCGGCCTTTACGGGAGGAGTCTGAGGCGAACTGGACAGGTAAGAGTTGTAGCCATAACCGTACGCGGCACCGATGGCCTTTAACTTGAACTGAGCCATTCCGTAGTTGAGCGAAGGACAAATCTCCACCCCCTTGCCGCGCAAGTAAGGGTAAAGCGCGCCCGGCGTGACATCGAAGGGCCGCCGACCTTCGGCGCCGGGGCCCAACCAGCCGAACCAGAGGATTTGCCCGTAATTCGTGGCGCCAAAAACATAGCGGAAGCAAGCCCCAGAGTTATCATCCCAGTAAAGCTGGCCGGCAAGCCCCAGTTGGCGCAGATTGGAGGCGCATTGCGCCCGGCTCGCCGACGCCTTGCTGCGGGCCAAGGCCGGCAGCAGCATCGCCCCGAGGATGCCAATCATGGCGATGACCACCAGCAATTCAATCAGGGTGAAGCCGCCGGCGCGGTTGGAGTATAGAGGTTCAAAGCGCGGAACTTTGTTTAGGGGAATTCTCTCTCCAGTCCGATCCTCTAAAGGAGGGGCGTGAGAAGGCCCTGGCGCCGTTGGGGTTCGCGGGCTCGAGGCGCGAGATTCCGCCTTGGGAGATTCTCCCTCCGCGAGTAGCGAGCGGGGGTAATTTCCTAAAGGCATGGAGGTCAGTGGCATGGGACCATTCTCGTCGGCCATTGATGTCGCAACGGCTTGGGGCTGTTATGGGCGCGCCGCCGTTACCCGGTAAAAAGCCTTGGATGCGGGCGGACTTGGATCGCGGAGCGAGAGGTTCGCGCCCGTGCCGGACGTCGCCGAACCGACCGAGGCCCAATGCGCCAAGTCCGTCGTACGTTCGAGCGTGTAAAGCCAGTTGGTGCGGCTGGCGAACCCGGCAAGCCACGCGCCGGCGGCATCGAACGCCCCCGTAGCCTGGTCCACGGGCGGGGGTGCAAGAGTGAAGGCGATATTATCAATGGTTCCATGGCCCAGGAGCGTTGCCCCTGAGTTCAAGCCGCTGTAGCTCTCGATGGCGAGGTGGTCCACCGCGAAGCCTTGAAAACCCGGCGCTACGGAGGCATCCGGGACTGTGGCGAACAACGCCCCATTCTGAAAGATGGCGGTTCGCAGCGTTTGGTTGGAGCCCGTGTAATTCAACTCGATATGAAAGACCTCCCCCAGAGCCAGGGGCGAGCCGAGAAACCCGCCAGTGGACCAGTTTGTGGGACCGATTCCGAGGCTATCCACCATGACGGAGGTGACCGATGGACCCCAGGCGAGGATGCCCTCCGGGTCGGGGAAGTAGTCAAACTCGACCAGGTTGGGAGAATTAGCCCCAGTTCCCCGAAGGAAGGCGGGGGCGGTGGCGTTGGCCAGGTTGAACAAGCCTACCCCTAGTTGAAATCCGTAGCCGCTGATGACAGCGTCCATCAGATCCAGATCAAATGAGAGCGTGAAGTCATCCGTGTCACGCGCAACTCTGCCCAAGGGGTGACAAAAGTAGCTGTTCGTCTGGGAGGAGTCCCAAGTCACTTGTAGGTTCTGATGGGTCGAATCCCAGGCAAACAGGTTGGTGTCACCCGCGACTTGCCAACCTCGCGAGGCTGGATCCAACGAGAAGTCTTCCTGGATGGAGAGGGTTGGGGTTTGGGCGGCGGCAACAAACGAGCACGCCGCGAATACCACGGCGCTTAAGCGGTTCAAACACATGAGCTGGTCTTTCAAACGTCCCGCTCTCGCGAGCGGAACCGGTTTACGGTTGAGAGACCAGCGCGGGGCGGAAAGATTCAGGCGGCATTAAGCCGCTCCAAAAAACCTTCAGCCCCGGCAAATCGGAGAATGAAGGCATCCAGCGAGTCCAAGCCGCGCACACGCGCGGTTGGCTGGCCTCATCCTTCTCTTTGTCGGAGAAGTTGGCCGTTTGTTGGAACGCGATGACGAGTTCCGCAAACGGCGCTGACGAGCACAACCGGGCCGATATCCTGACTTGGGGCTTGTCCTCGCTCCCGCCTTCCCGATCGAGGATCAGTGGCAATGGGAGTTTGTAGCCCGTTACAGTGGCGCAACCGTCCCCGACTCTCACGGGGTTCCCGGACACCAAGTTGTGAATCTCAAAGAACAGTGTATTGATACCGGGAGGCGTGGTTATTGGCAAGAGAATTTGGGAAGCCGTCGGGAAGGCAGCAGCGCGTATGCATGAAGGGTTCAAGTGAGTTTTGGGCGACGGCTGGTAACAAAGGCCATCGCCTTGGCCAGATTATCTTCGCCCATGGCTGCCTGGAAGTCGGTGAACCAAAGCGAGCGCGGGT
>Ga0316217_10003105_pt1 | contig 19315 bp, 13 predicted proteins | sample 1anoAmetaG_FD_203633 | JGI IMG/M metagenome (GOLD analysis project Ga0316217, IMG submission 203633) | Freshwater microbial communities from Trout Bog Lake, Wisconsin, USA - 1anoA | ecosystem: Environmental > Aquatic > Freshwater > Lake > Hypolimnion/Profundal zone | place: USA: Wisconsin...
GAAGGTCACGCGGTTGACCACATCGCGATGCTTGAGATAGACGGCGAAGAGCGCGGCATATTGTTTTGCCAGCGCCTTTTGTACTTCATCGGGCAGGCCGTTGGCATATGGGTTGAGTTTGGGGTCGGACTTCACGCTCAAAGACACATCCGCGCTGCCCATGGCCACTTCCGGCAGCACGTCCACGTCGAGTTCGGTGATGGCGACCTTGACGCCCAGTTTGGCGAAGGCTGCGATGGTCGCGTCCTCCAACTCGGCGGAGGGCCAATTGAGGCTGTCATGACCTTGAATCCCCACCACCGCAATCGGGATTCCCTGCGCTTGCAGCTTCTTGACGAGAGCGATGGCGCCCATGCGTTTCGCCTCGTTTTCGATCGAGTAGTCGTTGTAGTTGAGCTGAGCCAGCGGATCGGCCTCGTGGGCGTACTGGAATGCCTTGGCGATGTAGTCTTCGCCGATGATCTTGAGCCACTTCGTCTGGCGCAGCGTGCCGTCTTCGTTCAGGGCTTCGTTGACCACGTCCCAGCTCTGAATCCGCCCTTTGTAGCGGCCCACGACCGTGGAGATGTGGTCGTGCAGACGCTTCAAAAGAGCCTCGCGAGTCAGCGGCTTGCCCTTCTCGTCCTCGAAGACCCAATCGGGAACCTGGGCATGCCAGACCAGATTGTGGCCGACGATGAACATGTGGTTCTTCTCACCGAACTCGACGTACTTATCGGCAAGGTCGAAGGAGTAGGTGTCCGGCTTGGGATGGATCCGCTCCCACTTGAGTTCGTTTTCCGGGGAGATGGTGTTGAACTGTGCCGCGACAAGGGAGGCTCCGCGCGCGTCGGCGCCAGTGGACTGGGCGGCGTTGATAGCCGCGCCGATGTAGAACGAGCCGCGAAAGGCGTCCTTGAGTGTAGTGGGAGATTGCGCAGACGCCGCCACGCTAGTGGCGAGGAGCGCGCAGAGAACCATCGACCGTCGATTCAACATTTCTCATTTCCTTTGTAAAGTGGCCAAATTGTGACAAGGGAGAAGGACGCCGGAACTTCGCTCCGAAATAACCGGCCGCAACCCATTGAGCGGTAGCGGCCGACGGAAGAAACTTATTGACTCGTGCTACGACGAGAAGCCCTTGCGCCGCTCGCTGAGTTCCTGCGAGATGGTCATGTTGAGCTTCATGGTGATGCCGTAGAAGAGCATGCAGAGCGCCGCGGCCAGGAACGCCGCGCCGGAGAAGACCGAAGCGATCATGCGAATGCCCAGCAAGGCTTGCGCGCTCTGCACGGCATTCGGTTCGTAGCCGTAGAGCGAGAGCAGCCAGCCGGCGACGGCGCCGCCCAGAGCCAGGCCAATCCACAGCGCAAAGACCACCGCCGCGGTCACCGTGCCGGTGGCGCGCCGTCCCGTCTTCCATTCGCCGTAGTCGGCCACGTCGCCCATCATGGCCCATATCACCGGGCCGGAGCAGCCGTAGATAAACTGGCGCAGAACTTCCAGGCCGAAGATCGACGCGGTGGCTGTCGCCGGGACGAAGAGCAGCGCGATGCAACAAAGGCCGGTCAGCGACATGCTTCCGAGGAAGAGCGTGCGCTTGCCCATGCGTTTGGTCAGGGCCGTCGAACAGGCCACGCCGATCAGCAGCGCCGGCAATCCGAAGCCGTTGAACCAACTGAAGAGCATCTTGTTGTTGGCGCAGTAGATGAAGTAGGGCAGCATGATGCTGTTGCGGATCATGGTGGCGATGAAGTAGAAAGTCGTCACCAGAAAGAGGGCGATCCAGGGGCCGTTCTTCATCAGGTCGCCCAGGTCCTGCAAGACAGAGGATTCTTGCTTGGGGTCGGGCTGAATCCGCTCCTTGGTGACGGAAAAAGCGATCAGGAACATGGCCACGCTGGCTACCAGGAAGATGCCCATCGTCAACTGATAGCCGCGCGCATTGCTGCCCCGGCCCAGGTAGACCACCATGGGAATGGCCAGGCTCTGCACGATGAAGCCCGCGGCATTGGCGAAGAGCTGGCGATACGATGCAATGCTGGTGCGCTCGTTCGGGTCCTCGGTCATCACCCCGGTCAGCGATGCGTAGGGCACGTTGTTCATGGTGTAGATGAGGCGCATGGCGAGGTACGTCGCCCAGGCATAGACGAGCTTTGCGGGCGCGCTCATATTCGGGGTAGTGAAGGTGAGCACGCCGATGACGCCGAAGGGCACGGCGGTCCACAAGAGCCAGGGGCGGAACCGGCCCCAGCGGCTCTTGGTGCGGTCTGCAATGACCCCCATGACCGGATTGAAGGCGGCGGCTCCCAGGCCGACAACGAGAAACATGGTGCCCGCCTGCGCCGGCGACAGCCCGAAGGTGTCGGTGTAGAAGTTCAGTTGCAGGGCCATCATCGCCTGGAAGATGAAGTTGGCCGCCATGTCCCCCAGGCCATAGCCGAATTTCTCATTGAATGAGAGGGTTACGCTCGTGCTGCTCATCGCTTCGACTCGCTTTCGCTGGAAGAGTCGTCCGGGTTCTCAGAAGCGCTTGTCTCGCTTCTGGGAACTTGCGGTTTCGCTGTCCAGAATCCCATCGTTGATGCCGTTCTCAAGTGATCGCGCCCCGCGGGGCCGGACCCGGTCTGGAACTGCACCGGCGCCACGTTCGATTCCACACAAGTAAATCGCATTACTCCATGATTTGGCAAGTGTTGAAACAAGGAAATGTTCCCACCCCTGCCGGTGTCCGGTCGGCGTCGAAAAGCGTTACAATGACGCCGCGCCGCGCCACCCGCCGCGCGGGCTCCAGCGCGAATCCGGAGCGTCGCCTTCTCGCCAAGGCCGCTCTCCACTTGTTCCATGCGATCTTCGACCTCCCTCCAGGAGGTCACTTTCGGTGGGGCTGACTGGGTGAGGAGAATTCTTCAAGGCAATTCTCGTCCGTACGATTGCCCCGAACTCGGCTTCGGTCACACTAGTAAATGGCTTTACTTAGGTGTATCGTGGTGTACTGTACTTGACGCGACTCTTTCTCCGGATGGGTCAATTTTCCAGCGAGGTTCGACTTGTGAGCAAACGTGCACCGCTCTCCTGCCAACTGGGCTTTAACGCCCAACACTCTCCCATGGGCGCATTTATGAGCTTTACCTGCGGCAACTTCGGAACCCGCGGCGGAATTGGCTTGCAAATCGGACAACCGGGCGATCAGGAAGTCTTCGTCGGCTTCAAGGAAGGCGATCGATCTTCCGCCGCGACATTGAAGTGCCTGCCCTTTTACACCGCCGCTGTGAACAGCGCCGCCGACGCCTTTCTGGTAGAGCAGGCCGGCCCCTCCGAGGCCAACGTCAAGCCCGACGCCGTGCCGTTCTCCGTCCGTGAGATGTCGCGTTCCTATGGCTGGGCCAGCGATCGATGGACTGCCGAGGGTCTGAGTTTTACGGTCTATTCGCCCTTCGGCCCCATCCCCGATCCCGCCGTGGCCAGCGCGGAGCGCATGCGCGAGGGCCTGCTGCCCGCCGTCATCGCCCGCCTCGAACTGGACAACACGACGGGCACAATCACCAAAACCGCGATGTTCGCGCTCAATCACGCCCGTCCTGGCAGCCGCATCCTCAACGACGATCTGGGCAGCGGCCGATTGGCCTTCGCCTTTCGCCGCGAGGCCGGCGGCGCCGCCGAACTGCGCGATTTCACTACCTCGGAAGAAGGAACCACGATCGAGGATCGGCCCTTCGTGTTCATGCGCTGGTCTGCCAGCGACGGCGTGCGCGAGCGCCACAATCCGGTCCACCTGCTGGGCTCCTGCCCCGGCTTCGGATTTGAAGTTCCGGCCGGGAAAAAGTACGGAATCACCCTAGCGCTCGGCTCTTACCTTGAAGGCTTCCAGACCAGCGGCCTCGACGGCCGCTACCTCTACACTCGCTATTTCACGGGGCTCGGCGATGTCCTGAAGACGGCGCTCGACAACTCCACGAAAATCGTCGCTTCAGCCAAGGAACTCGACGGCAAGCTGGACAACGCCGCGATCTCCGACGACCAGCGCTTCCTGATCGCGCACGCCACGCACAGCTACTACGGCAGCACGCAATTGCTGGATGTTGACGATCAGCCGTTCTGGGTGGTGAACGAGGGCGAGTATTGCATGATGAATACGCTCGACCTCTCCGTCGATCATGTCTTCTGGGAACTCGACCACAACCCCTGGCTGGTCCGCAACCTGCTGGATAACTTCGTCCGCTTGTACAGCTATACGGACGAAGTCAAGGTCTACAAGTCGGAGTTCGCACCCGCGACCGAGACCATGCAGTTGGATCCTTCGCAGACCCCGCCGCCGCCCGACGAAGCCCAGCTCAACCGGCCCTACGAGACCAGGCCCGGCGGCATCAGCTTCTGCCACGACATGGGCGCACACAACAACTTCTCGCCCCAGGGCCGCAGCAGCTACGAGTTGGCCAATCTGACCGGCTGCTTCAGCTATATGACGGTGGAGCAACTCTGCAACTGGGTTCTGACCGCCGGCTGCTACGTGGCCAAGACCCGCGATTTCGCGTGGCTCAAGGCCAACCGGTCCGTGATGGATGCCTGCCTGAGCAGTATGATCAACCGCAGCGGCGAGGTTGGATTCGCGCAGTTCGACTCGACCCGCTGCGCCGGTGGCCAGGAGATCACGACTTACGATTCCCTGGATCACTCGCTGGCGCAGACCCGCAACAACATCTACATTGCGGTGAAGAGCTGGGCGACCTATCACTCCTTGGCGCTGATGTTCCGCGAACTCGGCGATGAAGCCAGCAAAGCCCGTTGCGAAGAGCTTGCCGCCAAAGTTGCCGCAGTGGTCTGCGATCAGGCGGTGGACGGCGTGCTGCCGGCCATCTTCGAGAAGGCCAATCCCGGCTACTCCTCGCGCATTCTGCCCGCGGTCGAGGGATGCGTCTACCCTCTCTACTTTGTACAGACCGGCTTTGCCGGTTGCACGCTGGAGCAGGTCTACGCAAGCGGACCGGAGAAGCACATGTTCGAAGTGCTGAAAGAACACACGCGCAATCTCCTTCTCGATCCCCAGCGGCGCAATCTGTTTGCCGATGGCGGCATCAAGCTCTCATCCACCAGCAACAACTCGTGGATGAGCAAAATCGCCATCTTCATGCATGTAACCCGCAAAGTCTTCCATCTGGATGAAGATCCCCAGGTGGCCGAAGTCTTCCGCCAGGCGGACGCGGCGCACGTCAAGTGGCAGGTGGAAGGAAGCTCCTATTGGGCCTGCTGCGACCAGATCGTCTCCGGCGAAGGCAAGGCCAGCCGCTACTATCCGCGCATTATTACCAGCGCGCTGTGGATGGAATAATCAGCGCCCGCCGAGAATTCCATTCGCCAGGATAGAATGGGCGCGCAGGGAAACTCCTTGCGCGCCCCGTTCGATCCATCGGTAGGAAACATTTGCAACACGCCCGATGCAGCGTGAACCGAGCGCCTGCACAGAATCCCCAGGAGGACATATCATGCCGCATCGCCGGCTTTTTGTTTTGGCTCTTGCCTTGGCTTCGTTTGGAGCATTGACCCTTTCGCCCCAGATTGCGAGTCAGGATACGAAACCGGCCCCGCCAGTGGCGCCCTACCTCGACACCAAGCTCTCCCCCGCGGAGCGCGCCCACGACCTGGTGGGCCGCATGACGCTGGACGAAAAGGCCAGCCAGTTGGAAGACTGGGCCACCGCCATTCCCCGCCTGGGCATTCCCGACTACCAGACCTGGAACGAGGCGCTGCACGGCGTGGCCCGCGCCGGGTATGTAACCGTCTTTCCGCAGGCCATCGGCATGGCCGCCACCTGGGACCCCACCATGGTCCACGCCATGGGCTATGCCATCTCCACCGAAGCCCGCGCCAAGTACAACCAGGCGCAAAGAGAGGGCAACCACCGCATCTTTTTTGGACTTACGTTCTGGTCGCCGAACATCAACATCTTCCGCGATCCCCGCTGGGGCCGCGGCCAGGAAACCTACGGCGAAGACCCGTTCCTCACTTCCAGAATGGGCGTGGCCTTTATCGGCGGCGTGCAGGGCGGAGACCTCAACCACCTGCGCGCGGTGGCCACCAGCAAGCACTTTGCCGTGCATAGCGGCCCCGAGCCGTTTCGCCATGGATTCAACGTTGACCCCTCGCCGCGCGACCTGGAAGAGACCTACCTGCCCGCCTTCCGCGCCAGCGTGACCGAAGGGCATGTGCAGTCGGTGATGTGCGCCTACAACTCGATCGACGGGTGGCCGGCCTGCACCAATAAGATGCTGCTCAAGGACCACCTGCGCGACGCCTGGGGCTTCAAAGGCTTCGTCGTCTCCGACTGCGGCGCCATCGTGGACGTGAACCAGGGGCACAAGAAGACGCCGGACATCGTCCACTCGGCCGCCCTTTCGCTCGAGGCAGGCACCGATCTCTCATGCAGCATCTGGGCGCCGGGCTTCAATACACTGGGCGACGCGGTGCGGCAGAAGCTGGTCACCGAAGACCTGGTCACCCAGGCTGCCGAGCGGCTCTACACGGCGCGCTTCCAGCTCGGCCTCTTCGACCCGCAAGGCTCCAATCCGCTGGACAGAGTCCCCATGTCCGCCGTGGCCTCTCCGCAGAACCGCCAGACCGCACTCCGGGCAGCGGAAGAAAGCATCGTGCTGCTGAAGAACAACGGCGCTCTGCCCCTGAAGGCCGTGCCCGGCCACATCGCCGTCATCGGCCCCACCGCCGACCTGCTGCCGTCGATCCTGGGCAATTACGTCGGTACTCCGGTGCATCCCGTAACGCCTCTCGATGGAATCGGCCAGCAGTTCAGAAGCTCCCCCATCCTTTATGCGCAGGGATCGACGCTAGCCGCCGGTGTAGGCGTGCCGGTTCCTAGGACCGCCTTCGGCCTGAACCAGGGCTTGAAGACCGAGTTCTTCGCCACGCCCGACTGGACCGGCCGCCCCGTGGCCACCACTAACCAGCCCGAGGTGCATACCGACTGGGAGACAGCCCTGCCGGTGCCACAGTTGGCCACATCCAACTATTCCGTCCGCTGGACCGGCACGCTTACCGCGCCCGCCGCTGGGCATTACGTCTTCACCGTCGAGACGGGAGACAGCTTCCCCTATTCGCCGGTCGAGAGCTATCGGCTTGTCCTCGACGGCAAGGTGATTGGAGAAGGCAGCCTGCGCCAGGGCGGAGATCTGTCGGCCATGGGCGCCTTCAAGGCCGCTCCGGGCGCTTCGCCCACCGCCCCGCCGATCATGCAATTTCCCAAGATCCCCTCCATCCCGGTGGACTTCGCCGACACCAAACCGCACGACTTCCGCATGGAGTACTCGCACTCCGGCAATGAGAACGGCGGCGGCGTCACATTGAAGTGGGAAGCGCCTGCCCAGGCGCAGTTGGACGAAGCCGTGGCCCGCGCCAAGGAATCCGATGTGGTGGTCGCTTTCGTGGGCCTTTCGCCCCAGCTCGAAGGCGAGGAAATGAAGATCGAGGTCGATGGCTTCAACGGCGGCGACCGCACCAGCCTGGACCTGCCCGCCCCGCAGCAAAAGCTGCTCGAAGCCTTGGCCGCGACCGGCAAGCCGCTCATCGTTGTTCTGCAAAGCGGCAGCGCCGTGGCCCTCAATTGGGCCAACGAACATGCCGCGGCGGTTCTCGAAGCCTGGTATCCAGGCGTCGATGGAGGCACGGCCATCGCCCGCACGCTCGCAGGCATGAACAACCCGGCCGGTCGGCTGCCCATCACCTTCTACGCCAACCTCAACGGATTGCCCGCTTTCACGGACTACGCCCTGAAGGGCCGCACCTACCGCTATTTCACCGGCAAGCCGCTGTGGGGCTTCGGCTACGGCCTTAGCTACTCCGCGTTCAAATATGGGCCGGTCAAGCTCTCGGCAGAGACCGTTAAGGCCGGCGATCCGCTGACGGCGACGGTCACCGTGACCAATTCGAGTTCCGTGGGCGGCGACGAAGTGGTCGAAGCCTACCTCAAGACGCCGCAAGCCGCCGGCCCCGTTCATTCCCTGGTGGGCTTTCAACGGGTCACCATCCCCGCGGGCGGAAGCAGGGTCGTTTCCATCAGCCTCGATCCACGCACACTCTCCAGCGTCGACGAAAAGGGCGATCGGGCGATTCTCGCCGGCAAATACACCGTAACCCTCGGCGGCGCCCAGCCGCAGGAGACCCAGGCCAAGTCGGAGGCGGAGTTTACCGTAACCGGCTCCCTTCCCCTGGCCAAATAGCACGAACTTGCGCTGTGCCGGGCGCTCGCCCCGGCACAACGCATAGGAAAAACTCCAAACTCGTTGCTGCGCCCTCGCCAATTGCCGGTATGGCTTCGATCAAGCTCCTCCCGTCCTGCGTGCATTTGACTTGACTTGTTCTTCCCACTAGGGATACTCTGCCGATGCCGGAGAGTTTATCCGCAATGGCCATGGCCATGAGAAGTGTCCTTTCCCTGGTTCCTGCGCGATCGCACGATGGGACCCCGCACGGGGCTCATCCTTGAAGAAGGTCCTATGATCTCGCAAAGGTCAAGAGTTTCCATCATAGGTGGATGGTGTTTTGCCGCGGGGGTGCTAGCATTTCTCTGCCTGCTTGCGCCGGCGCCCGCCGCGCATGGAAAGGCGGATCGGGTTAACCAGTTGGCCGAGCAGCTCAGGTACCCCGACCCCTTGGTGCGCAAGGAAGCCATCGGGCAATTGGCCAAAGTCAAAGATCCGCGCGTTCTCAAGCACCTGATCGGGATGCTGCGAGACGAAGATCGCGGAGTCCGCGAATCTGCCGCCAATGCCCTTGGAGGCATGAAGGGCACACAGGCCGAAAAAGCCGTCCCGCCGCTGGTCGCCACCCTGAGAGACCCCGATCCTTATGTCCGCGCCTGGGCCGATACGGCACTAATTAAGATCGGAGCGCCTTCCGTCCTGCCTCTGACCCAGGTCCTGAAGGACAAGGACCCCTATGTCCCGGCGCTGGCCGCCTTGGCTCTGAGCCAGATCCAGGACTCTCGCGCCAGTTCCGCCTTGGTCACAGTGGTGAACGAACACAACCTGAGCGCCATCCTCGGCATTCATGCCTACCTGATCAAGATCGGCAGCTCCAGTTCCGAATCCGCATTGATCGAGACCTTCAACAAGTACCCGTCGGTGGATATGGCAGAGGAGTTCGTCAACAGCGGAAACCCGGCCTTGCAAGCAACCGCAGCCGCCTGGGCACAAAAGGTAGGCCGGAAGATCGGCCAAAGCCGCTCCCCGGCCGCCGTCCGCTGGGGCGGCGGGACGTAGTTTCAATCGATTTACTGAATTGTCACGCTGCTTTCGTTGCCTTTCTTGAAAAAAATGAGTGTCAAATCCACGGCGTGAGCCTGCTTATCTTTCTTCGGACCAAAGGAGAAGCTGTAGCCCATCAGTAAAGGCTCGTCCGCAATCAGGCGATACAGATTGGCGATTGCGTCATCCTGGTAAATATCCCCCGGCCTCATCCCGAGAAGTTCCATGACCCGAGCCTCCTGGGTGGCATTGAGCTTTTCCACGGAGAGGCTGCGCAATTGGTAAATCGACCCTGGGTTCACGGTTAGCCGGTAAGCCACCTGCGCATGGGCGCGGTCCAACTGCGGATTGCTTTCGATCTCCACATCCGCATAGCCATAATCCCGGTACAGCGGCCAGAGATTGCCCCTCAGCGCTTCGAACGGGTCGCGCCCGGCCACATCGCCCGCCTTCTTTCCGAAAAACCGGGACAGGTCCTTGCCCGCCAGCAGCGGCCCGCCGTCAGCTTCAAGCCCAGAAATCCTGTATTGCTGCCCGGCATCGATGGCGATCTGCATCCCGACGAGATAGTTGCTTTCTACCCGATCCACCAGCTCCCTGCTGACTTGAACCTTAGCATCGAGGTAGCCGTTCTGGCCCAATGCGTTCTTCAGCCGCGAACGAATATACCAGTCACCGAAGGCGCTGTAGGGCTTGCCTTCACCCGCCTTCAACTCCGCCGAAATCTGCGCCGGCAAATCTTCGGGCACGCCAAGCACTTTCACCTTGTCCACAAGGACCGACGGATGGAGAATGCTGAAACGGATCGCCGGGCCGGCCGCCTCGGGGTCTCGCTGCGCCCCGAAGGAAGAAAAAGAAGGCTCTTCGCTCTGCACTTCCGCCGCAACTCCCTTTTCTTTCAGGAGAGTGGTCAAAGCATCGCGCATCCGGCCTTCGGCAGCCCCAGATGTCGCTATCTCGTCGACCAGGCCAGGGATTCTTTTCTTCAGCAAGGTCCGCAGCTCGTCGTCGCTCCACCAAACGAAGTTGCCGAAGCTGTAGGGCAGGTGAGTTGGATAGCTTTGCGCTGGTTTCGCAACCTGGGCCAACCCAATGGCGGCCGCGGCTACCTGCAAGCCAACGAGAAGCACGCAAAATAAGCGGTCAACAATTTTCAATCTAGACTTCATTGGACGCCAGGCCTCGCCCACATCCTAAAGCATGAGCCGGTTGCAACCTTCTCAATCCTCCAAGTCCAGGCCGTTCCTCAAACCAGCGGGAAGCAGGCTTGAACTGCCCGCCATTTGGCGCTATACTTTGCGACATAATGGTAAACGAGCTAAATGCAATTGTTGGGGTGCTTGGAGGCGAGACCACCGTGGGACGTGCGATTCATTCCAGCGAGGATATGAGCGCCGCGATCCGGGAGGGTTTCCTGCATTCCGTCGTAGATGCTTTGGTGGGAAGCTCCGGCCTGAGCTTGCAGGAAGTAGCATCCAGCCTGGACCTATCGACGCGCAGTTTGCAGCGGCGCAAACATCAGGGACGATTGGCGCGCTATGAATCCGACCGGCTCTACCGGCTCGCTCGCTTGTTGGCTCTGGCCGACTATTTCATCGGCAACCGGGAAAATGCCCTCGACTGGATGAAGAGGCCTAATCTGGTTCTTGGCGGGGTTCCACCTCTCCAGCTCTTGGACACGGAACTGGGAGCTCGGCAGGTGGAGAACATCTTGGGCCGAATCGGTTACGGTGGCGTCAGTTGACGCGTGTCTATCGGCTCGCTCGCCTGGCTTTCGCGGCCAATCCGTTCGACGGGGAGGGGAGCTATCGATTCGGTGGCCGGTGGTCTTCCCCAGGCACCCGTATTGCGTATACGGCAGAACACCTCTCGCTAGCCATGATCGAGTACCTGGCGCACCTTGACTCAAACCGCTTGCCAGACGATCTGGTTCTGGCGCAAGCTGAGATACCGGACAGCGTAACCCGCATTCATATCCAGACTGAGGACCTTCCTGCAAACTGGACGCATTACCCCGCTCCAGCCGAAACCGGAAGCATAGGAGATCGATTTGTCCTGGAGGCAAGAGCGGCGGTTCTGGTCGTACCGTCGGTTCTGGCGCAGATTGAGGACAATTGGCTGATCAATCCGGCCCACCCCGACTTTCAGCATATACGGATCCTTCCTATTGAGCGGTTTCAGTACGACCGCCGCCTGATCGCCCACAAGTAGCCAAGCACCCAATTCATCGTCTGGCCCGCCGAATTGTTTGGGACAGGGTCCGCCTCCTGCCAGTTCTTCTGCGCGCAGGTTAAAATTGCGGGTAGCCCTGCTTCTCCTGGAGACTTTCCATCATGTACAAGATTGTGGACGCCCGCAACGTCGGGCTGAACATCAAGCAGTTTACGATCGAGGCGCCGCGCATCGCCCGCAAACAGCGGCCGGGCCAGTTCATCATCCTGCGCCTGCACGAAAAGGGCGAGCGGATTCCGCTGACCATCAAGTGCTCCGACCCCGAGGCGGGCACCGTCACCATCGTCGTGCAAGGCATCGGCAAGACCACCTCCCTGCTCAATTGCCTGGAGACCGGCGACTCGATTCTGGACATCGTGGGCCCGCTCGGCAAGCCGTCGGAGATCGAGAACTACGGCACGGCGGTGATCCTGGCCGGCAGCGTGGGCACAGCCATGGCTCTGCCCACGGCCAACGCGTTGAAGCAGGCCGGCAATCATGTCGTCTTCATTGAAGGCGCGCGCAACACGGAGATGGTGGTCTTCGAGGACGAAGTGCGCCAGGCCAGCAACGAGACCTACATCATGACCGACGACGGCAGCTACGGGGAACAGGGCCTGGTGACCAAGAAGCTGAACGAGATGATCGCCGCCGGGCGCAAGATCGACTTTGTGCTGGCCGTCGGACCCGTGCCCATGATGCGCGCCGTGGCGCAAGTCACCGGACCGCTGAAGATCAAGACCATGGTCAGCTTGAACTCCATCATGGTGGACGGCACTGGGATGTGCGGCGGCTGCCGCGTGCTGCTGGGCGACAAGAGCAAGTTCGCCTGCGTGGACGGCCCCGAATTCGACGCCTCGCTGGTCAACTTCGAAGTTCTCATGCAGCGCAACACCATGTATCGCGAAAAGGAATGCCAATCGCTGAAGAACTTCCAGGAAAACAAGGAAGAGGAAGTCGCCGAGCTTCGCGCCGAGTTGGCCGCAACGGAGAAGCACTATGTCTGAGAAGAACACCCTGCCCCTCAAGGAGCGGATGAAGATTCTGCGCACCCACATGCCGGAAGCGGACGCGGCCGTGCGCAGCCGCAACTTCCAGGAGGTCAACCTGGGCCTGCCCGTGGCCGACGCCCTGACCGAGGCCTCGCGCTGCATCGAGTGCGCCAAGCCCGGCTGCGTCGTCGATTGCCCGGTGGGCGTCAAGATCAAGGATGTGGTGGCGCTGATCCACGCCGGCGAGTATCTGGCCGCGGCGGCCAAGCTGCGCGAGGACAATTCCCTGCCCGCCATCACCGGCCGCGTCTGCCCGCAAGAGAATCAGTGCGAGGGCGGATGCGTGCTCGGCAAGAAAGGCGCGCCCGTGGCCATCGGCAACCTGGAGCGATTTGTGGCCGACTTCGAGCGCGAGAGCGGCCAGCTCGGCTTGCCCGCCAACGCCGCCCCGACCGGCAAGAGCGTGGCTATCGTCGGCAGCGGCCCGGCGGGCCTCAGCGCCGCCGGCGATCTGATCCAGAAAGGTCACCGCGTGCGCGTCTTCGAGGCGCTGCACGAATTGGGCGGCGTGCTGATCTACGGCATCCCCGAGTTCCGCCTGCCCAAATCCATCGTCAAAGGCGAAGTGGACAACCTGCGCAAGATGGGCGTCGAGTTCGAGACCAACGTGGTGGTGGGCAAAAGCGTCACCATCGACGAGCTGATGCACGACGAAGACTTCGACGCGGTATTTGTAGCAACTGGCGCGGGCCTGCCCGTCTTCCTCAACATTCCCGGCGAGCATTTGAACGGCGTCTATTCGGCCAACGAATTTCTGACGCGCGTGAACTTGATGCGCGCCTATCAAGTCTCCGAATACGACGAGCCGGTCTACGACTGCCGCAATCGCGACGTGATCGTGGTGGGCGGCGGCAACACCGCCATGGACGCGGTGCGCACCGCGCGGCGGCTGGGCGCAAAATCGGCCACGCTTGTCTATCGGCGCTCGGAAGCCGAAATGCCCGCTCGGCTCGAAGAGGTGAAGCACGCGCGCGAAGAAGGCATCGAGTTCCGCATGTTGACCAATCCCATCGAGTTCATTGGCGACGAAAGAGGCTGGCTGACCGGCGCGCGCTGCGTGCGCATGGAGTTGGACGAGCCCGGCCCCGACGGCCGCCGCCGCCCTGTCGAAGTGCGCGGCTCGGCCTATGTGCTGCCCGCCAGCGTGGTCATCATCGGCGTGGGCACCACGGCCAACCCGCTGGTGCAAAGCAGCACACCCGACCTGAAGACCACCGCGCGCAACTACATCGTGGCCGATCCCGCCACCATGCGCACCAGCAAGCGCGGCGTCTTCGCCGGCGGCGACATTGTCACCGGCGGCGCCACGGTCATCCTGGCCATGGGCGCGGGGCGGAAGGCCGCCGCATCGATCCATGACTACCTGACCAGCGGACAGTGGTGAGTGGTCAGTAGTCAGTGGAACGTGCGCGTGTTCGCGAGAGGATGCGCTTTCGGATGAGTGAACGCCCAGGTTTCATAATCGAGACTTGGGCGCACGCCTCCACCGACCGCGGGTCCTTCGACTCCGCTGCGCTCCGCACAGGATGACAGCGTTTTGGGGTTGTTCTCCTACTCCCTATTCCCTGCGCCCTACTCCCTGCCTCAAAAAAATGGGCGGCAAGGATACCTCCCTGCCGCCGCCCGTCCCTGGGTTGTCTTGAAGTTGTTACAGTGTTGCTGACTCAAAACTTGCGCCGCGGTTCCTTCGCCATCCCCTTCTCAGCACCAACCCCTGACCCCTGATCCCTGATCCCTGATCACTGATCACTGATCACTGACAACTGATCCCTGACAACTGATCCCTGACAACTAACGTCACTGCAACAGCTTGGTCACTTCCTGCTGCACGCTGTTGGCCTGGGCCAGGGCGGCAATGCCGGTCTGCGAGAGGATCTCGTACTTCGACATATTCGAAGTGGCCGAAGCATAATCGGTAGCCTGGATGGCGTTTTGCGCCGAAACCACGTTCTCCTGCTGAGTGCTCATGACCTGGCTGATCGACTTCAGCGTATTGATCTGCGCGCCCAGATAGCCGTCTTCCGCCGCCACATCGGTAATTGCTGTGTTGAGTGCGGTGAGTGCGGCTTGTGAATCGATCTGACTCAGCAAATCCGTATTGGAGAGCGATTGCCCTGCGGTGTCGGAGTAGCTGATGGTCGCCGCGCTCCCTGATCCATTCTGGTCGAACGAAAGCCCCTGAACCGCCGTTCCGCCACCGGTGCTGGAGTCGGAAACGGAGCCGCTGATTCCAAGATCGTAGTACGGGGAGGTTATCTGGCCTTGATTGGCCGTGCTCCAGATCAGGGCTTGCCCGCCGTCCGTCGAATCCAAAGCCAATGTTACGTTCGGAGTTATGGTGGATTCTATTGAAGTTTTCGTCCTCAATGCGATGGCCGTGCCCGCGGAATTCAGCGTTGCGATCAGACCGAGCGTGCTGCTGTTGATCGTCTGCGCCAGGTTGGCCATGTTGTTGGTCTTTCCCGCGGTCCCCAGGGAAATCGACTCGGTTCCAATGGTAAGGGTGCCTGACAGGGTGTCACCCGATGCGCCGGTAGCCGGCAAACTCAATGTGCCCATGGTTGTTGCGTTTGCTGTGTTGGGCGTCGGTGTACCGGTGAGGGAAAGCGAGGAGGTAACCGGGACCGAGGCGTAAAGCATGGGAATCGTTCCGCCCGCGACTCCGCTGGTGCTCAGTGTGAGGGTTGTCCCGGTGGCGCCGACCGAGGCCACGATCTTGTTTGTGGTGGTGCCGGAATTCATCGTGGTGTTGATGTAATTGGCCAGGTCGGTGAGATTATCGGTCAAGCCGGCCGTTCCCAAAGTGACAGTATTCGCCACGCCGGAGGCATCGGTCAGCTTGAGGGTGCCGCTGGTGAGGGCATCATTGGCGTTGTCGACAGTCAGCGTGCCAAAGGCCGTGTTTGTGGTCCCGGCGGCGAGAACGGCGGTTTGCGCCACCACCGCCGTGCCCGTGGTCGCGACAAAGCTCTGGATCTGACTGTTGGCGGCCGTGGCGATCGCCGCGTTCTGGCCGGTTCCGCCGTTGGCAACCGTTTCGGAGAAGATCAACTGCGTTCCGTTCAGGGCCAAACCGGCCGAGATGTTATAGGTTGACCAGTTCGAGGTGCCCGTTCCGCTGAAGTTCGCTTGAATCTGGGCCAGGGTGAGGCCGTTCAGGTTAAGATTGACCGCCGCAGGGGTGGCTGCGGCGCTGGCCGGGGTGACACGCAAAACACCGCTGAGCGTGTCGCTGGAAGCTCCCACCGTAATCGTCGCGGGCACGTAGCCAACTGTGCCGGCAACACCTACACTCGCGCCCAGGGTGATATTCGTGGCAGCCGCCTGGCTGTCGGTGATGTTGGTGCCGGACACGGTCACTGTCTGACCCGCGGAAGTCAGGGTCATGACGGTGCCCACGGCATGAATGCCGCTGGCGTTCGTCACCGTACCGGAGTTGATCGTAGCCGTAACCCCGTATCCGGCCGCGTTGATGGTTGAGGCCAGATTCGCCAGTGTATCGGTGGAATTGGTCGTGCCCAGGACAACCGCGTGGCTGGCCCCGTCGGTGCCGACGATGTTGAGTATGCCGCCCAATTGGTCGTTTGCGGCGGATACCGTCAGGGTGCCAACCTCGCCCGCTCCGTTGGTATAGGCGCCCGCGGCGTTGGTGTTGACGCCAATCCCCATTCCCGATATCTCGATGCCCGTGTCGGAGTCACCGCTCAACAAAGTGCTGTTGAGGTCGTTGCTCGATTCCGCCGTCCCCGTTGCTCCGCTGCCCGCCTGCTCCGCGGTGGTGAAAGTTGCCGTCAAACCGAGTCCCGAATTATTGATGGCCTGGATCAGGCCCTCCGCCGTGTTGTTGTAATTCGTGCCCGAGCCCACGGTAATGTTCGCGGTAGCCTGGGTAACAGAGCCGCTGGCCCCTTTGACCAGATAATTGACGGTAATAGTGGTGGCGCCGCCGGCATTCAGGCTGTCGGAAACAGATGCGTTCGCTCCGCCCTTCGACAAATCGATGAATACGTTGTTCTGCCCGTTGGAGTAGGACATGGCTCCGTTGGCATCGCCCACGCTGGACGAAGACATCGTCCGGATATACAGGTCGTCGATCGAGGAACCGGTCGGCGAGGAATCGCCGGTGTAGATGGCCACATTGCTTCCGTTGAATACCTGCTGCTGGTTATAGGTCGTCGTCGAACCGATGTTCGACACTTCCGCCAGGATGGTCTGGTATTCCTGGTTCGCCGCGCCTTCCTGGGTGGTATTCAACGTGCCGTTGGAGGCTTCGGTGGCCAGCGTAATGGCGCGGTTGAGCAGATTGGTCACCTGCAAGAGAGCCCCGTCGGCCACCTGCAGCAGCCCAACACCTTCGGTAGAATTGGTCTCCGACTGGGTGAGCGCCGCCGAGTTGGCCTGCAGGCCGTTCACCAGAGAGAGTCCTGCGGCGTCGTCGGCTCCGGAGTTGATCTTCGACCCCGACGACAACTGCTGCAAGACCGTCTGCAAGCTGCTGTTGGTGTTGTTCAGGTTGTTCTCTGCGTAGATCGCCGACAGATTGTTCAAGACACCGAGGGCCATGGGACAGCACTCCTTTTCGGATGCCTTGGTTCGCTCCCTGCCCGCGGCTTATCTCTCGTTCCGTCAGGCCCCCGCGACTCCCGGATGAGCGTTTCCGCATCCACACCGTTCATCGGAGCGGACCCGAATAACTTTAGTCATATTTTCCACGACCTCCGCCGCTCTGTTTGCCGCGCTTCGAAACAAGCTGTCCGGGTTTCGTCCACTCAATGTCCCAAAATGCTGCAAACGCTGTGCCAATGCGCTGCACCGGCTTGCACCGCTTCGATCCACCAGGTCACCCTGCCAGGACGCCTGCAAGGCCCGGAAACCGCACCCCATCGGCCAAAATCTCCCTCGCCGGTGAATTGCTGCCAGAAAAAATTCGGCGGCAAGAGGAGTTCCCCTTGCCGCCACCGGTGTTAACTGCAACCGCATTTGCTCTCTGCCTGAAACTCCTCTATCCAAACCTCATTCCATGATGCCGCCGGCTCCCGGCGCCGCGGGCGCTTCCTGACCAGGACCCTCTTCAAGCATGCCCTGCGGTCCCGGAGGAGGCGGAGGCATCTGTTGCTGGCCTTCCCTGCCCTGCCTGCGCTCGCCCGGCCGTTGGCCGCGCTTCTCCCAGCCGCGGCGCTCCTGCCCACGGTTGGCGCGCTCCGCCTGCACCTGCTTCCACTGCTCGGGAGTCAGCTTGCCGCGAAGGGCAAGCAGGAAACGGGCATTCGCCTTCTCCAGTTCCGCCCGCGCCTGGGCCACCTTGTCGATCTGCGCCAGAATCTTGGCCTCGTTGGGCTGGTCGTCGCGCATCAGCGGCTCCATCTCAATCTCCGCCTTCTCCACTGCGCCCTTCAGGTCTACGAGCCTCTCCCGGTGTTGCAGCAAGATGCCGTCCATCGCCTTGCGCTGCTCGTCGGTCAGCTTGAGCTTCTCGATCATTTCCGGGTTGTTCCACCAGCGGCCATGAGCGCCCTGAGCCCCCATCGCCTTTTCAAAAGGAGGCCGGTGCTCCCCAAACCCTGGCATGCCCGCCTGCCCCTGTGCGCCCGCCGTCACTCCGGCCAACGCCAGCCCGGCAATCGCCAAGCTCAACCGCACTGTCATGGATACCTTCATCGCTTCTCCTCCCCCTCTTGTGTGACGAGGGTCCTGCTTTTCGATTCCTGAATTCGTGTTGACAAAGCCGCTCTATCTGGCTTCGTCCTCCGCCATCAATTGAGCCAACGGCTCCATGGCGCTGGGTACTTGGCGCGACACCTCGCTGTCCACTTTGGCCAGCAAATCCTCTTCTTCGCGGGCGCGCTGTTCGGCAGCCTGCCGCTGCTGCTCGGCCTGGCGCACCGCCGCAACCCGCGCGATTTCCTTGGTTTGATGGCGCTCGTAAAACCCTCCCGAAACGCCTCCGGCAATCAGCGCACACCCCAATGCCCATCCAACCGCCAGCCGCCAGACATGCCGGCGCGGAGCTGCCGCCAGCGCCGTACGCGGCCGGCTATAAGCGGCTTCGCTCCAAGTCAAAACACTGGAGCGAAACTCCGCCAGCGCCTGTTTCAGCACCGGCTCCAGCGCTTCCTCTTCCGCCCCTGCCGGCTTGCCGCCGAATTCGTCTCCGAAACTCATCGTGTGCCCCCAAGTTCCATGCGTACCCTGGCCAGTGCCCTGGAAAGATGCGCCTTCACCGTGCCTTCGCGCAGCCCGGTCGCCTTGGCAATCTCGCTCAGTTCCTGCTCTTCCACGTAGCGCAGTAGAAAAACCGTCCTTTGCCGCTCGCTCAAGCCCTCGACCGCCTTCCACACCTGCCCCACCCGCTCGTGCGCCAAGACCCGCTGCTCCGCCGAACTCTCTCCGCTGGGCAACCATTCGCTGGCCTCGTCCAGATCCACCGAATTGTTGCGCGTATGCCGCCAGAACTGCATCCGCCGGTTCCGCCAGTGGTCCTTTTGCAGGTTGATCGCAATGCGCATCAACCAGGTCATCGGACTGGACTCGCCGCGAAAGCTGCCCCAATTCCGGTGCGCTTTCAGGAAACACTCCTGCGTCAGCGTCTCGGCCAGATCCACATCGCGCGTCGAAGCCAGCAAAAAACGGAAAATCTGCGGCCGGTGGCTGGCAACCAGACCCGAAAATTCCTGCGCGGCAGTCTCTTCCGCCGTAGCCATCGTCATCGGTTCCAATGCTGTGCCGGCTGCCATCACTCAGGTAGACGCCCGCACTGCCAGCAAGTTTACAGCGGCGCGGATATTCTCATCGACCCGGCGGCATGAGCAGAGAAACCAT
>Ga0316217_10003106_pt1 | contig 19307 bp, 13 predicted proteins | sample 1anoAmetaG_FD_203633 | JGI IMG/M metagenome (GOLD analysis project Ga0316217, IMG submission 203633) | Freshwater microbial communities from Trout Bog Lake, Wisconsin, USA - 1anoA | ecosystem: Environmental > Aquatic > Freshwater > Lake > Hypolimnion/Profundal zone | place: USA: Wisconsin...
CCTTTTTCTTCACCCGGTAAAGGCCGCCGCCGTCGGTGCCCGCCCAGAGGTTGCCCTCGCGGTCAAAATCGAGGGCCAGCACCGAATCCAAAAAGGTGTTCCGACCGGAGACGATATGGCGCCACGAGCCGTCGTGGTTCAGCCAATAGACCCCGGAGCCGACCGTGCCCACCACCACGTTGCCGTCGTGGTCCCCAATGGCGGCCTTGACGGAGGCGTCAATTTGCTGATCGCCCCACGGGACCAGCGCGCTGGGCCAGGGGCAGCCGCCAAAATCTTTTTCGAGGCGTCCGTTGCGCAGCCGGGCCACGCGTCCGCCCTGCAAACGCCAGACGACCCCGTTGTTGGCCGGCACGAGGATATGTTTTGCGCGGTCGAACAGGTCGAGCACGAACTCACGCGTCAGGCCGGTGGTCCGGGCTTCGAGCCGGTCATTTTGCCAGCAAAACAGGTGGTCGGCGGCGCTGTAGAACCAGACGGCGCCGGCGGCATCCTCGAAGGCAAAATTGATCCGTTCGGTCCCGGCCACGTCGAAATGCCGCACCACGCCGTTGCGCAGGGAGCACAAGCCGGCGTTCTCCGTGCCGGCCCACAAATTGGAGCGGCTGTCTTCGAACAGGAAAATCACGCGGTTGTCCGGCAGGCCGGGCGTGTTGTTGACGTTGAACGGGGTGAAGGCATTGCCATCGAAGCGCACCAGACCGTTGAGCGTGCCCAGCCAGAGGTAGCCGTCGTGGGTCTGGGTCAGGGCGATCACCGAGCCTTGCGGCAGCCCCTCGTCTGTGCTCCAAGTGTCCACCGTATAAGCCGAATCGGCCGCGACGCGCTGTCCCATCAACAGCGTGGCAGCCAGCGCGAGGGCCATAAAATGGAATTGCCGCATCAAGCCAGGGCGGGAGCATACGCCGGAGCACGGGCTGAAAAAAGATTTTTCAAAAACCCGCTTGCCACGCGCACGAAATGGGCTAGGTTTTCAATAGCCCTCTGAGAACGGGCGCTCCGTTTTTCCTGTTGAAAGACGGTTTGACGGGCCGGTGTACAGAAACAAACTGTGTGCAACACCGGCCCGTTTTTTCATGCGGGTTAGGTCCGCGCACCCCCTGTGAACAAGTTTTTCACCCATGCGTGAAATTCACGCATGATGCGTGAAAATTTCACGCATGCGGCGATCGGCTTGAAAACAAAGGGCCGAATTCATTGGGGTTTCACGCTGGGCGGGTCTTTTTGGGGTTGGCACCGGCATTGCTAAGGAAGGTTTCAGAAATCCGTTTGACAGTCGTGGTGGTTGGCCTAACATACGCCCCCTGTACCCGGATTAAACAACAACAATGCAAACCGGATTAAGTATTAGACAATTATGAAACAACAAAACAAGAAAGCGTTTACGCTGATCGAACTGCTCGTCGTCATCGCGATCATCGCGATTCTGGCGGCCATGCTATTGCCGGCGCTCGCCGCCGCCAAGCGCAAAGCCCAAAAAATCAACTGCACCAACAATCTCAAGCAGGTGGGTCTGTCCTACCGCATTTGGGAAGGTGACAACAATGACAAGTATCCGCAGTCCGTGTCCTACACTGCGGGCGGCGCCAGCGAATATGTGGCGCATGGCAACGGCACCCCGACGCCGACCCTGCCCTCGCCTGGTGCCTATGCCGCCGGCATGGTGTTCATGGTGATGTCCAACGAATTGTCCACCCCCAAAATCCTGAATTGCCCCTCGGACAATTTCCATTCCAGCGCCGCCACCAACTTCGCCTATAGCGATGTGATGGGCGAAGTGAACAACTACAATCCTCCCACCACGACCGTCATGACTGGTGAAGGCGGCTCCACGTTGACCAAGATCAGCTATTTTGTCAACGGTGACGCCCAGGAAGCCAATCCGCAAGACGTGATGACCGGCGACGAAAACATCGGCAACAACACCACCACCACGTCCAGCTCGGCCTCCGCTTCAGCGTTCTTCAACGGTGGCACCTCGGGTACGACCACCACCCGCAGCGGGGTTAACTCGGGCAAAGACACGGATGTTGGCGACACGACCACGGCCTTCAATGGTTCGCCTTGGTGGTCATGGACCGCCAATGATTTCCACCAGAAATCCGGCAACCTCGGCATGGCCGACGGTAGCTGCCAAAGCGCCACCATCTCCGGCCTGCATCAGTACCTGGCCAACAGCACCAACACGGTCAACGGCGAAGCGTTCTGCTTCCCTCCGTGATGCTGACTGGCACCTGAATCGCTAATTAAACAAAAAGGCGCCCGCAAGGGCGCCTTTTTTGATTATGCGGAGACAAAAATCAGGCGAGCCGGCTGTGGCGCAGACTTCAAAGTCTGCCCTATCGTCTGCCAGCCCGGCAGGCAGGCGGGTTTCCAAACCCGCGTGTTTTTCGCCAATCCAACGCGTTCGACATTTCGACGCCCTGCCGATTTGGAAATCGGCGATACGGCAGGTTTGGAAACCTGCGCCACGGGGTCGTGTTACTCCCGCGCGGTTTGCACGGGGACGGCGGACAACCCCACCCCCTTGTTGGTTTCGCCAAAATAATTCGCCGACCATTCGTTTTGAAACAGCACCACCGGGTTTTTCCCCAGGTCGTAGGCCAGGCGGGCGCCGGTGGGTAGGGACAGGGCATCCAGCGCCTCCTCCTTGATATCGGTCGGCAGCCAGCGGACCACTGTCCAGGGCGTGGCTTCGATCCGCGATTCGGCCCCGTACTCGCTTTCCAGACGGAATTGCACCACCTCGAATTGCAGCGGGCCGACCGCCGCCAGCAGCGGCGTCTTCATCGAGGAATTGCGCAGATACAGCGCTTGAATGACGCCCTCCTGCAAGAGTTGGTCCAAGCCCTGCCGGAATTGCTTGTACTTGGCCGTGTTCGGATTGTGCAGATAGCTGAAGGCCTCCGGCGTGAACCGGGGAATCTCTTTGTACAGGATTTTGGGGTCGGTCGTGAGCGTGTCGCCGATGCCGAAGCTGTCGTGGCCCACCAGGCCGATCACGTCGCCCGGAAACGCCTCATCCACGGTTTCGCGTTCGTTGCCGAAAATCTTGTGCGAGCTGGACAGCCGCACCTTTTTTTCCGAGCGCGAGTGATGCACGGTCATGTCGCGCTCGAATTTGCCGGAGCAGACGCGGATGAAGGCAATGCGGTCGCGGTGCTTGGGGTCCATGTTGGCCTGGATCTTGAAGATGAAGCCGCTAAAGGCCGGGTGTTCCGGGGCGATCTCCGTGCCGGCCATCACGCGCGACTTGGGCGGGGGGGAATGCTTCAAGAATCCGTCCAGCAGGAGCTGCACGCCAAAATTGTTGATGCCACTGCCGAAGAAGACCGGAGTCGTCAGCCCCGCCAGCACCGACGCCTCGTCGAATTCGTGCCCCGCCGTTTCGAGCATCGCCAGTTCCTCGACGGTCCGGTGGTAGGTGGCCTCGTCGAGCCGCCCGCGGATGAGGTCATCGTGCAGGCCCACGACCTCTTCCGGCGCGCGGAACTGCCCGCCGATGGTGCGCTCAAACAGGTGCATCTTTTGCGTGTGCCGGTCGAAGACGCCCTGAAACTCGAAGCCATTGCCGATGGGCCAGTTGACCGGAAAGGCGCCGATGCCCAGCACGCGCTCCAGCTCGTCGAGCAGTTCGAGCGGGTTTTTCATCGGCCGGTCGCACTTGTTCATGAACGTGAAGATGGGCACGCCGCGCTGCCGGCAGACCTCGAAGAGCTTGCGCGTCTGCGGCTCGATGCCCTTGGCCGAATCAATCACCATCACCACCGAGTCCACGGCCGTCAGCACGCGGTAGGTGTCCTCGGAAAAATCCTTGTGGCCGGGGGTGTCCAGCAGGTTGATGCGGAAGCCGTCGTAGTCGAATTGCAGCACGGTGGAGCTGATGGAGATGCCGCGTTTTTTTTCCAGCTCCATCCAGTCGCTGGTGGTGGCGCGCTGGTTTTTGCGGGCGGTCACCGAGCCGGCCAGTTGCACCGCCCCGCCGTAAAGCAGCAGCTTCTCGGTCAGCGTGGTTTTACCCGCGTCGGGATGCGAGATGATGGCGAAGGTGCGCCGTCGGGCGATTTCTTTGGCGATGTTCACAGCAAAGCCGCATAAGATAGCAGACAATTTCCCGGCCACAAGCCGGGAAAAAGCCGACTATTTGACTTTTGCCGGGAATGGAGCCATGGTAGCGGCAATTATTTTTAGCATATGATGTTCCTTCGTGTCGCCGGCCGTGGGACCCGCCAAAGGCGACATGGCCAAAGCCCAACCGCGAGTGGTTGGGGCTTTTTTTTGGCGGCACTGATCGCCCTGGCCACCGTGCCGCCGGCGCGGGCGCAGATGATTGATCTCAATGGCAACGGCATGAGCGACGTCTGGGAGTGGCTGTATGGCGCCACGAATGTTCCGCCCAACGCCGATCCGGATGGCGACGGCGTTTCCAATCTCAATGAAGCCGGGGCGGGAACGAACCCGTTCAATTCCAATTCCGTGCCCAGGATTTCCCTGTTCACCTTGGCCCAGACGAACGGGAGCATCACGATGCCGGCGCAATTCGGGAAGAACTACCAATTGCAAAGCAGCACGAACCTGGGCAGTTCAACCTGGCTGGTGGAGACCAGCACGGTGGTCCGGCCCGCCGCGATGCCGCTGGCCGCGCCGGGACAAGGCACGAACCTGACCTTTCAGTCGCCCGCAGGCCCGGCCAGCAAGTTTTACCGCATCGTCATTTCGGATACGAATTCCGACGGCACCGGCCTGATGAATGATTGGGAGAAATACCAACTGGGGCTGGATCCGGCCGATCCGTTCAGCAACGCCACCCGCGGCAACAACGGCGTGCCGATGAATGATTATCAATACACCACCAACCTGCTGGCCGCACAGAACCTGGTCACGATTTCCGCCACCGTCCCGGTGGCGGTGCAGCCGGACCCCGGCGCCAAGCCGCAGAATTCCGGGCAGTTCACCCTCACGCGCGGCGGGTTTCCGCTGGAGGCCCTCACCGTCAATCTGGGCGCCGGCGGGTCCGGGACGGGTTTTGCCACCCCGGGTCTGGACTATGGCAGCCTGCCCGCCACCGTCACGTTGCCCGCCGGCGTCAACTCCACGGTCGTCAGTCTGACGCCGCTGGCCAACACCAATTTGCAGACGCCGGTCCTGGCGCAAATGAGCGTGCTGACCGGCTCGAACTATTTGGTGGGCAATCCGGCCAGCGCCAGCGTGGTCGTGTATCCCTCGCCCACGGCCAAAGGTTTGGGCCTGCTCGGACAATATTTCACCAATTCGAGCACGACCTACACCAACCCGATCAACTTCAATCCGACGAATCTGTTTCTGACGCGGATGGACCCGACGGTGGATTTTACTTGGACCAACGGCACGACACCGAACTTGAGCAACGGACTTTACTGTGTGCGCTGGACGGGCCAGGTGCAGCCGCAGTATTCCGAAATGTACACGTTTGATGTGCGCAGCGACGACGGCTGCCGGCTCTCGATCAATGACCAGCTGCTCATCAACAAGTGGCAAAGCCAGGGCGCGACGGATTGGACCAATTCCATCCTGTTGCAAGCCGGAACGCACTACGACCTCAAGCTCGAATACCTTCAAAGCGGCGGCGCGGCGCAGGTGCATTTGAATTGGTATAGTGCCGACCAGGCCGAGCAGATCATTCCGGGCAACTGCCTCTACGCGACTAACGGCTTTGGCACGGGCAGTTCCAATGCGCCCGCCGCCATCACCAGCGCCATGAATGCCTATGGCTTCGTCGGCCAGCCCTTCAGCTTCACCGTCACGGCGGCCAACACGCCGCTGGGGTTCTCCGCCGCGAACCTGCCGCCGGGGTTGAGCCTCAACAACACCAATGGCCTCATCGCCGGCACGCCGACGCTGGCCGGAAATTATCAAACGCTGCTCACCGCCAGCAACGCCGTGGGCCCCGGGGCGTCGCTCGTGGACATCCAGATCTTCGCCACCAATTACAGTTCCGTGGTGCAGGAAATCTGGACCGGCCTGCCCGGCACCAATGTGACGGATATCCCGACCAGCACGCCGGCCAACCTCACGAACACCCTGCCCGCGCTGGCGGGCGCCACCAACTACGGCGACAATTACGGCGAGCGCGTGCGCGGCTATTTCATCGCGCCGGTGACGGGGAATTATTATTTCTGGATTGCCGGCAGCGATGCGGCGCAACTGTGGATTTCCGACGACAGCCAGCAGGTCAACGCGGTTTTGCGCGCCTGGGTGACCCCGACGAACAACCCGACCGCGCCGGGACAAAATGGGACCGCGCCGGGACAGTGGAATTTACAATCCTCGCAGCAGTCCGGCTGGCTATCGCTGGTCGCCGGACAGCAATACTTCATCCAAATCCTGCACAAGGCCGGCGTGGGCACCAACGACAATTGGTCGGTCGCGTGGTTGCAAGATCCGACCGGCACCAACACCACGCCCGCCGGTGTGACGCCCAATTATTTGCTCGCGCCGTATTATCCGCCGCTGGCCACCACCACCAGCGGCACGCTGTATTCCGCGAACCTGCTCGCGTTGCCCGGCGTCAACAGCCAGGGCGTCGGCTCGGCGACGCTGCTGGTCAACGCGGCGGGCACGCAGGCGACGTTGAGCCTGACCTACACCAATCTGACGGGCACGCCCACGGGCCAGTCCATCAATTCCGATCCCTATGAGAACAATCCGGGCGAATTGATTTACGACATTTCCGCCGCCAAGCCCCAGGCCAATGGCAATTATTTGTGGAACCTCAAGGCCACCGGGCCCCTTCAGGTCAGTGACCTCCAGCAAATCATCGCCGACGGCGGCGCGTCGGTGGTCATTGAAAGCACGGCGTTTGCGAACGGGGAAATTGCGGGCCATTTCACGCTGGCCAACGGCTCGCAGGCGTTCACGCCGCCGCCCGCGCCGCCGGTCTGGCCGGACGACCATGCGAATCCCAACGCCGCCGCGCGGTTTCTGACGCAGGCCACCTTCGGACCCAATACCAACGACCTCGCCGCCGTGGAGGCGCTCGGCTATGCGGGCTGGATCAGCAACCAGTTTGCCTTGCCGGTGACTTATACGCTGCCGGTGGTGCTCGCCAATGCCAGCGCCGACCCGAGCGATCCGTATCCGAGCAGCGATTGGTTCAATGCCTGGTGGCAGAACTCCATCACCGCGCCGGACCAATTGCGGCAGCGCGTCGCGTTGGCCTTGAGCGAAATTTTGGTCGCGTCGGAAAACGGCGTGCTGGAAAACAACGCCACGGCGCTCGCGGCGTATTACGACACGCTGCTGACCAATGCGTTTGGCAATTACCGCACGCTGCTGGAAGCGGTGACGCTCACGCCGGCGATGGGTTTGTATCTGAACATGCAGGGCAACAACGCCGGCAGCCTCATCACGGGCCTCCATGCGAATGAGAATTACGCGCGGGAAGTCAACCAGCTTTTCTCCATCGGTTTGAACCGCCTGTGGCCGGACGGCTCCCTCGTGTTGAATTCGCAAAACAGCCTCGTGCCGACCTACGGCCAGAACACCGTCATGGGCTTCGCCAGCGTTTTCACCGGCTGGAATTATCACCAGACCAACCAGGCGAGCGGCCGGCTGCCGACCAATTTCAATCCGCCGGCGAATTACACGAACCCCATGGTGCTGGTGCCCACCCATCACGAACTGGGCACGAAGCTCCTGCTGGATAACGTCATGCTGCCACCGGCGTGGGGCAACCAGACGGTCAGCAGCACTTCGACCAATGACAGCTATTGCCTGCAGGATTTGGAGCAGGCGATGAACTCGATTTTCAACCACCCGAACGTCGGCCCCTTCATTTGCCGTCAGCTCATCCAGCGGCTCGTCACGAGCAATCCCAGCCGCGATTATGTGTATCGCGTGGCGCAAGTCTTCAACAACGACGGCACCGGGGTCCGCGGCGATTTACAGGCCGTCGTGCAGGCGATCCTGCTGGATTACGAAGCGCGCAGCACGAACCTGCTGAGCGACCCGACTTATGGCAAACAGCGGGAGCCGCTGCTGCGGGTCACCGCCAGTGCGCGCGCGTTTCCGGCGCCGCCCGGCCTCACCGGCGTCTACACCGAGAATGGCAACCAGACCATCACGATCAGCACGCCGGGACCGCACCTGATGAACAGCGGCGACACCGTGATGCTCGGCTTTACCGACACGTCCGGCAATCCCGCGCCCCCGAGCCAGGCCTATTCGGTCACGGTGCCGGCCACGAACCAGTTCACCGTTACCGCGCCCAATCTTTTGATTGGCACATATGTTGAGTCGAACTCCGTCATCACCGTGACCATGCCGGCGGGACATGGCCTGGCCGCCAGCAACTCGGCGTATCTGGTCTTTACCACCGGCGGTGCGGCCAATGGCGGTTATGCCGTCTCGGCCGTGAATTCCAGCACCGTTTTCACGGTCAGCGCGCTCGACGGATTCACCCGCTCCGGCAATTGCCTGTTGCCGCGCATCAGCGCCAGCGGCTTCGTGCAGATTGCCACGAACGTCACGGTCAGTTGCGCCGGGCCGCATGGCTTGGTTGTCGGCCAGACAGTTTTTGTGCCCGCCAATACGGAGAATTTGCCGTCCATGCAGTATCAGGTGGCCAGCATTCCCGATCCGCTGCATTTTGTGATTGATTCCACCAACTCGGCGAGTCGGACGGAAAGCGCTTTCAATCTGTATCCGCTGGATCCGCCGCCGTTGACGCGCTCCGGTACCGTGGCCATCCAGCAAAGCACTTGGAACCTGAGCTATACCGACACCGGGGCCACTTACAATTTGTCGCAATCGCCGCTGCGCTCGCCGACGGTGTTCAATTTTTATTATCCCAATTATGAATTCCCCGGCGCCTTGGCGTCGGCGGGCCTGACCACGCCGGAATTTCAACTGACCTCGGACACCAGCGTGGCCCTGGCGATGAATTTCATGGCCAGCGGCCTGTTGGATGACACCGGCAACACCAACGGCTTGTCCAGTTACGTTGCCGGCAGCGGCGCCATCGTGCTGAATGTGGCGCCCTGGATGACCACCAATTTCACCGCGAACGCCGGCATTCCCAATCTGGTGAGCAACTTGAACACGCTGCTGGTCGCGGGACAATTATCCGCCGGCGCCCAGTCCAACATTGTCAATTACGTCAGTTCCACGAACCTGCCGTTCAGCGCGCCGCCGACGCAGGCGCAGATGCGCGATCGGGTGCGGGCGGCCGCGCACCTCATCCTGTGTTCGCCGGATTGCACGATTCAAAAATGATTTTATGACAGGAAAAAACCGTTCCGCCATCAACCGCCGCGATTTCATCCGCCGCGCGGCGTGCGCCGCCGTGGGCACCGTGGCGATGAGCGCCGCCATCCGTGATCTGCGGATGATGAACGTGGCCGTCGCGCAGTCGAACCTCAGCGATTACAAGGCGCTGGTCTGCATTTTCCTCCAGGGCGGCGACGACTCGAACAACCTCATCATCCCGACCGTGGCCTCGGAATACAACAATTACGCCACGGTCCGCACGCCGGTGCTGGCGCTGCCCGCGAGTGCGCTGCAAAACCTGGTGGTGCCCGGCACTGCGAACAATTACGTGGATCCCGCCGGTCACAGCTACGGCTTGCATCCGGCCTGCCCCGAACTGGCCGCACTTTTTTACGAGGGCAAACTCGCCATGTTGTTGAACGTCGGCACGCTGGTTTACCCCATCACGCGCACCCAATATCAGAAAGGCACCGTGTCGCCGCCGCCCCAACTTTTTTCGCACGCGGACCAGCAGACCCAATGGCAGACTTCCGTTCCCGACCAGCCGCCGACCACCGGTTGGGCCGGGCGGTGCGCGGATCTGCTGAATTCCGTCCAGCCGGGGGCGCCGATTTCCCTTTGCATTTCGCTGGCCGGCTCGAACACGTTGGAGGTCGGCAACCTCGTTTCGCAATATTCCGTTTCCACCAGCGGGGCGGTTTCACTCACCGGCGTCAGCGGCGCACGCCTTGCCGCCCTGACCAATCTGCTCGGTTTGCAATATCTCAATTTGCAGTCGCAGGCCTATGCCGGCGTCGCGGCCCATTCCATCAAGACCGGCGCGCTGCTCAACAACGCCATCACCAACACCGCCCCCGCCGGCTATTGGTCGGCCCCTTTTCCCGCGAAAATCACCACGCCCAACAACGGCAGCACGTTTTCCTCCACCCTCGCGCCGCAATTGCAAATGGTCGCCCGGCTGATCGAGGCCGGCCATCGCGCCGCCGCCAGCGGCGGGTTCGGCATGAGCCGCCAGATTTTTTTCTGCCAGGTCGGCGGCTACGATTTGCACACCGGCCAGACCAATTACACCGCCGCCAATCCCAATGGCGTCATCATCGGGGCGCACGCCAATCTGCTCGCCGAATTAAGCCAGTCGCTGCTCGCCTTCCAGCGCGCCATGGAACAGCTCGGCCTGGCGAACCAGGTGACCGCGTTCACCGCCAGCGATTTCAGCCGGACCTTTCCCAGCAACGGCCAGGGCAGCGACCACGGCTGGGGCAGCCACCAGATCATTGTCGGCGGCTTGGGCGCGGGCAACGGCGGTTCGCTCAAGGGCGGACAGACCTTCGGCACCTTGCCCGCCCTCACCGTCAATGGCCCGGACGACACCGGCACCGGTCGTTGGATTCCCACGACCGCGACCGACCAATATTTCGCCACGCTCGCGACATGGTTCGGGGTTGATCCGGCCTATCTTTCCACGGTGTTCCCAAACCTCGGCCGCTTTGCCTCGTCGAATCTCGGCTTCATGAACCCGTCGTGAAATGAGACGAACCTTTCTCGCCGCCGCGCTGCTGCTGGTTGCCGGGGTTGCGGCGCTGATTTATTTCGCGTCCCCCCATGCTCCCGCTACGGCGCAAAAGTCGCCGCCGCCAGCGGACGCCAGGCGAACGGAAAATTCCGCCGGGGCTTCAAATAATCATTCCGCCGGTTCCGTCACCGCCATCACATCGCCGGAAAACCTCGCGGCCAAAGCCGGTGAACTGCCGCCGCCGGCGCCGGTGGCGACCAATGTGCCGCCGATGATTATTTTACAGAATGCGCGCCGCGCCATCGTCCAATACGCGCAGGCTTATGGTGGCAATCCCGTCGGCACGAACCCCGAAATCACGGCGGCCTTGATGGGGAAAAATCCCCGGCATATCAATTTTATCACTCCCGATTCCGGTTTACAGGTGAATGACCAAGGCGAAATGCTCGATGCCTGGGGCACCCCACTGTTTTTCCACCAGCTTTCCGGCCACGATACGGAAATCCGCTCCGCCGGTGAGGACCGCAAGCTGTGGACCGTGGACGACTTGATATTGCATTAAGTCATGTTGACGCCGAAGCCGCTCGCGGATCTGAGACAAGACTCTTCTGGCCGCTGTAATGCTTGAATGAGCGACCCATCTGACGGAGCGCGACTGTGTCGGAAACCAGTCGCAGGAGTGTGGCCAGTCAGCAGATCGGTCGCGCGGATGCAGCCCATTGAATGCAGAACGTGGCTGCGTTTCATAGCTACACCCCCCACGTCATGGCACCGTCAGCCGGTAAAATTGCTGCGGGCCGCTATGCCAGTTGGTGAACTTGATTTCGACCCTGGTGCCGGGCAACTCCGTGGCGAACCCGAGGTTGAGCGGGGTGGAATTTGTGGTGACAAACGAAACCGTCACATTGGTCTGCGCGACGGCGTTGGCAGATAATGACATTGTTGTCAACCAAGCCAGCAAGACAACGATCGCTGACGGCCATGACTTCTTTATAGTGACAGCCCGCACAATGTTGTAGTTTATTGCAAACCAGCGTTGTGGGCAATTGGCAACGCAAACGCGACGGAACCATGATCACAACCCGGCAAGCAAGGCTTGCAGCCGAACAATGGATGCGCGAAGAGAGCGGACGATGCCCGGAGTTGGTTGGCGCCGTTCTGGCCGGATCGGCTGGTGTGCGGAATCCCGAGGAGCTTCACCCACCGAGCTCGGACGTGGACATCTTCATCTTCGTCAATGCCGAGGTTCCGTCCGAGATCGCCGAGCCGCACGGACGCTTCGCCCCGCGCAAGCTGGCCTGCCGCGGCGTGGTGCTGGAGCCATCCTTCCACGAAGCCCGACGCATCGCTGATGCCGAAGCGGTCCTGAACGACATGCATTTGGCGCCGCTCTTTACCGACCCGTGCATTCTCCTCGATCCACACGGTCGGCTCGAAGCGCTTGCGGCGGCAGTCAAGCCGGGGTTCTTTCGGCGACGCCACGCGGAGCGGCGTCTGGCTCAGGCGCTTGGACCGGCGCTGCCGCCGGGCCCGCGGGTCTCCATCTCGGATGTGCCTGCGCTCCGCGCGCCGTGCTGGCGCAATGCCTTTTTCGGCTTCGGCGTCATGCGTTGTGCCTTCGCGGTGCAGGTCGCTGCCCTTCGCCACCCGACGATCCGGCGCTCCTTCATCGTTGCCCGGGAAGTGCTCCGGGACGCCGGGCGGGTGGAGCTAGCCGACGAACTCCTGCGCCTGCTGGGCAGCTACTCCCTTTCTCGTGCCGAGGTGGAGCTACTCGCGGACGAGGCGGAGCGGACCTACGACGTGGCGGTGAACGTGCGGCGCACGCCGGTGGTCATGGATTGGAACGTGTCGCGCAACGCGCGGGAGCTGGAGCGGGCGGCCATCCGAGCGTTGATTGACACCGGCCATCACCGCGAGGCGCTGTTCCATCTGCTGCTGGTGCGGACCGCCGCGCAGGGAATCATCGAGAACGATGGTGATGACGCGGCCCGCGCATCGTCGCGCCTGGGCTATCGGCAACTTCTGACGGCGCTGGGGATCGAGGGCGACGCGGCGTTTCGCGAGCGAATGCAGGCGCTCCAAACATTCATGCCGGCCCTCCGCCAGGGCTGCGAAGCGGTGCTGGCCCAAGCCCCGGGGCTCCGCGACTGACGAGCGCGCCACGATACGCGCCGCCCCCCGCTCAATTGGGGCAGGCAGTTGATTTCACTGGGCCAGATGGCAGGCGACCTGGCGACCCGGCGCAACTTCGCGCAATGCCGGGACTTCCGTTTTGCACCGGGCTTCGGCCGCCGGGCAGCGCGGGTGGAAGGGACAGCCGACCGGCGGGTTAATCGGAGAAGGCACATCGCCCCCAAGAATAATCCGCTGCCGTTTCGACTGCGGATCCACGACTGGCACCGCTGAAATCAAGGCCTGCGTGTAAGGATGCCGCGGTGACTGGCATAGCGCTCGAGCTTCGCCCGCCTCGACGATCCGGCCCAGATACATCACCAAGATGCGGCGGCTAATATGCCGGACCACGGCCAAATCGTGGGCCACAAACAAATAGGCAATGCCATGCACCTGTTGCAAGTCGCGAAGCAGATTAACGATCTGGGCTTGGACGGAGACATCCAGGGCGCTTACCGGCTCGTCGCATACGATCAGCTTCGGTTCCACCGCCAGGGCGCGGGCGATGCCGATGCGCTGGCGCTGGCCACCGCTGAATTCGTGCGGGTAGCGTTGCGCGTGCGACGAATCCAGTCCGACATCCTGGAGCAGGCGTTCCACGCGCTGCCGGCGGGCGGCGGCGGTGGGCGTGAGACGGTGGATGTCCAGGGCCTCCCCGATGATGTTCTCGACTCTGGCCCGGGGATTGAGTGAGGCGTAGGGGTCTTGGAAAATCATTTGAAACTTGCGCCGTTGGGCGCGCAACGCCGGGCCTTTCAAATCAGCGAGGTCCGTGCCCTCAAAAATAATCTGACCGGCCGTCGGCTCGACCAGTCGGATGACCGCCCGACCCAGAGTGGTTTTGCCACAGCCGCTTTCACCCACCAGGCCCACTGTCTCGCCGGGAGCAACCGAGAAGCTGACGTCATCCACCGCACGCACAAAATCCTTGGCGCGCGACAACGGACCGGCGTTCACGGGGAAATGAACTTTGAGGGACTTAACTTCGAGGAGGGCTTTGCTCATGATGGATGATCCGCGTTTGGGTCTTCAGGCCGGCGAGTTTCCGTATGGACAGCGAACCCAGCGGCGGGGTTCCACTGCGACCAGTGGCGGAGAAGCGTGAGCACATTCAGGCCGGGCGATCGCACAGCGCGGGTGGAACCGGCAACCGGCAGGGAATGCGCCCAATTGCGGGACGCCGCCCGCGATCGTGGTGAGCCGGTCGGTCTCGGAATCCAAACTCGGCACGGAGTTCATCAGCGCCCGGGTGTAGGGATGCCCCGGCCGCCGCAACAACTCGGGCGCCGGCCCGCGCTCCACGATCTGGCCGGCATACATCACGGCCACTTCATCGGCGATGTCACCGACAATGCCCAGGTTGTGAGTGATGAGCAGAATGGCCATGCCGAGTTGCTGCCGCAGATGGACGAGCAGTTCGATGATTTGCGCCTGGATGGTGACGTCCAGGGCGGTGGTCGGTTCGTCCGCCACGAGCAATTTGGGTTGCGGCGCCAGCGCCATGGCAATCATCACGCGCTGTTGCATGCCGCCGGAGAGTTCGTGCGGATAGCTTTTGATGCGGGTCTCCGGCGCCGGGATGCCGACGAGTTTGAGCAGGCGGATCACTTCGGCCTCGGTGGCCGCTTGGGGCCGGTGCAGTTGCAAGGCTTCCTGGATCTGGTTGCCGATGCGGAGGACCGGATTCAGAGATGCCCCCGGTTCCTGAAACACGTAGCTGACCAAACCGCCGCGGATTTGCCGCAGCTCCGCCGCGCGCATTCGCAGGACCTCGCGGCCGGCCAGCAAAATTTCCCCGCCCGCGTAAACGGCCGGCGGACTGGCGAGGAGCCGCGCGATCGAGAGCGCGGTCACACTCTTGCCCGAACCACTCTCGCCCACCAGGCAAAGGGTCTGGCCCGGCTCCAGCGAGAGCGAGACCCCGTCCACGGCCCGCAGGGCCTTGGCCCCGCGGCCAAAGTCAATTTGCAGGTTGCGTATTTCGAGCAAGGGCATAAGCGAATTCAGCCGGCCGATTTAATGCGGGGATCAATCCAGCCGTAGAGCAGGTCCACCACCCAGTTGGCGCCGACGACCAAAGTGGCGCTGAAGAGCACCGTGCCCATGATCATCGGGACATCGAGATTCAAGACGCTTTGGACGGCCAGGTTGCCGATGCCCGGCAGGGCAAATACATTCTCGATGAAGAGTACCCCGCCCAGCAGGGAGGCCACATCCATGCCGAGCATCGTGATCACCGGGATCAGCGCGTTGCGCAGGGCATGTTTGAAGAGCACCCGGGTTTCCGACGCCCCCTTGGCGCGCGCGGCCCGGACATAAGGGCTGTCGAGCACTTCCACCATGTTGGTGTGGACTAGGCGGGCATAGTAACCCACCATCAGGAGCGCCAGCGTGGCGGCCGGCAGCAGCAAATCAACAAGACCTCGGAAGAAGCCGACCGGGAACCAGCCCAGCTTGTAGGCCAGCCAGTATTGCAGCACCCGCGCCAGCCAAAACGAGGGCAGCGACAAACTGACGGTGGCCACGACGAGGATGGTCCGGTCAAACCAGGAATTGCGGAACCGGGCCGTCAGCACTCCCAAGGGCACCGCCAAGGCCACCCACATCAGGACGGCCAGGCCGGTTAACGCCGCCGTGGTGGGAAATCGTATCCGGATGGCTTCGGCCACGGCTTGGTCCGTGACATAGGAGTGGCCGAGGTCGCCGTGCGCGAGTTGGATAAAGTAGAAGCCCAGCCGTTTCAGCACCGGATCATCCAGGTGATATTTCGCGTGGATCTCCTGCAGCACTTCGCCCGACGCCTTGGAGCCGGCGATGACTTTCGCCACATCCCCGGGCACGGCGTTCACCAGGAAAAAGGTGAGGAACGCCGTGCCCAGCAGGGTGACGGTGGACCACCAAAAACGGGTGAGTAAGCGGGTCAACATATCATCGTTCAATCCAGACGCGGTCCAGGCGGATGGGCCAGAGCGGCTCCAGCAATGGACCTTTCAGCCACGGCTGCCGCAGCTCGCAAAGAATGGGGTGCTTGAGGAACAGACACGGGGCGTCGCCGACGATCATTTCCTCGATTTTCCGGTACAGCGCCAGGCGGCGCCCGGGTTCGAGCGTTCGGGAGGCTTCATCCAGCAGACGGTTCACTTCGGGGTTGTTGTAGAACGAGGTGTTGTAGGTGGCGGCATTGGTAATGGTGCGGCCGTCAAACTGACTGCCCAAAATATCCTTCGGATCCGGCATGCTGGTAAACCAGCCGGAAAGGCTCATTTGGACTTTTCCGGGTATCTCAGCCGCATCGTTCAATTCGCTAAAGGACGCCTGCCGGAGATTGAGCTCAATCCCCACTGCGTGCAAGTCCGCCTGGATTTCCTGCGCTTGCATGATGGAGTCCTGATCGGTGGCATACCACAAAGTGAGGTGGAGGGGCAAGGGCAGGCCCGTTTCGGCCAGCAGCCGGCGCGCCTTCGGAGGATCGAAGGGATAACCGGCCAGATTCGTATTGTAAGCCGGCATGCAGGGCGGAATCAGACCTTTGGCGGGCGTGAACCGGCCACTGGCGGCGCGCCGGGTCTTGTCCACGGCATAGTTGATGGCCTGGCGCACCCGGCGGTCGTCCAGCGGGGGCATCTGGGTGTTTAGGTTTGCGAAGTGCGCGGCAAACAGAGGCGACCGTTCCACATAGCGCTTCCAGCGCGGGTCGCGCAAAATCCGTGCCTGATCCGGCTCGGGAATTGAGGCGATGGCAGTGCTGTTGGCCAGATCCAACTCGCCACGTTCAAACATCAGGAGGTGAGTGGCCTCGTCGCCACCAATCATGATCTCAATGCGGTCGAAGTGCCGGGGCGCCGGGCCGGTGTAAAACGGGTTGGGCTTGAACACCAACCGCACCCCGCGAGTCCATTCGTCCACCATGTAGGGACCGTCCCCGGTCGGGTGGCGGGCGAAGGCGTCGCCTGGACGCTCCACCTCCTCCTGCGGCAGGGCGAAAATGTAATAAAACGGAAAGGTCGGATCAGGTTGATCCAGTTCAACCACCAGCGTCTGTGTCCCGTCGGTGTGAACACCGGCGAGATGTTTCGTGCGATGAGCCGCGAAGTCGGCCGCGCCACGGATGTGATAGGCGCCCAGCAGGGCAAAATTAGGGGAAGCGTTCCGCGGATCCGCTTCGCGCTCCAGAAAGTAGGCATAATCGGCTGCCACCACCGTCCGTCCGTTGGAGAAGCGTAAGTCGGGCCGGAGATGGAACGTGAACGTGCGGCCGTCGGAGGAGGTGTTCCAATCCCGGGCGGCACACGCCACAAGGTCAACGCCGTTGGTATTGTCGAGCAGCGGCAGATAGAGCAGCGATAAAAACAGAAAGTCATCCGCCAATTGTTGCAGCACCGGGTCGAGGCTTTGGGGGTCGTCGGCCCGGGCAAGGTGGAACGTGCCGCCCGGATGGAGAGCGTCCCCGGCGGCCGGGGCGGACGCGAAGGCCATCGCCGCCAGCGAGGCCACGGCAAGAAGCCATGGCCGGAAGCGCGTAAGGTTGGCGGGCGCGGGTTTCATGGTTTTTGCCGTGGCCCCATCAGTTCCTGCAAGCCCTGGCCCAAGAGATTAAAGGCCAGCACCGTCAGGACGATGGCCGCGCCCGGAACAATGACCAAGTGCGGCGCGGTCGCAAAATACGGCTGGCCTTCCGTAATCATCGTGCCCCAATCCGGGGCGGGGGGCGGCACGCCGATGCCCAAATAACCCAGCCCCGCCTCCAGCAGGATGGTGTTGGCGGTGGTCATCGCGGCCAGCACGATCACGGTGGGCAGGATATTGGGCAACAGGTGCCGCCAAATCAGGCGCCAGTGCGAGGCGCCCAAGGCCCGGGCGGCCTGAACAAACTCCCGCTCTTTGACGCCCAACACCTGGGCGCGAACGATGCGCGCCATCCCCGGCCAACTGACGAAGCCGATGACCAGAAAAACGCTCAGCATGCCCCGCTTGAGCGTGATATCCAGAAAATGCCAGGGCAGCGCGGCCGGATGCAGATGAATGACCCGGCCATTGTCCCCGATCAAACTGGTGAACGCCATGGCCAGCAGGATGGACGGGATCGTCAAATTCATTTCCGTGAAACGCATCAAGACCAGATCCAGTTTGCCGCCGTAAAAGCCGGACAGCAGTCCCACCGTCACGCCGATCAGCGTGGCGGTCAACATCGAAGCCACGCCGACCAGCAAGGAAACGCGGGCGCCGTAGATCACCCGCGAGAGCACGTCCCGACCGAGGTTGTCGGAGCCCAGCCAATAACCCTGGCCAGGCGACCGGGGCATGCCATCTTGATCCAGCCCGTTGAGATTGAGTTGATTGGGATCACCGAGCAGATGCAGGCGCAGCAGGGTGGGCGCCGCCAGGGCGAGCAAGGCGAACAGGAGGATGATCAGAGCGCCGGTGGCCGCGAGGCGGTTGGCACAGATGATCCGGAGGCTCGCTTTGAAAAAGCCAGAATTCGGAGACATACGGGATAAATTTCTCTCCAGCCGGGCGCAAATTGGTATTTCTCAGCCGTTGTGTCGAGCAACATCTATTGCCGACTCTGCCTCCAACAGCCTGGTGCCGGTCGCCGGCAGCGTCACCAGTTGCACCAATGTGACGAAGATCACCTATCAACTAAACGGCGGCGCCGTCACCACGGTCTGCACCGGATGCGGGGTGAACCCCAATTTCGCCTTCGACCTGGACCTGGCCGCCGCCGGCCCGTGCGCGACCGACACGGTGGTCATCACCGCGGTGGATGCCAACGGCGAGATCAGTTCCGTCACCAGCCAGATCCATTACCGCACTGGGCCGTAAATCCGCGCCCAGCCTGACCCGGGGTGCGACGGCGATGGGTTCGGCTTGCGACTTGGTGAGCGTCGTGCGCAGCCGCGAGAGATTCATGGCGTCGGCAAGGATGGTGAAGTCGGTGTCGCGGCTAACTCGGCTGCGCCGGAAAACCCGCACCCGCCCATGGGTAGGGCACGGACGCGATGCGTGTGCATCGAAGAAAGGACCCTGCGTATCGGGTTCGGGACCAAGTGAGCCTCCCAGCGCGAGATGGGACGGCGACAAACGGGAGTTTATGATTGTATTTCACGCCGTGAAATGATTTATTTCACGCTGTGAACAATATTAAAACCCGGTGGTTTTTACGGAATCTGCAGTCGGCCCTCCGGGTGCTGCCGGCGGTGGTGCTGACCGGCGCACGGCAGACGGGCAAGACCACCCTGACCAAATCCATCGAACCGGCGCGCGCGTATTTCACGTTGGACGAAGTCGGCGTGCTGGATCAGGCCGGGCGCAATCCGGACTCACTGGTCACCACGCGGCCGGTCATTTTGGATGAGGTTCAACGCGCCCCGCA
>Ga0316217_10003107_pt1 | contig 19306 bp, 17 predicted proteins | sample 1anoAmetaG_FD_203633 | JGI IMG/M metagenome (GOLD analysis project Ga0316217, IMG submission 203633) | Freshwater microbial communities from Trout Bog Lake, Wisconsin, USA - 1anoA | ecosystem: Environmental > Aquatic > Freshwater > Lake > Hypolimnion/Profundal zone | place: USA: Wisconsin...
TGAGTATTACCAGCGGCAACCTGATCTGGCCGACCCAAACCAACTTGTGAGTTTTGGCACCAGCGGGCATCGTGGCTCGTCGCTGCGCGGAACCTTTACCGAGGCACACGTTCTAGCGATTACTCAAGCCATTTGCGACTATCGCCACAGCCAGCACATCACCGGCCCGCTTTACATGGGTAAGGACACGCATGCGCTGTCCACGCCAGCCCAACGCACCGCACTGGAAGTTCTTGCGGCCAACAAAGTGGAGACCTTCATCCAGCCGGACGATGGCGTAACGCCGACACCGGTCATCTCGCGTGCCATTATTGTTTACAATCGTGGGCGTAAGAGCGGTCGTGCCGATGGCATTGTCATCACGCCATCGCACGATCCGCCGGAAGACGGCGGCTTCAAATACAACGCGATCAACGGCGGTCCCGCTGACATCGACGTGACCGATTGGGTACAAGATCGCGCCAATGAATTATTGCGCATGAAAAATGCCGGTATGAATCGCGTGCCGTTTGCCGCCGCGATTCAAGCGGCGACCACACATGCGGAAGATTTTATTCTGCCTTATGTCAATGATCTGCGGAACGTGGTGGATATGGATGCCATTCGTGCCGCCGGGTTGAAGTTGGGGGTTGACCCGCTTGGTGGTGCGGCGTTGCCTTATTGGGAACCGATCAATGCAATTTACAAGCTGAACATCACGGTGGTCAATCCAAAACTCGATCCGACGTTTTCGTTCATGACGGTCGACAACGACGGCAAAATCCGCATGGATTGCTCCAGCCCGTTTGCGATGGCCAGTCTGGTCAGCCTCAAGGATGAATTCCGCGTGGCGTTCGCCAACGATCCCGATGCGGACCGGCACGGGATCGTCACACCATCTGCCGGCTTGATGAACCCCAATCATTATCTCGCGGTGGCCATTGGTTATTTGCTTACGCATCGCCCGGCTTGGCCGGCGAACAGGGTCATCGGCAAAACCGTGGTCAGCAGCAGCATCATCGATCGGGTGGTGAAGAAATCCGGTCATCATTTATGTGAAGTGCCGGTCGGCTTCAAATGGTTTGCGCCGGGACTTTTTGACGGCTCGTTTTGTTTTGGCGGCGAAGAAAGCGCTGGAGCGAGTTTCCTTCGACGCGATGGCTCGGTTTGGACGACGGACAAGGACGGCCCAATCATGGACTTGCTGGCGGCGGAGATTACCGCGCGTACCGGTAAAGACCCCAGCGAACATTTTCGTGACCTTACGGCGGAGTTCGGCACGCCGTATGACGCGCGCATTGACGCTCCGGCGACGCCGCAGCAAAAGGCAAGCCTCGCCAGTCTGTCACCTGAGGCGGTCAAGGAATCAGACCTAGCCGGCGATCCGATCACTGCCAAACTGACGCGTGCTGCCGGCAACGGCGCTGCCATCGGCGGGTTGAAAGTGGTGGCTGCGGGTGGCTGGTTCGTGGCGCGTCCGTCAGGGACCGAAAACATCTACAGAATCTATGCCGAGAGCTTTCGTGGAGAGGATCATCTTCGCCGCGTTTTGGAGGAAGCACAGTCCATTGTTACCAATGTTCTGGACGCAGCGCCACAGCAGTCGATGCTTGCCGGCGGAATAAAGACGGAGACAAAAACATGAGCAAACCGACGTTGACCGGTACTGATCTGGAATCCTTAATGAAGATGCTGGCAAGCAAGCAGGGCTTGATTCGCCAGAAAGCAAGGAAGTCGTTGGTGGCAGTTGGTAATCCCGCCGTCCCTACTCTCATTGAAGCCCTGCGCAATTCCAGGATGAAGCAAGTTCGCTGGGAGGCGGCCAAGACACTTGGGACGATTGGTGATCCCAGATCAATGCTGCCATTGGTGAAAGCACTCGAAGACGACGATGCCGATGTCGTTTGGTTGGCGGCCGAAGCATTAAAACGGTTCAAAAAGGCCGCTTGGCCACTGCTATTGAAGCCGTTGATAGAACGTGGGGCGAAGTCTGCCCTGCTGTGCCAGGGGATACATCATGTTTTGTGGAAGCAGAAAGAGAATGGGTTCAACGATCTGCTCACGACTCTGCTGGGTGCGTTAGGTTCCAGCGAAGGTCCGGAATCGATTCCGCTGGCGGCGTATGACATTCTTAAACGCCTGAAGGCAAAACCATGAAAACTGATGTAAAGAGCAACAGCCTGGTCGAAGGTGATTCATCCGGCAACATAGCCGGTTTTGATTCTTTAGCGGAACTGGCCCTGGATATGCGCTGGTCGTGGAATCATGCCACAGACGAGGTATGGCGAGAGCTTGATCCTGTTCTTTGGGAACTGACGCAGAACCCATGGGTTGTCCTACAGACCGTTTCGCGGGACAAGCTCAGACAGGTGTTAGCCGCCACGGCATTCCGCAAGAAGGTGGCCGCGCTGGTGCAAAGCAAACATCGCGCGGCGGAGATGCCGGCGTGGTTTCAGAAGACCTATCCAAAAGCTCCGCTGAGTTGTGTCGCGTATTTCAGCATGGAATTCATGTTGAGCGAGGCGCTGCCCATCTACTCGGGCGGCCTGGGCAATGTGGCGGGCGATCAGCTCAAAGCCGCCAGCGATCTGGGGGTGCCCGTGGTGGGCATAGGACTGCTGTACCAACGGGGTTATTTTCGCCAGGTGATCGACGAGGACGGAGCGCAACAGGCCCTCTTCCCATATAACGATCCTGGACAGTTGCCGATCACGCCGTTGCGCCAACCAAACGGCGAGTGGCTGCGGTTGGAGATAGCCTTGCCTGGTTACTCGGTTTGGCTGCGCGCCTGGCAGGTCCAAGTCGGCAGAATCAAGCTTTATCTGCTGGACAGCAATGATGCCGCGAACTTCCCCGCTCATCGGGGGATTACCAGCGAGCTCTATGGGGGCGGACCGGAACTTCGCCTCAAGCAAGAAATGCTGCTCGGCATCGGTGGATGGCGGTTGCTTGCTGCGCTGGGCATCAAACCGGAAGTCTGTCATCTGAATGAGGGGCATGCGGCCTTTGCCGTGTTAGAAAGAGCCCGCAGTTTCATGCAGGAAACTGCACAGCCGTTCAAGGTCGCGCTGGTGGCCACTCGCGCGGGGAACCTTTTCACCACCCACACGGCCGTGACTGCCGGCTTTGACCGTTTTGCGCCGGCGCTCATCAGGCAATATCTCGGTCATTACGCTCAGGAGAAGCTTGGCATTAGCCTCCACGACCTGCTGGCCCTGGGCCGAGAGAACCCCAACGACTCGTCGGAAAGCTTCAACATGGCCTATCTGGCCATTCGCGGGAGCGGCGCCGTCAACGGCGTCAGTTGCCTGCATGGACAAGTGAGCCGACACCTCTTTGAACCACTCTTCCCGCGCTGGCCGGCGGACGAAGTGCCCGTAGGGCATGTTACCAATGGCGTCCATGTGCCGACCTGGGATTCGGCTCCGGCCGATGATCTTTGGACCCAAGCCTGTGGAAAAGATCGCTGGATGGGGACGACGACGACCCTGGAGCAGGACATTCGCCGCGTTTCCGACGAAAAGCTCTGGCAATTTCGCATCGCCACCAGCAAGGCACTTGTTGAACAGGCTCGGGAAAGATTGTCCCGGCAACTGGCCATTTCTGGCGAATCACCCCAAGCCGTCGAACGGGCGAAGCATCTATTTGATCCCAATGCAATGACCCTGGGCTTTGCGCGCCGCTTTGCGACCTACAAGAGGCCGAACCTTTTGCTGCACGATTCAGAGCGATTGCTTCGCCTGTTAACCAATCCGCAGCGTCCGGTGCAACTCATTCTTGCCGGCAAGGCTCACCCGGAGGACCGGGCAGGGCAGGCCTTAATAAAGGAATGGATGCATTTCATTTGGCGGCCAGAAGTTTGGCCGCATGTGATTTTCCTCAGCGACTATGACATGCTACTGACCGAACACCTCGTGCGGGGGGTCGATGTCTGGATCAACACGCCGCGGCGGCCCTGGGAGGCCAGCGGCACCAGCGGCATGAAAGTGCTCGTCAATGGCGGTATCAATCTTTCGGAATTGGACGGCTGGTGGGCGGAAGCCTACACGCCGGAAGTGGGGTGGGCGTTGGGGGATGGGCAGGAACACGGCGATGATCCCGCTTGGGATGCCGTCGAAGCCAACGCGCTCTATAATGTGCTGGAGCGGGAGGTGATCCCCGAGTTTTATGCCCGCGACAAAAACGGTATTCCCATCGCTTGGGTCAAGCGGATGCGGGAAAGTATGGCGCGGTTGACGCCGCGTTTCTCCGCCGATCGCACGGTGCGCGAGTACACCGAGCAACACTACGTTCCGGCGGCTGCCGCCTACTGTTCGCGCGTGGCCAATAACGGGGCCAGCAGCAGACAAATGGTCGATTGGCAGAACGATCTGGAGCAGAACTGGGCCACGGTACATTTCGGTAAAGTGAAGGTTGAAACGCGTGATACGCAGCACCTATTTGAGGTGCAAGTCTGCCTCAATGATCTCGATCCCAAGGCGGTCCGGGTGGAGCTTTATGCCAACGGAACCAACGGCGGCGCACCGGTGCGGCAGGAGATGAAGCACCTTAGCCAACTGGCCGGTGTAGCCGGCGGACACATTTACAGTGTGGAGGTGCTGGCGGTTCGTCCACCAGGAGACTATACGGCGCGGATCATACCGCACTATGACGGCGTGGCGGTCCCCTTGGAAGAAGCACGAATCCTGTGGCAACATTGATTCGCTCCGCCGGAGAAAGAATGATGATGAAGACGACGGCAATTGACGCACGCATCCTCACCATCAATGGTGGTTCGTCGAGTATCAAGTTCGCGGTGTATTCGACGGTCGAACCGCTCAAGCGCGGACTGCATGGGACAGTTGACCGCATCGGCTTGAGCGGGACGAACCTGACGTTCAATGAACCGCTAAAGAAAACGCTACAGCGCCGCAAACTGGCCGCCGCCAATCATAAATCAGCGGCAAACTCCCTGATAGACTGGCTCGAAAAGCAAATTGATTTTGCATCGGTAAGAGCCGTCGGACATCGCGTGGTTCATGGGATGAAACACACCGAACCGGAGATTGTCACCCAGGGCTTACTGGATGAACTCCATCGCATCGGCCCAAACGACCCGGATCATCTGCCCCGTGAAATTGAATTGATTGAGACGTTCCGCCAGCGGCATCCGAAACTGTCCCAGGTAGCCTGCTTCGACACGGCATTTCACCAAACCATGCCGCGCGTGGCCAAGCTGCTGCCGATTCCGCGCCGCTTCGATGCCAAGGGAATTCAGCGCTACGGTTTCCACGGTTTATCCTACGCCTATTTGATGGAAGAACTCGCGCGTCTTGGCGACCTGGCGGCCACGAAGGGCCGCGTCATCCTCGCCCATCTCGGCAACGGCGCGAGCCTGGCCGCCGTGTGCAACGGCAAAAGCATTGATACCAGCATGTGCTTCACACCGACGGCTGGCTTGGTGATGAGCACGCGTTCAGGCGACCTGGATCCCGGCCTAGCGCCGTATCTGGCGCGCACCGAGCAACTCACCACCAGTCAATTTTATCACATGGTCAATCACGAGTCGGGCTTGCTGGGCGTTTCGGCAAGCAGTTCTGACATGCGCGACCTGCTTGAGCGTGAAAAAAGGGACGTGCGGGCAGCGGAAGCCGTGGCGTTGTTTTGTTATCAGGCGAAAAAGTGGATCGGCGGCTATGCTGCCGCACTCGGCGGATTGGACACGCTGGTCTTCGCCGGCGGCATCGGCGAAAACTCGCCCGTCGTCCGCGCCCGCATCTGTCAGGGACTGAACTTCCTTGGTATCGAACTGGATAAGTCGCGTAACGCCAAGACTGCGGCGGTAATTTCCAAGAATTCCTGCCGCGTCACGGTTCGCGTCATTCGCACGGACGAAGAACTGATGATTGCGCGCGCGGTTTTGCATTCCTGCGCCAAGACCCTTGCAAACGAAACATTATGAAAGCCACCCAACAACTGCACGACCTGGGCCAGAGCCTCTGGCTCGATAACATCACCCGCGACCTGCTGAACAGCGGCATGCTCGAAGGTTACCTCCACGAACTGTCGGTGACGGCGCTGACGTCGAATCCGACGATTTTCGATCACACCCTAAAAAGCAGCACCGCCTACCATGTGGCGATCCGCGACCACCGGGCGGACAGCAAATCCGCCGAGGATCTGTTTTTCGACCTGGTTTTGGACGATCTCACCCGCGCTGCCGACCTGTTCCGGTCGGTTCACGACCGCACGAACGGTGTGGACGGATGGGTATCGCTGGAAGTGTCGCCATTGCTCGCCCATGACACGGCCAGCACCATTGCCGCCGCCAAAACACTTTCCGCGCGGGCAGGACGGCCCAACTTGTTCATCAAGATTCCCGGCACCAAGGAAGGCTTGCCGGCCATCGAAGAGGCGATTTTTGCCGCCGTGCCGGTCAATGTGACCTTGCTGTTTTCCCGCGAGCAATACCTCGCCGCCGCCCAAGCATATCTGCGGGGCATCGAACGGCGTATCGCCGCCGGACTTAACCCGCAGGTCGGCTCCGTGGCCTCGATGTTCATCAGCCGTTGGGATGTGGCCGTGGCAGGCAAGGTTCCCAAGACATTGGACAATCGGCTCGGTATCGCCGTTGCCGGTCGCATCTATCAGGCGTATGTCGAACTGATAAATACGCCACGCTCGCAGCGGGCGTATAATGCCGGTGTCCGGCCGCAACGCCTGCTGTGGGCCAGCACCGGCACCAAGGATCCCCAAGCTGCGGATCTTCTCTACATCACAGTGCTCGCCGCGCCATTCACAGTGAACACCATGCCGGAGGCGACGTTGAAAGCCCTTGCCGATCACGGCGAAATCGGCCCGGCCATGGCCGCCGACGGTGGCGATTGCGAAAAAGTCTTGGCCGAGTTTGCCAAGGCCGGCATCAACGTGGATGTTCTGGCCGCGCAACTTCAGGACGAAGGCGCAAAGTCGTTCGTGAAATCCTGGAACGAACTGCTGGTGGTGATCGCGTCCAAGTGTGACGCGCTCAAGAATACGAAGGGATTGCCGGCATGAAAGCGATGATCAAACCCCTGACCCAACGCCCGGCGTGGAAGGCCCTCGCCGCCCACCACAAGAAGATCCGAAACTTGCATCTGCGGGAATTGTTTGCCGATGACCCAAAACGCGGCGAGCGTCTGACGACCGAGGCTGCGGGCCTCTACCTGGACTATTCGAAGAACCGAATCACGGACCACACCCTCAGCCTACTGGTCCAACTAGCGAAGGAATCCGACTTGGCCGGGCGGATCGCCGCCATGTTCAGTGGCGAGAAAATCAACCTGACGGAACATCGCGCCGTCCTGCACGTGGCCCTGCGCGCGCCCAAAGGCACCACCATCCTCGTGGATGGTATCAATGTCGTGCCCCAAGTTCATGTTGTGCTTGACCGGATGGCCGAGTTCTGCCGCCGTGTCCGGCGCGGCCAGTGGAAGGGGCATACCGGCAAACGCATCAAGAACATCATCAACATCGGCATCGGTGGTTCCGACCTTGGCCCCGTGATGGCCTACGAGGCGCTTAGACACTACAGCGAGCGCAGTCTGACGTTCCGTTTCGTGTCGAACGTGGATGGCAGTGATTTCGTGGAGGCGACCCGTGACCTCGTCCCAGCGGAAACGATGTTCATTGTTTCGTCAAAAACCTTCACAACGCTGGAGACCATGACGAATGCCCACAGCGCACGCGAATGGCTGCGCCGCGGATGCGGCGGCGACGCCAAGGCGGTAGCCAGCCATTTCGTTGCGGTGTCTACGAATGCGGAAAAGGTTTCCGCGTTCGGCATTGATCCGGCAAACATGTTCGGCTTCTGGGACTGGGTCGGCGGACGCTACTCGATGGACTCGGCCATCGGTCTTTCGACGATGCTGGCGGTGGGACCGGCCCATTTTCGTGCGATGCTCAAAGGCTTTCACGAGATGGACGAGCATTTCCGCAACACGCCGTTCGCGAAGAATCTTCCGGTGCTGATGGGACTGCTGGCGCTTTGGAACAACGACTTTTTCGGCGCGCAAACGGTGGCGGTCTTGCCCTACGAGCAATACTTGAAACGCTTTCCCGCCTATTTACAGCAGTTGACGATGGAGAGCAACGGCAAGCACGTCACGCTGGATGGCCGGCAGGTGAATTACCAGACAGGCCCGATCTACTGGGGCGAACCGGGGACCAACGGCCAGCATTCCTTTTACCAGTTGATTCACCAGGGAACGCGCCTGATTCCTTGTGACTTCATCGGGTTTGGCCGCGCCCTCACACCGCTGGGCGGTCACCATGACATTCTCCTTGCCAATATGTTTGCCCAAGCTGAGGCGCTGACTTTTGGTCGCACTCCGGAGGAAGTCAAAGCCGGGGGCACGGTGGATACGCTGGTGCCACATTGTGTTTTTGAAGGCAACCGTCCGTCCAATGTCATCTTGGCCGACCGTCTCACGCCGGAAGTTCTCGGCAAACTCGTCGCGCTTTACGAGCACAGCGTCTTTACGCAGGGTGTCATTTGGAACATTGATTCGTTCGACCAGTGGGGTGTCGAGTTGGGCAAGGTACTCGCCCAGCGAATCGTTCCCGAACTTGCGCGCCAGACAGAACCCAAGCTCACCCACGACAGTTCGACAAACAACCTGATCCGCCGTTATCGCCATTGGAGCCATTCGTGAACCCGGCACGGCCACGCATCCTGACGATCAATAGCGGCTGGTCGAGCATCAAATTCGCGATGTTTGAAGCTGGTGATTCACTACACCACATTCTGAGCCTAGTGAGGAAGAAACTTGAACCCTGTTGAAGAACAAAGGACCATTCTATGGAACTGGGTATGATCGGCCTGGGCCGTATGGGAAGCAGCATGGTACGGCGTCTTCAGCGCGCCGGCCACCAATGCGTCGTTTACGACCTTCATCCGCAAGCGGTGGAAACACTCGTCAAGGAAGGGGCGATCGGGACGACATCGCTTGAAGACTTCGTGCTTAAGCTGACAAAACCGCGTGCCACATGGATGATGGTGCCGGCGGCGGCGGTGGATCCAACCCTTAACACCCTCACTCCTCTCCTGGAGCGCGACGACGTGGTTATCGACGGCGGCAACTCCTATTACCACGATGACATTCGCCGCACCGCCGAACTGAAACCGAAGAACATCCATTATGTCGACGTCGGGACCAGCGGCGGAGTCTGGGGATCGGAACGGGGCTACTGCCTGATGATCGGCGGTGAGGCAACCGTCGTCCGGCGTCTGGACCCGATCTTCGCTGCCCTGGCCCCAAGTATCGATGCGGTGCCGCGCACGCCCGGCCGAGAGAAAATCGGCGGCACAGCCGAACATGGCTACCTGCACTGCGGTCCGAGCGGCGCGGGCCACTTCGTCAAGATGGTTCACAATGGCATCGAGTACGGCATCATGGCCGCGTACGCGGAGGGGTTGAACATCCTTCGCCATGCCAACGCCGGCAAACAGCAACGCGCCGTCGATGCCGAAACCACGCCGCTGCGCCATCCTGAGTTTTACGCCTACGATCTGAACATGGCCGACATCGCCGAGGTCTGGCGGCGCGGTAGTGTTATCGCCTCGTGGCTGTTGGATCTGGCTGCCAGCGCGCTTGTCGATAGTCCGGATCTGGCGAAGTTCGCCGGACGCGTGTCGGATTCGGGCGAGGGGCGTTGGACGATCGCGGCGGCCATCGACGAGTCGGTCCCGGTCCCCGTTCTCAGTGCCGCGTTGTATGAACGCTTCAGCTCCCGCGGCGCGGACGACTTCGCGGAAAAGGTGCTGTCCGCCCTGCGTTTCGGATTCGGCGGCCATGAGGAAAAGGCCGCCGACCGGCAGGGAGGCATCTGATGGCTGCCGCCCATTCCGACGCGCTCATGCTTTTTGGTGTGACGGGTGAGGCCGCTTGGGCGGTGGTTAGCCCATTCCTTAAGATCCACCACTGGGTACGCCCTTACAGTCGCGACAGTTTGGGGGCCGAGACAGGCAGAGGCACTCATTGCTTCCGACGGTCGTTGGCATAACCCGGGGAACCAACGCGGTATTCGGACGATGAGCCAGCTTGGACATGTTCGAAAAACTCATGCTTTCGGAAATGGCGTTTTTGTTGTCATCTTGAATTTTCGTAAGAAACAATTGAATGCTGATGATTCAGCAATTCGTCTTGCCTTGGCCGGTCAGAAAGCGTATGATAATGGTAGGTATGTGGAGCCGTAGATCGGCTCCTGGAAGAATCTAAAAGTTTTCGGATGACTAAATAAAGGGTAACTCGGCAAATGGCCGGGAGACCCGTTAGCGAGTAAGCCGACGCGATCGAACACCGCTGTTGTTCGTTTGTGTCGGCTTTCTTCGTTTTTGCCAGCCAGATATCTGGCCGACCACAGTAAACAAGGACACAACACAAACAAGCAGTGGACACCATCATGCTAGACAAAGTAAAAACACTCCTGGGTTATCAATTGGACAGCCTTGATGGGGACATAGGGAAGGTCAAAGAATTCTACTTCGATGATCAGCATTGGGTGATTCGCTATCTGGTCGCCGACACCGGGAACTGGCTTACCGGCCGGCAGGTGTTGATCTCCCCCTATGCTTTGAACGCGGTCATCAAAGATCGGCGGCATATTATCGTCCAGTTGACCAGGAAACAGATTGAGGACAGTCCATCCTTGGACAGTGACAAACCCGTCTCGCGGCAATTTGAGGTGGCTTACTACGGGTACTATCGCTGGCCGATGTATTGGGGTGGCCCATACATGTGGGGGTCTTATCCTTACCTATTCGTATCGGGGCCTTATCCCGAAATGCCGCGGGATCAGCAAACCACTGACGAACCCAATCCAGGCAAGAAAGCCGCAGACCCCCATTTACGCAGCACCCACGATGTGACCGGCCATCACATCCAGGCTGCCGACGGCGAGATTGGCCACGTTGAAGATTTTATCATCGATGACCAGACGTGGGCGATTCGTTATTTGGTGATCGATACGCGCAACTGGTTGCCGGGGAAGAAAGTGCTGGTTTCACCAAAATGGATTGAGCGGGTTAGTTGGGCGGAATCGAAAGTCTTCATTAACCTTTCCCGCGAGGCGATTAAGCGGTCACCGGAGTATACGGCGGAGTTTTTGCTGACCCGTGATTATGAGGCCGCATTGCATCGACATTACGATCGCCGCGGATATTGGCTCGACGAACCAATCGCCAAAGAGCAGTTTTCTTTGAAGAGTGCGAAATGAGCGATCACAAACACGATGCTGAAGACGAAGGCGCCAAGTTGCGGGATCACGATCACCCGCGGCACCACTTCTGGAAGCACGCGCACCGCGATTGGCGGGTCTGGGCCGCGGCGGTGCTGATGATCGCGCTCATGCTTGTCTATGTGCTGTCCAACGACCTGTCGCTGCGACCGGGCAGACATCCGATTCAACGAACTCCCGAAGCGATTCTGCCTTAGCAACCCTGGATCAACCAAAGGAGCAACTGATGTCTGTGGACGTATTAGAAGATAAGGGCCAACTTTCGACGGAACTGCTGCGTAAGATCGACGCTTATTGGCGTGCGGCCAACTATCTTTCGGTTGGGCAGATTTATCTTTACGATAACCCGCTGCTGAAGTTGCCGCTGAAGCTGTCGCACGTCAAGCCGCTGGTGGTTGGACACTGGGGAACCACGCCGGGGCAGAACTTCATCTATGTGCATTTGAACCGGGTTATCAACAAGTATGACCTGAATATGTTTTACGTTGCCGGCCCCGGCCACGGCGGCCCGGCGATTGTGGGCAATGTTTACCTGGAAGGCACCTGGAGCGAAGTTTATCCCAATGTCACGCAGGACGAAGCCGGGATGAAAATGTTGTTCAAGCAATTCTCTTTTCCCGGCGGGATTTCCAGCCACGTGGCCCCGACCACGCCGGGGTCGATTCACGAAGGCGGCGAGCTGGGGTATTCGCTCAGCCATGCCTTTGGGGCTGCGTTCGATAATCCCGATTTGATTGTCGCCTGCGTCATCGGCGATGGTGAAGCGGAAACTGGTCCGCTGGCAACCGCCTGGCAATCCAACAAGCTGCTCAATCCCATATCCGATGGCGCCGTGCTGCCGATCCTGCACCTCAATGGCTACAAGATCAGCAACCCAACAGTGCTGGCCCGCATTGAACACGAGGAATTGGAGCAGTTTCTGCGCGGCTGTGGCTGGACGCCCTGTTTTGTGGAAGGGGATGATCCGCACGCAATGCATCAACTCATGGCCAGCACTTTGGAGCAGGCCATCGAGAGCATTCGGCAAATCCAAACTCACGCGCGAAATAACAAGGACACCACCCGGCCGCGCTGGCCGATGATCGTGTTGCGATCGCCCAAGGGGTGGACCGGGCCGAAAATTGTTGATGGTTTGCAAGTTGAGGGCACATTCCGTGCGCATCAGGTGCCGTTGCTGGTGGATGCCGCGCATCCCGATCATGTCAAGCAGCTTGAAAGCTGGATGAAGAGTTACAAACCCGAGGAATTGTTCGATGCCGATGGCCGGCTGCTAGCGGAACTGGCCGAATTAGCGCCCAAGAGCGGGCGGCGGATGGGCGCGAATCCGCACGCCAACGGCGGCATGCTGCTGCGCGATCTGCGTATGCCCGACTTCCGCGTTCATGCCGTCAAGGTGCCCGCGCCCGGTGCCGTGGACGGCCAGGATACGCTGGTGCTGGGCAAGTTCCTGCGCGACGTGGTCAAGTTGAATCCGGGTAATTTCCGAGTGTTCGGCCCAGATGAAACCTTGTCGAATCTTCTCGGCGCTGTCTTTGAGGTAACCGATCGCCAGTGGGACGCCCGGGAAGTAATGAATGATGAATTCCTCGCCCCCGCCGGGCGCGTGCTGGACTCAATGCTCAGCGAACACCAGTGCGAAGGCTGGCTGGAAGGATATCTGCTGACTGGCCGGCACGGGTTGTTCAATAGCTACGAGGCTTTCATTCGCATCGTCGATTCGATGTTCAGCCAGCACGCCAAGTGGCTCAAGGTAACTTCCGAACTGCCCTGGCGGCGGAAAATCGCCTCGCTGAATTATCTGCTCGCATCCCACGTCTGGCAGCAGGATCACAATGGCTTTACGCATCAGGATCCCGGTTTTCTCGACCACGTAATCAACAAGAAAGCCGATATCGTGCGCGTTTACCTTCCGCCCGACGCCAACTGCCTGCTGTCGGTTTTCGATCACTGCCTGCGCAGCCGGCATTATGTCAACGTAGTGGTGGCCGGTAAACACGCCTTGCCGCAATGGTTGACCATGGAGCAAGCGGTGGTGCATTGCACGGAAGGCATCGGCATCTGGCAATGGGCCAGCAACGACCAGGGCACGGAGCCGGATGTGGTCATGGCTTGCTGCGGCGACACGCCCACCCTGGAAATCCTCGCCGCAGTTTCAATTTTGCGCCGGCATTTGCCGGATCTGAAAATCCGCGTGATCAACGTTGTCGATCTGATGAAACTCCAATCCGCCAGTGAGCATCCGCACGGACTTAGCGAAATCGATTACGACTCACTGTTTACCAAAGACAAGCACATCATCTTCGGCTTCCACGGATATCCATGGCTGGTGCATCGCCTTACCTATCGCCGCACCAATCGCAACCTGCATGTTCGGGGTTACAAAGAAGAGGGCACGATCACCACGGCCTTTGATATTCGCGTGCAGAACGATTTAGACCGTTTCCATCTGGTACAGGATGTGGTGGACCGATTGCCGCGGTTGGGTGTTAAGGGCGCCTATCTAAAGCAGCAGATGCAGGACAAACTCATCGAGCACAAGCAGTACATCGACCAACACGGCCAGGACTTGCCGGAAATCCGCAATTGGAAGTGGAGTGGCGTATCGTCGTGAATGACATCATGAAGAATCTCGGTGCAGTGGTTTCGGTACGCGGTAGCGTCGTGGACGTCCGGTTCAACGCGCATTTACCGCCGATTTACTCGGTGCTGCGCACTGGCGATAAAGGGCACATCGCCATTGAGGTGTTGATGCAACTTGATGAGCATCATGTCCGCGGAATCGCGTTGAATCCCACGCAAGGTCTGGCGCGGGGCATGATGGTGGATGATACCGGTGGGCCGTTAAAAGTGCCGGTTGGCAAAACCATTCTTTCGCGCATGTTCGACGTTTTTGGAAATGCCATCGACCGTCAGCCGGTGCCAGCCGACGTGCAGTGGCGCACGATTCATCGGGATCCACCTTCACTAACCAGCCGCTCCACCAAGTCCGAAGTCTTTGAAACAGGCATCAAGGTCATTGACGTGCTGGTTCCTCTGGAACGCGGCGGCAAGGCCGGACTGTTTGGCGGGGCTGGCGTGGGCAAGACGGTATTGCTCACCGAAATGATTCACAACATGGTGAGGCATCAGCAGGGAGTGAGCATGTTTTGCGGCATCGGGGAACGCTGCCGCGAAGGGGAAGAACTTTACCATGACATGAAAAAAGCCGGTGTGCTCCCCAATATGGTCATGGTGTTCGGGCAGATGAACGAGCCTCCCGGGGCTAGGTTCCGTGTCGGCCTGGCAGCGCTGACCATGGCCGAATACTTCCGGGATGATGAGCATCGTGACGTACTGCTGCTCATCGACAACATTTTTCGTTTCATCCAGGCCGGTATGGAAGTGTCCGGTTTGATGGGGCAGATGCCGTCGCGCCTGGGTTATCAGCCGACGATGGGCACCGAGCTATCAGGACTGGAGGAACGCATCGCCAACACCGATACCGGCGCTATCACGTCGATTCAGGCAGTTTATGTGCCGGCGGATGACCTGACCGATCCCGCGGCGGTGCATACTTTTTCGCACCTTTCCGCATCACTGGTTCTTTCCCGCAAGCGCGCCAGCGAGGGACTTTATCCTGCCGTCGATCTGTTGCAATCCAACTCCAAGATGGCAACACCGACCATCGTCGGCCAACGGCATTACGACCTGGCACAGGAAATCCGCAAGACACTGGCACACTACGAGCAACTCAAGGACATTATTGCCATGCTCGGCATGGAGCAATTGTCTCCGGAGGACCGCAAGGTAGTCGGTCGCGCCCGCAGACTTGAGCGATTTCTAACCCAGCCATTTTTCGCCACCGAGCAGTTCAGCGGAATCAAAGGAAAAACTGTCAGCCTGAAGAATTCGCTGGACGGCTGTGAACGCATTTTGCGTGATGAATTCAAGGACTACCCGGAAAGCGCGTTGTACATGATCGGGGCCGTTGATGAGGCGAAAAAGACCGCAACGCCCGCAGCCAAACCCCAACCGGAGGCCGGCCATGCCGCACCAGTTCATGCATCTTAAAGTTTTGCTGCCGTTCCAAGTCTTCGCCGACAAGACCGATGTGTCGCGTGTTGTGGCCGAAACGCGCGATGGTTCGTTCGGACTCCTGCCGCACCGCCTCGATTGTGTGGCGGCGTTAACTCCGGGGATCCTAACCTACCAGACCGCGGCCGAAGGCGAAGTCTTCGTGGCCGTGGATGAAGGGGTGTTGGTGAAGACCGGTCCAGAAGTGCTTGTTTCCGTGCGGCGAGCGCTGGGCGGAACGGACCTGGGCAAATTGCGCGATGCGGTGGAAAAGGATTTCCTAACCCTGAACGAGGATGCGAAAAGTGTGCGCGTGGTGATGGCGAAACTGGAAACAGGACTTCTGCGGCGCATGGCGAGCTTGCAAAATGAAGGATGATCCGATGAAAACCTCGAAGGACGATCCGACTTTCGCCGCACAGATCGGCGCGAAGGCGGCGCGAAAGCTCAAGGCGCGCAACTCTACGCAGGGTGTCTGGTTCGGCCTGGGCATGATGGGGCTGATCGGCTGGTCGGTCACGGTGCCAACGCTACTTGGCGCAGGGTTTGGTCTCTGGCTGGATCGGCATCATTCCGGAGCGTATTCCTGGACGCTGGCGCTGTTGGTTGCCGGGCTGGCGATCGGCTGCTTAAACGCCTGGCATTGGGTAGCCAAGGAAGACAAGGCGATGCGGGATGAAGAGGAGGACCATGATGAATGACATTCTGACACTGATGCTTGCGGGGGCGGCAGGCATGATCCTCGGTGCTATCTTCTTCGGTGGCCTTTGGTGGACGGTTCGCAGGGGCCTTTTATCTCCACGGCCGGTCCTTTGGTTTTTCTTCAGCATGCTGCTGCGGACGAGCATAACCCTTGGCGGTTTCTATTTTGTCACACGTGGTCAATGGCAGCGGCTAGTGCTGTGTTTGCTTGGATTTGTCATGGCACGTCTGGTCGTGACGAGGCTGACGCGCCCACCACAGGAGGCCAGCCATGCGCATTAGTCCCGATCAATTGATCTTCTGGCAACATGGATTTTTCAAACTCAATGCCACCATTGTATTTACCTGGGGGCTGATGCTGGTGCTGGCCATCGGCGCAAAACTCATCACCCGCAAACTATCTCTGGATCTGAAACGCTCGCGATGGCAGAACCTTTTGGAAATCGTCGTTACGGCTATCGAAAAACAAATCGAAGATGTCGGCCTTCACCATCCGGAGAAATATATCGGTTTTCTGGGTACGCTATTCCTATTCGTGGCCACGGCCAGTATCTGCACCGTCGTTCCCGGCTATCAGCCGCCGACAAGCTCGCTGTCAACCACCGCCGCACTCGCACTTTGCGTGTTTGTGGCCGTGCCGCTTTTCGGCATCGAAGACCAGGGAATGGGCGGATACCTTAAGTCCTATGTGCAGCCAACGGTCATCATGCTGCCATTCAACATCATTAGCGAGCTTTCGCGCACGCTGGCTCTGGCCGTCCGCTTGTTTGGCAACATGATGAGCGGGGCAATGATCATCGGCATTTTGCTGACCATCACACCCTTCCTCTTTCCCATATTCATGACGGCGCTGGGTTTGCTTACCGGCATGGTGCAGGCGTACATCTTCAGCATCCTGGCGGCGGTTTACATCGCCGCCGCCACGCGCACGCGTAAACCCAAGCCCGAATCAATACCTCAAACAACGACGAAATAGTCGAAGGAAATACTATGGATAACATGACCCTCATTGCTATTGCCTCAATCGTCACCGCCGGCATTACCACCGGCATAGGGTGCATGGCACCGGCGCTCGGCGAAGGTCGATCGGTGGCGACGGCATTAACCGCCCTGGCGCAGCAGCCAGACGCCTCGGCCACCATCACGCGAACGCTGTTTGTCGGACTGGCAATGATCGAGTCCACGGCGATCTACTGCTTTGTGGTCTCGATGATTCTCATTTTCGCCAACCCATTCTGGAACCATGTGATCGCCCAAGCGACGGGAAAGTGAACATATGCTTATCGACTGGTTCACCATCTGTGCGCAGGCGCTTAACTTCCTCATCCTGGTGTGGTTGATGAAGCGATTTCTCTACAAGCCGATCCTCCACGCCATTGATACGCGCGAAAAGCTGATCGCTACTGAACTCGCGGACGCCGCCACGAAAAAGGCCGAAGCGCAGAAGGAGCGCGATGAGTTCCAGCACAAGAACGAAGACTTTGACAAAGAGCGCGCATCACTGCTGAGCAAGGCGACGGAAGACGCAAAAACCGAACGCCAACGGCTTCTCGATGTAGCGCGTCAGGCGGCGGATGCCTTGAGCGCCAAGCGACAGGAGACGCTGAAAAACGACGCACACAACCTGAATCAAGCCATCAGTCGCCGAACGCAGCAGGAAGTGTTTGCCATTGCGCGAAAGGCGTTGGCGGATCTGGCCACGGTGAGTTTGGAAGAACGCATGGGTGAAGTATTCACTCGCCGTTTGCGCGACATGGATGGCAATGCGAAGAACGGTCTGGGTCAGGCCCTTAAGACGGCGTCTGGCCCCGCGATCGTACGCAGCACGTTTGATCTGCCCGCCGATCAACGGGCCGCGATACAAAATGCGCTCAATGAAACCTTCTCGGCGGAAATCCATCTCAGGTTCGAGACCGCCCCGGACTTGGTCAGTGGGATCGAACTCATTGCAAACGGGCAAAAACTGGCTTGGAGTATCGCGGATTACCTGGCATCGCTGGGAAAGGGCGTCGACGAGCTTCTTAAAAAGAACGACAAACCTGAACCCAAGGCTAAGGTCGAGCCTAAACCTGAAGCCAAGCCTGAGCCGGAACCGAAGTCCAAAGCGGAACCAAAGCCTGAAGTCAAGCCCGAGACGGAACCCAAGGCTACGGTTGAAGCTAAACCGGAGGCCAAACCTGAGCCGGGACCGAAGTCCAAAGCGGAGCCGAAGCCTGAAGTTAAGGCCGAGGTACAACCCCAGGCTAAGGTCGAGCCCAAACCTGATGCCAAGCCCGAGCCAAAACCGAAAGTGGAACCACAGCCTGAAGTAACGGCCGAAACACCACCCAAAGCTAAGGTCGAGCCTAAACCTGACGCCAAGGCTGAAGCCAAGCCTGAAGAGCCTAAGCCCGAAACAAAGAGCCAATGAACACTGCCCCCGAGAGCTTGCAGCACGTCTTCGACCGCACATTCGCTGAAATAAGCCAGGTGCGGAGAGCCTTCACGCCGCGACTGACGCCGCACGAAGTGGGGATCATCACGAACGTTTCCACCGGCATTGCGAGGGTTTCTGGCCTTCCCGGCGTCGGCTATGAGGAACTACTGGAATTCCCCGGCGGTGTGTTCGGCATCGCGTTCAACGTGGACGAAGACGAAATTGGTGTCGTGCTGCTCGGCGAATGCTGGCATCTGCACGCCGGTGATGCAGTCGAACGCACCGGCCGGGTCATGGATGTGGCGGTGGGCGACGGATTGCTGGGACGCGTCATCGATCCACTCGGGTCGCCACTTGACGGCAACGGACCGGTAGGAACCAGTGATCGCTTGCCCATCGAACGTCCGGCCGCCGCCATTATGGATCGCATGCCGGTCACCGTGCCGCTGCAAACCGGCTTCAAAGTTATTGATGCGCTCATTCCCATCGGCCGCGGCCAGCGCGAATTGATTCTGGGCGACCGACAAACAGGCAAGACCGCTATCGCAATCGACACCATCCTCAACCAGCGCGGCCAGAATGTTATCTGCGTCTACTGTGCCATTGGACAGCGTGCTTCGGCGGTGGCCAAGGTCGTGGCCAATCTCCAGGATAAAAGCGCCATGGATTACACGGTGGTTGTTGTCGCCAAAGGCAACGATGCGCCTGGCCTTTCCTACATCACGCCATATGCCGCAACCAGCATCGCCGAACATTTTATGCAAGCCGGCCGCGACGTGCTGATCGTTTACGACGACCTCACGCAGCACGCCCGCGCCTATCGCGAGCTTTCGCTATTACTCCGCCGGCCGCCCGGTCGCGAAGCCTTTCCCGGCGACATCTTTTACATTCACTCACGTC
>Ga0316217_10003108_pt1 | contig 19305 bp, 13 predicted proteins | sample 1anoAmetaG_FD_203633 | JGI IMG/M metagenome (GOLD analysis project Ga0316217, IMG submission 203633) | Freshwater microbial communities from Trout Bog Lake, Wisconsin, USA - 1anoA | ecosystem: Environmental > Aquatic > Freshwater > Lake > Hypolimnion/Profundal zone | place: USA: Wisconsin...
AGAACATATTTGATATGGTGCAGCAGGATTTACCCAAATTGAAAAGAATCTAGAAAGAAGTTGGCAATCTTAAGTAGATCAGAGATTACTAAAGCTCTGAAAGAGCCATTACGGAATGGTGCCCCACCAAACTTTTGGAAGGCATGAAGTCATTGAGCAGCAAAGTGTAGTCTAGATCTGAGAATCAAGACAAAGCAAGCAAGAAGAGTTAAAAAGAAAAGAGCGAAAAGTGAACATTGATTACTCATCAAAACTTATTTTTTGTTACTTATCAGAACATAAAAGGCCTCAAAAATGCATATTGCGTAAGCTTTATAATCCCTCAGTTTGTGTAAGATATTGGTCGTTGATAATATTTTATGCTAATAAAATAAAGAATTGAACTCACTAAATATGTGCAGTCAGTAAATGACATGTAACTTAGATGAACATCACCTCAAATAACTATCAAACCCACTTCACACCTTTCCGCAAAAGAAAGTCCAACTCCACTTCTATTCGTAACCATTCGATCGGCAATATGAGAGCTTCCACTAGCATCTCCTAAACTTAGCAACCAGTATAACATTTGAGATCCAAATCTTTCCAAAAGGAAACCATTTAGCTCGACAACGGCTAGAAACTATCAAAGAAATTTACAGCTAAAATGAAGAGAAGGTTTCATATCACTGATAGCCAACACCACAATTTAAGCGCAATCCAACATCCAAGATATATCGGCAATCGAACAGAAATGGTGATCACATAGAGAGTAAGTTAGGCTGCTTCAGTGCTACAGACCAAAAAAAGTACAATTGAGTCCATCACTGTTGCATCCAAAATAAACTTTGCCAAAAAGTCCAAAACCGGAAAAGAACTAGTTTTAAATGATTCTCATTTTCAAAGCTGGATGAATGAGGTCCTTGTCCAAACTTGTAACTAAAAATTTGACACAACAGTCACTTTAGCTGCAGTCAAAAAGTACATGGTAGATAGTGCATCTTTGGCAGCTTTTGGCATCAAGTCTGCAGACATAAGTCGCATTTATAGAAGTTTGCACATTTATTCGGTAGGATTTAGTAAAATGCTTAAAGAGATGAGAGGCATTTCGACAAAAGTCTACAGAAACATTTGGAAAGTTTACTCTATTTTGCTAGAGTACTGCTCTGCAGGTGATTTCCAAACAATGCTTTCCGAGATGTGCAACTAAAATGGTAACAAAATCGAGGAGCTGGAAGATGAGCTCCAAGAAAAGCAAGAAGTGATTGAAAAAAATGAAGAGCTAAATCGAGAGAAAAATTCGAAGGTATTCAAAGAGCTAAAGGCATTGAAAGAAGAGAATTTTCAGCTTAATTTGGAGAAGGATGTAATCATCAATGATTGCAAGGACTTTTAGAAAGCTTTTGGTGAGGAAGTTTCTCTGAGGATACTTTTTTAGGATAAAATAAATTCTATCTACAGCCTTTATAGAGAGTTAAGTGATAAGCATTCAACTTTGTTTAGTGATTTCCAAACAAAAATAAGCGAAATATCATCTTTAACAGAGCAAAACAAAAAAATAACAGAAGAAATTGTTGCAGTGAAAAAGCAAAAACATGGAATAGAACTAGACAAGCAAATCTTAAATCAAGAGGTAAATCAATTGAGAGATCAGTTGTCTAAAATCTAAAAAAAACTAGCTTTGCGTTCATCACAATAGAACTAATTGAAGTTACAGCGTTCCAATTTTAACAAGTAACTGCTTTAGGCTCAACAAAGCAGCAAAAGACTAGCAAAGTAGCTCTAAAATGCGTAGGACAACAATAAACTTCTACAAGATACTTACCACTTACTACAGTTGTAATACGAATAGTGTTTAAAGTAAAATAAGAGGCTGATTTAAACTTTGGATTTGCAGTTTAATATTAACAAAAGTTATTTCTAGCAAAGGCAAACTTTGGATCAAGGAATGGTAAATTACTAGAATTAAAAAGCTGTTTTTTAGCAAAAAATAGCTTACAAAGACAATCTTATTAGCTAACAAACCGAAGCTATCAAAGAACTTAAAGAAAGCCTAAATTGCTTAAAAAATGATAAAGAAATAGCATACGAAAACATCTAACAGCTTCGTTAAAACTTGAGAGTAGCTGACCAAAATATTGCAAACATGAAAGTAATCAATGATGAGAATTAAAAAGTCATTTACTAGCAAAAATAAACTATTAAATATTTAGGTTTAGAGCTGTAAAAGATAAAAAAGGCTAAAGAAATGGCTGATAATTAAATAAAATAGCTCAAAAAAGAAGTTTTTGAGCTAGATTCTGTAAAAATTTCTCTTTAATCAGAGATTAATCAATTAAAAAAGAGATTCAACTCTGAGCTAAAAGCTAGATAGAAATCTCTTTAAGCTCAAGCCCAATAAAAGAAACAATAGGATAGCAGATATAGCATTGTTGCAAAAGATTTGGTTTCAAAACAGACCTAATTCTAGAAATATAAGTAGCTTTTTTAGAGTACCAACATAAAACTAAATAACGAAAGATTTGAAAAGAAAAACCTTTAGTTGAGTTACAAGCAATGTCTCACAGTTATTGAGAACAATACCTCAGTAATCAAAGAGATACGTACCAAACACTCTGATTTGTAAGAAAGACTCTAAGAAGAAAAAATAAATCATAAGCTCAAAGAAATAAAACTTCAGAGTAAAATCACTGAGCTAAATAAACTCAACAACAAAATAACCCAGTAAAATGATAAAATAACCACATTTAATAAACAACATAAAGACTGTGTTCATCCCATGTTCTTTGAAGATGCCGTTTCTCATATTGCAAGAATTTAGTAAAGGAAATAGAATTTAGAAGAGCTGGCGAAAGTTTTAAAACAAATTTATAAATAAAGTGAGCAATCTTTAAAGCACAAAGATTAGGAAATAATAGTATTGTCTCAAAAACTGAAGTAAACCTAGTATAAATCGTCTCTTGAGGTTCAGTATTAAAGAAAGAAAAACTAAGAATTGTCAGAACTTTTGGATTAGAGTGAATTGAAGATACTTGCTTTAGCAAATAAGCAAAAGGTTCCAGTTGTTGACTTCAGGTAAAAAGAACGCATGTATTTGGAAATTATTCGTTAAAAGAGGCAAGAAACCTAAAATCTGCTATCAGAGCTAGAAGTTATGCAAGATCAGAATCAAAGGTTAGTTGCTAAGATTAACAATAGTGAAAGCTAGCTCAATTCTCAAAGACAAAGATTGGCTGATTTCTAGTCAGAACTTGGTATTCTTCAAGGAGAAAAGAGGCAACTGCAGAGTCAGAGAGATTCTGTCATTTAGTAAATGAATTTAATTAAAAAAGACGAATCTAAACACAATTTTGTTGGCTTTAATGCTGAATATAGTCTCAACTTTAAAAACAATTAAAATGCCAGGCTTAATCTTAACTACAAAGCTGACTATAATGCTGCAAATCATACTGCTGAGTACAATGAATAACTCTAAACAAATGAAGCCATTCGCAAAAAGACATTTGAATATGATATTTTAATTAGAAAAAGCAATGGTGGAAAATCATTGGTTCTTGGTTCTATCAGCCCAAGAGAAAAAACAAAATAATTGTATTAGCATAGATAGTTTGATTAGAATAGCTAGAATCTAGCTTTAGAAAACCAAAATGGAATTCCAAAAGACTAAAGTTATCCAGTCTCAGCAAAGGAAAAAGCAACAGAGAAGTCAAGAAGAGAAGATTTTTCAAAAAAATTCAAAATTGCGTCATAATATTATCTCAAATGATTTTGTTTTTAATACAACTTTTCACTTAATAGCAAATAGTCTGATTATTTAAGCCAAATTAAACTAGGAATTAAGTTCTCCAAACAAGTAAATCATATCATTATCTCACTCTTAATCAATCTCTTCTGTTTCATGCTTTTTGGCTTTGTTTTTCATCAAATCAGCAACCCCAAGTCCTTCATTCTGCATTTGCTCAATTAAAGCCATTTAGCTCTATCTCTTTTTCTTCTAAGCCCTCTTCGCCCAAAGTCTGCTGTTGACTAACTTTGTTAGCTCCGCTCTTTTTATTTTGTCAATTTAAATTTCCTTTTTGTTCACCTAAATTAAGCAAAGTTTACTTTAGATATTCTACTTTTCTTTTTGTTTGCCAGCACTTTCTAAAGATGCTATCTTTGCTTTCGCTCAGTTTCTGCCTTTTCATCAGCTTCGATTTGCTATTTTGTTAGTCTGCTCATGCTGCCTAAAACATTGGGGTCAACTGTAATTGTTTAAGGCGGTAGCTTTTAAAGAAGTTTGTGTACTAAAGCTTATCTCTTTTGCTTCCTGCTTTCGAAGGGATTATTTTAGAAAGTATCATAGAAAGGAACTCCACTACCTGGCACAATAATGCTTGTGAATCCCTTATTTGTACCCAAACCAACTAAATCTTCAAATGGAACAAATGCCAAATTGTTGACATTGTGCTTACCTGAACTCTCATGCCTGAGATAAGGGTGGGTTTGCTTTTAGACATGAAGATCCTTGAAAAATTAAACCTTGAAACCGTAGTTTATTCCAACTAGCCCACTATCAGAAGTTACAATGTTCTTAGCTCTGCGCGTTAATGGCTGCTAAACTAGCAATTTGAGAGTTCTGGAATCCCAAACCTTCAAACTGTCTGCAATTGTGTACATATATCCTTTATGAAAGGCAATTCCATCAACTTTTGAACCCACAAATAACTGAATAGCTGCAGTTCCAATACCTGGAGTCCACCATTATACAACACCTTTGTTCGTACCCATCGCAATTATTGCGTTAGATTTATTTTGGGCCATAACAGTGTAGTTATTTTTCGCTACATGGTCAGCTATAATGTGTCCAGTAGTGGTGTCATAGTATTTGAGCCTACGGTTGTCATAAAGAGTGAGCAAAAAGTGATAAGGGAGATATTGCACTCCTAGTGACTGACTCAACTTATGCAATTCGATTCCTCTCCCATCGTAAATAAAAGTATTTTTGGGTTGGCATAAAGCGAACATTTATTAGTTATGAAGGAAAGCAGCTTCTCCTATCTATTCTCTGAGATTTATCTACATATTTAAATCTTTTTCTCTCCAATTTAGAAGAGAGCAATGTCCTTGGTTACTTGTAAGCAAAAGAGTGCTTCCATTGCGAGAATACGTGCATCTGTAATTGCCCATGTTTAGGTCCAAGTCAAAGACGTTGGCAGCAGTTTGTACATTGACTGAAGAAAGGATCTCGCTTTGCTTAACTTTGACTGTATGATCCCCTTCGAATTAGGGCTAGAGAAAACCTGGATTAAAGTTGTGGAGTAACAAATCAAGTTTGTTGCGATTTTGAGCTGCTTCCTTCCTGTAGTGTTGTTTGAAGAGTGTATCATTAACTTTTTTGTCTTTAGATAGCAGATTTGCAGGAATCTCTTCCTTCGTTGCCCCCTTCAACATTCCTTTAGTTTGCCGGATATAATATAGAGATTTTAGTAATCAAGCAAACTGGCAAATGATCATAATAATATGCCTAAAACTAAGCAAGATTGAAGATAAGGTAATATCAACGCCAATGAGAAGTGTTATTTACTAAATCTTTTATCTAATTGCTTAACTTTTTTCTAAGCTAGCTTTCTTTTTTGAATCGATTCTTAACATAGAAATGATCTGCAGATGTCTTTGAGTGCTAAATTTGGTCAACAACGCATTTAGAGTATTTTATTCTTGTTTGGATTTCTTAGTTAACAGTAATTTACTTTTGAGGATTTAAGCTTCATTGATTTATTTGATAGAGTCTTTAGAAGAATCTTTGTTCAGCTTTTTCTATGCACCAAAGCTTCCAACTTTTAAATTAAGGCTTTTGCCGTCATAATTTACTGATTTTTTCAAAGATTTTTATTCTTTGGTTCGAGAGTTTTTCCTGGAATTCATACTTTTTTAAGACTTGCTTGAAGACTTCTTTTAAGATTTTGTTCTTGACTTTTATTGCTTATAGAGATAACTATAAGGGTTTTGTTCAAAGTCTTCTGATTTCCTTTGAAGCGATTGTTTGCTTAGTTTCAAAGGAGAAGCACCTTCTTGAGTTCTAAATGAAAACAAATCGTGTTAATTAATGGAATCCGATTTGTTCATCAAATTGGGCATTGTCAAATTCTTAGAACTTTTACTTGTATGGATACTAGAGAAAGAGTTATCAGTGATTTGCTCTTTGTTATTGAGACTACCATAAATGTAGGGTGGCTAGTAAGCTTACATTTCTCTTGGGTATTTGTTCCTAGGTTCGTATCGGCCAGTCAATTGATTGTTTTGATATTTATGAGATTAGGACAAATTAGAGTAGTTTTACTGCACTTTTGGTACAAATAGGATTTATTGGCTATACATACCTTTATTTTAGCTGATATAAGGCTACAAACCTCTATTTCTGTTAAATTCGCGCTATGAATCAATTGTCTCTAGATAGTTATTTCCACAAATTTAGATTTCTTGCATTACGGCCAGCAGTCTGTTAATCTTCCCCTCTAGAGAAGGTTCAACATTAAGTAGCTGCTTGATTGTCTGTATCATGGACATTTTACCACTCTCATTATTTCTCGTTCTGGGCCGTACTTAAGCTTCGAAAGCTTCATTTTAAAAGAGTTACAATCGCCTATTCAAGAGTTTGCAGCCTAAGTTAGATGTAATGCTTTGCAGCTGAAAAGGGATCTTTTTTGAGCGAATTTCTATAGTGCATGATTATGAATTATACCAAAAAAGTTGAATAAAGTATCAATATTAATTGCGACTGACAAGATCGTACTCTCTTTTAACTGCTTGGAGCCGCATCTTTTGCAGTTAGGCCTTTGTTGTGATATCATTTAGCTGGTTTTGATGGAATTCGACAGCTGTGCTCTTGTTATTGAAAGTTTTATTTTGCTTTATGGGAGGGTCTTAAGTGAACTTTTGGCGTTGTCGCGTGTGATTAAGCTGAGCTTAACCTGCTTTATTGAAGCTATAAAGCTCCACCTGTGTTAGCTTGTCTTTCAGTTTAAAGTTTTCTTTTTAAAGATCCTAAACTAACTTATAGTATTGTTAAACTTCTTTACATTTTTCTTTTAGCTTGTCAATTGTCTTCAGTGTGCCCACATGTTATAGGTGCTGTCTATCTAATTTTTCCTAAAGTTCTTCAATTCTTTACTCTTTTTAATGTAAAGTTTGAGATTGCTACTATTACTGCTTTTTTGACTTTTAGCTTAAGTGTTCATAACTTTATTTTAGTTTACTGTACTTTTCTTCATAATTCTTGCAGTTTTCTTTCCATTTGCCAAGTTAAGTCTAGAAGTTAAGTCTTTCTTGTTGACTGTTTAAGTTGCTTTGCATAACAATTTGTGCCAGCAATTGGTTAAAGTGCTACTGCTTCTTCTGCAGGAGATAATTCACTTCTTCTTTTTACATTTCTATCATTTTACAAAAATGACTACAAGTCTGTCTCATACTGGCTAGTTCTTATTTCATTTTGGGAAGTACCAGCTGAGAGAGTCGATTATGAAGTTCGTTCAAATGTTTTAGTTTTTTTTATTTCCGACTTAGTTCAAACGTTATCTCTTTTTTGTTGCTTTTCAGCTATGATTGGCTTTCATTGAATGATTCCACTTTTTCTGTCAGCTATTTAACAACTTTATTCAGCTAAGTGTTGCTTTAACTGAGCTCTTTAACTTTTTGGCTTGATTTATACTACTTTTATACCTGAATTTGCAAAGATTAGTAAAGTCTTTCTACTTAATACTTAAGTTGAGCATTTTTTTCCTTTTTTTCTTTGCAATCCTTTTCCAAAAGCAAGATTTTGTGCTCTAACTTCGCAGTAATTTCTTTGTGCATTCGGCATATGCCTTGTAATTTTTCTTGATTACCCTTTTTAGTTTATTTGTGAATTTCAGCATTCTTATTTATTTCTTTTGCAAGCTCATTCCGAGCATTTTGAAGCTAACTTGTAAAATGTTACTTAAGCGTAGTCTTATTCGCTTAAGCTTGATTCAGAATTTTTTAAACTTCATTTTTTAGCTTTTAGCTTTCTTTTCTCATTTCAGTGATTCTTTCCTTTTGTTATTTTTGTATTTACTAACTACGATGGTTTTTCTATCTTTATTGACTATTTTCGAGCTTCAGTCCCATTATGGATTACTTGAGTTCCCCAATCTCTTTTTTGAGCTCTTAAGTTTTTGTTTTCTCTGAAATTATCTTCTCTTTTTCTTTCTGGAGCTACTCACTTTGCTGAGTGACCTTTTGATTTAGTTTTTTTATGGTCTATTGATTTTCAGCTTTTTCTAGCTTTAGTTCTTCTATTTTGTTGAGCAATTCAATAACTTAACGATCTAATTTATCACAGCGTAGTTTCTCACCCTTTAGTTCGTGGCTCATCTCCTTGTTTTCTTGCATAAACTTTTCATTTTACTCCAACAGTTCCTCCATTTTGGTCCTAAAAACCAAAATTTCTCTTTGAGATTCCTTGATTTCATCCAAAAAGAGCTATCTTTCTACTACAAGGAGTTACTGCTAGTTTTTGGTGTTATCTTTTTAACTCTCATTTGAAGCACTATTGCTGCTATTTTTGTTTATTTGATTGATTTAAGCAATCTTTTACATATAAAGCTCTTGATTGCGACTTTACTCGAAATCTGTTTGCTTCTGTTTGAGCTAATGATACTTGAATTTTAGCTCTTCATAACTTATTGTAAGGTTTTCATAGCTGTCAGACAGTCCGATTATCTCAATTTTCATTTTATCGTTTGCGAGTTGAGCTCCTTCGTAGGATCCCAAAATTTTTTTGTACTTTTCGTGCCAAGAGTCTCTTTATTACTGAAGATCTTCAATTTGATCTTTAAGGTTTTCCTAAAATTCTTTATTATGCGATGAATACTAATGACTTGTGGAAGTCTTGAAGTCACAGTTTGTACAATACTGTTTTTGAGCTAATCGAAAAGTCTTTGAGTCTGAGAACTGCCGAAATCATTGTTAGGTTTGATGAAATTTGTCGATTGATTGAGGGTAAAACTATCCGACTTACCTTTGGTTGTTGACAGAATAGTGTTAACGTTGTTTTCGATATCAAAGCAAAGCTGCCGTAGAGTAGCCAAAGGTGATTGATGTTCTGATAAATACATTTAAATTATATAACACTGAAATTTAGCGAAAGCAAAATATTTTTCCGGCCTAAAGACTAGCATTCAAACGAGTATTATTTTGTGTTAAATAACTCATTTTATCTTCCTACATTAAAGCAGAGGCAAAGAAACCTCTAAGACAGATAAAACTATTAATTTTGATGCCTTTCATGAGTTTTTGAATTAATTGATTTGTTAATCTTAAATTCATTTTCAGGGTTTAGATTTTGAATTCTAAAAGATTTGCTGGCAAAATCACTATTATTTGAGAGTTTCTATTATACTTGCTTCCATATTATTCAAATACAAATCGATTTCTTTTCAAGAAAATTTAAAGTTTGAAGTTGGTCAGTCAGGAAACCCACATTCTAGCGAAAAACTTTGCTACAAACAATCTTTTTCAAATTTGGCTGAGAATCTCTTAGTTTTCTGGATTGAAAATAATCAAGAATGCTACCCTATCGACCGATAGTTTATGGAAAATGAGAAAAATGCGTTAAGACCCATGCTGTATACGGTCAATCGTTCTAACTGGCAAATCCTATAGAAGACTGGGACAGGGTAAAAGCTGACGTTAAAAATTGCTAACTTTTATAAACGTCCAGTGTTGCTAGGCTTATAATATTAAAAAAGAAATCCAAACAATGTCAAGACAATTTGATTTTCACAACCTTGATCTCTACTCCTGCCAAGATTTTGACAACCTACGTGTTGTCAGCTCTTAGCCTCTCAAGACCTTAGTAGGGACTGCTGCTGAGTCCACTGAGACTCCAGCCATCAACAAATAAGAAGAGTTCTTTTACCAAAGATCGTCACTTATGGCCACTGAGGCCTTTTAAATCAGCTTTGAAAAGGACTTCATGAAGTAACATCAAGCTGTTTTTGAAAGAGAACTAAAGAACTATATGGAATCTTTTAGAATTTACTCAAAAAAAAGTAGTTCAAATTTCCCTATTTCAAACGAACTCCTCTCAAAAGTGGAAAACTAACGACTGACCTGCAGTGAGTTCATCAAGACTCATGACTTCGGGATTTCGCTCAACCAAACTCAAGAATTTATCAATAAGTTCAATACTTTCGATAAGCTCTCTGAATTTTTAAATTTTGTTGTCAAAACTTGTCCTGAAAAGATTGCAATCTAACTCATCCTACTAGCTAAGGAACTCTTAGAGAAATATGAGGAAATAGAAATTGAACTTCCTACTCAAGCTGAGCTTCTTAACGCCGCTTAAGAGATAGCAAAGTGCCCCAAGATTGTTGAGCTTGTCAATTTGAAGGATGTTAGTCTTACAAAAAGTAAAGAGGCAACACAACTGATGGAGAGTTCAAAGAAGTTTATGGAAGTTTATTGCGCAACCACAATCCTGGTGATTGCCCAATTCTTTGAGAATCCTTATAGTTCTGAACAGATGGGTTGCTTCAAGAGGCAGCTCTCTCCATGGTGTCCTGAAGATGACTAAGCAGAAAATTTGACCTCAACTCCTGCTAAAAAAAGAAAATACTCTTTCTGAAAAGACCACAAATGATTTGATTTCTGTTTGACTAGTATTCTTTCAATCCCATTCATTGTCAATCGTATAAACTTGAGTAAGGCTTATTTAATCTTTTAAAGAATAAAATAAGTTTCGTGGGCAATTTGTATCAAATCGAATCTTTTTAACATTGTTGTAAAGAAAAGGAGTTAAAATGTTGCAAAGTTTAGTTAAAAAAAGCATTAAAAAATCATTGTAGAATAGTCATTAATTTGGAACGAGATTGGTATTCTTGTCCAAGACAACGTGCCTCAATAGCCATCAAGCAGGCAGTATCTTCCCAATTCATCTATTCGTGTCCAAACTTGCACCGACGTCCATAGGAGCAGCATCCATTGGTCCAAAATCCATTGCAACGCTTCTTCTTACTTTACTCCGACTCAGTTTGAACTAAATCCTGCTTTCCATGGGCGAATCGGCATTTGTGACCGTAGGGACAATGTCCCCTTTCTTAGAAAGTTCGGCAAAGCTAAGTTTTGTATTTGTTTGAAGAGTTGTGACTGTGGTTACTGTCCAAAGAAGACGTTCTTGAGGAGTTTTGAGGAGATGAGTAATTGTTTGAGAGGTATTAAAGGACTAGCTTATTCATTAATTTCTATTTTTTAAATATTATAGTTAGCATTCAATATCCCTTCCGTTAAACCCCAACAAAAACATATCAAAACCACCCCAAACAGTGTTAAAAGTCTTCCTAGATTGAAGATCTGCAACCTTGGGCCTATAAAGATCTTAACGGACATCAGTCTATAGATTTATATTTAAAAAAAGAAGTTCCAGTATTAATCTGAAAAATACTGATAGCTTAATTAGATCTTGATAAGCTTCTTTAAGCTTCTATTCCTACAACCCTGCAAAATCCTGCTCACAATACCTCCTTCAGAGGCTGACTCTTGTTGTTTAAGTTTAAACGCACACTACGTTAAATTCTTAGAACAAGTAGAAACGTTTTTCTTTGATATTGCTCTATTTGAATCAAAATCAAATGGTAGTTAGTTAAGAGGGTCAAAGTGAAGCCGTCACAACTACAAATCTGTCATCTTTGCGTTTTTTCTTTGTGATATTTTTTAAAAAATGGAAGTTTAATTGTTATGTATGTTCTATTTAGCCACCAATATAAGATTGCAAGCTGTGCTTATTTAGGAGTAGTTAGTGGCTTCTAAATGAAATTAGCTACATTTTTTACGTTTGGCCAGTGTCCCCATTCCTTTGTCTATCAATTCTCTATCAAACTGATACTGAATGTTAGAAACTTCTAATGAGATTTACAGCAAATAATCTGCAATCATATCTTCAATTTTTAAGTTTCATCTTATCTCTTTCTAAGCTTCAAGATTGCGATAACTGAAACTAAAGCTCATTTCTGTGACTTTCAGAACTTTTAGGTATTTAAAAATAGACTTTCAGATCCAAATCCATATTGATTGCAAGGCATATTGATCTTTTTCAGGGAGAATCTTAGCTATATCTCTTCAATTTTTACAGCTTAGAAAAAGCCACAAATTGCTAAGATGCTGTATAAGTTTCTTTTCCTGTAATATGGAGGAAACTGTTTTATTCTCTTAGCTTTTTAGGCAACAGAATCTAGACCTCTAGAAATACTTTTCATTTGAAAAATCTGTTAAATTAATCATAATGGAGCCTGAATTTGAATTGAGATATCGCCTATAACTATCATTCGGCTATAATATTAACATTCACTAAGTCTCGGTCGACATAGACTCAGGCCGTAGTTTGATTTTGTGCTCCCATTAGCTCTGCATACTAGATCTGACTCTTTTGATAAAGATGCTTAGAACTTCTTTCTCTGTCTTTGGACCCTTTTATTGCTTTAGTTGATGCCAATCTTGTCTCATCCTTTAGAAGAAATACTTCGTGGGAATAAGGTACCTTTACTGCCACGCATCGTTGAAGAAAGACGTTTGTAAGCAGTGCAGAAACTCATTAAATGAAGGATTTTCTTCACCTCTTTTTTGCAGCATCAGCCAAACCATTACAAGCTTATGATAGAAGTCTTGAGCTGGCCTCATCACTTTCACTTTTTTGCCTTACTCTAGACGCACTTGGTTCATTTAGAGTATTTGAGTCACAAAAGAACTTGCCACTTGCCAGTTGGTCTTTCTGTTCAGGAAATCTGTGACGTAAGTGTAAACATTGCTTAGCAGAGACTGTTTTATGGGACATTAGTCTTCGTTGAAATTCTTTTTCTCTATCGTCTTATTGTATGGAACTTTTTCTTCAGTGGCTATGTCGAAATCGCTCATCTTTCTTTCAAGCTGTTTTTCAAGATCCAAAGTCCTTCGAAACTCTTGGTAGCAATTATCGAACCGATGATGGTCGTTTTCATCAGTCTCATTGGATTAGTTAAATTTGCGTTTTTTGCGACCTATCACACTGCTAATTTTTTCACTGATAACCATCAAAGGTCGGAATGTTTCTTGAATGGTGGAAGTCATCCCACGTAAAAGCGAACTAGAAAAGGGCTAAGGCTTTTGATTTTGTTCTACTTGAAATAACTCCTCCCAAACCTAGTTTGCCGTCATGAAAAATCCAAGACAAACTGCTTTTAATGACGGTGAAGGCGGGACAACATTTCTGCCCAGATTTTGATTTTGCAGTTCCTATAGAGCTCGACAGTGAAACTGAGTGATGAATTTGGGGTTGAAAGGTGGTAATTTGGTTTTTGAATTTTTGAATGTGTTTGTTGGGGGGTGCTGACTAAGCCACAGTTCCATCAGCGTAAGAAAAACCCTATTGTGGTTAAGATAGGGTGAATACAGCATTTGTGCTTATCTTTGCCATTATCTTCCGAGCTCAGATGCAACTTTTTCTATGAAAGTTGTGAACTAATAGAACTCCTCCTCGGGGTTATTGCAATTGAAAAGATCAAAGTTGGAGTAGTAGTAGACCTAGCGTTCTTACGACCACAGAAAGTTTTAGGAGGATTCTGAACTAAGACGTATATTACATCTTGTTGGATATTCGTCATTCTCCATTTACAACTCTAAATCACTTTAAGTATATTTTATGACGTAAGACTAAGCACATTGTCTGCATAACTAATTATATAAAATATATTTTAATTGAGTCACCTCCTAATCCACAAAGCACCTCGCAAATCTAATCTTTCCCTTTTGTTCGACATTTTAAATCTTCCTGTTTTTATTTTTCTCGAAAAAGGGGAATCATGGTTTTGCCTGACAAAAGAAATAGCTAATCTGTTTTTCAAGCGAGAAGAACTAAACGCTGATTTGAGGATTCCTTTGAAAAATCAAGCAAAAGAACCTAATTTGTTTCTGGGAGCATAGGTCTTATTTACTGGGTCTCCGACCGCAGGTTTGATAGCTTTAGGTCCAGAGTCCCAAATGAAAAAATCGTATCCAAATTCCGACAAGCAGAGTATTTCGTATAGAGTAGTATAATATGATTAATTTGCAGTTTTTATTTCTTTGAACAATACTAAGCACTCCATTAAAATATGTAACTTAATCAAGCACTTTTGCAGATTTAGATTATGCGTCATCGCACTCACTAATTCTCACAAATATTATCTTTTCACAATTGAAGTAGAATTATGTTGGAAGGCGAAGACTCTACCAAGCCCATCAGCGAAGACAATCCTAACAAGCCGAAAATCACCAGTAAACCCTCATTCAACTCAAAAAACAGTCGTGCCAAAGTCAACGCCACAGGCAGCTTCGTCAGACCTATTCATCGGATGCTCTCACATTAGAAAGATCCTGGAATGACTGACAAACTCTACTCCCTCATGGACTCCTATATCCCTAAAGATATCCCCTTTATCCAAAAGGCGTAACCTTTCCGTTATATAGCATCGTCCATCATGTGGAATACACTTTGGCGAGGACCAGGTTTGATTTCAAAGAAAGCCACTGCTACCAAGCCGTTGCACACTCAGTGAGGGACAGATTAATCTAAAGTTTCAACGATACCCATAGAGCTTTCAATAAAGAGGGATGTAAAAAAGTTTACTACCTCTCTTTGGAGTTTTTGATCGGAAGATGCCTACAGAATGCATTGAACAACTTGAACGTTGAGTAAGAGTACAAAACAGCTTTGAAGGATTTAGGATACAACTTATAAAGTATTTACTAAAAAGAAGTTGATGCTGCCCTAGGAAATGGTGGACTGGGAAGACTGGCTGCTTGCTTCTTAGATTCATTCGCTTCTCTCAATTTGCCAGCTTGGGGCTACGGCATTAGATATGACTATGGAATCTTCAAACAAATGATCAAAGATGGCAACCAAGTATAAGTCCCAGATTACTGGCTAAGTAACGGCAATCCTTGGGAAATCGAGCGTGTGGACGTTGAATACAAAGTTCATTTCTATGGCAAAGTCAGAAAGGCACTTGACAAAAAAGGAGTTTAAAGGTCTTACTGGTAAGATTGTGAGACTATCATCGCCAGAGCGTACGATACCCCAATCCCTGGATACGCGACATTCAATACTATTGGTTTGAGGCTGTGGAAGTCACTTCCTCTTAACGAATTTGACTTTTATGCATTCAACAGAGGGTAATATTACAATGCGCTTTAAGCTAGACAAAGGGCTGAATACATTACTAGTGTTCTGTATCCTAATGATTCAACCTAAGCTGGAAAAGAGTTGAGGCTTAAGCAACAATATCTTCTCGTCTCAGCATCCATTCAAGATATTCTTAGGAGACATCGATCTCATGCAAAAGAGGCTGGAAAAAAGTTTTAATTTACTAACTTACCTAAAGAAGCCAGCATTCAACTCAATGATACTCACCCTGCTTTGAGTATAGTCGAACTCTTGCGTATTTTGGTTGACTAGTAACATATGGAGCAAGAAAAAGCCTGGGAAATCATTTATGACACTTTTTCCTATACTAATCACACTGTTCTCCCTGAGGCTTTGTAAAAATGGGGTGTTGACCTTTTGGGCAAATTGCTTCCAAGACATCTTTAGCTTATTTATCTCATCAACTTTTTCTGGGTGAACAAGGTTAGCAAAAAGTACCCTGGAAACTGGAACAAGCTTAATGTCCTCTCTTTAGTTGAGGAATCCACTCCCAAAAAGATTCGTATGGCGAACCTTTGTGTGATTGGGTCTCACAAAGTGAATGGAGTAGCCTATATTCACACTGAGCTCTTGAAAACAACTCTTTTCAAAGATTTTTACGAATTCTTCCCAAATAAATTCGTCAACATTACGAATGGAGTCACAACAAGAAGATGGATTGTGTGTGCCAACCCTCTTTTATCTGAGCTTTACACTGAGTATCTTGGAACTGATGAATGGATCATGGACATGCATAAATTGAGATAACTTGAAAAATACGCTGAAAATGAAGATTTCCAATCTAAATGGCAAGCAATCAAACTTAACAACAAGAGGAAACTAGCAGAATGGGTGCATCACAATTGTAAGCTAACCATCAATGAAAATTCTTTGTTCGATATCCAAGTAAAGCGTATTCATGAATACAAGAGACAGTTTATGAACATTCTTTACGTCATTTACCGTTATCTCACCATCAAAGAGTTGTCTCCTGAATAGCGCAAAAAAATTGTTCCAAGAACAGTAATGTTCGCAGGCAAAGCTGCCCCTGCCTATGTCAATGCTAAGCTTATCATAAAGTTGATAAATCAAGTTGCTTCAGTTGTCAACAACGATGGAGAAACAAAAAGTTTGCTTAAAACTGTCTTCCTTCCCAACTACAACGTTTCTAACGCTGAAATCATCATTCCCGCATCTTAGCTGAGTCAGCACATCTCCACAGCTGGTACTTAGGCCTCTGGAACTAGCAATATGAAGTTTGTAATGAACGGAGGACTGATTATTGGAACTATGGATGGGGCCAACGTTGAAATTTATTAAGAAGTCGGAGCCTAAAATATTTTTATTTTCGGAGCCAGAGTTGAGGAAATCGAAACTCTTAAGACTAAAATGAGTTCGACTAGTCCTGAAGCCTATACTCCACCAGAACTAAAGAAGGTCATTCAAGCAATTAGAAGTGGAGTTTTCGGATAAAAGGACCTTCTGATGAGTTTAGTCGCTACAATCATGAACAATAATGACTGGTACTTGCTGACTTCAGACTTCCAATCTTACATCTAAGCGCAAAAACAAGTTGACGAAGCTTACTTGGATAAGAAAAAATGGGCCAAAATGTCAATTCTGAATGCTTTGCGAACAGGCAAATTCAGCAGCGATCGAACTATTTAAGAGTACGCCTCAAAGATCTGGAACCTCAAAAAAGTCAAAGTTAGCTAGACTACCCTCTGATTTATCAAGCAATGAGCTCATTAATAATCACCTCAGTCCTAATCGCTTGCCCTGTACTTTTTGTAGTTCCGGTTTTAGCGAACAGTGTCAAACAATTGTCCTCTTATTTTTGCAGCTCCTTTTTCAAAGTCCTCAACTCTTTAATCTTCCTTCGAAGGCTGATAGTTCTTTTCTCTTAAAGCTTGTAGTTTTTTGGCGTTTTATCTAAGATCTTCAATCATCTTTTTTCTTTCTTACTAGTCCAGCTGGATCTGAGTCTTATACTTCTTCTTATGGATCGAATAATCTGGTTTGATGTTTCCTGATTCATCCTCTTTAAGAATGCCTCCAAAACGGTTTTTGAGGTAATCCTGATAAATTTTGGACTGTTTGAATGACTTTTTTTCACTTTTGCTATCTTATTCTCTTTTTTCACTTTTCCTGCTTTAAGTTAGTTTATCTCTTGATCTTGAGCGCTATCTTCTTTCTTTAGATCTTGATCTTTATCTTCTGTTTTTTCTGCTTTTTTTGCCTTTATGCCTGCGGGATTACGAAGATGAAGATCTGCTGGAGGAGGAAGAAGTTGAAGGTCTTCTCCTACTACTTAAATGTTTTTGCTTCCTTTATTCGAAGTCTTGAGGCATGTACTACCTTTAAACTTCTTTGATGATGTTTTTCATTTCAATGGGGTTGTTAACAATGGCATCTCTACGGGCTTTTTCATGCTTCATGATCTCATACATAGGATCTTCATGCAAAAGCTGGAAATCCTAGCATTTTCCGTTTGTTATTTCTTCTTGAAAAACGTGCTTAAACTATTTTTTCTAATTGGGGTTGGCTTATTTTTCGCCAGTTAGAAACTACTCGTTGGTTTTTTGTTGTCCGATTTTGTTCCCCCAGTCATACATCCACTACATCCGGTCTAGATGAGAGCGGGGAATGAGGCCGGCTTCAACTTGAATTCTCTTAAGTTCCTCATTATGTTGTTCTTAGAGTAGTTTTTTGGCTCTCTAGCGGTTGCGTTTGTTGATTTCTTTCTGTTGCTGTTAGACTTCCCAAACCTTTTGGATGTTCTTCATTGATCCGGGGTGCCATACTTTCTTGTTCAAATAATCTAATCCCATTATTTTTGTAAACTATTATAAAATTTTACAATCTACCTGAAGTTGTATAGCCAATTAACTTAAAAATCTCCAGAAGATTTCAAGAAGACCCAAAATTATATAGATAATCAATTGGAGTCTTCCATCCATGATAAATAGTTTCTTTATTGTAGGCTTTACAGCCATTAGCTCTCAGCTCGATTTTCTCCACAGTTCAACGCCCAAAAATGAGAAGGAGATTGCCAAATGTTGTTCTAATGAAAGTTATCAGCTTAAAACTAGTTTATGTTAAAGGTGCCACTTTGCTTCAGGGATTAACTGGAAATTTTTTTTAAAACTTGCATCTTACCTTATTATTATTAGTTTTCGGAAGTTTTCCTTTGGTCCTTCTCCTCCACCGACCACTCAAAATTATCATGCTTATATCTCATGTAGTTCGCTAACAGTTTTTCTTAGGCGCCTTGAGCTTCTATTTTCCATTATTTTTCATTTTATATCTTGTCAAGACCTAGATCGAATTCTTCCTCTTCGTTCTTTTATTCACTAATCTCTACAAGGTTTTTTTACTCTTTTACTAAGCATGTTTCCCTCAAATCCATGGCCTAGCTCTTAACTTATCCAGCAGACTATTAATTCGGTTGTGCAAAATTTTACATTCTAATGGCAGGAGCTTAGGAAACTGAGAAGAAATTCTATTCATTGGAAAGTGTAACTTATTCTCTGTTCTCATTCTTTCGTTTCAGTTGTTTGAGGATATAGCTTACTAGCTTCTGGGGATTCGTCTTTTTGAACTTTTTCTTCCATTTGCTTATCAAAGATTTGTATCGGTTTTTGACCATGTGCTCAGTCCTCACTCCTCCCAACTCCCTCGAAATCACTGCCCATTTGCAGCCCAGGAAGTCCGCAGCTGTCAGGAGGGCGATGTCCTACTCCTCAGTCCAGTCGCCTCTGTTGACTCGGGGGTCGAGGTAATTGAACCACTTCTCGCGGCACTGTTGGAAGGGACGATAGTGCTGCCCCTGCGACTGTTTGAAGAGTTCGAAGGAAATGATTCTCCATTCGTTGGGCGAGTTCTTGAAGCTGCGTAGGCGGCGACTTACGTAACGATTTGGGTGAGGAGTTAGATTTCTTCCTCGCTCCAACCTTTCTCAAACTTCTGCTTTTCGTGCACGAGGCACAGCGTCTCATATTTGAGGAATATCAGCGATTTGCTCTGAAACACGCTCTGAAGGTCTGCGAAGTGGCCGTCGTTCTGCGTATAACCCAACTTACGAGCTCTTCTAAGGCGATGCCGCAGTTGTGGCAGTAAACCACCAAAACCCA